>Ga0335079_10009018_pt1 | contig 11365 bp, 16 predicted proteins | sample Lox_Sample_33_FD_206719 | JGI IMG/M metagenome (GOLD analysis project Ga0335079, IMG submission 206719) | Soil microbial communities from Loxahatchee National Wildlife Refuge, Florida, United States - Lox_Sample_3.3 | ecosystem: Environmental > Terrestrial > Soil > Wetlands | place: USA... | reverse complement strand
CCTGATCACGAGGGTCAGGAGCGAGCAGATACGGGGCGGTGAGGCGAACCTCTTCGCGCTCGCCTCAGACGGCTACGCCGTGGAGTTCCCCGTAAAGGGGGAGCAGATGCCCATGCTGAAGTCGTCAAGCAGGTCGAGGGCGCTGGGGCGGTTCTTCAAGGAGCTAATAGGCTCAGGCGAGTTCGACGGCTGGCTAGTGGTCGGCTCCCCCCTTCAGCACGGGGAGGCGGGAACCCAGGCCAGAGACGGGCACTATGCCGTGCAGCTCGGGTTCGCGTTGGGCCAGTTCGTAACGCTCCCTTCGAAGTTCCCCGTCAAGCTAGATGTCGACCTTCGGGCCGAGAAGCTGATGGCGTCGAACCTCGTCGTGGTCGGCGGACCACGCACCAACGTCGTGGCCGAGGAGCTCAACCGGCACCTCCCCGTCCGATTCAGTCAGGGCGGCTTCTGGAGCACCATAATCGACGACACCGGAAGAAGCTACGGGTCTGAGCTCGACTGCATCGTGGAGAAGGTGAAGAACCCATGGGATGCGACCAAGACTTGCATCCTGGCGGCGGGCCTCACAGGTGCAGGGACAAAGGCCGCGATAATAGGGATGTGCAACGAGGCAGAGGCAGTGTTCCAGAAATACAGGTCCGGAGAATTCGCGGCCATCCTCCGTGGAGAAGACAGGGACGGCGACGGAAAGGTGGACTCCGTGGAGATCCTAAAGCAGACGTAGGGGCCTAGGCCCTTCTTCCTCTGCGTCCGCCCTTCTTCCTTGTCGTGTCGTGTGGTATCGGGGTGGCGTCTTCGATACGGCCTATCTTGAAGCCAGCCCTGGCTATGGCGCGTATGGCGGCCTGCGCGCCTGGTCCCGGCGTCCTCGGCCCTGTCCCTCCCACTGCCCTGACCTTGATGTGGACGGCCGTGATTCCCTTGGACTTTGCCACGTCGGACGCGGCGGACGCGCTCCTCATGGCTGCGTAGGGAGACGACTCGAACCTGTCTGCCTTCACGTGCCTCCCCCCCGAGGAGAAGGCTATCGTCTCGGCCCCTGTCAGGTCTGTGATGTGGACGATCGTGTTGTTGTAAGAGGAATAGATGTGGCAGACGCCCCACTTGTCTGCGAGGACCTCTTCTTCTGACAACTATCTCACTTGGCCTCGGTCGCCTGTTCCGCGGGTGCTTCCTGTCTTGGGGCTTCCCCCTGCGCCTCCTGGGCTGAAGGTTCCTCCCTTGGCTGCCCGCCACCGATGAGTTTGATTCCCGCTTCGTCAGTCCCTCCTACCTCGTACCCTGGGACCGTGATTATCCTGTCGCCGACAGCGACGTGCCCGTGAACTATGAGCTGCCTCGCGTGCAGCGGAGAGAGTGCCATCCCCTTCTTGAAGACCATGGATTGCAGCCTCCTTGCCAGCATGTCCTCTACCGTGAGGCTGAGGATATCGTCGAGGGTTGCCTCCTCCCTGATCAGTCCCTTCTTCCTGAGACTGTCAAGCAACTTCCTCTCCTCCCTCTCCCTTACGACCTGCGTGGCGGCTAGCAGAGTCCTTGCCTGCTTCCTGACTGAGCTGAGCTGCGTCTCTGCCTTCCAGAGCTCTCTCTTGTTCCTGAGTCCATACGTCCCGAGAAGGTAGAGCTCCTGCGCCAGCTGGTCGGCACGCCAGGGGCTTCGCGGCCTGCTGTACTGCTTCCTTGCCTTCTTCGGGTCTCCCAAGTCTTACTTCTCTTCCTTCTTCGCAGCGGCTTCCTTGGCGGCCGCAACGAGCGTCGCCTTCCTCACGCCCACCGTCCTGCCCTTCCTGCCGGTGGTCCTGGTTCTCTGACCTCTGACCTTCAGCCCGAGGCTGTGCCTCACGCCCTTCCAGCTCCGGATGTTCTTCTCGTCATCTATGTCGTTCTTCTGAATAAAGTCCAAGTCCGACCCGAGGAGCTGCTTCGCCTCCCCAGTCTCCGGGTCGTTCCTCCTGTTGTAGTACCACCTCGGCAAAGCTGACCTTGACGTGCTGGCGATGGCCTCCTCGATCTGCTTTACCTGCTCTTCCGAAAGCGTTCCCAGCCTGACCCTGGGGTCGAGGCTCAAGTTGGTGGTGATCACGTTGGCAAAGTTGTACCCAACCCCCTTCAGGTCCGAGAGGGCCACAATGAGCTTCTTACCACCGTCCAGGTCCCTGCCAGATATCCTGACCAGGTGCCTGAACTCCGAGGCTTCCGACATGTTTCGAGCCTGCCCATCTCCCTTCGGATATAAGGTTTGAAGGCTCTCATGGGGAAATGAGGACCAGTCCGTAAGAACTCTCTCAACCCCTCCAAAACTCTTTTAACCAGAACTTATTCCGCGTTTCGAAACGCGGCGTCTCATGAGAGCTCGTACCAAGTCAGGCGGCACAGTTAATGGTTGAAGTCAAGGTTCTGGAGGACACCGGCAACTCCGTATCCCTGCAGCTTGAAGGCATAGACAGGTCCTACGCAAACGCCGTGCGCCGCTTCTGCATTGCGGAAGTGCCTGCCATGGCCATTGACGACGTGGTCATACTAGAGAATTCCTCAGTCCTCTATGACGAGATCCTTGCACACAGACTTGGCATGATTCCAATCAAGACTGACCTCTCTCGATACAACCTCCCTGAGGATTGCGACTGCGGCAACCCGCTAGGGTGCCACAAGTGCCGCGTCCTCTTCGTCCTTGACGCCAAGGGGAAAGACAAGGTCTCCACCGTGATGTCCGGGGACCTGGTCTCGGAGGACAGGGACGTCAGGCCCGTAAGCGAGACGATCCCCCTCGTCAAGCTCGCCATGGGCCAGTCCGTCAAGCTTGAAGCCTATGCACGTCTCGGCCGAGGCAAGGAGCACGCGAAGTGGCAGCCGTGCAGCGTCGCCGTCCTCACAGACGGCAAGAAGGACGGCGTGTTCAATCTGGTAGTCGAATCGGCTGGCGGCCTCCCCGCGAGGGAGATAGTCATCAAGGCGATTGAGCTGCTCGAGAAGAAGCTCAAGGACATCCAGGTGGCCGTGGGCGGGGCGCAATGACCGCAACCAACCCCATACTGAGGCGGGCGGCAATCATGCTGGAGAGGGCCGGAAAGAAGGAGAAGGCGCCCATCTGGACCGAGGCATCTAGTCTTCTAAACGGTCCGACCTCGACCAGGGTCGAGGTGAACCTTGGCCGCATCTCAAGGATTGCGGGAGACGGTGAAGCCATCTTCGTCCCGGGCAAGGTCCTGGGAACTGGGGTGATGGGAAGGAAAGTGACGGTCGGAGCGTTCGCCTTCTCTGACGGCGCCAAGTCTAAGATTGAAGCGTCAGGGGGTTCCGCACTGACGATAGGTGAGTTCCTGAAGAAGTATCCCAAAGGGAGCGGAGTCAGGCTTGTCAAGTGAGGAGACGGTCTACATAGACGCGACCAACCAGATAGCGGGCAGGCTGTCGTCCAAGATAGCGAAGCTCGTCCTCTCCGGAAAGAGGGTGGTGGTCGTGAACGCAGAGAGCGCCCTCATCTCAGGCAGCAGGACCTCGGTGATCAACCAGTGGAAAGAGAGGCTCGAGCTCAGCAGCAGGGTGAACCCGATATACGGTCCCATCCATCCCAGGAGGCCCGACAACATACTCAGGAGGATGGTCAGGGGTATGGTCCCGAGAAAGAAGCCGAAGGGCGCTGCAGCGATGAAGAGGCTCAGGGTCTACGTGGGGGTGCCCTCCGGTGTTGACGCGTCAAAGGTCACAAAATTCGAGGACGCCACGGCGACACGACCGACGCCCGTCTACGTCACCGTAGGCGACCTTTCGAAGAGCCTGGGGTGGAACGAGTAGTGCCCACCACAGCCGCTGGAAAGCAGCTTGTCAAGAAGCCGCCCAAGTTGTACTCGGGCGCGAGGAAGACCGCGAGGGCCACGGCCGCGATTCTTCCCGGAGCGGGGCGCATCAGGGTCAACGGCACCCCGGTGGAGCTGTGGGAGCCTGAGCCTGCCAGACTGCACCTGCTGGGGCCGGTTCGCGTGGTCGGCGACCTCCGTGAGAAGTACGACCTCGACGTGAGCGTTTCAGGAGGAGGCTTCATGGGGCAGGCAGACGCAGCCGCAATGGCGATAGCCAGGGCCTATGTTGACCAGGTCAGAGGAAGTGAGATCAGGGACAAGCTGAATGCATACAATAAATACCTGCTATCGGGCGACCCCAGGCAAGCTGAACCAAAGAAATTCGGTGGACCAGGAGCGCGCAGGAAGCGCCAGAAATCGTACAGGTAGATAGACATGATGATACCAGTCCGTTGTTTCACATGTGGGAATCTCATCGGGGACAAGTTCGCTCCCTTCCAGGCGAGGGTCAAGGCCGGGGAGGAGCCAGGGAAGGTCCTCGACGACCTGCGCCTCAAGAGGTACTGCTGCAGGCGCATGCTAATCTCCTCCGTGGACGTAATCGACCAGGTGCTTCCTTTCTTTGGCCGGAAGTCAGATCTCTAGCGGCTGAGCGATCATGTCTGAATTCGACGATGACCAAGCGGGCTCGGCCGACACGATCGTCGTCCACGGCCTGTCAGAGAAGGCTCTCCTTGCCACTGGCATCCGCATCGGCACACCGGTACGCACAAAGACGATGGAGCAGTTCACTGCACGGCCGCGGCCTGACGGCCTCCAGATGATCGACTACTCCAAGACGCTCCAGAGGATCGACATAGCAGGCAAATTCATAGCCGCGACGGGCGCGAAGAACACCGTAGTCTACACGAGCCGCGAGCACGGGGCCATGGCCGTTGAGAAATTCTGCGAGCTCACAGGGGCGATGTCACGAATCGGCAGGTTCATGCCGGGGACTTTCACCAACCCGCTCTACCCAGGGCACCTAGATGCCGAGCTGGTGGTTGTCGCGGACCCGATGTCCGACTCCCAGGCGATAGTGGAGGCAGGCAAGCTGGGGGTCCCGGTGATAGCCGTCTGCGACACCGACAACGTGACGGACGACATTGACCTCGTGATACCAGGGAACAACAGGGGGCGCAAGGCCATAGCCGCAATCTTCTGGCTCCTTGCCCGGGCGACCCTCGCCCACGCGGGGCTCTTGGCGGAGGACCAGCCCATGAAATACAGCATCGAGGACTTTGAGACGAAGCTCGAGGAAGAGCCAAAGCCGGAAGGCCTCGACGAGCGTATATCAGAGCGCCACGAGTAGCCGAGCCGCGTTGCTCGTAAGAAGGCCCGCTGTTGCAGGCCAGTTCTACCCTGCTGATTCGAATGAGCTATCAGCCCTCATCGACCAGTGCTACGTTCACCCGCTCGGCCCCGGCAAGACTCCACCCGCGCCCAGGGCGGAGGCCGACATTGCAGCTGTCGTGTGCCCTCATGCGGGGTACGTTTACTCGGGCCCGGTGGCCGCCCACTCCTTCCTGCACGTTTCCTCCCTTCCAGACCCCGAACTCATCGTCGTGGTGGCCCCGAATCACTACGGCATCGGAAGCGGCGTGTCGACTTTCAAGGAGGGGGAGTGGGAGACGCCTCTGGGGAAGATGAAGGTCGATTCCGAGGCGGCGAAGGAGCTCGTGAGTCTGGAGGAGATCGTTGCATTCGACCCAGGCGCACACCGTCTGGAACACTCTCTCGAGGTCCAGCTTCCGTTCCTTCAGAGGATCTACGGTGACTCCGTTTCTTTCCTTCCCATTTCGCTCATCTTCCAAGACATCGACACGGCACGGGCGCTATCGGCGGCCCTCTCGAAGCTCCTCAAGGGCAGGAGGGCGGTCTTGGTCGCGTCTTCAGACCTGACTCATTACGAGGCTGCCGACGTCGCGAAACGGAAGGACATGGCCCTCTTGCAGAGTGTCCTCAAAGGCGACCTGGAGGGATTCTACTCGACCCTCGAGAGGCTGAACGTCACTTCGTGCGGGTTCGGAGCCATCGCGACCGTGATGGAGGCCTCCAGGTCGCTGGGCCTCTCGAAGCCCGAGCTCCTGAAGTATGCCACCAGCGGCGACACGACGGGAGACAACCTTCAAGTCGTGGGCTACGGCGCCCTACGGTTCGTCTGAGGCGTGCGAGCGATAGCAGAGGCACCCGGAAAGGCGATCATCACAGGGGAGCACTTCGTCGTTCACGGCGCCTTCGCCCTAGCGGCAGCCCTACCCAGGAGGGTGCGCGTGACGGTCGAGCCTTTCTCGAGGTTTGAAGTCGTCTCAGATCTGTTCAAGGGAGAGGAGTCGCCCGAGCTCCTGCCCGTCTCCCGTGTGGTGGAAGGAATGGCGAGAGAGTTCTCGCTCAAGCCTAAGGTGAGAGTGACGATTACCTCCGATGTGCTTGGTGGGGCAGGGCTCGGTTCGTCGGCGGCTACGATGGTCGCCGTGGCAGCCGCCTTCTCGAAGCTCAACTCCCTCGGATTGAAGGCAAACGAGATCGTCAGCTGTGCAATGGTTGGAGAACAGAGCATACATGGCAAGCCATCAGGCATCGACCCGGCTGTGTGCGCTCACGGCGGGGTCATCCTGTTCAGGACCGGGTCACACCCCAGGAGGATTTCTTTCGACGGCACTCGGTCGCTGATCCTCTCCTACTCGGGCCAGAACAGGAGCACCAAGGGTCAGATCGGGCAGGTCGCCAGGATGAAGGACAAGTACCCAGGGATGTTCGAGAGCCTCGCAGGGGGTATAGGTGAGCTCAGCCTTCGCGCATCAGAGATGCTCCAGGGGGAGAACATGAAAGGGCTCGGTACATTGCTGACTGTCAACCACGCGGCTCTGATGTCCCTGGGCGTGTCCAACGAGACTCTTGACAGGATGGTGGACCTCCTCCTCACGATGGGAAGCCACGGGGCGAAGCTCACGGGCGCAGGCGGGGGAGGGAGCGTCCTTGCGGTCGCACCAGAAGGAAAGGAAAAAAGCATTGTTTCAGGGCTGTCGGCGCGAGGGTTTGAGACTTTCAGAGTGAAAATACCCGTCGAGGGAGTGAAAAGCTGGTTAGAACGATAGTTACGAAGCTCGGTGGCTCTGTAATCACAGACAAATCGAAGCCTTTCTCGTATCGTCCGGACGTCGTCTCAGCCCTTTCAGAGGAAATCGCCTCTTCGGACCAGAAGGTGGTCGTCGTCCATGGCGGGGGCTCTTTCGGCCACGTCTTGGCAAAGCAGCACGGTATCTCGTCAGAGGCGACTGAGGCTCCTGCGGTCGGGGTAGCCCAGACCCGAGGCGCCATGTACGAACTCAACAGAATGATTTGCAGGACGATGATGGAGTTCAAGCTCAACCCCTACCCCTTCTCCCCCTTCGACGCCGTCGGAAGGGCAGGGAAGGTCCCCGTGGCGAACTGGCTCAGGGGCCTTCTCAAGGAGGGGTTGACCCCTGTTACCTTCGGCGACGTCAGCCTTGCCCCTGGCGGGTTCAAGGTAATTTCGGGCGACGTCATAATGCTTGAGCTTTCGAGGATCCTTGTGCCAGAGAGGGCCGTCTTCGCCCTCGACGTTGACGGAGTCTACGAGGAGAATACGAGGGTGATCATCCCCGAGCTCTCCCCCTCCAAGATCAGACGCATGTCCGTTCAGGGGGGCGATGACGCAACGGGCGGCATGAAGCTGAAGCTCGACGTCGCTGCCAAGATAGCGACAGGAGAGACCCGTGTCTGCTTCGTTTCCGGCTATCGCAGGAACGAGTTCTCGAAGGCCCTGCGCGGGATGGACTTCTACGGGACAGTGGTAAGGGCCTAGAAATCAAAGGGATGCTGGTCTTTCCTTGACCGACCTTCTGGCCGAAATGAAGCGGGTTAAGACCCGCGTCGACGACCTCATACTAGACGAGCTCTTGCCCCGGTCGAGCGCCATCAAGGAAGTGGACCTGCTTTACAAGATGATGCAGGACTACCCGAAGAGGCAGGCCAAGGGGATGAGACCCTTCCTGTGCGTAACAACTTGCGGAGCTGCCGGCGGGACGGAGGACGACGCGCTGTTGACAGCCGCCTGCATCGAGATGTTCCAGAACTGGATCCTGATCCATGACGACATAGAGGACGGTTCGGAGCTGAGGCGAGGGGAGCCCGCCCTCCACAGGAAGTACGGAGAGGCGTTGGCACTCAACGCGGGGGACGCCCTACACGCGAGAACCTGGGAAGCCATTCTCCTCAACGGGAGCAGGATTGGGCTCGAGAGGACTTTCGCCGTCATGGAGGAGTTCTCCCACATGGTGAACGAGACGACTGAGGGTCAGCACATGGAGTTGGGATGGGTCGCCGAGAAGAGGTGGGACTTGAACGAGAAGGACTACTACGAGATGTGCACCCGCAAGACATCCTGGTACACCGTTGCCAGCCCCTGCAGGCTGGGAGCAATCGTTGCCGGAGCGGGCAGAGTCACGCTGGACCAGCTCAGGGAGTTCGGGATCAGCCTCGGCATCGCCTTTCAGATCCAGGACGACTCCCTCAACCTTGCGGGGGACCAGAAGAAGTACGGCAAGGTGAAGTCGGACGACATCCTCGAAGGGAAACGGACGCTCATCCTGCTTCACCTGCTAGCGGTCGCAAGCCAGGGCGAGAGGGATAAGGTCATCTCCATCATGAACAAGCAGCGCGGGGCGAAGAGCGCCGCTGACGTCTCCTACGTCGTGTCGTTGATAGAGAGGTACGACGCCATAGGCTTCGCCCGAAAGAAGGCAACGGAGCTGATGAAGGAGGCAGTCTCAACCCTGAACGGAATAGAATGGAAGGGTGACAGGGATGCGGCAGAAATGCTTACGTCCTTCGCAAGATTCGCAGTAGAAAGGGAATGGTAGACGAACTGGGGGACGACGCCCGTGCCGCTCTCGAAAGGGCCGCTCTGCTCAATGCCACGAAGCACGAGGGCAAGGCAGAGCTGGGCGCGGTCATAGGTCGGGTGCTCGCTGAGATTCCCGAGCTCAGGTCTAGAGCGGGCCTGGTGTCGAAAGAGGCCGCGGAAGCGGTCAGACGGGTGAACTCGTTGTCCCTGACGGAACAAGAGAAGATGCTGAGAGATAGGTTCCCGGGATTGGAGGCGCCAAAGGAGAAGGAGGGGCGCGTCGGCCTCCCGCCGCTACCGAGCGCCATCAAGGGGAAGACGGCCTTCCGGCTCCCCCCGGAGCCCTCGGGTTTCATGACCGTAGGGCACGCGATGGCCTTCACCATCAACTACCTCTACAAGGAACAATACGAAGGTGAGCTCTGGCTCCGCTTCGAGGATACAAATCCGCGCAAGGTCTTCCCGAAGTACTACGAAAGCTTCAGGCAGGGCATCGACTGGCTCGGGATAAGATGTGACCGAGAGAAGAACGTCTCCGACGACATAGAGACCATCTACGACAAAGGAAGGCAGCTATTGGAGTTGGGGGATGCCTACGTCTGCTCCTGTGATGAGTCGAAGGTCAAGCGCCTCAGGTTCGAGGGGACCCCCTGCGAGCACAGGGACAACTCCGTTGAAACCAACCTGAAGCTCTGGGATGAGCTCGTGGCGAAGAAGCATGGGGAAGGCTCTTACGTGGTCAGGTTCAAGGGGGACATGCACAGCCCCAACTACTCTCTCAGGGACACCAACCTCTTCAGGGTCATCGACAGCCCCCATCCGCTCACCGGCACGAAGTACACTCTCTGGCCGACCTATGACCTTGCCAACGCGGTCGAGGACGAGATGTGTGGCATCACCCACGTCCTCAGGAGCTCCGAATTCAGGAACGAACTTCAGCAGCTGATACGCGACGCCCTGAAGTTCAGGCGTCTAGAGGTAATTCAGTTCTCCAGGTTCAATTTCAAGGGGGCGCCCGTGTCGAAAAGGCTGCTGAGGCCCCTCGTGGAGAACAAGGTAGTGTCAGGCTGGGATGACCCGCGGATGCCCACGGTCGAGGGGCTGAAGCGCCGCGGCATTATCCCTCAGACCATCAGGGAGTTCACTCAGCAGGTGGGCTATACAAAGACGGAGCACGAGTACGACTGGAGCATGCTCCTTTCGCTCAACAGGAAGCTGCTGGACCCCGTCTCGAGGCGCGTCTTCTTCGTACCGGATCCAGTCCCCCTCAAGGTCGAAGGGGCCCCGAAGCGGAAGGCAACCATTCCATTCCACCCTCAAGCCGATTTGGGATCGCGCACGCTCGACACTCTGGGCGAGTTCTTCGTGGCGGCGGGAGACCTGAACTCGGTGAAGGAGGGTTCTGTCTTCAGGCTCATGGACCTCTACAACGTGGAGTTGACGTCCAGCGGGGAAAAGGCGGCCGGGAGGTACGCCGGCGACGAAGTAATTCAAAACTCTAGGAAGTTCCAGTGGGTGACACAGACGCACGTTTCGGCCCAGGTCATAGTCCCGGACGTTCTCTTCCTCGAGGGCGATGTCTACAACAAGGACAGCCTGAAGGAGGTCCACGGGTTCGCCGAGGATTATGCGTCTGAGCTGAAGGTCGGGGACATCGTCCAGTTCCCGAGGTTCGGGTTCGCCCGACTGGATTCACCTGGGACGTTCATCCTCAGCGGATAACCCGAATTCCCCTGTGAACCCACAACAGCTTATATGCTGGCCGAAATGGGCTGGCCTGGGAGATTTACAGGATGACCCCGGACAAGAAGCCCTACTACATCAAGTTCGAGACCCCCAAGGAGGTCTCTGAGGCGGCCTACGAGGTGCTGAGGCAGGCCTCACGGACCGGGAAGGTCAGGAAGGGGACGAACGAGTCGACCAAGGCAATCGAGAGGGGGCAGGCGAAGCTCGTCGTCATAGCAGAAGACGTCACCCCTCCGGAGGTTGTTGCCCATCTTCCCCTCCTCTGTGACGAGCGCAAGATACCATACGTTTTCGTCCCGTCGAAGGACCAGATCGGCCCGGCCATTGGCATCGACGTCTCCACTGCGTCTGCCGCAGTCCTCGATGCTGGAGAAGGTAGCCAGATCCTGGAGCAGGTGACCCAGGAGCTATCGAGGCTGAAGAAGGCGCAATGAGCAAGAAAGAAGCTGAGTCGCTAACCCCAGCCGAGGTCGTGCAGATTGTTGCAAGAACGGGCGTCGCTGGAGAAATCACTCAGGTAAGGGTCAAGATACTGGATGGAAAGGAGAAGGGTCGCATCCTTACGAGGAATGTCAAGGGCCCGATCCGGATGGGCGACGTGCTCGTCTTGAGGGAGACCGAGCGCGAGGCACGGCGCCTCAAGTAGACTCTCCCGCGGTTCTAGGCCTGAATCTCTGTAACGACTGATCCCGAAAACAGGTTCGATTCATCCATGCACTTCGCTTCGGCCAGGAAGACGACGGAGACCGGCGTTCCCCTAGACTCCTGGGGCACTCGTAGTCAGGACGGAGCCGTTTCATCTCAAACCTCGACGAGTCCTTTATATTCCGAGTTCCAAAGGCCTCGAAAGAAAGAGGTGCGGTAGCCTGACATGTACGTCCCAAAGAGATGCGCTTTCTGCGGCAAAGAG
>Ga0335079_10009016_pt1 | contig 11367 bp, 13 predicted proteins | sample Lox_Sample_33_FD_206719 | JGI IMG/M metagenome (GOLD analysis project Ga0335079, IMG submission 206719) | Soil microbial communities from Loxahatchee National Wildlife Refuge, Florida, United States - Lox_Sample_3.3 | ecosystem: Environmental > Terrestrial > Soil > Wetlands | place: USA... | reverse complement strand
CAAACGCTGCGCTAGTGAGCGCGTGTAACGCTGTTTTGGCTGACGTGCTCGAGCATCAGTCGAAGCTTGATGCTCCACAGTCGAGCACTGCCGGCTGGTCGTCTCTCCGACGCTTTCGTGCGTGCGGACGCCGACAAGCATTCTCATGCCGGAATCTCCTAAAACCAGACTGAGCCATGCGAGGTTCACTGCCATCGCAAGATTGATTCCTGCGATGACCAGCGCGGGACCCGGCTCCGCGCATTCGGGCAGGAACGAGGGAGTTGACATTCTTCGTTGCTCCGTTTAATAAACTATACCGTATAGTTTGATTTAGACCCGAGCGATCGGCCCTGTCAAGGGGGCAGGGTGGATCGGGAATCCCGTTCAGGCGCAACAGCAACCGAAGGACTGATCCTATGAGTTCAAAATCCAGTGTTTGGCATATCGCGGTATTGGCAGCCGTGTTCGGCGCAACAGCCGCGTTTGCCCAGGACAATCGCGGGACCCCGGAGCAGCGGGCTGCATGCGCGCCGGACGCGTTCAGGCTGTGCAGCAGCTACATACCCGACCCCGGCGGCGTCGAGCAGTGCCTGAGGCAGAACAAGTCCAATCTCAGTGAAGCGTGTCGGTCGGTCTTCGACGGAGGCGCCGGACCTGTCGCGATCAGGAGCAGATGACGCCCCAGGGCATTAAACAAGGAGTTCTGAAATGGACATGTTCTACATTCCCGCGCTTGCGTCTTTTTCAGGTTCGGCCTCCGGGACGCTGGCCTCCATCGTCACCGGCTGGGTGACCCAGCGCCGCAAGGACCGCGTCCGCCACACGCTGCACGCCACGCACCAGCGTGAAGAGCTTTATAAGAGCTTCATCGAGGAGGCATCGCGGCTTTATGCCGATGCCCTCGTCAACGACAAGTCCGAGGTTTCCAAGCTGGTCGACCTGTATGCGCTGATCGCGCGGATGAAGATCCTCTCGAGCGACGAGGTGATCGAGGCGGCCGAGAAGGCGGGACGGTCGATCCTCGAGACTTACCTTTCCCCGAATCGGACATTCGTCGATCTGCCCGAGTTGATCAACGAGATGGACCCATTGCGCGATTTCAGCGAGGCGTGCCGGCGTGAACTGCTGTCGGCCAAGGCGCACTGAGGCTCTCGATCATGCCGCTTCTTCGTTATCTTGGCTGGGTGGGCAGCTTCCTCCTGGCCGCGCTTCTTGTCACGAATTGGTGCATGTCGAAACCAGGGGTGCCGGCATCACATGCCGACATCCCGCTCCACCAGAAGATCAACATTCGCATCCACTCCGACAAGAAATGGCCTGAACGCGTGGTGTTCGAGACGACACGTTCGAGGCTTGCGCCCGAAGGGATCAGCATCGGGCCAGGTGAAGCCGCCACGCAAGCGGAGCGCCAACCCTTCGATGCGTTTGCGCAAATTCCGGCTAGTGCGGCAAGGCCATGCTTCCGACCGCCCTGTGCTCCTAGTCGGCCTCCGGAGCCTGAGGTCTCGTCACCCGAGAAGCGCGCGCCGCTTCAACAGCACGCGCAGCTATCGAGCATCGTGCGCAGCAGCGTCACCGTCCCCAATCGGTTTCACAAGCCGCCAGGAAAAAGCTGACGCGCTCGCGCACGAAGGCGGGTAGTTCCTTGCGCAGTTCTTGTGCGCCCGCTCCCATCAGGGCGCGCATAATCATCGGAAGCAGGATCAGATCCATGAAGATCTGCGCCGTGGCAAGCGTTCGCTTGGGGCCGAATGGTCCCTTGGGGCCGCGCGAAAGCGCGTGCGTGGCGTCGTTCAGGACGTGAGAGACGGCAGAGGCGGCGCGGTCTCGCCCGGCTTCGTGGACGTGCCTGCTCAGGGCCGGGAATCTGTCCGCTTCCGCAATCGTGGCGCGCGTGATGCCGATCGTGTCGTCGATGAAGCGTTCCACCACCTCGGTGCCGAGGCTTGCGAGCCTGTCCTGCACGGAGCGCCCCTTGGGCTGGAAGCCATCGAAATTGGTCAATCCCTCGATGACGCGGGCCACCACCGCCTCGAACAGCGCCTCCTTGCCGTCGAAGTGGGCATAGATCGTTGGCTTGCTCGCCGGCGCCGTCTCCGCGATCTCGTCGAGACTGGCGCTTTGATAGCCGCGCTTGAGGAACACCTGCTGCGCGGCGTCGAGGATTCGTGTTTTCACGTCGCCTGCCAGTTCTTTGGGCGGCCTTCCGGGACGCGGTCGTTTCAAATCGTTCTGTCTACCGACCATCAGCTTCACCCTTGCAATCACGATGCTGCGAGCGGCCAAGCTCGCTGATGATGTCGGGTTGACACGTTCGCGGTGAAAGTGCAAGTAAAATAAACTATACGGTATAGTTTATATCAAACAGGAGGCCACCGTGCTCGATTCCTCATCTCACGCACTCGCCCTGGAGGGACGGACCCTCCTGGACGAACTGAACCACCGCTTCAAGAACGAACTCGCCTCAATCATCAATCTCATCTCTTTCAAGGCGATCTGGGCTGAGAATGTCGAAGTCAAGGAAGAGCTGGGCAATGTGGTCGACCTGCTTTTTCAGCATCTCGAAGTCCACAACATCCTCACCACGCCGGACCGCGACGGGCTTGCGGACGCCGGCGAGCAGCTTCGCAAGCTTGGCCTCGCCATGAGCCGATGCAAGCTGGACCGCATGAACATCCACCTTCTGTTGTCTGCCGATACGTTGCCGATGGAATCGGAGCGGTGCTGGCGACTCGGGATGGCCATCTACGAACTGATGACGAATGCGGCGCGCCATGCCTGCTTCGACGGCCGCGACGGGGAGATCAAGGTCAAGCTGATGCGGGCGGGTTCCTGGGTGCAATGCCGTGTGACCGACAACGGTTCGGGACTCGCGCGGATCAAGCCCGGTCGCGGGCTGCGCATCGTCGGCGAGCTTGCCAAGAGCCTAGGCGGCAAGATGGGCCATACCTTCGGCACGACAATGACGTCCTTCGTGCTCGATTTCCCGCTGACGCAGCGCGAGCAGCACGCCAATCGCGTGGTTGCGGCCCGACGTCCCAGAACCGGCCGAAGACTGAAGGCGGTGGCTGCGCTCACTTCCGTTCCGGACACTGCGGCAAGCGCTGTCGCAGCTCAGCCGCAACTCTAGACGGCGGGATCAGCTCATGTCGGCAAAACCTGTTGTCATCCTTGCAGCGAGCATGCTGCTCGGCGCGATTGTCGGCGCGCCGAACGTTGCGCTGGCGCAGTTCGGGCCGCCTCCCGGTCCGCCGCCCATGCTCGCCGGTCCTCCTCCGGGGCCCAGTGCAGGCGCCCCGCTTCCCGCTCTCACCGGCGGTCCTCGCTTGCCTGCACCTGCGCCAGCTTATCCCTCAGGCGGACCGGTCGGCGCAGCTCCGCGCGATTTTGCCGGCCGTCCGCCTCGGCTCGATCGTGCAGACATCAGCCTTGGCCGCGGTGAGGCCCGCCTTCGCGGCATCGACGGGCGTGCCGCGGCTTCCGTCGCCAATAACGCGGCTCGGTACGGCGGCAACGGCAGCTATGGTCGACGCTACCGTTCCTGGCCCTACGCCGCGGCGGCTGCAGCTTATGCCTATGGCAGCTCGTATGCCTCTCGCGATGGCTGCTACTACGTCTCCACCTACAGAGCCTACGGCACCAGGCGCATGCTGATCTGTGACGGAGAATAAGCGCGCGAATTTCCGCTGGCTCCCCGGTTTCGTGCTGGGTCGGGCCAGCATCATTTCACGGCGTGATGCACGCCTGACGTGGAAGACGCCCCGACAAGAAGAGTAACCAATGACGATGCTTCTGATTCTCAAACTTGCGAGCTGGCTGGGACAACCTCATCGGGACAGGGCTGCGTTCGGACCGCTCGAATCCAGCAATTTTCCCGTTAGGGCAAGCTATCGTGACATCATCACGCCAGATGGTCGCGTGATCGCAAGCCCGGCCGACGCCGCTTTGGCAGCGGAGATCGCGCAGCGTCTGAATGAGACCGAATGGACGCGCCAGGAAGAGTGTTGGGCCGCCTGATCCATTCTTTCTGCGCCTGAACTCATGCGGCCTCATGCAGCGATTGCTTAATTGCTGAGCCCGCAGCATCGGACTCGGCGGGGCAGGTTTCGCCGAAGCTTCTGAGAAGATCAGACGAGGCGGTCTCGTGCCCGGCACCGCAAAATTCGCTCTTGACAGCATAGTAAATAAACTATACGGTTTAGTTTAAATAAGGAGATCAGCACGTGCGCCGTTCCATTCCCTATCCATCCGCGTGGACTCCTAAGCCGGCGATCCCTGCCGCGCTCGTCCTCGCCATTCTTGTGGCCCCCCTGGGGGGCTGCAGTGAACCCTCCGCCGCGCCGGCCGAGCGCGCCGCATTCGTGCACACTCAAGTCGTGCAACCGCAGGATAGCAGCGGCGCCCTCACGTTGACGGGCGAGGTCCAAGCGCGCTTCCGTGCCGACCTGTCCTTTCGTGTGAGCGGGCGCGTGCTGGAGCGGTTGGTCGATGTCGGCGCTCACGTCACCGCCGGTGATCTTCTCGCGCGGCTCGATCCGGTGGAGCAGCAGGCCGACTTCGAGGCAGCGAACGCAGGGCTGGCCGCGGCGGAAGCCCAGTTGCGGGTGGCGCAAGCCACGTTCGACCGGCAGACGTACCTGCTGTCGAGCGGCTTCACCACCCGCACCGCCTATGACCAGGCGCAGGAGGAATTGCGGAGCGCCCAGAGCACCCTCGAATCGGCAAAGGCGGAATTGGGAAGGGCGCGGGAGGCTCTCGGCGACACGGAGCTCCACGCCCGCGCCGCGGGATTGATTACCGCGCGAAACCTCGAGGTCGGCCAAGTCGTACAGGCGGCACAGTCGGTTTTCACGTTGGCACAGGATGGCGACCGAGACGCCGTGTTCGACGTCCCCGAATCGATGTTCCTGCGCGATCTGGAAGGCGGTCGGGTTTCGCTGGCGCTCGTCTCGAACCCCGACGTGACCGCGGTCGGCTATGCCAGGGAGATATCACCCTCGGTCGATGCCAAGAGCTCCACGATTCGCGTGAAGGTCGCGATCCAAAATCCGCCGGCCGCGATGGCCCTGGGAAGCGCCGTCGCTGGCACCGCAGGGACCAGGCCGACCACGGAAATCAGCTTGCCCTGGACTGCGCTGATGGCGGCGGGATCGAAGCCCGCGGTCTGGATCGTCGACCCCAAGACAAGGACAGCAACGCTGAGGGGGGTCACTGTCGAAGCCTACGAGTCAGGAGCGGTGCTGATAAAGAACGGGCTCGAGACCGGAGATCGCGTCGTCATCGACGGAGGCAAGCTGCTCAGCGCCGGCCAGCCAGTGACATTCGGCGGAGATCGATCATGAGAACGCGGTTTCCTGTACTTGCGATAACAATCGCATCGGCGCTGTCGATGGCCGGATGCCAGCCGGAGACGAACGTACCGGACCCCGTCCGGCCCGCGCTGTCCACGATCATCAAGCCGGCGGTGTCAGCGAGCACGGTTGCCGTCGGAACGGTTCAGCCCCGCTACCAGACCGATCTCGGATTCCGCGTGCTGGGGCGGCTGATCGCGCGTCCCGTCAACGTCGGAGATATGGTTGTCGAAGGCGAGATCATCGCCGCGATCGACCCGACGGCCCTCGAGCTTGCGGTTCGCTCAGCGAAGGCGGATGTCTCGAAGGCAGATGCCCTGCTCGAGAATGCAATCGGTACGGAGGAGCGGAAGCGGATCCTGATCAGGACCGACGCCACCACGAAACAGATACTCGACGATGCCGAGCAGGTGCGCGCGGGCGCCCAAGCCTCATCCGCGCGCGCTCGCGCCAACCTTGCGAAGGCGACCGAGCAGCTTGGTTACGCCCAGGTGAAGGCGGATTTCGCCGGTGTCGTCACCGCGGTGAGCGCCGAGGTCGGACAAGTCGTCTCGCCGGGGCAGCGCGTCGTGACTGTAGCGCGTCCGGAGGTCCGGGAAGCGGTCGTCGACGTCGGCCCGGATTTCCCGGTACCTCTGAGCGTCGGCTTGCCGTTCACGGTCAGCCTCGAGCTGCTTCCCGGCCTGCAAGTCCAGGGCCACATCCGTGAAATCGCGCCGCAAGCCGATCAGGTCACGCGTATGCGCCGGATTCGTATCGCGCTGGATGATCCGCCCGAAAGCTTCCGGCTCGGAAGCACCATCACAGCCACCTTCAGCAACGCTCACGGCGCGATTCTCCGCGTACCCGCATCTGCCGTGCTCAAGCAGGGTCCCGACACCTTTGTCTGGGTTGTTGATACCGCTGCAAGCACGGTTTCGCTGCAAAGGCTCGACCTCACCGAGGGCGAAGGAGGCTTTCGCGTCAACAGCGGCATCAGTGCCGGAGCACGCATCGTGACTGCCGGAATCCACAGCCTCAAACAAGGACAAAAGGTCCGCGTCGAACAGGATACCAAGCCATGAAGTCGTTCAACCTTTCGGACTGGGCACTCGGACATCGTTCGCTGGTCTGGTACTTCATGCTCGCCTTCATGGCGGCCGGGCTCTTCTCATATCTGCAGTTGGGGCGGCAGGAGGATCCGGACTTTACCATCAAAACGATGGTGATCGCTGCGCAGTGGCCCGGGGCTTCGCCCGAAGAGATGGCGCGTCAGGTCACGGACAGGATCGAGAAGAAGCTGGAAGAGCTGGAATCGCTCGATTACACCAAGAGCGTCACCGTTGCGGGCCAGACCACCGTGTTTGTCTATCTGCGCGACAGCACCAAGGCCGCCGATGTTCCTCCGACATGGGCGCGGGTCCGCAACATGATTGCGGACATCAAGGGCGATTTCCCGCAAGGAGTCCTGGGGCCTGTCTTCAACGACCGGTTTGGTGATGTCTTTGGCAACATCTACGCCTTCACCAGCGACGGGCTCACTCAGCGCCAACTCCGCGATCGGGTCGAGGACATCCGCGCTAAAGTGCTGACGGTCCCGAATGTGGGCAAAGTAGACATCCTCGGTGCACAGGACGAAAAAATCTTCCTGGAATTTTCCACCCGTAAGGTTGCGGCGCTGGGGCTCGACGTCAGGTCCATCGTGTCCTCGTTGCAGGCACAGAATGCGGTTGCGCCGTCCGGCGTCTTTCAGGAGGGACCAGAGCGCATCAGCGTGCGCGTCAACGGTCAATTCACATCCGAGGAAAGTCTGAAGGCGATCAATCTGAGGGTCAACGATCGGTACTTCCCGCTGACTGATGTCGCGACCATCACGCGCGGCTACGCCGATCCGCCGGCGACGCTGGTCCGGTTCAACGGCGAGCCCGCGATTGCGCTCGCGATCGGGATGAAGTCGGGCGCGAACCTACTCAAGTTCGGCGAGGCGCTCAAGGGCGAAATGTCGAAGATCCTGGCCGAACAGCCGATCGGGCTTGGGGTTCACCTTGTGGCCGACCAGCCGGTCGTGGTCGAGCACGCAGTGTCCGGCTTCACGGAAGCACTGTTCGAAGCAGTGGTCATCGTGCTCGGCATCAGCTTCCTGAGCCTCGGGCTTCGCGCCGGTCTGGTGGTTGCGATCGCAATTCCCCTGGTTCTTGCGATCACCTTCGTGGTGATGGCGTATGCCGGAATCTCGCTGCAGCGCATTTCGCTGGGGGCGCTTATCATCGCGCTCGGCCTTCTGGTTGATGACGCCATGATTGCGGTCGAGATGATGGTGGCGCGGCTGGAGGTCGGCGATCCCCTGGAGAAGGCCGCCACGCACGTCTACACCTCGACGGCCTTTCCCATGCTGACCGGTACGCTCGTTACCGTTGCGGGTTTCATTCCGATCGGCCTCAACAGCAGCAATGCCGGCGAGTTCACCTATACGCTGTTCGTGGTCATCGCCGTCTCGCTGCTGGTGTCATGGATTGTTGCGGTCCTGTTCACGCCGCTGCTTGGCGTCACCATCCTGCCGGTCAGAATGAAAGGACATCACGAAGAAAAAGGGCGAGTGGCCCGGCTGTTCGAGCGCGTCCTCCTCGTCTGCATGCATCATCGCTGGATCACGGTCGGGGTGACGGTGGCCGCTTTCGCCCTCGCACTGTTCGGCATGCAATTCGTGCAGCAGCAATTCTTCCCGTCCTCGGACCGTGCCGAACTGGTCATTGACTGGAACTTGCCGCAAAACGCCTCAATTACCGAAACCAACGCACAGATGGCCCAGTTCGAGCATGACCAGCTCGAGGGCAATGGCGGCGTCGACCATTGGTCGACCTATGTCGGGACGGGTGCGCCACGTTTTGTGCTGTCATTCGATCTGCAGACGGCAAACACCTGGTTTGGCCAGATGGTCGTCGTGACCAAGGGCGGCATTGCGGCGCGTGATCGTCTCAAGGGACAGTTCGAAAGCTATCTGAAAAAGAGTTTTCCCGGCACGGATACCTTCGTCAAGCTGCTCGAGGTTGGGCCTCCGGTGGGACGTCCCGTGCAGTACCGCCTGAGCGGACCCGATATCGCCAAAGTGCGGGACTTATCCCAGCAACTCGCTGCGATCGTTCGCGCCAACCAACACCTCGATCATGTCGTGTTCGACTGGATGGAGCCGGCACGCGTCGTCAAGGTTGACGTGCTGCAGGACAAGGCGCGCCAACTTGGGGTGAGCTCGGAGGACATCGCCACGACATTGAATGGTGTGCTGGCCGGATCCTCCATCACGCAGGTGCGCGACAGCATCTATCTGGTGAATGTGATGGGCCGCGCGACCGCCCCGGAGCGCGCGTCCATCGATACGTTGCGGGATCTGCAATTGACCGGATTGGGCGGTCAGTCGGTGCCGCTCGGAACGATCGCCACGCTACGCTACGAAATCGAGCAGCCCACAATCTGGCGACGGTCGCGGCTTCCTACCATCACGCTGAAGGCAGGTGTTCTCGACAGCACGCAGCCGAAGACAGTGGTGGATCAGCTCGCACCGAAAGTGAACGCGTTCGCGAAGGAATTGCCGGCTGGATATTCGGTCGCAATTGGTGGTTCGGTGGAGGAGAGCGCCAAGAGCCAGGCCCCTATCGAAGCCGTGGTGCCGATCATGTTGTTCATCATGGCGACCATCCTGATGATCCAGTTGCAGAGTTTCCACCGGCTATTCCTAGTGTTCGCGGTGGCGCCTCTCGCAGTGATCGGGGTTGTCATGGCCCTGTTGCCAAGCGGAGCGCCGCTAGGCTTTGTTGCGATCCTCGGCGTGCTGGCATTGATTGGCATCCTGATCCGCAATTCCGTGATCCTGATCGTACAGATCGAGGATCTTCGGAAGGAGGGCCGGCCTGCATGGGATGCGGTGGTGGAAGCAACCGAGCACCGCATGCGGCCGATCATGTTGACAGCGGCTGCAGCCAGTCTCGCGCTCATTCCGATCGCGCGCGAAATCTTCTGGGGCCCGATGGCCTACGCCATGATGGGCGGCATTATCGTTGGCACCGTGCTGACGCTGCTGTTCCTGCCGGCGCTCTACGTGGCCTGGTTCGGGATCAAGGCGCCAAAGTCTGCTTCGGACGCGGCGCTCGAAGATCGGGTTGCGCCCGGTCTGCAGCCAGCCTTGGCCGCGGATGCGCCTTCTCACAGTGAATTGGAAAATGCATAGGAGCCGATATGAAGGCAGTTCCGAGCGCCTTGACGTTTTCGATCGCGGCGGCACAGAGTCGCACCCTCCCGGCCGCGAAGAAAGCGCCGGGTCCACTGGTAGGTACACTGGAACGTCGCCATTCGAAAAATGATGGATTTTCAGTTGGATAGGCGAGGGTTCGATTCCGCCCCTGGGCACCACCAAGCCATTGAGCTGATTCAGCAAAAATCCGCCGCTTGCTTCTAGTCATTTTTTGCGCGATCGCCGTTGCAACCTGATTGCAACCGCGCGTCAAAAAATGCGTTTAACCGCTGCTGTTTGCCAAATGCAGCGCGTTCCGATAGGCGGAATAGCTTGTGGGGAACGGCCCAATAGACTGCCCCTGAGGCGCGAACCCGCGTCGGCGCAAATGCCAAAACCACCCAGCGCCAGTTCTGCCGAAGCTTTCAAGAGTCTGGTCCACATAGAAGATTTCAATGGTGAAACCCGTCCGCGGATGAATATCAAAAATGGGCTCACGTCGATTGCTGGACATCACGTTTCATCCTCGCCTCGCTGCTACGGCTGATGCGACCGCGATTGGCCGCGTCCCATAGCCGCGTTGGGCAAGTGCGCTTAGTTGAGCGTCAGGCTGTTGGACGCAATTCCATCCCCCCGGTACCCTGGACAGGCCCCCCGTCTCACGCGCGCCGCGACATGGCTTGAAAATATGTAGCCCAAATTTTTCGATGGTTAAGGTTTGCTTAACGACGTTTGCGCTGGTCGACTAAGTCGTCACCCGCAAGTCCGCTGTTGACCGGAAACCGGAAATAAAGAGCGGCACTACAAATCGACGCGAATGACCGATGCTGTCGAAAAAGTCTTTTTCGGGTGGAGAACGAAAATTTTAAAGACCGCTGATGCGTTTCGCGCGCGGCGACCTGAGGACCCACATCGATTCATACGAAAACGACCACCGGCCTTCGTATTGGCTCCAGAGTACCTTGCCGCTGCAGCAGTGCCGAAAAAACGACTTTCGCGAGATTTTCGATGTCTTTCGATTTTCGACTTTTTCGACAGCATCGACCCGGAGCGGAAGTCGCGAAGTGCATCAGCTGTTTTCGGTTCAAGCCGCTTTCAGGAGTTGATCTGCCAACCACTCCGGCTCATCGAGCATAACGACGTGGCCGGAAGTGACATTCTCCATAGTGTTCCAAGACTTGTCGGTTTTGCACTCCGGCAGCGTTTTGTCGAAAGCGGGGTTCGGATATTTCGGAACGCGGATATAGGTTTTCTTAGCCACCTCTTCGATTGCACCAGACAGCGCCATTAAGCGGCCAGATGTTGCCTTGTGGCCCTTAGCGGGCTCCCGCGGTGAATATTGCTGCTCAGGAAGACACTGATCGCCATTGGCTCGGCGAGCGACCGACAAATTTTTTGAATGCTCGGCTGAATGCAGCCTCGGATTCGTAGCCGATTTCATGAGCGATGGCGGCAATTTTTACACCGGGATCTGCCAGGCGCTTGGCTGCAATCTGCATACGCCATTGGGTCAGATACTGAATCGGCGGACAGCCCACCAAATTAGAAAATCGATCGGCCAGCGTTGAGCGTGAGGTGGCGGCTTGCGCCGCAAGCTCCTCCAGAGTCCAGGCATGAGCAGGCCGCGCGTGCAACAGCGTGAGCGCGCGACCCACCAGAGGATCACGCAATCCCGCAAGCCAGCCGGTGCTGTTGTTCGCAAGCTGATCCATATGCAGCCGGATCACCTCGACGAACATCAGTTCCGACAGCCGGTTGAGCACGCTTTGGCTACCGGCGCGTTTGTTGCCCGCCTCGGCAGTGGCGAAACGGATGAATTGGTCGAGCAGG
>Ga0335079_10009014_pt1 | contig 11370 bp, 9 predicted proteins | sample Lox_Sample_33_FD_206719 | JGI IMG/M metagenome (GOLD analysis project Ga0335079, IMG submission 206719) | Soil microbial communities from Loxahatchee National Wildlife Refuge, Florida, United States - Lox_Sample_3.3 | ecosystem: Environmental > Terrestrial > Soil > Wetlands | place: USA: Florida... | reverse complement strand
TTCGCGATTCCCTGTCAATTGCGTCAATTTCGTCGGCGGAGAGCGTGAGGTTCATCGCGCCGGCGTTTTCCTCCGCCTGTGCGGGCCGGGTTGCGCCGGGAATGACCACGACCATCTCCCCGCGATATGCCAGGAGCCACGCCAGCGCGACCTGTGCGCAGGTGGCGCCGTGGCGCGCCGCGATTTCATCCAGAAGGATGATAAGCGGCCGGCTCTTCTCAAGCGATGAACCCCGGAAATCCTTAAGAAATCGCCTGATACCGATCGCCCGGTAGTCGGCAGGCGCGGCGGTGTGAAATCTCCCCGTCAGCACGCCCTGAGCGAGTGGAGAGTACGCGATGATCGTAATCCCAAGCTCACCGGCGGCGTCGAGAATGCCGTTCGATTCAATCCCTCTGTCCAGGAGATTGTAGCGCACCTGGTTCGAAACGAGCGTGAGGCCGTTGCTCCGGAGGCGAGCCGCTGCACGCCGCATCCTCTTCTCATTGAAATTGCTCACACCGATGAATCGGATGTCTCCGCTCCGGGCGAGCGCGGCCATTCCGTCCATCTCCCGCTCCACGGCGGAAAAACTGAGAGGCTGGTGGACCTGGTAGAGCGATATGGGGAATCCGTTCAGTGCCGCCTTTCGTTTCCCGATGGTGCCGGTGATCGAGCGGGCAGTACGTGGAAAAGGCCACCACTTGGTGGCAATCGACACCTCTGCCGGGGTGCGGCCGAGCATCGTAAGCGTCTCGGTCAGAATCTCTTCCGATGCTCCCCAGCCGTACGCCTCAGCCGTGTCGAACCAGTTGATCCCTCCCTCGAGGCTCCTCCGCACTATCTCGGCGGTCACCCGGTCGGGCAGAGGGGGCCAGTAGCTCCCGCCAAGACCTTTCCCCCTGCTGAACTGCCAGCACCCGAGGCCAACGGGACTGACGCGAAGGGCGGAACCGCCGATCGAACGGAGATTCATCCGGCGAACTCCAGGCGACTCACCGTCCTTGATATCCTGAGCCTCACGATCTTCTCCACGAGCATGGCAATCAGGAGTAAGAGGACAACGCCGGTGGCGTAGGCGATGATGCCGCTGTAGAAATACCGCGAGAACAGGATCAGCGTAATCAACAGGATGACGGGGCCGAGGAGCACGAGAAAGGTCGTCAGCGTCGCTCTCTCCCCCACGCCGCGGGGCGACGAGAAGGGAAGCCGCGGCGAAATCAGGAACATCGCCTGGAAGAGTATCTGGCTCGCGATCAGGATTACGACTTCGTGCATCACGACGTGCAGGAGGTTCCTGAAGAAATAGTAGAAGACGAATCCCAGGAGGAAGAGGTACGGAACAAGGAAGTAGACGGTGAGCACCCGCTTGACCGCGAGCACGAGCTCCACGCGGTCCGCCGGCGTCACGAAGAAAACCCACGAAGCCTGAAAACTGTCCGAACTGCCGATTTCGTCCTTGAGGATGCCGGGAAACAATATGATCGCAATATAGAGGAGAGATGAATTCACCATCCCCTTAAAATCCAGCCCTCCGCGGAAGGGATCAAGGAACCCTGTCGTTCCATTGAGACCCTGGTAGATATAGAGCGCCGTCAGGGGGACGATGCTCAACACCGTCATCTTGAATTTCAGATCGTACCGGAACTGTTGTGCCACGAGCATGGCGATGGCCCTGTCTTCGGATCGCGTCAGGAGCGAGGTGATTCGCCTTCGCCCGGTCGCTGCGCGGCGGGGCGTTTCAACGGAGGCCGCCCTTGCGAGAGATTCGGCATACGACAGTGAGAACCTCGACGCCGCGGCGGGAATAAGGGCACCCAGGAGGGCAATACCGCAGCCCGCGAGGAGGAGATTGCTGCCCGTCCAACTGCCCGCCGCCAGGCCGGCGAACGAAGAATACCAGACCGGGGGGAGATAGTCCCACCACCACGGTGTCTGCCCCGTAGCCCCGGAGATGAGGCCGGTCATGCGGGTCGAGAGAATACCGAAACCGCCGTAAATCAGGAACGAGACGGACATCTGGAAGTATCCCATGACCGTCATCAGGCGGCGATAAGGGATGGCGCGAAGCGCCGCAGTGTAGAGAAGCACCATGCCCATGCCGGTTGCCACGGCGTTGCAGAGCGAGGCGGCAAGCCACGCGAACGATACCAGGGGACCCTTCCTGAACGTTATCACGATGCATGATGGAGCGTTCAACACGCCCGCGATGAGGAGTGTCAGGAAGATGACGAGCGTGATCCGTGCGGCAAAATACGTCCGCGAGGTCACAGGATGGACGCTGAGGACGGCGTAGTCGTCCGGGGAAATGACTGTCGCACCGAATTCCAGCAGGATGAACGAGGCGATGAAGAACGAAGTGGGAAGGAGGATGAGAGCGACGGTCTGTGCGGGGTTCTCCCCGCTCCAGGCGACGACAGCGAAAATCAGGCCCAGAATCAGGTAAAACACGAGGAGAATCACGAGGCCTACGGCGCGCGAAGCGCGACCGGACCTCGGTCCCCGGACGGAGGCGGGATTCCGCCACAGGACGGAGAAAGATGTCCGGACAAGCGCCCGCCACTGCTGCGCATCCACGCCGGCGATTGCCAGGATGCGATCCAGGATCATCGTCCGAGCGCTTCGAGGAATTCCTGTGCCGAATCGCGCGCGTCGCGCACGCCCGTCAGCCGGCAGAACGCCTCCTCGAGGGACTTCTCCCCGGTCTGCGCGGCGATCTGGCCCGGAGTGCCCTCCGCGATGATGCTCCCCTCGTTGATGATGATGATCCGGGGGCAGATCTTCTCAACCACGTCAAGGATGTGGGAGCAGAAGAGCATCGTCTTCCCTTCGGCCGAGAGGCGCTTGAGGATCTCCTTGAAAACCAGGACCGCGTTGACGTCGAGCCCGTTGATCGGTTCGTCGAGGAAGAGGACGTCGGGATCATGGATGAGCGCCGCGGCAATCAGGACCTTCTGCTTCATCCCCTTCGAGTATTCCTGGAGCCTCTGGTCCTTCTCCGCGAGAATGCCGAAGAGATCAAGGAACTCCCCCGCCCGGTGCTCCGCGACAGCGCGCTTCATGTGGTGCAGATCTGCGATAAAGCGGAGATATTCCGCACCGGTGAGGGTTTCAAAGAGGGCCCCGGATTCAGGCACGTAGCCGATGCGCTTCTTGACCTCGACAGGTTCGCGGACGATATCAAACCCCGCGACGTTGGCGGAGCCGGAGGTAGGCCGGATCATCCCTGTGAGCATCTTCACCGTCGTAGATTTGCCTGCGCCATTGGGGCCAAGGAACCCGACGATCTCCCCTTTCTCCACGGAAAAGCTGAGTCCGCGGACCGCCTCCTTCCCCGGGAAGTGCTTGGTCAAATTGTCCGTCCTGATCATCGGTGCTCCTTACAGGTCCAGCGCGCCGCCAGTCCGTCCGCAACTGCGCCGCGCAACCCCTCCAATAGAGTACGCATCATAGCGATAATCGCCATGCCTTTCAAGGCGGGAGCAGGCCGAGCATGGCGCGGCAGAGAAGTTCATCTTCGAGGTCATCAATCCTGCTCCGGAGTTCTCCTCCTTCCCCAGGGCCCGGAATGCTCCGTGCCCGCGCGCGAAGGCGGGTGAAACGCCTCCTGAGTGCGCGGAGTTCGCTTTCCAGGTCGGCACGCATGCTCGAGGCAAAGACGGGGTTTAGCGCGGCTTCCCGGAGGAACGGCGACTGGCGCCGTGCCTCTGCTGTGACAAGGAGTGCGTCCCGGGCACGGGTCAGGCCGACATACGCCACGCGTCGCTCCTCCTCGACCTCCGCCGGGACTGGCCGACGCCTCCTGCTCAGGTCAAACATCACGACGCGTGAATACTCGTTCCCCTTTGCCCTGTGAATGGTGCTGAGCACGACGGCATCACGTGTTGCCGGTTCAGCCCGGGGAGCAGGCGGCGTCCTGAGGATTTCCTCCGCAGAGGCGAGGAAATCCGCGGCCGAGGGAGACCATGCGGCAAGCGACTGGATGACGTCGAAGCAGGTCGCATCATCCGCTTCATCCGGATCACACCATTTTCCAGCTCTCCTGCGCGAAGGGGAACGAAAGCCGGCGGCACGGTCGAGGGCTTCGAGAAACCTCTCCGCGTTGAGCGTGCCGGAGAGACTCCGCAGGGACTCGCTGCACTCAGTGAATTCCCGGAGCGCAACCGCATGCGGATCATCCGTGGCACAGGTCGCCATGAGATGCTCCAGATCCACTTCACGTCGAATACCGGTTGCGATGGCGTACGGGAGAACTCGCCTCGGGCGGGAGAGCGCCCTCGGCAGGTCGTCCACCCCGGGCTTCCCGAGGAGGTAACGGAGCCAGGCCAGAACGTCCTGCCCGACACGGGAGGAAAAAAGGGGGCGCGCGATGTCACAATCGTGCGGAATCCCCTGTTCATCCAGTGCGAGCGAAACGATGAACGCGAGCATGTTGTATCGGTAGAGGACGGCGATGTCAGACCACAGGAGTGAGCTGCCTGACCTCTCCTGCGCGATCCATAAGGCCGCCTCGCGGGCCTGCTCGCGGAGGCCAAGGGTGAGACGGACGCAAAATTCCCCCTGAGGAGCGCCGCTCCTGACCGTGACCCGTTTTGGTGCGCGATCCTTATTGTGAGCGATGAGCCAGCCGGCGTGCGCTATGATCCGGCGAGCCGAGCGGTAGTTTGTGGAGAGCAGACATCCAGCAGAAGAAGGATACGCGGTTGGGAAGTTGAGAAGGCCGCGCACGCTTCCTCCGCGCCACCCGTAGATCGCCTGATCGTCGTCGCCCACGATGAACAGGTTGTCATGCGGATGCGCCAGGATGCGGAGCATAAGAAGTTGTGAAGGATTGAGATCCTGAAATTCGTCCACGAGTACGTATGTCCACTTTTCCTGCCATGTCCTCCTGGCGGCAGGATCGTCGAGCAGAATCCTGAGCGCAAAGTAGATCATGTCGTCATAATTCATGAATCGCCGGGACTCCTGGATCTCGAGGCATTTCCGGAACACGGGTCCGAACGGAAACGAATCTCCGCCAATCTTCAGGACCAGCCGGTCGGGATCAAGGAGGTTCATCTTGACGTCGCTGACCTGCCGCGCGGCAGTCCCAGCGCCGCTTCCCTCTTCAAGAGAGCAGCCGGGATGCATGGTCTTGAGCGCCTGAAGGACGATTTCGGAAGTTACGGCTGATTCATTTTCCGCATCGAAGGTATAGGAGCTCCCGCACCTCACGATCTCGTAGCCGAGTGAATGAAACGTCCTCGCCCGCACATCCCCGAGCCCCATCGCGGCCAGCCTTGTGTTCATCTCTGCGGCTGCCTTCCTGTTGAATGCGACCGGGAGTATGCCTCCGGGGGAAGCACCGTCTGCGACGAGCCTTTCAATCCTGTGCACGATCGTCCGCGTCTTCCCCGAACCGGCCGGGGCGAGGACGCGCATAGGCCCCTTTCCATGGGCGGCCGCTGCGGCCTGTGAGGCGTCGAGCACCTCATCAGAAGGGCTGGATGAGCCGGTGGGAGGCGATTCCGCCGACGAGCCGGCCCGGGATTCCGGGTCAATAAGACGGAGGAGCTGCTCTTCGGCAAGCGCCCGTTCAATTGCTCCGGCGTCCGAGTGGAGAAGGCTGGAGAGTGATTTCCTCCCCCCGTACTCGTCTTCACCCGGCAAAGAAAAGAAGCAGACAGGCATGGACCTGAGCCAGGCGGGATAGACGAATTCCCGAAGGAGCGGCGCGATCGGCGCTGAGCCGGGAGGGAGATCCTGGAAGACGGCCAGCGCTTCCGCCTCCGCTACGGAGAGCGCGGCGCGGCGGATTTCACGGGATGCGACCACGCTTGCGCAGCGGAGACCGATTCGCCGGCAGGCCTTGAGAAACGCGCTGAATTCCCCCGGACCTGCGTGAAACGTCGCACAACCGCGTGCGAACGGGGCTCTGACCCCGTGAGCGGTGGTGCATTCCGAGTGATGCACTCTGCGGGTGAGCGGGATTCCTCCTCCTCTGGCATTCGGGTACACCCCGAAGAACTTACTCCGCGATTGCCCGGAGGAGCCTCAGCCTTCCTGCCGGCCCGATCGGAAAACGGGCGAAATCGATCAACCGGCCGTCCTTCCCCCAGACTATCGCCGAAGTCTTCTCTGCACTGGTACGCTCGAAGAGACTGTCGGTGTCGACGCAGACGGGGAATCGATACCCGTTCCCTGCAGCCCACCCTTCGAGCATTCTCGACTGGTCCGCTATCGTCCGGGAGGGGTCCCGGCGCGCCACGAGCCGGATGCGCGGGATCGGGCGCGATGTCAGGACATTCAGTGAATCGCAAAACGCAAGAAAGTCGTCCAGGCAGATCTGGCAGGCGAAATCGTCGAAATCGGCAATGAGCGTGACTGCGGGGAAGTCCCCCCGGAGTGCAGTCGCGCCCGGAAAGAACTCATCAGCGTGCTGGACACTCGCCCCCGCACGATCCCCCCCTGTGGGCCAGATGAGAATCAGCGACCCCCAGAGAATCGCACACGTGAGGGCGAGGCGGGGACGCGCGCCCCCCCGCTCCCCATCGTACGCTGAATTCTGAGTTTCCCTCATGCACGCAAGCGCGCCGAGGCAGAAGAGGAGATCGAGCAGCGCTTCCAGGCGTAGCGGTATACGGGGAGCCAGGAAGCCAAAGCACATACACGGGATGTTCAACCCCCTCATGACAGCCGACGTAAGGACCAGGGCAAAGCCGAGGAAGAGAGCAAATGCGGCGGCTGCTCCGGCGCGGATCGACGGGCGGGCAATGAGCAGAACGCCGGATGTCAGCTCCAGGAGGATGACGACGGCAGATATCTCTGTTGCGGCCCGGCCGCCAAGTCCGACAAGCGGCATCATGACGCCCGCAAACGAAGAAAATGAGAACAGCTTGGCAATGGCCGCAACGCACAATACGAGTGCGAGGAGAGGACGCAGCAGGTGATCGCGGAAAAACTGAAGTGACATTACATCACTCCCGAATGGTTGTTAGGGGGAGCATCACAACGCTCGTGAATGGTCGTGCGCCGAATCATCGCGACGTTCCCGGTCCGCCGTCACTTCAGCATGTACTCTACAATCTTCGTGCCGGATTCATCTGTTGCCAGAAGCCTGTGCGGACCCCCGAGCGACACGACGCGCGGCTTCTCAGCGAGGACGAGTATTCTCTGAAGCTTTCCCGTCGGGCTGCAGATGAAGAGGTCACGGCCGGGGTGCGGCGATCGATTTCCCCCCAGCAGGACGATGCTCCCGTCCCGGTCGACAAGGACTTTTCTGAAGTACGTCTCTTCCGGGACAGGACGCTCGCCCGGACTCACGGCGTCGCCACGCATGCACGCAATCGCGAACCTCCTGAGGTAATTCCCTCCCCGGCCGTACACCTCCACCCGGTTCATGAACAGGTATGCCGCCACGATGTCCCCGCCGGGAGAGAGTGCAATCCGCACAGCGGCGTAGAGCGGGAACCTGCAGCCCGTCTGCGAAAGGCGCAATCGCGCAGGCGGGGCGTCTGATCGCGAGCGGTACACGAGCACTTCCGCCCGCGTGCTGTCGCCGCAAAGAGCCACCGCGAACGCGTCAGCACCGGAAGGGGCGAGATCGACGGGCAATCCCCCGCTCACAGTGATCTCCCGCATGAACGTGAGCGCGGTATCAAATACCTCGATACGCGGATCTTCCATCTGGACGACGATCACCCGGCCGCGGCCGGTCACCGAAAGTGACGGGGCGCGGAACTCACCCGGTCCCGTGCCGCGCCGACCCGTGCGTGCAACGAGTCTCCCGCGCCGGTCAAACTTCTCAAGAGCATACTCCAGGATATCGGTGACGTACGTGTTCCCCCGATCATCCACCGATATCCCCGATACGGAATACAGGAGGGCGTTCCCGCGGAGCCCAGGCAACCCGGCGCCCTTCAGCGTGCGCTCCGGCACGACCCCACCAGCCGCGGGAGCGCACGCCCCAAGCAGGAACGCCCCCAGGAGCACGTTCAACAGATGTTCAGTTTCCCGAGGCACACCAGACATACCCGATGACGCAACCGTCGGTGCAACCGGCGGCCATGATCGAACCCAGGAAACTGGATCCAAACGTCTGGTTGCACGAAACCTGGCAGCGCGACAGTGCGTCCGCGCAGGCCCGCTGCGCTTCCGCGACCGGCATCGACGCCAGCAGCATCATGAACGTGAGCGCACACACGAGCAGGACGCGTCTTGCCTTCATCGAACCCGCCTTTCTCCCGAAACGTTGATAGCCGGCCCGGGGCGCCTGTCGACGCCGCGCGATGCCGCACGAATTGCATCAGTGATACACGCGGGAGAGGAGGTTTTACGAATGGAGTGTTATGCGGAGAGGAGACTCTCTTTCAGGAATCCCCGGGGGGGGATTGAAAATAGGGGGCAAAGAGGTAGCGGATTCTCTCGAGGGATCTTCCGATGACCATCTCCACCGTCTTGGCGTAGACGTCAAGGACGACGATCGCGTTCACGGAAGAATCCGTGGTCGTGGCGGCGCGCAGGCGCTCTGCGATCGCCACGTTGATGACCTGCAGGTTGTCGTAGATGCGGGAGAGTCCGTCGAGCTCCAGGTCAGCCCGTGCCCCTTCCTTCTTGGCAAAATACTGCGCCAGCAGGTACATCGACGTCGCGCGGTAGACGGTCTCCTCATTGCTCGCCAGCGGAAGGTGAAACCGCGCCATAGGACGGAGGAAGGCAGTATGCGGACAGCCGCTGGCGGCGATGACGACGCCCATGAGCGAACCGATTCCCCTCTGTGCGGTCGTCTTCTGCGTGATCGTCCGCTCCTCTGTGATCACCTCGAGGTCCACCCTGTCATGCGAGAGGACCCCGTCGAACCGCTGCACCAGGCTCACCAGGCGGAGCGCCAAGGGACATTCGGGGTGCGCCTCGACGTGGAGGGGACAATTGGGGCACTGGTGGAAATCGAGTTTTGTCCAGGCAGGTGTGGGATCGGGAATGTCTCCAATAACTTCCAGCGTCTCGGGATCGAGACGGAGCTGGAATCCCTCCTCCGACCCGTCCGGAAATTTGAAGTTATAGTGTATTGTAAATTCCTTCATGCGCAGAGCACTTGAAGTCTTTCCCGTAAGAACTTACCATTCCAATAACATACAGTCAAGGCACGCATATTAATTCTTTCGGGCAAACCAAATGGGCGGGAATGTGGCAGAAATACGACTGGAACTGTCGGATTTAAGGAAACGTTACTCCGAAGAACAGCAGAAGGAGCGACGATGTCGGCAATAAGCGAGAGGAAGTATGTCCACCCCGATGTCCTGGTGTCAACAGACTGGGTCGACCAGAACGTGAAGAACACAGGCGTGCGCCTCGTCGAGTCGAACGAGGACACGCTGCTCTACAGCACCGGACACATCCCCGGGGCGGTCCACGTGGACTGGACGAACGACCTGAACGACCAGGTGCGCCGGGATTACATCACGAAGGCGGGGTTCGAAGCCCTGATGTCCCGCTGCGGGATCACGCCCGAAACCACGGTGGTGTTTTACGGCGACAAGAACAACTGGTGGGCGTGTTACGCATTCTGGGTGTTCCAGTTGTTCGGGCATACGCGCGCGCGGGTCATGGACGGCGGCAGGCTGAAATGGGAGAAGGAGGGAAAGCAGCTCACGAAGGAGACGCCGGCGTACCCGAAGACGACGTACAGGGCCCGTGAACGCGACGACGCGAAGATCCGCGCGTTCCGCGACGACGTCATGAAGCACATCGGTGCGCACAAACCGCTGGTCGACGTCCGCAGCCCGGAGGAATACACCGGCCAGCGCCTGCACATGCCGAACTATCCGAACGAAGGGGCGCTGCGCGGTGGGCATATCCCGGGGGCGAAAAACGTTCCCTGGAGCATGGCCGTCCGCACAGACACCGGCGAGTTCAAGCCCGCCGAGGAGCTGGAATCGATCTACCTCGCGGGGGCGGGACTCAAGCCGGACCAGGACATCATCGCCTACTGCAGGATCGGCGAGAGGAGCAGCCTCACCTGGTTCGTCCTCACGTACCTGATGGGATTCGCGAATGTCAGGAACTACGACGGTAGCTGGACCGAATGGGGGAACCTGGTCAACGTCCCGATCGAGAAATGAACGACACCGCGGCCGTCCCCGCGAAGCTCACGGGACTCCTGGAGGCGTTTGACGGCGTGACGGATACCGAAGAGCGGATGTCGATGCTCGCAAGCTACGCCGGCAGATACAGGGAGGTTCCTCCCTCCGTTGCGCACAGGCCGTACCCTGAGGAGGCGCGCGTCCCATTCTGCGAATCTGAAGCATTCGTCTGGGCGCTCCCGGGCCCCGGCGGAACGCTCACGCTCCATTTCGCCGTCGAGAACCCTTCAGGCGTCTCCGCAAAAGCTCTCGCGGCAATCCTCGAGAAAACGCTTTCAGGGGCGAAGGCGGAAGAAATCGCCTCCGTGAACCCCGACATCGTCACCAGGTTGTTCCGGCAGAACATCTCGATGGGGAAGGGAATGGGCCTCATGGGGATCGTGCAGCGGGTGCGCGACCTGGCGAACTCTACTCTGCGGGAGAGAAGTACTCCCTGATCTTCGCGGCGGTCTTCTCCCCCACCACCTCCGCAAGCTGCTCGGGCGTTGCGAACTTGACTCCCTGGACGGAGCCGAACGCTTCAAGGAGCTCCTTCGCCCGCTTGTTCCCCACTCCCTCGATGAGGTCGAGCTCGGTCTGAAGCGTCCGCTTCGTGCGCAGCGTCCGGTGAAACGTGATCGCGAAACGGTGGGCTTCGTCGCGCACCTGTTGCAGAAGCCTGAGGCCTGAGGAGGCCTTCGCGATCATCTCCGGGTCGCTCCGACCCGGCAGGAAGACCTCCTCCAGCTTCTTGGCGAGTCCGATGACCGGCTGTTCCTTCAGGCCGAGCTTCGCCAGCACGTCGACCGCGCTCGACAGCTGGCCCTTCCCGCCGTCCACCACGATCAGGTCGGGCAGCTCTCCCTGTTCTTCAAGCAGGCGCGTGTAGCGCCGCTCGATGATCTCTCTCATGCTCGCGAAGTCGTCAGGCCCGCTGACGGACTGGATCTTGAACTTCCGGTACTCGCTCTTCCGGGGCTTGCCGTCGACAAACACCACCATCGATGCAACGGGATCGCTCCCCTGGATGTTCGAGTTGTCGAAGCACTCGATTTTCCGCGGGACCCTGTCGAGCCCCAGGTCCTTCTGCAGCGCCAGGAGCGGATGGGGGATGTAGTCAGCCCGTTTCATCTTCTGGATCTTCAGCTCCTCCAGGAGGAATTTCGCGTTGCTCTGCGTCAGCCGGACAAGCTTCGCTTCCTCCCCTCCCTGCGGGACGGCGAGCGTGACAGGCTCCCCCCTGCGCGTGCCGAGCCAGCGGGCAAAAGCCTCGGCGTCCTCCAGCGGGACA
>Ga0335079_10009011_pt1 | contig 11372 bp, 6 predicted proteins | sample Lox_Sample_33_FD_206719 | JGI IMG/M metagenome (GOLD analysis project Ga0335079, IMG submission 206719) | Soil microbial communities from Loxahatchee National Wildlife Refuge, Florida, United States - Lox_Sample_3.3 | ecosystem: Environmental > Terrestrial > Soil > Wetlands | place: USA: Florida... | reverse complement strand
TAGCCGCGCCATAGCAGGAACTGCGAAGTGAGCACGCGCCACGGCGAAGGTTTCCAGTAGGTGTGGATGGCCTGCATGTCGTCCGCGGCGAACGAGGCGTGCAGCCCGTCGTGTGCCACAAAGAGGAACCATGCCGTGAGCAGGAGGACGATGGCGAGCGTAACCCGGCTTTGAGGCACCCCCCATCTTACACTTTGCCCGGTGCGAAACGTGCCCGGGCAGAGCTGGTTCAACCGGTCAGGATGTCGCGGATTTTCCTGCTCAGCACTTCCCGGCTGAAGGGCTTCGGGAGGAAGTCCACTCCCGGCTCCAGCACGCCGTGGTGCACCACGGTGTTCTCGGTATAACCGGAAAGATACAGCACCTTCAGTCCCGGGCGTGACGCACACAGAGTGTCGGCCAGTTGGCGCCCGCTCATGTTGGGCATCACTACGTCCGTCAGCAACAGCGCGATGTGGCCGGTATAGGCGCCCGCGATCTCCAGGGCTTCCGCACCGCCGGCCGCTGGTAATACCACGTAGCCCAGTTGCCGCAGAATCTTGAGCGTGAGTTCGCGAACCGCTTTTTCGTCTTCCACCAGAAGGATGGTCTCGTTGGCCAGGGCTTTAGACTGGGACGCGTCGCCCGCGGCCGATTCGGCGGCAGCGTCCGACACTCTTGGAAAGTACAGCTTGAACGTAGTGCCCTTGTACTTCTCGCTGTAGACCCAGATGTCGCCGCCGCTCTGTTTCACCATCCCGTAGACTGTCGCCAGTCCGAGGCCCGTGCCTTTGCCCTGCTCTTTGGTGGTGAAGAAGGGCTCGAAGATGCGGCGGCGGGTCTCGGCATCCATGCCGTGGCCGGTGTCGCTCACCGCGATCATCACAAACTCGCCCGGATGAACGCCGGCATGCGTCCTGGTGTAATGCTCGTCCAGATGAACGTTCGCGGTCTCCACGACGATGCGTCCGCCCGATGGCATGGCGTCCCGTGCATTCACCGCCAGGTTTACGATCGCCTGTTCGAGGTGGACGGGATCGACCCGGATGTTGCCCACGCCCTGTCCGGCTCTGACTTCCAGTTGAATGTCCTCGCCGATCAACCGGTGGAGCATCTTCTGCGTGTTCTTGAGGGCCTCGTTCACGTTCAGTACCGTGGGCCGCATGATTTGCCGGCGGCTGAAGGCCAGGAGCTGATTGGTCAGGGCCGCGGCGCGGTCCGCCGCCTTCAGGACCTCTTCGGCATTGCCGCGCAACGGATCGAGCGGCGAGAGATCGTCGAGGATCATGCGGTTATATCCGGAGATCACGGTGAGCATGTTGTTGAAATCGTGCGCCACCCCGCCCGCCAGGCGGCCCACGGCCTCCATCTTCTGAGCGTGCAGCAACTGCTCTTCCAGGAGCTTGCGCTGGCTGATGTCGCTCACGAAGGCGATGCCGAACAGGCCCTCGTCGGTTTCCACGTTGCTGAGGCTCACCTCTACGGGAAACTCGCTTCCGTCTTTTCTCCGCCCGGCCAAATCCATGCCAATACCCATCGGCCGGACGTGGGGCCGCTCAAAATACTCCTCTCGCTGCCGGGAGTGCTTCCCGCGCCGGCTTTCCGGAAGCAGAATATCAATCCCCGCGCCCAGCAGTTGCTCCCGGGTATACCCGAACATCTCCTCCGTTCGCCGGTTCACCAGTACGATCATGCCGCTCCGATCGATGCCGATAATGGCTTGCCCCGCCGACTCGAGCAATGCCAACACCAACTTTTCGCTCTGATGTAAATGCCGCGGCATGCGGTTCGTCACGGCGTCCTCCTGGCGGTTCTCTGTTGCATCCATGTGCAGGTGCAGTGCCCCCTCTGTGTAACCTCGTACATTTTCTTACACTTTTGTAGTTAGCGCAAATCGGGCGGACGCCATTTCATAAATACTGCCGCGAACTCCAATAGAGCCGCAAGAAACCGCTCACGGTCGCGGCTCGGTATGGAGCCTCGTTCGGAGGTCCGGGAATACGTTGGCGAACTTCTGAAACCGCGAATTTGGCTACAGCTCCGGAGTCATCGTCAGATGAAAGCCACGGCTCGCAACGTGCGCCATCAGAGGCGATGGACCCCGGCTTTCGAGGAGGAACCGGGGGCAATTCAGCTCCCGAGGCGGCCCATACCGCGATTTCGATGGGGGATTCCCTCGACGCCCTCCTGTGGCTCTACCACATTGAGATTTGTGATCCTTCGTGTTGTACTACCACAGGAGGGAAAGGATGGCGAAGAAGCTCGACCTCATGCAGGGAACCCTGGACGTCATGGTGCTCCAGACGCTTTCCGCCATGGGCTCGCTGCATGGTTACGGCATCGCGCGGCGCATCGAGCAGATCAGTGGAAACCAGGTGCTGCTTAACCAAGGCACGATCTATGCCTCGCTGGTAAGACTGCAGCAGCGCGGCTGGATCGAAGGCCGGTCCACCCCGTCATTTCGCAGGCTTCGGCCGAGGAACGAGATCGGAGATATCCACCACCGTGTTCCAGGCAGCGACGCGGCGGAGCGCGCCCGCGCGCGCTTCGATAATCCGAGCCTCATTTCCGCGGCCGTTCCTGCGAAGAACCTGCGAATAACTCGTCAACAACGGCAGTAGCGCGGCTGGATCAAGTGCCGGTTGGCCATCCGCCAGAAAAAGCGCATCGCGCAGATCGTCTTCCGCTTCGCGCCACTCACCCCGGCGCTGGTGAAGCACACCACGGATGTTGAGCAGCCGGATGCGGTCCATGGGAACCGTATCCTTCGCCTGGACCACCACGGCCCACGCATCCTCGAGCGTCCGCCGCGCGTCCTCAAACCGGTGCTCCTCCATGTAAGTCAACCCCAGCGCCATGAGGACGGCTGCCGCCTCAGCCGTTGCGGCGAGGCCCTCCTGGTTCCAGACCTCGGTGGCGGCCAGGTACTCCTTTTCCGCTTGCGAATACTTGCCCTCCACACGCAGCATCGTGCCGGTAATCTGATGGACCAATGCCCGGTCCTTAGGCAGCGCCGTTCGAATCGCCTGCATTCTCCTCAAGGCTATACGCGCGCCCGCCTTGTTACCCTGTTCGAGTCGTGTACTTGCCAGGATTTGAAGCGGACGCAACAACGCCCGATCGTCCGGCGGATACACCTTCTCCAGGCTCGTAATCGATTGCGCTGCAAGCTTCTCGGCTTCGGCGAACCGGCCCGCCAGGGAGATGAGCGCCGCCATGTTGATCCCGGTCAGCGCGGCGCACAAAGAGGTGTCGGGATTCCGATGTGCCAATGCCGCGGCAAGCGCGTCCTGAGCCTCTGAGAATCGCCCCTCTGCGGTTTGCGCCATGGCGCGCCGGTTCAGCTCAACGCATTCCGGTTGGATCGCCAAGGGTGAACCCCCGCCTCCCGCCGGACCCTGACAAACACCAGAAACCGGGAACAAAGCGATCAACGCCGCGGCTCTTATCGAGTCCCGTGCCCCGGGGAATGCAATCGTCATTCGGCCCTCCCAACCGGTAATGCGCGATTGCAGACCGAAACCTGCAGCTCAGGGTGTGAGGTTCATGCGCCGCAGCAGACTGACATAACGCGGGTCGGAGCGCAACGGCGTAAAGATCGGATCAATCTTCAGCTCCATAATGAGCGGCGCCCGCTGATCTATAGCTTCCCCGAAATCACGGAAGGCAGCGTCCCGATCGCCGAGTCCCAGGTGCAGCATTGCCATGTCGAATGCCGTGCCGCGGTATCGCCGCGCCGGATCGCTGACCTGCCTGGCTATGTCTAATGCCGCCTGCCGGTTGCCCAGTCGAGCCTGTGTATAGCCGATCAGGGAAACAGGCGGAGCGGCGGGCATGGCATCGCGTGCATGCTCAAACTCCGCGAGTGCTTCTTTGTCTTTCCCTTGCATCAGCAGAGCGAGCCCCATGTGCACGTACGAGATTCCAAAACCGGGAGCGAGTTCCAGGGTTTTCCGGCACTCTTCAATCGCGCGGGCGTACTGGTGGTTATCGTACAGGGCCGCACAGACGTTCACACTGACTGCCGGCGACAGCGGGTCCAACTCGTAAGCTCGCTGTACTTCCGACAAGCCTTCCTTGGCCCGGCCAATGATCAGGAGGTATTGGCCATACCAGAGATGCGCGGTTACATAGCCAGGATTGAGTTCCAGCGCTCGCCGAAAGGCCTTGTCCGCTTCGGGCCAGTCCCACTCGTCCGCGGCGATGGACGCCAATGACACATAGGCCTCAAAGGCTGTCGCGTCGATCTCCAACGCCTTCCGGGCCGACGCTTTTCCCTTGAGCTGGCCTTCCGCGGCAGAGACGTTGCTATAGCCCGGCAGTGTCGCATATGCCTCAGCGAGACCCACGTATGCCTGGGCGTATAGAGGGTCTTCTCTGATAGCTTGCTGGAAATAGTCGATCGCCTTTTCCACCATTCCGGCTCTGCCTTGCACCCGCTGATTCCAGTAGTAGCGTCCCAACAGGTAGAGCCGGTAAGCTTCGTGATTGTCGCTTTGACCGCGTGTCAGGCGCTTTTGTTCGGATCCGCTCAGCTTGAGTTGCAAGCTCTCCGCGATCTTCGCGCAAAGAGCGGCCTGCAAGGTGGCCAGTTCGGAGAGCTTCTGGTCGTAGTGTTGACCCCACACCTCGGAGCCGTCCGCCACGTTCACCAGATCGACCTGTACCCCCACGGAATCCTGGTGCCGGACCAGCCTTCCTGTCAATACCCGCCGCACCTTCAGTTCGCGGCCCGCCTGCTGCGGATCCACTTTGCGTCCCTTGTACTGTGATGCCGTGGTCGATGCGATGACTTTGAGCCTCGAGAGTTGAGACATGCTGTTGATGAGGCCCTCAGTGATGCCATCGCTCACATAGTCGAGCTCCGGGTCGCCGCTTTGGTTGGCGATCGGGAGAATGGCCATTGAATCCGCGTAGCCGGCAGGTGCGAAGGAAGGCCGCAGGAATAGCGTGGCAGCCGTAATGGGTATCGCGGCCGCCACGATCCACAGCGCGAGCCGCCATCGCGCACGCACTTCCACTGCCGGGCCGGCGGCAGTTCGGCCGTGGAGAATCTTCCGCAGGGCCACTGCGAGATCGGGCGCCGAGGAAAGACGTTCGGACGCGTGCTTGCGCAGACAACGCTGTACCACCTGCTCGAGGTCCTGTGGAACACCTGGTGCCGCCGTTTCCATCGGCGGCGCTTCGACCGTCAGGATGGCGGCAATCGCTTCCGGAACGGTCTCTCTCCCGAACAGCCGCCGCCCGGTGACCATTTCATGCAGCACGCACCCGAGTGAGAAGAGGTCGGCAGGCGCTTCCACGGGTTCGCCGCGTAATTGTTCGGGCGCCATGTAGCCGAGAGTGCCAATCGCTAATCCGGGTTTTGTCGCCAGAGTCTGAGTGACGGTTTGGGCGGCCGCCGGCATTCGGGCAATTCCGAAATCCAGGATCTTTACGTGGCCATCGCGGGTGATGAAGAGATTGTCGGGCTTGATGTCGCGATGCACGATCCTCTTCTTGTGCGCGGCGGAGAGGCCGTCGGCCACCGCAGCCGCGATTTGCGCGGCCTCGCGCCAATCGATTTTTCCCCGTGCCAGCCGCTTGGAGAGGGTTTCGCCATCCAGAAGCTCCATGACGGCAAAGAGTATGCCCTGGTCGGAATCAAGATCGTGCAACGCCAGGATGTTGGGGTGAGAAAGCGCCGCGACGGCCTGCGCCTCGCGCTGGAATCGGGTCAGGGCAATTGGATCCGCGGATACACTGGCCGGCAGAACCTTGATGGCGACTTCGCGCCCCAGCCTGGGATCAACCGCGCGATACACTTCGCCCATGCCGCCGGAGCCGACGACTCCGAGGATGAGATAACGGCCAAGCTGCCGCCCGACCAAAGAGGGCCGGCTTCCGCCATATAATTCCACCGCGACATCGAGCGCCGGTGATTCCATAAAGTCCGCACTACGGTCATGCGCATCCAGCAAAGAGAGCACTTCGCGGAGGATGCTCGCATGTCCTTCGCACTCCCGCTCGACGAACGGCCGCCGCTCGGCCGCCGAAAGACGCAGTGCTGCATGATACAGCGCCTCGATCCGTTCTGCTCCTTCAGGCGCCGGTTCCGGCTGCATGGGGATCACTCGTAAGTTCGCGCAGGAGCCACGACTTGGCAAAACTCCAGTCGGACTGGACTGTCCGCACCGATAGCTTCAGCACTTCACTGGTCTCCTCTACGCTCAATCCGCCGAAAAACCGCAACTCCACGACTCGGCCCTTGCGGGAGTCCATGGCTGCCAGGCGGTCGAGCGCCTCGTCCAGCGCAATCAGATCCGGGGCACGCTCCGGCGAAAGCAGCGCTTCCCCGTCTACGGTAAAGTGTTGCGCGCCGCCGCCCCGTTTCAGATAGTTGGAGGAGCGCGCGTAATCCACCAGGATTCGGCGCATCAGGTTGGCGGTAACGCCGAAGAAGTGGGCGCGATTCTCCCACTGGATCCGGCTGGCGTCGATCAACCGGATATAGGCTTCGTGAACCAGCGCCGTGCCTTGCAGGAGATGACCCGATGGCTCCCGCTCGATGTAGTTGTGCGCGATCCGGCGCAGTTCGTCATAGACAATGGGGACGAGTTGTTCGAAGGCTTGCCGATCGCCCTTGCCCCAGGCCAGCAGAAGCCCGGTAATGTCCTGTTCATCTGACATGAGACTCATCACCCAAACGCGAATTGATGATATTATACGCCGCCGGAACGGGTTACAAGGGTGCGTAACCGCTTGGGGATCTTCGAGTACGGCTAAGACGGGATGAGCACCACGTGGAAGATCCTTTCGGAGTCGGGCCGAGGCTCTGGTAACCGCTCCTGGCCGGCAAGGGTATCACGGAGCATCAGTCTCAGGTCCAGGGTTCCCGCGGGTTGATCCAATGCCCGGAGCGCCTCGGCATCGTCCGCGTCCAACCCGAGGATCGTCGAATCGATCGTGGGGACCTGCTGCTCATGGCCCGAGCATGACGCTTCGCCGCGCGCCGGTCAACCCGGACAGATGGGGTCGTGCACGTTAGACCGGCAAACCATGCGCAACCGGTCCCACAGCGCCCGGCTGGGCGAAGGCATCGGCTTGTGCCGAGCCGTCCCCATAGCGGAGTCGGCAAACGCCCCACGCATGTTCCAGCGCGCGTGCAGAAATCGAGGATTTCGCAACGTCGCACGAACCTGGTGGACGATTCCAGATCCTTTCCGCTCGATCGCCCACGGCGACTGCCACGGTGTCAGCCCTAGCCACGGCGGCGGGCGCCATTTGCGTCAGTGCGCCAACCTTACGGCTGTCGGCAAGGTACCGGCTCAAGTCATCCTGGTAGCGGGCGGCTGACTCGCCCAGTCGCCGGGCCACCCGCCAGATGCCCGGACTGATCACCACACCCAGCAGCAGCCACGCCAGGCCCAAGTCCTACGTCCAGTCACATTCAGCAGGGGGCGGCACCGGTAATGGCAGGACACCGATAACGCGGCGCTGCTGCGTGCAGACGTCCACAGCGCGCGAAACAGGAAACCAGGCGTATGTCCTGGCGGTGTAGGTCTGGACCACAGTGCGGGCATACCGCACGACGCTCTGCGTCGCCCGGCCACCGCATGGACCTTACGTTGCCGGGCGTTCAACGTCAGCGGGCGATACTCGATTTCCAGCTCTCGCTCCAACCACCGGAAGCGGGGAGGATGACCGGCTAAGGCAGGCCGCGGCGGAGGGAGTAACGGGTTCCGGAGCAGCGCGGCGGCAATCTGCTTGACCCGCCTTCCCGCCTCAACGCGGGGACGAATGAGATCGATCCAGTCGGCAGGAATGGCTGCCCGCTTCTTGCCGCCGGCTATGAACGTGAGAGCCCACAGCGGATGGCCGTTCCCTTTGAAGCAGTGCCAGGAGGTCTTTCCACAGCGGCGGTGAGAGAGGGCCCGTGAGCCCGGAAGCGCGTCTTCGGGGATTTCCAAGCGCGCCAGGAGGCGGCGTGCACGGCGACGCAGCCGGGAAGCTTCGGGGCCGCGAGGCAAGATCTTTCCAAAATGTTTGGACGATCGCGATGCTTCGTCAGGTTGACCGGCGAGCCAGCCGCTTTCGGTTACCGTCCGGCCTCTCGCTCTGGCCGCCGGCGGGTCAGGGGCGCGCCTCCCCAAAACGGTCACCCCCCGGGGGCGTTGCCGGTCATTGCCGGTCCTGACCGCCTGCCCGGTTGCTCGAGAACGTCACATAGGGGAAGACTTCGGGTATGTGGGAGTCGTAATGCCCGTGCCGGTTCCACGTCCAGCCCACGCACGGATCGAGCAACTCTCCGGTACGGCCGACCTTCTCGAAACGGGAGCAGTCGATCCGCCAGATGTCCCCGTCTTTGGGCGGGAGAGATCGTCCATCGGCAATCAGGCTCAAGCCTTGCCAGGGAAACGCAAGCTCCACGGTCCATCCCCGATCGGTATGCTCGCGCCGGTTGACCACGCCATCTACGTGCACCGCCGTCTTCAAGCCGGGGAAGTCCCAGTCCAGGAAGCCCCAGCGCTCGCCCCGCGGGTGAACGTGGCCTCCTACGCCATCCAACACCATGGTTCTTTCCTTGGCGGGATCGAATTCCGGACGCCCATAGTACAAAGATCCGGGCCTCAGGATGTCTTTCCAGATCCAAAAAACTTCGTACACCGTATTCAGAGCGTTGATTTCGAATTCATAATAGGCGTCCTGTCCGGCAAGAAACACCTCTACATCGTTCTCTTCGTAGATGCGCGAGTCACGCCTGGTGAACGTTCCCCATACGTCCGTCTCTTCCACCCAGAACCCGAAATAGAGGTAATCGTCATCCCACAGAAGCGCCACGCGCGTGTCGAACCACGCGGGCTCGCCCGTTACAATATCGACGAACGGCGTGGACTTCGGCGCCAGTTGCCAGGATGGCTCGTCGAGCCTGCCATCGACCCGGATCGGACCCGCCGCACGATAGCACGTGTAGCGGGCCGGCTTTTGCTGATGCCGGGCCAGGGGGTCGTACATCCTACTGGCCGCCGCCCCGCCCGGCCGTACGGGGAGGAGGCGGAGGCGCCCCCGTGGTTTCGAGAGGCGCCAGCCCGCTGCCCTGGATCTGGCGATTGAACGCCGGAACGTCCTTCTCCATCACGCCCTTGTATTCTTCCTGAACCGCTTTCAACTGTCGCTCCAGGTCGAATACCAGCCCGATCGCCGTCTCCGTGGGGCCGTAGTCGCCGGAACCCGCCACGTCGCCCGCGCCGGTCCCGATCTCCCCATTGAGCCAGATGAAGTTCTGGTAGAGGTTGTACGCCGTCTGAAAATATTTGTCGTCGCTGAGCGCGTCGGCGCGCGTGATCAGCTTGTACTCCACGTCCTTCAGCTTCTGGTTGATTCCATCCAGCGCCTTCAGCAGCTCGCCCCTGCCCTGAATAGTCTTCTGCTGGTCTTCGAGTTGCTTGCGCATCCACTCGATCTGGTTTGTCATGTCCGAGACCGTCGAGATGTCGTCTCGCACCTTGAGCTGCAACCGCACCGACGACTGCAGGTCGGTATCCGACCCGTGGCTGTCCGGCGTGCGCAGAATCTCGAGCGGCTGCGTGTAGCTCTGCCCATCGACCGTGAGCTTGACCGTGTACTTCCCCGGTGCCGCGATCGGGCCGACCTCGGCCTGCGCCAGGCCCCAGTGCGTAATGGGCCGCGAATCCACATTCATGAAACGCGGCTCCTCCCAGATGTGCGGATTCTCGTCCGGAGTGGTGCGCAAGGCGACCGCCCGCGGCGGTTCGTAATGCATGTCCCAGGAGACGCGGTTCAGGCCCGCCCGGCCGGTGCCGTTCGGCAACTTGCTCACTACGGTGCCCCCGGAATCCAGAATCTCGATCGTCACCGGTCCCTTGGGCGCAGCCTTCAGCCAATAGCTCAACAGCGCCCGGCCGCCGCGCACCATGCGATACGCAGGCCGGGGAGCTACCAGCTTGACATCGGCCGACGTTGCCGCGGGTTGATCCAGGATGCCCTGCTCGAGCGGCGTGATGTCCTCCATGATGTAGAACCCGCGGCCGTAGGTCGAAAGCACCAGGTCGTGGAATTGCTTCTGCACCACCACCCAGGACACGGGAGCGTGCGGCAGCCCGGTCTGCAGCGGCTTCCAGCTTCCCCCGTCGTTCAGCGAATAGTAGAGCGCGTTGCCGGTGCCCACGAACAGGTTGCCCTTCTGGTTGGGATTCTCCGCAATTACCCGCGCATAAGCCAGCGGTCCGGTGGGAAGATTGCTGTTGATCCGGGTCCAGGTCCGGCCCATATCGCTGGTCTTGTACACCCACGGGTCGCGGTTATCCATCAGGTGGAAATCGACGCAAATATAGGCGGTGCTCGCGTCGAAATGCGAAGGCTCGATCTTCGAAACCACTCCCCACGCCGGCAAGCCCTTGATATTCGCCGTAACGTCGTTCCACTTCTTGCCGGCATCGTCGGTGTACCAGACCTTGCCGTCGTTCGTGCCGGCCCAGATGAGGCCTGGTTGCTTCTCCGAGGGTGCGATCGAGAATACCACCTCTCCGTAGAACTGCCCCAGGTTGTCTCCGACGATGCCGCCCGAGGGGATGATGCGGCTCGGGTCCTTGGTCGAAAGATCGGGGCTCAACTCGGTCCAGCTCACCCCGCCATTGGTGGTTCGCAGAACCATCTGGCAGCCGTAGTAGACCGTGGTATGTTCGAACGGGTCGATGGCCAGCGGCGCCGTCCAATGGCAACGATACTTCGCCTGGTTGGGCGCCGAATCGAGCGTGTGCAGCCAGGGGCTGACCGACCGCGTGAGGTTTGTCTTTACATCATGGCGCGTCACTTCGTTGCCATAGCACGATGCCCAAACCACGGAGGTATCCGTGAGATCGGGAATCGTAAAACCGGACTCGCACCCTCCCAGGTTGTGCTCCCACGTCCCCACGCCGGGTGCACCGCCCCGTCCGCCTCCAAAGCCGCCCCGCCCGCCGCCGCCACCCTGTCCGGGCACGTTGGGTCCTGCTTCCTGAGTCGTGCTGAGCCCGCGCATGGTGCCATCGTCCTGCATGTTCCCGTAGATGTGATAGGGCACATCCTGATCGACCGCGACATGGTAGATCTGCCCGATGGGCAGGGTCACGCGGTTGGAGCTGGTACCGTGATCGGTAGTCATGAACATGCCCCCATCATGGGTGACGAGGATGCGCTTGCCGTCCGGGTCCATCCAGATATCGTGGGTATCGCCGCCCCAACCCACGGAGCGGAACGACTTGCCGGCGTCGGTAGAGAGCCAGAAGCTGCTGTCGGCCACCAGCACTTCGTCCGGGTTGGCCGGGTTTACATTGATGCGGATATAGTATCCGGCGCGGCCGATCAGGGCCCGCTGCCAGTTCACCACCGCCCAGTTCTCTCCTCCGTCGTCG
>Ga0335079_10009010_pt1 | contig 11372 bp, 6 predicted proteins | sample Lox_Sample_33_FD_206719 | JGI IMG/M metagenome (GOLD analysis project Ga0335079, IMG submission 206719) | Soil microbial communities from Loxahatchee National Wildlife Refuge, Florida, United States - Lox_Sample_3.3 | ecosystem: Environmental > Terrestrial > Soil > Wetlands | place: USA: Florida... | reverse complement strand
CGCCAGATCGCAGTCTGGAGTATCGAACAGCGCAGCCTCCGGAGATGGTTCCTGCCGGCCACAAATTGCTGCGCATGGACCACCCCCAAACAATGGAATCGTGATGAACGGGATCGACGTCCTCGAACAGGATGGTTTCCGGGAAGTCCGGGGTTCCGACCCGTCCCCCCCACGCGCAGTCGGTGTTATCACCAACCAGACTGGTTTCGATGTCGACGGCCGCAGGACGATTGATATCCTCGCCAAAGCGCCCGGCATCAAGCTCGTGGCGATATTCAGCCCCGAACACGGCGTGACCGGGGAACTCGACGTCAATTCGGTGGGCGACTCAGTCGATCGCGCCACGGGCGTACATATCTACAGCATCTACGGCGACACGACGGCGAGCCGGCATCCACCCGAAAGCGTTCTCCGGAAGCTGGATGTTCTAGTGATCGACATCCAGGATATCGGCTCCCGTTACTATACGTACGAGTCAACCCTGGGTTATGCACTTGAATCGGCAGCGATCACCGGCACCGAGGTTGTTGTGCTCGATCGACCGAACCCTTTAACCGGCCTGTATGTGCAAGGACCTGTCTCGGATGGCAAGCACCTCAGCTTTGTCGATTACACGACGGAACCGATTCGCCATGGCATGACGGTGGGCGAGTTGGCAAAGATGTTTAACAGCGAGCGCCACATCAACGCCAAGCTCACGGTGGTTCCCGTAAAGGGATGGACGCGCAGCGACTGGTTCGATTCCACCGATCTGGTTTGGATCAACCTGTCGCCGAATATGCGGAATATGAATGCGGCCGCGCTGTACACCGGGATCGGGATTTTGGAGTATACGAATGTATCCGTCGGTCGCGGCACGGACACGCCATTCGAGGTGTTCGGTGCGCCGTGGATCAAACCACGCGAATTCGCGCAGTATCTGAATGCACGCCAAATCCCGGGTGTCCGATTCGTGCCGACCTGGTTTACACCCGCCAAAGATGCCAAGTTAGGCGGACAGCGCCTTGGCGGGGTGCAGATGATCGTGACTGACCGGTCTGTTCTCGATGCGCCGGAACTTGGATTGGAACTTGGCTCCGCGCTGCTGAAGCTCTATCCCGCCGATTGGGAGTTGGATCGATTGATCGATCTGCTGGGGAATGAGTCGACCTTGGAGGAGCTTAAGTCCGGCAAAGATCCGCGGTGTATTGCCGAGGACTATCAGCCGGATTTGCAACAATTCATGCGGGTCCGGCAAAAGTACCTGATCTATACCGATCACTGAATGTCGAGCGATAAAAGGCGCGGCCGTTGAAACATTCGACGTCAACGATCACTTCAGGATCGCCCGTGATTCGCGCCGATCAAAGGTTGCTCGGGCGTTTGGCAAACTCCCGGCCCCTCGTGTTTCGGCGCTGCAAAGTGCCGTTGATGCATCCGGGCGACATTGTGTAGAGTCGACGCATGGCGCTCAAAAGAATGGATAACGTAGGAATCGTCGTCGATGACCTCGGAGGGGCAATTGATTTCTTTCGAGAGCTCGGTCTTGAGCTCGAAGGCAGGGCCACCATCGAAGGAGAATGGGCAGGGCGTGTTACCGGACTTGCCAATCAGCGCGTCGAGATTGCCATGATGCGCACACCGGACGGCCACAGCCGTCTCGAGCTCTCCCGCTTCCTCACGCCGCCTGTCGTCGCGGATCACCGCAACGCCCCGGTGAACGCTCTAGGCTACCTCCGCGTCATGTTCGCGGTTGACAACATTGACGAGACGCTTGACCAGCTTCGCAAGCGCGGCGCCCAGCTCGTCGGCGAAGTAGTCCAGTATCAGGATTCGTATCGGCTGTGCTACATCCGCGGGCCCGAAGGGCTTCTCATTGGCCTCGCCCAGGAACTCACCTGAGCGCGATGCTTCCCGCTACTCGAAAGTGAGCGGGGCCAGTCCTGGGAAGTCGGCTTCTCGTCATCAATAGCCCAACACACAACAATCGCATTTATCGCGACGAATCCGGAGGCATTACTTCCGCGTTCTAAAAGCCGACGTGCGGTCCCACCGGCCGATAGCATCTGCACACCTGTGACGATGACTTAGATCTGGGCCGTGCCGCCGTCGACGAAGAAGTTCGATGCCGTTGACGAAACTTGAATCGCTTGAGGCGAGGAAAAGCAGCGGGCTCAGATTATTGCAGCTTCGCGTACTCGGCTTTGGCTTGCTTCAAGATGGGAACATCAGGGTCGGCATCTCTCCACAAGGTGAGGAACTCCTGGTAGTCCTTTCGAGCGTTTTCTTGATTTCCAGCCATTGTTTCTGCGCGGGCAAGTTGCAGAGGTGTCAAAGCACCCACAATACAATTCATTACGACGCCAGGATGGTCCATTATCTTGTTGAACTCTGAGATCGCCGCTCCGCCATTGTGTGCGGCAAGATAAGCTTGTCCGCGGATGTAGGTAGGGTACATGAATACCTCATCTCCGGTCGGAGGAGCCTCGCTCAATTCATAGGGAGTGACAATCTGCAATTTCGAGAGTGCCAGTTCTGGATTTCCATTCCGAATCTGAATTGAAGCCTCGATAGCCGGAGCCCAGTACGAGTTCACCAGCGTGTTCGCAGGATTCTTACTTTCAACTTCCTGCAAAAGCTTCCGAGCGCCCGTGGGGTTCCCGCTCCTCGCCAACGCGAGTGCAGCTTGGATCTTGACGTCACGGGTGGGATCTAGCGACAGAGCCCGGTGCACGTAAGCCCCCGCTAGCGCAACATTTCCCACCTCAATTTCTCGTAAAGCAGCGACCACCTGGTACAGGGCCGCCATTTCCGTTGCTTTGTCTCGGATTGCGGATTCCGTTGCTCGTTTGGAGAGATCTCGTGCGTTGCGAATTTTTCCGAAATAAGCTTGGGTGTTCGAGTGCGGGGCAAACAGGATCTCCTCGGCCCCGGGCTTGCCGATTGCCCAAGCGAGTTGTCTCTCCATCTGCGCGAATTCCCTACGCTGAAACGCGAGCAGGTACAGCGCGGAATGGATGCCTTGGCCGTATTCGCCCTTCGACTTAGACGTTTCCAGGATTCCCTCGGCCTCGTTCAGCCGGCCCATCGTGATTGCGCCCAAGACTGCATTGAAGACGTTTACCTCCGAGTCAGGATCCAGTCGAAGAGCTTCGCGGGACTGGGTATAGAAATTTTCATCACCGAGGTCGCCATAGACGGTCGCCAATTTCTCTCGCGCGTACGTATCACGCGGATATGTCGCAGCCCATGACTCGCCCGCTTCCTTCGCTTTCGCTAAGTCTCCGGGAACGGTTTCGTAATATAGGGTGGTAATGAAATATTTCTCCCTCTCACTCAAACGGTCGCGCAATCGAAACGCCTCGGAATAGTTGCGCACCGCTTCTTCGTCCTGGCCGTAATCCTCATAAGCACGCCCGAGGGTGGCGTAGGCAAGAGCAAAATCAGGGTCGAGTTGAATGGCCTCTTTATAGAAAGGAATTGCGTCGAGCGGTCCTGATTCGTGCTCGGCTTTCAGTCCCATGCTGAAAGCTTTAAGCGCCTCCAGAGACGTGGTGGTTGCATTCACCGGAAAATCGTACTTTTGCAAAGAGGGCAACGACTCACCCACTTTCGCGCGGATCTGCGAAGTAACCTTCGCCACAGCTCTAAGGACATCTCCTTTGTTTTCGGCTTGCTCCTGAGCTGCTGCCAAAATCTGGCCGTTGCCGCAACTCAGCGCTTCCACTCCCACAAGGTAGCGGCTGCCGAGAGCTGAGATACTTCCGGCGATGAAAGCCTTGCCACCCATTCGCAAACAGACTTCTGAAGTCATTTCTCGAGTAAGCACATCTCGAGGAGAACGGCCCATCCGGCGAAGAACTTCGGCGACCTGCAAATCGGAAGCGACTCTTAGAAATGGTGACTGCGTAAACTCGATTGACAGTGCTTGCTTTAGCGTTTCATCGAAGACCGGATCACCAGTCGTATTAGTGAAATCGGCGATCACAATCGTGCCCTGTTCGCTCAGGCGCTCAGGCTTCCGAGAATGGTAATAACCAATTGCGGCAACTGATCCCAACAGCAACATGGCAAGAGTAATGATTGCAACGTTGCGAATCTTCTTCCGGGAGAAACCTAAACCGTTGTTATTCGCAGCAGGGGCAATCGTGCCGGCCGTGATCTGGATTTCAGCAACCGTATTGCGGACAGAAACGTCCTCTACTTCATCGACGGGAGCAACAAATCGGTAGCCTTTGCCGGGGATAGTCAGGACGAAATGTGGCGCTTCTGGGTCATCTCTAAGCACTTGGCGAATCTTACTGATGGCCACGTTAATGCCATTATCGCTATCAACAAAAGTGTCCTTTCCCCAGATCCGCTCAACGATCTGTTCCCGCGTTACCAGCTCTCCCCTGTGCTCGACGAGCAGAATAAGCAACTCCATAGGCGCGGGTTTGAGTTTTAGGGGAACGCCGCCAGAACTTAGCTGATATGCACGGAGGTCAAGCGCAAAGTCATCCCCGAAGCGGAAGCAAGCTGATGACTTGGCGCGCCAAGTGGCCATGCCGCGCGAACTCCAAAATTGAGCGCGATTCTACTCTCAGTTTGTCTTCTCAACAACCCCCTTGTTACGTGCCATTTGCCCGTTAATAAAAATTAAGGAAACGAAAAGGTTTCGTCTATTGCGTGGATTCCCGGACCAATGCACGATCCACCGCATTCGCAGCCGCGCTGTGGTGTCTGGCAGAACGTAGTCGCTGATTCACGGTCGAGAGGCTACCAACGAGGATGGGCAAGCGATAACGGTCATTCAGTAGCCACGCGGATGTTCTGCCGAAACATTGCGGCCGCAATGGCTATAGTCCGGCCGCCGGACTTGGCACGCTCGACGTGTGGAACTTTGCCGAGTTTCTTCGCGGCCTGTTCTAGGTGTTCTTGGGCCTCCGGGTGGAGAATCGGCGTGGCCCAGGATAACCAAATGGAAACTCTGCTGTGTTGCAGGGAGTGAAAACCATGTGCCAGAGATTATCGAGACTTCTTGCGGGGCTTTGTGCGCTAGCCATGGCCGCGACCTGGGTCATGCCTGCACCCGCACAGATGCCGGAAGAACTCGCCGCTCAACTGTCGCAGAACGTAGATCAACATGTGATCGTGATCATGAAGGTCCAGCACCCTGCGATTCACAAAGATAGCAGCGAGGTGGCGCAGCGCTCTGCCGCGATGGATAGCGAACAAGCGCCGATCGTGGAAGAACTCCGCGAAGTGCACGCGACCAATATCAAGAACTACCACTTGGTCAACGCGCTCGCGGCAACAGTTTCGAAGCCTGAGTTAGAGAAGTTGAAGGCGAATCCTGCGGTGGCTGCGGTCGTGTCCGACGTAATCATCCGTCGGCGGCAGCGCAAAACTATGACGGGCGAAAAATCTACAAATTCGGTAGGAGCGAATAACACATCGTTGCTGCCCAACCTGATTCCCGGCGCTTGCGGTTCTAATGGAAAAGTACAACTCGCTCCCGAAGGGCTTGCACTCACCTACACGGACTCCGACAGCCCGAATGTTCCTACTGCGCACTCGCTCGGCATCACCGGCGAGGGAGTGAAAGTTGCTTGGATCGCTGACGGCATCGATCCAAACAACATTAACTTCATCCGGCCAGATGGCACCTCGGTCTTCGATCCTGCGAACGGCGGTGATTACCAGGATTTCAGCGGTGACGGGCTCGGCCAGCCCACGGACGGCGGCGAGGCATTCCTTGATGCCAACACCATCGCCGGCCAGGGAATCCAGGTGTACGACGTCAGCGGTTATAGCGCTCAGCCGGACCCATCCGCCTGCAACATCCGAATCGAGGGTGTGGCTCCGGGGGTAAGTCTGGTCGGGCTCGACATCATCGGGTCATTCGAGGACTTCACGATTTCCAACTGGTTACAAGCCATCGACTATGCGGTACAAGTGGATCACGTTGACGTTATCAACCAGTCCCTCGGCGAGAACGACTTCCCTGACGTAACCGCTCAGGAAGTGATCGATCAGTTTAATGAAGCTGCTGTCGCATCGGGGGTAGTGGTGACTCTCGCCAGCGGCGACGCTGGATCGGGATCGAACACTATGGGTATCCCAGCGACCGATCCGCTTCTCATCTCGGTCGGTGCGTCGACACAATTTCAAGCATATGCGCAGACTAACTTCGCCGCTACCCGCTACTTCGCCACCACTGGATGGCTGAGCGACAACATCAGCTCGCTGAGCTCAGCCGGTTTCGATGAAGCCGGTGCCACCGTCAACCTGGTTGCCCCCGGGGACGTGGGCTTCGCCTCCTGCGATGCAAGTTCGCTTTTCTCTGCCTGCTACAACTTCCTCGACCAGCCATCCACAATTGAGTTTGTTGGTGGCACCAGCGAATCGTCTCCCTTCGTGGCCGGTGCGGCTGCACTGGTCATTCAGGCTTACCGGCAGACGCATGGCGGCGCCAGCCCAACCCCAGGATTGGTCAAGCAGATCCTGCTCAGCACGGCGACCGACCTTGGCGGTCCTGCCAGCGAGCAGGGCGCAGGGCTGCTGAACTCGTACAAGGCTGTCCTATTAGCCGAGTCCATTCACACCGGTGACGGCTCGCCAAAACGGTTCGGCAACACCTTGCTGATCTCCACCAATCAGCTGAACGCAGTCGCTGCTCCAGGTACGCCTGTGACTTGGAACATGACCGTCACCAACACTGGCGCATCTTCCCAACTCGTGAGCCTCAGCGGTCGAAGCATTGGACCGGACGAGAACGTGCAGAACGGAAGCGTAACGCTCAACGATTCCACCAGCGCGAAATTCATAGACTCCGCGGGTCTTCAGAACAACTATGCGGTTTTCAAATTTGACGTCCGGCCGTTTGCGCAACGGTTGGAGGGCTCGATCGCTTGGCCGGGCGATCCGACCTATTGCCTCCAAGAGGGCTGTATAGCCGGGTTTGCTTCTGTTGTGCAGCTGATTTTGATCGACCCACAAGGGCGGTTTGCCGCGTACTCGTTGCCGAACGGGCCCGGCAACTCCGGCAACGCAGAGGTGAGGTTCCCACTCCCCGGAACATGGACCGGCGTCATCTTCGGCGAGGTTGCTTCTGCTGGTGGAACCAATGGGCGGGTCCGATGGCAGGTGGCGACACAACGCTTCGCCCCATTCGCCTCGGTGCAGCCGAGCTTCCTAAAGCTGGGTCCGGGTCAGAGCCAGACGGTCACAATCTCCACGACCACGCCGTCATCACCGGGTGACAGCGCCGGCTCCATCGTGCTGACGCCGGATATCGGCTTCGGAGGCACAACCTCCATCCCGGTGACGCTGCGTAGTCTGGTGAATGTGGCCAGGGGAGGTACCTTCAGCGGGGTGCTGACAGGTGGCAATGGGCGGGAGGTCGGTTGGGGACAGGTGCAGTTCTATCAGTTTAGTGTTCCGAGCGGCGTGCACGACATTACCGCCAATGTGTCGCTCACCAACGATGCAGCCGATCCCGTTGGGTCTTACCTGATTAGTCCGGACGGTGACACCCTCGGGTATGGTCAGAACGTGGACCCGATCACGGGGACGCCCAGCTTGTCATCGACCGCCTACACCCTCAATCCCGTTCCCGGTATCTGGACACTGATCTTGGACTTCGCCGAGCCTGTGGTAGGGAATGAGATCTCCGAGCGCTTCACCGGCAATATCCGGTTCAATCAGGTGATCGTCAGGGCCTCCGGTTTGCCGAACAGTGCGAGCATTCATTTGGCTGCGGGTACACCGGTGACGGTTCCGGTGACGATCACTAATAACGGCGCGGCTCCGGAGGCTTTTTTCATCGATCCGCGGCTCAACGCGACGACGCTTTTAACGCTGGCATCGCAACTCGGGAGCTCTGAAACTGTAACTCTGCCAAACACAGGCTTGCCGCCAATCTGGTTGGTGCCAACGCAGACTTCGAGCGTCTCTGTTTCTCAAAGCTCAAGCCTGCCTGGGATGTTTACCTTCGGTGATGCCATTGGTGATCCGGATCTGGCCAGCGCTACAAATGGCTCACCGTGTTCGACCACAGCAAGCGCTTCTTTCACTCCATCTGGCGGCACAGTAACAGCAGGCATTTGGTACGCAACGCCGAGCGAGTGCGGCCCGTACTCCGGTCTAGGACCAACCGGAACCGCTTCGCTCGCAATGATTGCAGAGAGCAAAACCTTCGACCCAGCAGTGACCTCCGATACCGGCGACTTCTGGCCTACGTCCATCAACCCGGCCGCAACGTTCTCGCCCATAACCATCAACCCCGGCGAGACAGCGACCATCAACATAACAATCACGCCAAGTGGTGCTTCCGGGACCGTAGTCAGGGGTACGCTGTACGTCGACGACTTTGCTACAGGCGTGCCAACGAACTATTTTGCGACAGAATCGGGCGACGAGTTGGCCGCTTTACCATACAGCTACACGATCAACTGACACGCGCGGGCTGTGTCGACAGAATTCGATTGTTAGGAGACGTTATGAAAACTGCTAAGTTTTTCGATCTGCTCCTTTTGTTTGGAGCATGATCGCTTTCGGGCAAGGTGCTACCGATTTGTCCGCTGCGGCATCTCTCGACGAAAACATTCTGCTCTCGGGGACCGTGCCCTCATAGCGGCCCTACTTTATGCACCCGACATTCGCGAAATTGCTCGGAGGTCTTCATCCGAAATTCGAAGCACTCATCAGCCTGCCTGCATGCCGGTATGGGAGCCTACCGAAAGGCATGCCCGCGCAAGGGGTGTATCTGTTCACCGAAAATGGCAGTCACCTCTATGTCGGCAACACCATTCGCGCGCGCTATGATCGCCACTGCAATCCTGGCGCCAGGCACCGCATGGCGGCTTTCGCCTTTAGCTCGGTCGCGAGGCCACTGGCAAAATGACAGCTAGCTATAAAGAAAGAAGGAGAAGACAGCCGCGAGGGCTTGATGCTCAATCCTGAATTCCGCGCGGCTTTCGATACGGCCAAGGCACGTATCCGGCAGATGGAGTTTCGGTTCGTGGAGGAAACAGACCAGAACGCCCACGCTCTGCTCGAAATCTATTGCACTCCCGCGCTCAATGCCAAATACAACGACTTCAACACGCATTGAATTCACGGTTTAGCGCATCCTTCTCACGTCTCTGGATTCTTCCTTTCCTTCCTGTAGTCGCAACACTATGGATGACCTGAATGCAAAGATCATCGCGCTTGCGATCTCGACCGCGTGCCTATGTACATTTCCTCGACTGACTGTCGGTAACCACGAATCCTATTGATTCTGTCCTCATTTTCAACGTCTGCGTGCCGAAGGTGTGTCACTTAGTTCTGACTTGCCAATTACGCCAAATAGCGTTACGCTTATTGGCGTAATGCCTATTCACGAGAACCCCTTCGTCTTTGGCGAGATCATAGACGACACCAACTTTGTCGATCGCACCGAGGAGCTGGCCGCCCTAGTACGCGACCTAGCGGACGGTCAGAAAATCTTCTTGCTATCTCCGCGAAGATTCGGAAAAAGCTCCCTGGTTGCCGTTGCGTTGCTCAAGTTAAAGAAGAGACACATTCACACCGTAAACCTTACGGTCAGCAGTTACTCGAGCTACGCCCAATTTCTCGAAAAATTTGCAGAAAAAGTGCTGCGCGCGGCAGGACCGTGGGATCGCGTGAAGGATTGGATCACGCGCTTCGGTCGGCAAGTCAAACCCGACATCAACTACAACCTGAGCACGGGAGAGGTCAACGTCTCACTCGGCAGAGGTGCTGGCTTCGATCCTGCTCCCATCGCTCCCGATGTTTTTGCCCTGCCTGGCGAACTCAGCAAGAAAGCCGGGTTTCGCATGGCCATCTGCCTCGATGAGTTTCAGCAGATCTCGCAGTTTAACGGGGGCTCTGTCGAGAACGTGATACGCAATCAGGTCCAGCAGCAACGCGAAGTCGGCTACGTCTTTTCTGGGTCGCAACCTTCCGTCATGCAGGAGATGCTTTCCGCAAAACGTCCTTTTCATAAAGCCGGGCCCCAGATGTTCCTCGACAAAATCTCAGCCGAGGCGTGGACAGAATTCATCACTGCTCAATTCCGCAGGCGAGGCAGAACGGTTGACGATAAAGCTCTGACCACTCTCTTGAATACCGCTGATCTGATCCCGTACGACGTGCAGCGCATCGCCCACGAACTTTGGGACTACGCGGAATTGCGAGAACAGCGCACGTTAGCTGTTGACGATGTGAAGACCGTAATCAATAAGCTCGTGAACGGACAATCCACCTATTACGAGCTCCTTTGGGAGCAGCTTCCCGCCCGCCAGCGTGCCACGCTACAAGCTCTCGCCCACCGTGGGCCCACTGCCATTTATTCTCAAGGCGTGCGCGAAGAATTCCGCCTCGGACCTGCGTCCAGCGTGCAAAAAGCCCTGCAATTGCTCGACTCCCAAGACATTCTCGATCGATACCGCGAAGAATATTTCTTTCTCGATCCCCTGTTGCCCTCGTGGATTCGTGCCAAAGCCGACTAGAAGGTTACGCCGATTAGCGTTACGCCACAAAGCGTAAGGCCACGTCGATCACCCTAGGTAGCTGCGCGTCCTTTCCCACTCTGCCTGCGTCGGGTGCGCGCCCTTCGGGGCTCGCTCGGGTGCTCGGGCTCATGCGCCGGTGTTGCGCCAAACAAGAGCAACCCCGTAACACGTTTGGCACACACCACGCCGCTCCTCGCACTCTGACACCCTCCTCCGGCTCCGTTTGTCCCTTTGGCACCGTTCCGGCTGTTTTTTCCGCTGGCGCTTAAGGTGAAGAAAAAAACAAGCCGGAAACGGCGCGAAAGGAAAAAACAATGAAATTAGAGGAAATCAAGAACAAAACCAACGAAGCAGTGAGCTATCTCGTCGAGGCTTTGGAAAAGGGTGAGAGTGAGGTATTGACCGAGTATTTGAACGCAATGGCTCGCTTTCACAACTACAGCTTCGGAAATATCATGCTGATCGCTCGCCAGAGGCCGACGGCAACTCGGGTTGCCGGAATCCGCACTTGGAACTCGCTTGGCCGCTTCGTCAAGCGCGGGGAAAAAGGCATTCTGATTCTTGCCCCGATGGTTGGACGCAAGGAGCCTACCGACGAAATCGCCACCGAAGTCGAAAGCGACAATTCTGCAGACGAACGCAAACCACAGCAGCAGCTCTACGGGTTTCGTGCCGTGTATGTGTTCGATGTCAGCCAGACCGAAGGCAAAGAACTGCCCACCCTGACCGATGTTGAAGGTGATGTCACGGGGTATCGGGAACGCCTCATCGAGTACGTAGAGAGTCAGAACATAAAGCTCCGCTACTCGGAAAAGATCGCCCCCGCAAAAGGCTTGTCCTCTGGCGGCAGAATCACCCTGCTTGCGGGAATGCAGCCAGCCGAGGAGTTCT
>Ga0335079_10009006_pt1 | contig 11373 bp, 11 predicted proteins | sample Lox_Sample_33_FD_206719 | JGI IMG/M metagenome (GOLD analysis project Ga0335079, IMG submission 206719) | Soil microbial communities from Loxahatchee National Wildlife Refuge, Florida, United States - Lox_Sample_3.3 | ecosystem: Environmental > Terrestrial > Soil > Wetlands | place: USA... | reverse complement strand
CCTGCGGGCAATTCTTGGCGAGGATGCAGGGCGGGGTCGGCTCGTGGTTCTTGCGGCGCACGATCTCGTCGCGCAGCTCGGTGTACTGGCGCCGGGTGTTCGCTTCGACCGCCTCGGGGTTCGCCGCGGCGGCCGCGAGCCCCATGGGAACGAAGCTTCCGCGCACCGTCACCTTGATGAGCCCGCCCTCTTCCGCGAGTCGCGTCGTGAAATCGGAAGACTTTAGATCTTTGCTCTTCAGTATATGGGACTTGATCTCGGTCTTCGGGGTGAGCTCGACCTGCCGCACGCTGTCGAGCGAAACGCGCAAGAGGCCCGCCTGTGCGTGGCTCTTCTGCGTCACCTCGATGCGGTTGCCGTCACGGCTCGTGATCCTGCTCGCGTCAACGTTGGACAGAATCTGCGTCATGTGGTCGAAGTCGGTGAGGACGTCCCAGGCCTCGTCCTGCGTGGCCGCGACGGAGAAGTCTGCCTCGACTGTGAAGGCCGCGCCGTCCCTGGTGACGTGAACGACGACGTCCTGCGGGGCCGCCGGACGGACGGGCGCCGAGATCGTCAGCACGGCGATTGCCGCGGCGCACATGAGCAGTCTGAGGATCCTTACGAGCATTCGGTTCCCTCCGCCATCGGACCGAAGAGTGGGTGATTCTAGGGGCAGGCTCCGGTCTGGGCAACGGAAACCCGCACCGAACTTGAACGCGAACAAGCGCCGCGGCCGCTGTGGCGGGGGATCGGCTTGACCCCGCGCCGACGAGGGCGTAGCTTCGCCCCGGCACTCGCAGCCTCAGCCATGTCCGTCATCACCTGCATCGAAGACCTGCGCCGGTTGCACCAGCGGCGGGCGCCGAAGGCGTTCTACGATTACGTCGACGCCGGGAGCTACACCGAGGGCACGTATCGCGCCAACAGCGAGGACCTCGCGGCGCTGAAGCTGCGCCAGCGCGTGGCCATCGACGTCGATCGACGCTCCACTGAATCGACGATGCTCGGCGGGAAAGTGACCTTGCCGGTGGCGCTTGCGCCCGTGGGATCGACGGGCATGCAATGGGCCGACGGCGAGATCCTCGCCGCGCGCGCGGCCGAGAAGTTCGGCGTGCCGTTCACGCTGTCGACGATGAGCATCTGCTCGATCGAGGACGTTGCGCAGAACACGACGAAACCGTTCTGGTTCCAGCTCTACGTAATGCGCGACCGCGACTTCGTCAAGCGCCTGATCGGCCGTGCCAAGGCCGCCCGATGCTCGGCGCTCGTGCTCACGCTCGATCTGCCAATCCTCGGCCAGCGGCACAAGGACATCAAGAACGGCCTCACCGTGCCGCTAAAGATCACGGCCGCCAACTGGCTCGACATCCTGACGCGTCCCGCCTGGTGCATGCGCATGCTCGGGACCAGGCGGCGCAGCTTCGGGAACCTCGCCGGCCATGTTAGAAACGCTGCGAACATCGTCGCGCTGGCGGAGTGGACCGCACACCAGTTCGATCCCACGCTCGACTGGAAGACCGTCGAGTGGGTCAAGAACGAGTGGGGTGGCAAGTTGATCCTGAAGGGCATTCAGGACGTCGAGGACGCAAGGACTGCGGTCGCCATCGGCGCGGACGCCATCGTCGTCAGCAACCATGGCGGCCGGCAGCTCGACGGGGCGCTCTCGTCGATCCGGTCGCTGCCGCCGATTGCCGCCGCCGTCGGCGACCGGATCGAAGTCTGGATGGATGGCGGCATCCGCTCGGGCCAGGACCTTCTTAAGGCGCTGGCCATGGGTGCGAAGGGCGCCCTCATCGGCCGCGCGTTCAACTTTGGACTCGGCGCCATGGGCGAGGCCGGCGTCACCGCGGCGCTGGAGATCATCCGCAAGGAGCTCGACACGACGATGGCGCTGTGCGGCCTGAGCACGATCGGCGAGATCGGCCGCGACGCGGTGCTCAACCCCTACTAGATCAAGCGCGCCAATGGATCGTCGAACGTTCGTTGGCGCGCTCGCCGCCGGCATTCTCTCGACGGCCCTCCCCGCACACGGACAGCGGGGAGCACGGGTCTACCGTATCGGCGTTCTCGAGGCGATACCGGAGGCGCAGAACGCGACCAACCTCGACGCCCTGCGCAGAGGCCTGCGCGAGCTGGGCTACGTCGAGGGCCAGAACCTCCTTTTCGAATACCGGTCCGCCGATGGTCACCCGGAGCGATTCCCGGAGCTCGCCTCCGCGCTCGTGCGTCTCAAGGTCGATGTGATCGTTACCCGTGGCACGCCTGCGACCGCCGCCGCCAAGGACGCGACGCGAACGATTCCCGTCGTCATGGCGACGATGGGCGATCCGCACGGCCTCGTGGCGAGCTTCGCGCGGCCCGGAGGCAACGTCACGGGAGTGACTACCTTCAGCACCGAGCTCACGGCGAAACGCATCGAGCTTCTCAAGGAGTTGGTTCCGAACCTCTCGCGCATTGCGCTCCTGCACAACATGGGCAACCCTGCCGCGCGGCCCGAATGGGAGGAGACCCGGGCGGCGGCTCGTTCCCTTGGCCTCAAGGCAGAACTTCTCGATGTGCGCAGCCGGGACGGCCTGGGCCGTGCTTTCGACGAAGCGGTGCGAGAACGCGCCGACGCGCTCATCGTCGGAGCCGACGGCCTCACTCAACTGAATGGACAGGCGATCGTCGATCTGGCGGCGCGCGCCGGATTGCCAGCCGCCTACCCTGCGCGCGACTTTGTGCAGGAGGGCGGGCTCATATCCTATGCGATCAATTACCCCGACCTGTACTTTCGCTTCGCACGCATGATCGACAAGATCCTAAAGGGTGCGAAGGCGGGCGACCTGCCCGTGGAGCAGCCAACCAAGTTCGAGTTGGTGATCAACCTCAAGACCGCGAAAGCCCTGCGTATCAGCGTGCCGCAATCGCTCTTGGTGCGCGCCGACGAGCTCATCCGCTAAGTGGCGCCGCAGGAGGAGCCGCCTCAACTCGGGATGGCTAGTCGAACGGCCAGGGCATTGCTTTGGGAACCTTCATCGCCGGCGCCTCGCGCGCGGGGTGCCGAATCTGCGGCGCGCCGACGGCGCGCCACCACGGTTTCACCTCGCGTTCGTGCGCGGGTTCGATGGGTTCTCCCAGCCGGGGCATCAGCAGCTTGATGCCCTTTCTCGGCGCGAGATTGATCAGCGTCTCGGGGGGCTGGTCCCAGGCATGCATGGCCAGGCTGAACGTTCCCCAGTGCACCGGCAGGAACGGCGCGCTGCCCAGAAGCTTCAGCGCCTCGAGCGCATTCTCCGGGCCGAGATGGATGTGGCCCCACGACGGGTGATGGCCGCCGACTTCGAGCATGACGAGATCGAAGGGGCCCAGGCGTTCACGGATGGTTGCATACTCCGTCGTCAGCCCCGTGTCGCCGCTGAAGAATACGACATGGTGGGAAGAGCGCACGACCATGGACGACCACAGCGTCGCGTTGCGATCGCGCAGCCCGCGACCCGAGAAATGCTGAGACGGTGCCGCGATCACGGTCAGCTCCGCATTCGGCAGCGCGTAGGACTCCCACCAGTCGAGCTCGGCGATGCGTTCGGGGGGAACGCCCCAGGCCTCGAGATGCGCCCCGACGCCGAGCGAGGTGACGAACGGCACGTCGAGCCTGGCGAGCGCACGGATCGTCGGGTAATCGAGGTGATCGTAGTGATCGTGCGACACGACGACGAGGTCGATCGGCGGCAGCGAGCGCAAGGCGACGGGAACGGACTGAAAGCGCTTGGGTCCGATCAGTCGCGACGGCGAGGCTCGCTCTCCCCACACCGGGTCGGTCAGCACGCGCCGTCCGTCGATCTCGATGAGAACGGTCGAATGCCCGAGCCAGGTTGCGCGCAGACCACTCTCCGGTTTCCTGCGCCAGACCTCGCGGGGATCCGCAGCCGGAAACGGCTTCTCCGGAATGCGCCGCACGCCGCCGTACAGAAACTCCGACAGGGTCGGCGGCTCGGCGCTCGTATCACGCAGGCCTGGCAGCACCGGGTGAACGTTCTGAAACGCCTCTCCCGCCCAGAGCGGCGAGGAGCGCATCCGCTCGAGTCGCAGGCCGTCAGCGCGCCTACCCAGCGACTTGATCATTCGGAGCGGATCCTGAGCTCTCCCGCGAGCAGCCTGGCACTGAGCTCGTAGTCTCCCTCGTCCGTCACACTGAGGGAGCGGAACAGCCCGCTGACGTCCTTGTCCCACGGACGTGCGCTGATCTCGCCCACGGTCACCGCCGCGTTCACCTTGCGATAGCGCGCCGCTGCCGGAAGGCGCAGATCCATCTCGCCCGCCAGCAGCTCGGCATCGAGGTTGCCCTGGATTCCGCGAACCACGAGCTCCCCGGCCTGCATCTCGATGTCCACGCTGGATTGCCGTGGCACTTCGACCCGATATTTCATGTGCTCGCCGGGGCCCTTGACGTCGAGAGTTGCATCCGCTGGTCCGGAGCGACGCAGCTGCACCGTGACCTCGCTCTCATCCTCCGGATATTTGCTCGAGCGCCACGAGACGCTGATCTTGTCGTCGGGTGCGCCGATGACCTCGACCGTCCCGGTTTTGAAGTTCATGTGGATCGCCCCTCCAGCCGCAAAGCTCATGTTGGCCGGGTTCGGGGTCTGCGCATCGGCTCCCGCCCAGGTTGCACCGGCAAGCACAAGGCCCGCGGCGAAAAGAACGGGGGCAACGGGCCGCTTGGCGGCAGAAACGCATGGACTCATGGAAGGTCCTCCCGCTTCGATGGATCCGAACCGGTTAGATGCATTGCACGGGCTCGGAGATTCGCGAGGCAGCGCCTATTCGATCACCTTGTGCGCGCGTGCCAAGAGCGATTGCGGGATTGCGGCCGCCAGATCGACGACGAGCAGAGGGCGCACTGCAGAGGAGCGGCGTCCAATCGTTGGTGAGGGCATCGCCCGAAGATAAACCGCTTCGGATGCCGGTGCAAACGGGAGCGAGGCGGAGCGGCGCGGGCGCTTTCGCCCGCAAGCTTAAACTTGGCCCCTCTCGAGACGCCGTGGGCTCAGCGCCGCCCGCTGCTCGCCCTGCGCAGCGTGACGCGTGGCGTGCGGTAGATCTGGTTCCACTGGTCGCGCGCGAAATCGGTGTTGAGCGGCGACGTCGGATCGAGCGCCAGCGGATGGTTCGGCTCGGTAAGCGCGAGCCCGAACAGCGGTTCGTAGTCGGTGACGAACAGCGACTTGTAGTTGTAGTCCCCGACCGGTCCCATGCTGTAGTAGCGGTAGCCGTTGTCGGCTGCCCAGCGGCAGGCGAGCTGGCAGGCGTAGATGCCAGGCGAGCGGTTCTTGTAGGCTCGGTTCCACTGGCAGAAGCTGCCGTAGACCTGGTCGCGCTCGGGCAGCAGCACCGAGACGTCCGTGAAGACGAGCTCCCCGTTGCTGTCGTTGACCTGGAGGATCAGAACGCTCAGGTTGCGAATGTAATCGACGAAGCCGACGACCTCCCCTTCCGTGATTCCGTACAGCTGGAAATGCTCGCTGCCCATGCGGGAGACGTCCGCTGCGGTCAAATTGCGTCCCGCCACGACGTTCGCGGAGACCGTAAACCGGCTGAACTGCTTTTCGAGCTCCCTGAACTTGCGCGCTCGCCTGGCGTCTTCCCAGAACTCCTTGGACGAGGTGTCCGCCATCCCGTACCGGTCCGTGATCGCGACGCCGAACTCGCCCTCCGGCGGCAACCCGTAGACGATGAAGGGCTTCTTGGCCGCATCCAGCATCTCTTCGGTCACGTCGATGTACGGGCAGAGCGCGTCCCAGCGAGGCGTGTAGTAGTGGATCCCGTTGTGCTCGCCTTCGACGCACAGGTTCTCGGGCGTCCAGCTCTGGTAGCCGAGGCTGGTCGCCAGCCGCAGCGGGGTCGCCCCTTCGACTTTGCGGGGGGCGGGTGGCCGGTCCGACTTCTCGGGGACCGCGTGGGTCGCCGGGTTGCGGATGAGGCTTCGCAAGTCGAAGTAGCTGGTATCGACGCCGAAGTTTTCTTGTAGGAATGCCGGGTCGGATTTTTCCAATGCAAGTACCTCCTTGCGGACCGTCGCCAAGTGGGCGGACGCCTCACTGCGAATGTCTCCAAGCTGACTTATGTAGGTCGGCATCAGGGGACACTCGACGTCGTAGTAGAAATCGCGCGTGTCGGGGTCGTAGGCGAGCGGATACAGCTTGCAGCTGAACGGCTTCGCTTCTTTCAGGGTGCAGCCATGCTCGCCGAGATGGCGGCACTCCCGCTCGAGGCAAAGATGCCCGTATCGGGTGCGTTCTTCGGCGGTTAACGTGATTTCGAGGGGCGGCTCTCCCGCATCGACATGACAACAACGGCGGCACTTGGCGCAGTAGTCGAATAGCAAGGATCAGCCCCCGGTGCGAGGTGCGTTCCGGTGGCTACGCCCTCGAGAGTTGCGAGTGAAAAGTGGAATGAAAAAACCGCGCCGCTTGTCAAGCGTGGCGCGGTCGGTTGCGCAAAACGGAAGTGAGAAGGAGTGCTTGTCTCCGGAGAAACAAATTTGACGATACGACGTTCGTCGGGCTAGCTTAGAAATCGGCAGCGAGCTGTCGATCTCTTACTCCTTCGTGACGAGCGCTCAAGATTCGCGGATGTTGAGATAGAAAATGAGGAAAGTCAACAACTTGAGCATCGCGAGTACTTTGAACGCCGCGATTTGTTGCTCGCAAGCTACACAACGCGAAACGTCGATGCGATCGATCCGGCACGCGAATGCGCACCAGTGATGGAAAGGAGGCGTGAGGACCGAACTACTGCAACTGCTTCTGCTCTGCCTTGGTGAGGTGTCCGCCGTTCTTCTTCATGTCCGCCCGCGTTTGCGCGCGGATCGCCGCGTCCCGCTGCTGCAGTTCGTTGTAGTGCCCGCTCAGGTCGCCGTGGTCCTTGTTCATCTTGCCGGCGAGATGCCGGTCGCGGTTCATCACTTCGGTCCGACGCGGGTGGGCGCCCTTCTCATCTTTCGCCCCTTTCTCGGCTTTGGCTCGTTCCTTCGGCGCTTCCAGACAGCCTGACACGCGGCTTGCTCTTCTCTTGCAATACGCGAGTTGATGCGTGGTTCTCAACGCCGCTACCGGCGGATGCGTCGCGCCTCGATGTAGAAGCGCTTCTCGTCTGCCTCGCCCATCGAGAACGCTTTCCTCGGCAAAGGGCCTTCGCGCACGACCATGCGCAGCAGCTCGTGCTTGCTCAGCGCCGGCAGATGAAGGCCGACGTTGCCGCTTTCCATCGCCAAACGCTCCAGCGAGTCGTCGCCGTGGACGTAGTCGACCTGTGCCGCGCCGCCGCGCTTGACGAAGCGGTCGACGAAAGCCTGGAAGGTGCCGACCGCCAGGGTGGACGGCGGGTCGGAGATCTCGATCACGCTGAACCTCGGACCGGACCCAACGATTCCGGCGACGTGACGCGCGCCCTGCGCTGAGCGTACTCGCTCGCGCATAGCGGCTGGCGAGGGCACATCGACGATCGACGCTCGTGCGCCGAAATCCTCGCTCAACGCCTGCCACACGTCCTTGGATACTCCGAACAGCAGGCGGTGAATGGGCGAGAACTCGAGCGCGCGGTCGTGAATGTTGACCACTTCGACCAGCGCGTGGCGGCTCGGGTGGTCCATCCCAGCGGTCGCCTTGACGCTGTCCCAGAGCACTTTGGCGGTGGCGAGCGAGTGGTTGCCGTCCCCCACGGCGAAGAGCATTACCGGCGTTGACTCAGCCACACCGTAGCGCTTCGCGAACGCCGCCGGACTCGCAAGAGCGTGCAGTGCCCGGGTCGCGCGGTCCGCCTGCGCTTGATCGACCGCGTATCCCGCGACGTGCCCGCCGCCGAGCAAGAGCTCGGTCTCGTAGAGCCTGGCGCGGCCTCGGCACCCGGCACCGACGGGCTCGATCACCGTTCCCGCCGGGTCGTCGATCAGGACGAGAACGTGCGGCACCTCCAGCTCCGCGCCGCGACGCACTTCGATGCGCGGAGCGAGGCGTTCGATCATCGTGCCTTCCGTCGGGCGGATCGGGCTCGTAGAGGCGGCGCCGAAATCGTACTGCTCGAGATCGAGCTCGAGCAGCAGACCGCGGCGGACCCGGTGGCCGATGGTGCGCTCCACGTAGATCGAGCCCAGGTGCTCCTGCAGTAGCCCGTCGGCGAGATAGCGGCGCATCGTGTCCTGGATCGAGGCAATGCGAGCAGCGTCTCCCGTGCCGAGATAGGCTTCGGGAAAGACTAGGTTCAGGGTCGAGGGCGCGTCACCGACTTCGCGCGCCACGCGGTGCCAATACTCCGGCTCCGAGGTGTACTGGTCGCAGGCGATCACCGCCCACTTGCGCAGATCGACCCCGGATCGAGGCAGCAGAACGTGCGGCAGCCGGAAGCTGGTCTCAGCGCCCATCCGCCGCTCGGGGGCCGCGCGCGGCCGGTTTGTGATGCACGGAAGTCGGTCCAGGATTCGCCCGCTGCCGCGAGCGCACAATGCTTGCGCCGACCGTTCTGCATCGGCTCGATCGCGATCTTACACCGATGAGCTTACGGCTCTGCCTGTGACAGGGCCAGGCGCACGAGGGTACGCTTTCCCTCGCTGGATATGGTCACGCCGCAGGAGGTCTTGCCCTTCGTAGCCGAGATGACGAACATCTCGCGGGTGCTGTAGTCACTGTCTACCTTCCAGCCCTGCGCCTTGAACGCGGACGCATAGAATTTCCCAGCGTCGGCGATTGTTGCGGTCGTGTAAAGATGCACGACCGTCCGCCCGCCCTGCGATACGGTCGCTTTCAAGGTCGAGCCCTGGAGAACGGGCACGTCCCGTGGGAAGTTCGGCGGCAGCTCGAGACTTTTCTTCTTCGCCTCGCCGGGGCGGGTACCGTCTGCGGCCTTGTTCGCCTTCTCGCTCTCGCCGCAGCCGAACGAAAGTGCGATCAGCCCGACGAGCGCGATCAGCGTAGCGACGCCTCGAGTTCTCACGAATGGCTTTCGCTCATGCTCCGCGTAAGCATAATCCAGTCGCGACCGCGGCGTCGCGCTCGTATTCGGAGGCCTGCACTCCGGTCGCGCCGGGCGTAGCCTTTGCGCTTCGATGAGTCTGTCGGCTAGCGCGAGTGCGACCCGGCGGCGAGACTCCATCGGCTCGAGCCTCCAGCCGTGCGATCCTTGTGCAAGATCGCCAGAGCGCTAGTCAGGCTCGTGCTCGCCGGCGTCGATGGCAGAGGCCGGGCGCCTGCTCTGAGGCTCCGTCGCGAACTTCGACGACGCGATCTGGACCACGAGCACCGCCAGCGTTAGCACGAAGATCGATCCTGTGACCGCGAGCACGCTCGGGATGGAGAGGTCCTTGATGTCGATCGCCAGGAAGCGGGTCAACGCGGTGATGGCGACATAGAGCAGGAACAGCACCGGCAGGCGATCGGTCCTGAAATAGATCCCGACGATCGTTCCCAGCTCGAGATAGATGAAGAGCAGCAGGATGTCGTCGAGTCCCGCGCGCCCCGCCTGAATCATCTTCAGGTAGTCGTGCCCCGCCGACCAGACGATCGTCGCGCCAATCACGAACAGGGCGACGACCTGGAAGCCGCTCACCAGGGCATTTCCCACTCGGTCGAATTTGTTCCTGATGTCTTCCTTCGCCATGGCCCGATCCCTTGCGGACCGATGAAGACCCCCCGAGTCGCGGGGGCATGGTCCTCCCTCGCGAATGATACCCGTGCTCGGGGATAATGGAGCTTTGCCCCATCGACCCGACGGATGATCGAAGCAGCGTCACCCCGACCGACCGCAGCCGTCCCGGTGCACGCGAAGAGCGAAATCGGCGAATGGATCGTGAACGCGGCGCTCTCCGGCCACGAGGAGGTCGATATCCTCGCCGGCATATGCGAGCGCCTGATCGGCGCGGGCGTTTCGCTCATGCGCGCTTCCGTCGCCAACAACCTGCTCGATCCGACCTTCGACGCCCGCGGCGTGCGCTGGCTCCGCTCGCGCGGAACCGTCGAAGAGGGGTTCGTGCGCACCGACGATGCCTCGGCCGAGGAAGACTGGCGGCGCAGTCCTTTCTTCAGGCTGGTCGAAGGCAGAGAGACGATGCTCCGGCGACGGCTCGACGCGACCTACTGCCGCGGCGAATTCCCCATACTCGACGGGCTGCAGGACGAGGGCGCCACCGACTACGTTGCCTTCGCCTTGCGGATTGGACAGAGCGTACGCCTGGGGGAAGCGGAGGGGATCCTGGTGTCCTGGACGACGGATGCTCCCGAGGGATTCACCGAGGCGCAGATCGCGCTCCTTGCCGGGATACTGCCCTCGCTCGCTCTGGCGATGATCCTGCGCACCACGCATCGCGCCGCGCGCACGCTGATCACGACGTACCTCGGAAGCGACGCCGCCGAACGCGTGCTCGCTGGCAACATCGTGCGCGGTCGAGCCGAGCCGATCTGGGCCGTCGTCTGGCACAGCGATCTCGTCGGCTTCACGCGCATCGCCGACACCACGAGCGCGGCGGACGTTCTGGCGCTTCTCAACGATTACGCCGAAGCCCAGGTCGAGGAGATCGAATCGCAGGGCGGGCACGTCCTGAAGTTCATCGGCGACGGCATCCTCGCGATTTTTCCCGGTGACGACCCCGCATCGGCCTGCAAGCGCGCGCTCGACGCCGCAGCCGCGCTGCGATCCCGGATCAAGGCGCTGAACCTGCGCCGCGCTGGCTCGGGGCAGCCGGTGACCGACACCCACGTGGCGCTCCACCTGGGCGAGCTTCTCTACGGCAATCTGGGCAGTGCGCGCCGACTGGATTTCACCGTTCTCGGGCCGGCGGTCAACGAGGCTGCACGGATCGAGGCGCTTTGCGCGTCGCTCGAGCAGAGCATCATCGTCTCCTCCGCCTTCGCCGATGCCTCGGGCGAAGCCAGGAATCGGCTCGTCAGTCTCGGTCGCTACGCGATGAAGGGCGTAGGGCGCCCGCAGGAGCTGTTCACGCTAGATCTCGGCTAGCAGCCTTGAATCTCGCCCAACAGCCGCCACGCGCGGCTGTCGCAGTGCATCACCCCTCGCACAGCAAGGCAAAGTGCTCCGCGACGGGTGGCGCGGCGAAATACGGACTGACGAACGCTCGCCACTGCTGGAACGCGGGCGACTGGCGGAAATCCACCGTGTGATTCTCGACGGTGTCCCAGTGGATCATCAGCAGGTAGCGCTCGGGCGACTCGATCCCCTTCTGTACCTTGTAGCCTCGATAACCTTTCGCCTTCGCGATTACGGTTTCGACCCCGCGCTTGATCGCCGCGTCGAAATCGGTTTGGGTGCCGGGCTTGATGCGAAACTCCGCGACTTCGAGAATCATAATCCTCCTCTTTCAGGATGCGTTTCGTGCTGCCGCGCCCGGCGATGCGCCGGAGG
>Ga0335079_10009004_pt1 | contig 11375 bp, 10 predicted proteins | sample Lox_Sample_33_FD_206719 | JGI IMG/M metagenome (GOLD analysis project Ga0335079, IMG submission 206719) | Soil microbial communities from Loxahatchee National Wildlife Refuge, Florida, United States - Lox_Sample_3.3 | ecosystem: Environmental > Terrestrial > Soil > Wetlands | place: USA... | reverse complement strand
CTACCAGTCCCGCTTGCACTGGCATGGCAGCTTGAAGACTAGGGTGAGACCTTGTCGGGAACCCCAGGGGTCTTGCCACAAGGCGGCCCCAGGGCGGAACTGTCCGCCGACGCCGCCGAATTTTGCAGTTCGCGGCGCATACGGCGGTCTCTCCGAGCCCGGCCCACCGTGTCAGGCGGCTCGCATCCGTGGCAGGGCAAACTGCAGAACCTTCGGCTGCACCACCCGGGCGAAGTCTTCATAGGCGAGCCGCATCAGTTCCCGGTGCGATCCGGCATTGAAGGCGATTTCCTTGTCTTTTGTCAGGCTCTCATCCACGAAAACGCTCATCCCGTAGAGATTGCCAAACGGAGGCATGGCCCCGGTCTCGCATCCCGGAAAGCGGTGCAGGAAGTCCCTTTCCCCGGCGAGGGTGGCGGTTTTCGCCCCCGTCGCCGCCCGCAGGGCAGCCAGGTCCACCTGGCCCGAAGCCGGCAGAACCGCCATCGCAAGGGTGTCGTCTAGGTTCACGATCACGGTCTTGGCCAGCTCCTGGCCGGGAATGTGGGCCAGCGCCGCGATCCCCTGGGCAGTGTAGGCCACTGAGTGGGTGATGATCGTGTACTTGATGTTTTGACGGTCCAGAAGTTCCGTCAGCGTGTTGATGGGCATAATGACCTCCGTGTTGCTCAGGCGGTTGGTCGATCATCGCCGCGCGGCCGCGGCTACCCGATGCGTGGCCTCATGCCGGATCGCGCTCTCGTAGCCTACGGACGCAAAGTAGATTGCCCGATCGAAGAAACGCTCCAGGTTGTGCAGCAGCTCCAACTCACCAAGGAGTTCGATGGGCTGCTCTAACAGTCCTTCCCTCTCCATGTGCTCCCACAAATATTCCTTGGTGAGAGTGATTGCCCACATAAGCTGGCTGAAAGGCACGCCTTGCCGCGCCCGCCGCATGCCCAGGCCGGTGTACCGCTCTTCGATCTCCGACTCGGTCTTGCTCAGCAACCAGTCGCCGAGATTGCGATAGATTTCCTGCACCCGGTTCTTGAGCTCGTCGGCAGGTACCTTGCGCAACAGTTCGCTCGCTCGCGGCGAGCTTTGCAGGCTGTGCATCAACCCCTGCGCCAGCCTGTCGGCGTGGGCCTCGATCAGCTTGACCAATCGAATCGAGAACATGTACTCCTCCTTGCGGCAACTCGCCACTGCCGGGATACGCGAGCTGATTATCTTGAATCCTGCTCCCGGTCCGCGCAGTGACCGGAATCACTGGCCATGGTTCGGGCGCGTGCGCGTGAACACCTCGCTCCCTATGTGCCGAGCCAGCCCGGCTGGCGGGGCAACATCCCGGTACGCTCAACCCCGGGAGACCGTGCAGAAGCTCAGCCGCGACTGGCGATGATCACTCCGGCTGGACCCGGCAGACGCACCCGGCGTATATCCCTGAAGCCGGCCTCGGTAAGCCAGGCCGTGTATTCCGGCTCGCTGTAGCTACTGCCGCTGCGCGTGCCCACCAGCATGTTCAGTGAGAACAGGGCAGCAAAGCGGGGTGCGGTCTTCTCCGGTTCCAGGATGAAATCCTGCACCAGCAAGCGCCCTCCCGGAACGAGGGCAGCGTGCGCCCGGCGGTAGAGCGCGCGATTTTCGTCCGGTGAGAACATGTGGCAGATGGCGGAGAGCAGCACCAGGTCGAAACTGTCTCCCAGCGGATCGAGGAGCATATCGCCGACGCGCGCGTGGATACGGTCGGTGAGACCGGCTTTGCGAATGTATTTCTGGGTGAGTGGGATGACATCAGGGAGATCCAGCACTTCAGCCGTCACCTCGGAATTCGCCTTGGCAAAGGCGATGGAGTTGGCGGCGGATCCGCCTCCCAAGTCGAGGATGCGGCGGATGCCCTCGGCTCCCACGGTGTTCACCACCGCCTGAGATCTCTCCCGGGCGTTGCGGTCCATGGCGGCGATGAAGGTGTTTGCCCATTCGCCATCGCCCATTCTTGGCGCCGGCGTTGCCGTGCGCACCGACTCGGTCAGGTTGGACCAGCGATGCCAGATATTGGCCGTATGCAGCAGGGCCTTGCGGGCACTGTCCGGCGAGGTGTCCGCGAAGAAGCGCGCGCTGAGCGGCGTGTTGCGGAAGATTCCATTCTCCTTGCGCAGCAGCTTCAGGGCGGCGAGCGCGTTGAGCAGCATCTCTGTGCCGCGCCGGCTGGCTTGGATTTTCTGGGCGACCCGGTCCGCGGCAGCGCCATCTGCTACCGCCGTGAAAACGTCCAGCTCCAGCGCGGTCAGAACCGCACGGCTAGGCATGAAGCCGCGGATGAGTTCGTGGACGTCGTCGGGCAAGGCACCGGCCTGGTCCCTGGCCTTCAGCATGGCTCGATACTGGTTGCCATGTTCCGTGATCATCGCCTTCATCGCCGGGGCATCGTTCCAGACCAGCCGCGCGACGGGCTTGCCCGACCGCAGGTGCGAGGCAACGATTTCGGGCGCGTCCGATGCCTTCACGCCCCGGTACCACACGCCATCGGGATAAACAATCATCACCGGACCCTCGTCGCACAGCCCCAGGCATCCGCAAGTGGTGACCTGAACTTCGCCAGCAGCGCCCTGCTTCTCCAATTCGTGGTGCAGGGCGGCAAGCACATCCCAGGAGCATGCGGCGGAACAAGACTTCACCCCTTCGGGCTTCTCCTGCGTGCACACGAAGACGTGATACTGGAACGGCTGCACTGGACCCTCCTTATGTATGTTAAGCCGACCAAAGACTAGGGGCCGGCCACGCCCCCTATAAGGCAATCATCTCCGGGCGCTTCATCCGGCACTGCACCGCAATCGACAGGCGGCGGATGCCTTCGCGGATCTGTTCCGGCGGTGCATTCGAGAAATTGAGCCGCATGTGACGCCCTCCCGCGTCGCCAGTCGCGTAGAACGAGTCGCCGGGTACGAAAGCCACGTTTTGCCGCAATGCATCCGCGAACAGCGCCTTACACTCGATGTCCTTCGGCAGGGTCACCCACAAAAACAGGCCTCCCGCGGGATGGGCCCACGTAACCTCCGGCGGAAAGAATTCCTGGAGCGCCGCCAGCATGGCGTCGCGGCGCTCGCGATAGACCTGCCGGATCTTGCGCACGTGCTCATCCAGGAAGCCGTCCCGCGCCACCTCGTAGGCCACCACCTGGGTGAAAGTGCTGGTATGCAGGTCTGCCCCTTGTTTGAGCTGCACCAACTTCGCGATCACTTCCGACGGAGCCACGATCCATCCCAGGCGGAGGCCGGGGGCCAGCGTCTTGGAAAAAGTGCTCAGATAGATCACATTGCCGAGCCGATAGCCGTCATCACGCCTCAGGTTTTCACGGTCGACCACGATCAGCGGCGGCAGATGCTCGCCTTCATAGCGCAATTGGCCGTAAGGATCGTCCTCGATAATGGGAATGCCGTATGTCTCGGCCAAAAGCACCAATTGGTGCCGCCGCCCTTCCGCTAACGTCACTCCTCCCGGGTTCTGGAAGTTCGGCAGGATGTACATGAACTTGGGCCCGGAGCGCAGCGCTTCTTCCAGCAACTCGGTCTGCAGCCCGTCGTCATCGATGGGCACTGAGACATACTCGGCGCCATAAACGTCGAAAGCCTGCAACGCACCCAGGTAGGTCGGCGCTTCCACCAGCACGCGGTCGCCGGGATTGATCAGCAGTTTCCCGATCAGATCCAGCGCCTGCTGGGAGCCGGAGGTGATGAGCACATTATCTGCCGACGCCACGATGCCGTAGCGCGCTATGTTCCGGGCGATCATCTCCCGCAGCGGAGCGTAGCCCTCGGTGGTGCCGTACTGCAGAGCGCAGGCCGCCTTTTCAACCAAAACTCGCTGGCAGGCTTCTTTAAATCGCTCGATGGGGAACAATTCCGGCGCAGGCAGGCCGCCGGCAAAGGATATGACTTCGGGGCGCTGCGTGAGTTTCAGCAACTCCCGGATCACAGAGCTCTTGATGACTTTCGTCCGTTGCGCAAAGCGATTAGTCCACGGCGTTGGCATACATCCCTCCGACACACGGCTCGCTTGTTTCTCCTTCGTGCGGCCGGGGGGACGGGTGCAGCAACGACCTTGAACTCATTCCGTCACAGGAACCCGAGCGATCGCGCCCCACAGCCGCCGTTGACAGGACACCACGCAGAGGCTGGTTCAGTCCGCAGCGGACAGGGGCCGGGCCTCCACGCCCTCCAGAATTTCGTTCACCTCGTCGCTGTCGATGTCGCTGACGTGAGGAATACCGGTGATGCGGCTGGCCTCCATCGTTAGCGATGCGATGTCACTGCGGTCGATGTACTTCAGCCCGAACTTGCGTGCACCGGCCATCAGTTGCCGCAAGCCCTGCGCAAGCCGCTGATAATAGGTATAGATGCCAATGGCGCCCGCCGGCAGCTTGTTGAAACGGTCGCCCAGCTTTTGGCGCAGCTCAGGAGCAGTGACGAAGACTTCGTCCATTGTGGTGCCGAAGCGCTCGATGTAGATGGGCAGGTTCTGCGCCTCGATGCCCTTGCCGATGGTCTTGGCCACCATGGCCGCGGCGAGCGGCGCACGCGCCATGGCGATCAGCTTGACGAAGGGCGCGCACAGCGCGAAACCTTTGAACATCTGATCTTCGAAGGTGTATCCGCCGGCCAGCGCGATCCCAGGGATGAACTCGCCTTTACCGCCCAGGGTCACGAGGTAGTCGCGGAGCAGAGAGTGCAACTCGACTCCGGGCACGCCCCACTCGTTCATCATGCGCCAGGGAGACATGCCGGTGCCGCCGCCGGCTGCATCCACGGTGAGCAGGTCGATCTCGGCCAGTGACGCGTACTTCACGGCCCGTGCCAGATCGGCTGGGCGATAAGCGCCGGTCTTGAGCGTGATGTACTTGGCGCCGCACCGGCGCAGCTCTTCCACCCGCCGCAGGAAGCCATCGCGGCTCACCATGCCCACGCGTGAGTGGCGCTCGAATTCATGGAAGCTACCTTTCTTGAAAGCTTCGATCACCATCGGGTTCGAGGGATCAGGCAGCACCACATAGCCGCGCCGCTGCAACTCCTGCGCCTTGTTCAGGTCTTTGATCTTCACTTCGCCGCCGATGTCCTTGGCGCCCTGTCCCCACTTCAGTTCCACCGACTTCACGCCCAGCTTCTTGATGGCATACTCCTGCACGCCGAGCATGGTGTCTTCCACGTTGGCCTGCACGTAGACTTCGCCGTAGTCGTCCATCTGCCACTCGCGGAAGCACCGCACGCGCCATTCCAGGTCCACGCTGGAGATGACCTTGCCGTTCTCGAAGCGCGATTCCATATCCATGCCGACCACGTTTTCGCCAATGGCGATGCCGGTGCCGGTGATGGCAGCGCCGGCGGCCAGGCCGGGCCAGTTGTTCTTGGCCACATTGGTCGAGCCCATCGCGCCCAGCGTGAACGGCAGCTTATAGCGGATGCCGTCATCGCGGCCGAGCGCGACTCCGAGATCGACGGCAGGGAATAGAGCGCGGTTGGAATCCTGCTCCATTCCCCACGCGCCCGCGCAACGGCCGAGAATGGTGAAGTGCCCGAGATCGACCGGGTAATCCTTCTGGCTGGCGGTGGTGATGATGCCGAAGGGCTGGGGATAGATCATCTCCGCGCCGCGATAGGCGCTCTTGCCGATCTCGCACATGCCGATGCAGCCATCCACGCAGGTGGCGCACATGCCGCTGATGGGAACCACGGCATCTTCGGTGCGGTTCTTGGTCAGCGTTGCTGCTGAGGAGTTCAGGCGCGTGTAGCTCATTGTTTTTCTCCTAGAAGGACCGTCGCGGGAACGCGGGTCTTGATCTTTACGTCGGGCCGCAATGGACCTGCCAGCTCACAAGCATGGCATGGGTCCAGGAAACACATAGCATCGTCGTAACTCTGGAAGCACACGGGGGCGAAGTTCAGGCAGCCGTTGCACAGCGTGGATTCGGCCGCCGGGCCGGCACAGCGCAGCTCGCAGACCGGGCAGATGTAGAGACAGGCGCCGCACTGGCGGCAGCGCTCGCTGGTCATGTCGAAGGGCCGCGAGACGTGGCGATCCTTGCCGCGACCGGCGAAGCCGATGGCGCCAGCCATCATCTGCTGCTCGCACATGCGCACGCACAGCCCGCACTGGATGCAGGTCTCATGCTCGGCCTCGTAGCGGCACTCGTGCACGCCATAGGCGGATGCGAGGTCCTGGATTCGCTTCGACGAAGGACAGGTGGCGACGTAGAGCTCGATCAGCAACAGGCGTGCGCGCTGCACGCGCGCCGAGTTGGTGTGAACCACCATTCCTTCTTCGGCGGGCAAGCTGCAAGCCGCCAGCAGCTTGCTGCGCCCCTCCGCCCCGCGACGAGCCTCCACCACGCAAAGCCGGCAAGCGCTCGCCGGGGCCAAGCCGTCGTCATGGCAGAGCGTGGGAATGGGAAGCCCGAGAAAGCGCGCCGCCTCCAGCACGGTCGTCCCTTTCTCGACCAGCACTTCAATGCCGTTGATCGTCAGTTTTGGCACACTAGTTCTCCAGTGCCAACCCGGACCGCCTTGGGCTGGCAGACCTCCATGCAAGCGCCACAGCGCGTGCACTTGGCGCGGTCGATCGTGTGGACGTGTCCTTTGTCGCCCAGAATTCCCTGCCCGGCGCAGACGTGCACGCAGGCGTGGCAACCGTCGCAGAGCGTGGGTTCGATCTCGTAGAAGATCAGCTCGCGGCAGACCTTGGCCGGGCAGCGCCGCTCGCGGATATGCGCGAGATACTCGTCGCGGAAGTAGCGCAAGGTGGTCAGCACCGGGTTGGCGGCTGTCTGGCCCAGAGCGCACAACGACGCCTGCTTCATCAGCCAGCCGAGATCTTCCAGCAGCGGCAGGTCTTCTTCGACGCCATTGCCGGCGCAGATGCGGGTCAGGATCTGGCGCATGCGCTGCGTCCCCTTGCGGCAGGGGAAGCACTGCCCGCAGGATTCATCCTCTAGAAACTCCATGAAGTAGCGGGCGACGTCGACCATGCAGGTGTTCTCATCCATCACCACCATGCCGCCGGAACCCATCATGGAACCGGCTTCGGTCAAGCGCTCGTAGTCGATGGGGAGATCGATGAGATTCGCCGGAATGCAGCCTCCCGAGGGGCCGCCGATCTGGATGGCTTTCAGCGCCTTGCCGTCGGGGATACCGCCGCCGATGTCGTAGATCATCTCCCGCAGCGTGATCCCCATGGGCACTTCCACCAGGCCGGTATTGTTGATCTTGCCGACCAGGGAGAACACCATCGTGCCTTTGCTCTTCTCGGTGCCGATGCCCGCGTACCACTCCGGGCCCCGGTTGATGATCACCGGCACGCTGGCCCAGGTCTTCACGTTGTTGATGACCGTCGGCCGGCCCCACAAGCCTTTCTGCGCGGGATACGGGGGCCGGGGATGTGGTTCGCCCACCCGGCCCTCGATGGAGGCGATCAGTGCTGTTTCCTCCCCACAGATGAACGCCCCCGCGCCCTTGACCACGTGAATATGCAGCTTCATGCCTGTGCCAAGAACGTCGTTGCCCAGGAAGCCGTATTCTTCTGCCTGGTCGATTGCTGCACGCAGGTGCTCGCACGCCAGCGGATATTCGGCGCGCACGTAAACGTAAGCTTCCTCGACTCCCAGCGCGAAGGCGCCGATGATCATGCCTTCCACGACGCTGTGAGGATTGCCCTCGAGCAAGCTGCGATCCATGAAAGCGCCGGGATCGCCCTCGTCGCCGTTGCAGATGAGATAGCGGGGCGCGGGATTTTCTCTGCATACCCTCCACTTGACGCCGGTGGGGAAACCGGCGCCCCCGCGCCCCCGCAGCCCGGAGCGAGTGACGGCGTCCACGACCTGTTCGGGATTCATCGTGGAGAGCGCGCGCGCCAGTGCGCTGTAGCCGCCAACGCTCAGGTAGTCGTCGATGTTCTTGGGATCAATCCTGCCGTTGTTGCCGAAGAGCACTCGCTGCTGGCGCGCGTAGAAGGGAACTTCTTCCTCGCGGATCACGCGCTTGCCGGAGACGGGATCGCGGTACAGCAGCTTCTCCACCGGCACATGCCCGTTGCTGACGCTGGCGACGATTGCGGCAACGTCACTGGCAGTCACCTGGTTATAGAAAGTGCCCTCCGGCCAGACGATCATCAGCGGGCCGCGCTCACAGAAACCGTGACAGCCGGTGCTTTTGATGTCAATGGCATCCTGCAGCCCGTGCTTCTCGAGCGTTTTGCGCAACCCGGACAGGACGTCGTGGGCTCCCGCCGCCGTACACCCGCTGCCCGCGCACACAGTCAGGCAAGGCCGCTTAGGATCGCGCGCGGCGCGGAGCCCGGTACGCAAGCTCTCCAGTTCTTCAACTGACTTGAGCCGTGGCATCGCGATCTCCTGTCTCTTCTGCGGATGCAACCTCTTCCTGCACCTGCAGCCTCGGGCGGTATTTGTTGAGCACGCTGCGCACCTTGGCTTGCGTCAGGTGAGGATGGGTGTGGTTGTCCACACGCACGACTGGCGCAAGGCCACAGCAGCCAACGCAGCGCACCGTCAGCACCGTGAACTGGCGGTCACGCGTTGTGCCGGGCGCGCCCAGCTTCAGGTCGGTCAGAATGCGGTCCAGCACGCGGGGCGCACCGCGTACGTGGCATGCCGTTCCCAGACACACCTGCACCTGGTGCCGCCCGCGGGGCACCAGGCTGAAACAGCGGTAAAACGTGGCCACCTGATAGACATCAGTCAAGGGAACGTGCAGTTTCCGGGCCACCCGCGCAAGGACTTCCTGCGGCAGGTAGTAATACTTTTCCTGGATATCTTGAAGTATGGCTATCAGGTTAGCCCGTTGATTGTCGAATTGCCCGAGGATGGAATCTGCCTGCTGAAGCTCGGTCTCGGTCATGGCGAAAATTCGCCTCCCCGCAGTAACCGCCGTCTTGCTTACTCCTTGGGGCTGCGACGCCACAGGATGCGCGTCACCGGCCCCTTCAATACTTCTTGCCTAAAGTCCTTGTCAGCCGCGGAGGTGTCGCTCGTGAGGCTGTCGTCCGAATTCGCGAGCTGCCGCCGGCAAGCTGTCAGCCGGGCCTCAAAGGCGTGATTCGCCAGTGCTGCCGCCAACTCGGACCGATGCATGTGACCCTTACCTTCACAGAATGGGCATAGAAGGTCGTGGCCGTTCCTAGAAATATTGCTCATGAATACCTCGAGAATCTCCGCGTTCAATTAGACAAATAAAAAGGCGCCCTCAGGGGCGCCACAAAAGATCGATCATTGTAAGTTGGTCGCACACGAGGCGCGCGTCCAAAGGCTCAGTCCAACTCGTATGTTGGCTTTTCCTGGTGGGTTGCGCTGTGATGAGAGTCACCCATCGCGGTGACTACTCGGAATCCGTTCACCCTCACCGCCTCTTCGTGCCGGTCCTCTTGTCTACTTCTTTCGCTGTTCGCATGACGGTCCTTTTCATGCGGTTCTCCCCGGCCCAGTAAAGGCTGATCTCGTGGCCGTCGGGATCGTTCAGGTAGGCGTGACGCCAGCCCCACGGCATCATGCGTGGCGTTTGCGTGATGTAGAACCCCCTCGCCTGCAGCTTGCGGCAGAAGTCGTCGAGTTCGCGAATCTCAAAGTACAGCCGCACCCCTTCGCTGGCCAGAGGCGTCCCCGGCCCGGCCAAGTGCAAGGCGATGGTGCCGTCGCCGCCCGGCGCACGCAGCCGTGCATACACAGGATTCCCTTCATGGGAGAACTCGTCCACGAGTTTGAATCCCAGCAGGTCCCGATAAAAACCCAGCGCGCGTTGCACGTCCTTGGCATACACCATCGCGTGATTGAAGGTCAGCTTATCGCCGCTGACCTCTGCTGGTGGTTGCGGCGCAGCTACTTTCGTTGCCGATGTGGTGACTTTCTTCGCCTTCCTCAGCGCGGACTTCTTCAGCTTATTGCCGGCGTTCGTTTTTTTCTTCCTCGTGACTTTCGCCATGGCTGCCCTCGAAAGCATACGCGCGACATTTTATCTGTTTGTCGACGCCACGGACGGGCCGGCAGCGGTTCGAACATGCAACCCGGTTGCACAAGTTGGTTCTACGGCACTGATCGTAGGAGCTGGCGGCGTCAGCATCTGTGCCTTCCCTGCACGTATATCGGCGATGCGATGTCGCTCAGAAGCTTATGCGTGTTCGACGGGCGTCGTTAACCTCTGAGCCGGTGGTACCGTGCCCAGAGGCGACCGTGCCTTTCTCGCCGCCCATAGACAGCACCGCAGGGTTACGGCAAATGCCGCGACAACGAGACAGGACGCCGTCACCAAGACTCGACTCGCTAGGGACCAGGGCGCCGCAACAGCCAGCGGAGTTCCGAAGAGGTTGAGCGCTGTAGCGTAAGTCAGTTCGCCGATGCCTAGTCCGCCCGGACTGATCGCGAGGGCACACGAAACGACAACAAACGGCATGGCAGCAGCCAGATGCCAGAGGGGTATGTGCGCTTCGATCGCTTTCGTGGTTTGGCCTACCATCAGAATGATGACCACAAAACGGATGACGGACAGCATGGCGAGGCGGCGCGCCAGTGACGCATCCAAAAGACCTGAATGCCCCAGCTCGGAAAGACATCGCAGAATCCGGCTTTTAGTCGTTGCGTTTCGAGCCGCATAAGCCGCGGCAATGCGCCGAACCACGGCGACAGCGGGCCCGGCCAGCAGCAAGCCAGCCAAAACCATCGTGGCGGCACATGCGAGCCACATTACCGCCCCGCCCCGGCGGTACCGAGTGATTGCTGATGCGCCCACTAGCAAGCCGGCAATCAGGACGTCGAAACTCTGTTCAAAAAGGGTACCAACCGTTCCTCGCTTCACGGCTCGGCCATAAAAGTGAGTTCCGAGCGTGCGCGCAGCCGTCATACTGACCTGAACCGGTAGGATCTGTCCGAGCACGACACCTACGCTGGTGACGGTGAATGACGCCGTCCGCGGCGGGACCGAGTCAGACGTGGACCGCATGACAGCGTCTATGCTTCGCCACCTCTGGTCGGATAAGAACACATGGAACCCGGTCAGCAGGACCAATTTCACGAACACGATCCGCTTCACGTGGCGCAACTGACTCAGAGTTGCACGCACGTCAATGTGGCCGACTCTCACCAGCAGAATGATCAGCGCCACGCCGATGGCAACCGAGATTACGCCGATCAAAAGGGATCGCAGCTTCACCGGAGGACCTTGTCTAAGATTTGCTCTTCCGTTGCTTGCGCGGACATACCCTCCGGGACCGCAACCACGCTCACTGCCCGCGCCGTCGTGCGCCGCATTATCATCCGCGAGGCAATCTGCAAGTAGCGCTCTGCCGCATGCCGCCAGGAATAGCGAGCGACCACAAACGCATGACGGCTCTCGGACTGATTC
>Ga0335079_10009001_pt1 | contig 11376 bp, 13 predicted proteins | sample Lox_Sample_33_FD_206719 | JGI IMG/M metagenome (GOLD analysis project Ga0335079, IMG submission 206719) | Soil microbial communities from Loxahatchee National Wildlife Refuge, Florida, United States - Lox_Sample_3.3 | ecosystem: Environmental > Terrestrial > Soil > Wetlands | place: USA... | reverse complement strand
ACCGGATACGTTCCGTTTGGCCATGGGAGTGAACTTCCGCTCCCAAAGCGACCGTGCTCTGGCTACATGGCAGCGCCTCCCCTCGCCCACACGCACAACCAAATCTGTCCCGCACCAACCTTGTTGAACAATATCGATCAATATTGTAGTCTTTCTCCATGCGAGTTTCGAAGAAAACTGACTACGCACTGCGCGCTATCTTCACCCTAGTCGAGCATTTCGGTAGAGGACCCATCCCCATCCGGGAACTCTCCCGCCGCAACGACGTCCCCAAGAAGTTTCTCGAACAAATCCTCCTCGCCATGAAAAAGCGTGGCTGGGTGGACAGCGCGCCCGGCTTGCGTGGCGGCTACGTTCTCGCCAAGGCCCCGGACAAAATCACCATGGGCGAGGTCGTGCGCCATTTCGACGGCATCCTGGCCCCCATCGCCTGCGTCTCTGTAAACGGTTACAAGCGCTGCTCACAGGAACCAGTCTGCCGCTTCCGCCGCATCTTCTTGAATGTCCGTAACTACGTCGCCGGCCTGCTCGACCACGCCACCCTGGCCGACGTTGCTCAGGGATTGCCCGTCGCTAGGCCCGAAGTCTTCACTCCCAGCTTCACCGGCGGAGAAGGAATCTGACCAACCCACAAAGCACCACACAAAAAAACTTCAAAAAGTCTGTTGACGACTCCCCATTAACTTGTAATATACGACCAAAATAGTAGATATTACATGCACAATTCAGCGGCACAACCAGCGCCCAGCGCACCAACGGGTCAGCCACAAGTCACAGTGGCTCCGATCGCCTTTTTTGTTGCTTTGAATGACTACTCAATAAGTCGCTATTACGCGCCGCGAACCGAATCCGCCCACCTCGCAAACCAGCCCGCTGCGCAGAACCCCGCCGCCCGCAACCAAAACCCCCACACCCCTTTTGCCGACCGGTTCACCGGAGGCGCAACAACACACTTCCCCGCAGGCCGCCATAACCGGACACCCGGAAGCAGCCTCAAGAATTCTGACCACGAAACCGTGAACCTAATCGCAAAAGGCTTACCTGCCCACCAACATCCAGTGCCTCGCCTCCTTGGCCCCCTCGCGGCGGTCATCCTGGCCGCTGCACCCCTCGCGTCCACTGCGGACGAGGCAACCAACGCGGCTCCGGCCAAGGCCGAAAAACCGCCGCCCCTCCCATTGCACCAGATCGAAGGCAGCGGCGGCATTTTCTCCACGCTATCCGCCTACCTGGTCAACCCGCCACGCGACGGCGAACCCGTCGGGCGCCCGGCGGCCGGTTTCTCTTTCGTTGATTTGGGTTACGGCCGCGAACTTTACTCACTCACCGCCACCGAGACTCCCTGGAAGCGGCTCGAACTCGGCTTCGCCTACGAGAACTTCAACCTCGGCGACCTCCCCCAGGACATCCTCCACCAGACAGGCCTCAACGTCAGCGACCAGTCCGTCTCCCTGTACAACGCCAACGCCCGCCTGCAACTCCTGAAGGAAAATGAGTTCGACCAGAAGTGGATTCCCGCGCTCACCTTCGGCGCCCATTACAAATACAACGACACCATCAACAACATTGACCACGACCTCCACGGCACGCTCACCAGCGTCGGCATCAGGGACAACAGCGGCGTGGACTTTACCCTCTACGCTTCCAAGCTGTTCACTTTTCTGCCCCGTCCGGTCTTGCTCGAGTTGGGCGGTCGCGCGACCAAAGGCGTCTGGACCGGCCTGGCGGGCTTCACCGAAGACTACAGCTTCCTTTTCGAAGGCAACATCGGTGTCTTCATCACCGACAACCTCATCCTCGCGGCTGAATACCGGCAGATGCCGAACAATTACACGCCGATCGCTGTCAACGGCGAAACCCTCGTCGGAAAGTCCAGCGATTGGTGGACCATTGACGCGGCCTACATCATCAACAGGCATTGGACCGTTGCCCTCGGCTACGGCCACTTCGGCCAGGTCCTTAACCATCAGGCTAACGGAACCTGGGGCATCACCACCAAATACGAATTCTGACTTCATCCACTCCAAACGAATCATCGTTCAACAAAGCGTATGAGTGCCTCACCGAAAAACATCAGCACGCTGGCCCTCCACGCCGGCCAGGCTCCGGATCCAACCACCGGCGCCCGTGCGGTCCCCATCTACCAGACGACCTCCTACGTCTTCAAGAGCTCCGACCATGCCGCGAATCTCTTTGCCCTGAAGGAGTTTGGCAACATCTACACCCGGATCATGAACCCTACCACCGATGTCTTCGAGCAGCGCATCGCTGCGATCGAAGGCGGCACCGGCGCGCTGGCGGTCTCATCCGGGCAGGCCGCCACCACCTTCGCTCTGCTCGCCATCACCCAGGTCGGCGACGAAATCGTCTCCGCCAACAATCTCTATGGCGGCACCTACCAACTCTTCCACTACACCCTGCCCAAGCTGGGGCGCTCCGTAAAGTTCGTGGACTCCCGCAGCCCCGAAGCTTTTCGCAAAGCCATCACCCCGAAAACCCGCGCCATCTATGCCGAGACCATCGGCAACCCCAAGCTCGACGTGCCCGATTTCGACGCCCTCGCCAAGATCGCTCACGACGCCGGCCTCCCACTGGTCGTGGACAACACCATCGGTGTTGGCCTCGTCCGGCCCATTGACCACGGGGTGGACATCGTCGTCAACTCGGCCACCAAATACATCGGCGGCCACGGCACCTCCATCGGCGGCGTGATCGTGGACTCCGGCAAATTCAAGTGGAACAACGGAAAGTTCCCCGAATTCACCGAGCCGGACCCGAGCTACCACGGCCTGAAGTATTGGGACGTCTTCGGGAACTTTCCCGGCCTGGGCAATGTGGCCTTCATCATCAAGGTCCGTGTCCAGCTCCTGCGCGACATCGGCGCAGCGCTCAGTCCCTTCAACGCCTTCCTGTTCCTCCAGGGGTTGGAGACTCTGCCGCTGCGCCAGCGCCAGCATTCGGCAAACGCCCTCGAAGTAGCTCGCTTCCTCAAACAGCACCGCCTGGTGACCTGGGTTGCCTATCCTGGCCTCCCGGACGACTCGAACCATAAGCTGGCCGCAAAGTATCTCACGAAAGGCTTCGGCGGCATTGTCGGCTTCGGCATCAGAGGCGGACTAGAGGCGGGACGCAAGTTCATCAACTCCGTCAAACTGCTCTCGCACCTGGCGAACATCGGCGACGCCAAGACCCTTGTGATCCACCCCGCCTCCACCACGCACCAGCAACTCACCCCCGAAGAGCAGCAGGCCACCGGCGTCACGCCGGACTACGTCCGGCTTTCCGTCGGGTTGGAGGACGCGGAGGACATCAAGGCCGACATCGAGCAGGCGTTGCAGGCGTCGCAGCAATGATCCACCCGGCACCAAATCCTAGGCTTTCGCCTTCGGCAGCACGAAGGCGCATCACCAAACACCCACGCAAATAGAGAATCGAACCATCAAGTTATGAGCACAGAAAGAACACAGCAAAATGAAGTTGCTAATCGCGCCTACCGCCTTTGGGAAAACGCTGGACGGCCGCACGGGCGAGACCTGGAATTCTGGGTCCAGGCCGAAGCCGAGGCCCACCGCCGCGTGACCGGCGACACAACGGGCCTGCCCGATACCTCGGCCGAAAGTGCCCTCGAGGCGCCCCAATCCACTCCCTCTGTGGCCACACGCACCTCCGGCTTCCAGCACCGGACCAGCCCCCCAGCCCAAAGCTCGGCACGGAAAGGCGTAGCCCGCGCCCGTTAACCAGCGTTGCAGCGCAGCACGCAACCGACGTGCCGCCCTCCCTTATGCGTAAGCCAAGCCCCATCTTGCTCCCCACGGACGCAACCGGCGAACCCTGCTGGCTTCAGTTAGTTCGCCAGCACGTCGGTTCGCTGCGCTACGGCGTCGTGCAAATCGTCGTGCATGACGCGCAAGTCACCCAAATCGAAAAAACCGAGCGCGTGCGCCTCGACAACCGCGCCATAACGGCCACCCAAGCCCGCCAGCCGGCGCCCCGTGCCACGATCACCAATGCCTGATTCTCAGCCTCCACGCATCATGACCACTACGCATCAAACCTCGACCTCACGCCAGGGCGCCCCGCGCTCAGCGCATCGCCCGCTCGACACCATTACCGCGCCCTTGGCCGCAATTGCCAGCCGGTCCTCCAGCCTCATCGCCTGCCCGTCGGGCCGGTTCGAGTTGGCGGGCCAGACCCACGACCTGCCACGCTACCTGTTCCTGGGCCCCGCCGGTGGCGCGGAACCCATCCGCATCGGCATCTTCGCGGGCCTACACGGCGATGAACCCGCCTCTGCTTTCGCACTGTTGCGCTTCGTCCAGCTTCTCGAAGACAATCCCCAAATCGCCCGCGGCTACTGCCTCTTCCTTTACCCGATCTGCAATCCGACTGGTTACGCGGACAATACCCGCCATAATCGCAACGGAAAGGATCTCAACCGCGAATTCTGGCGGAGCTCCCGCCAGCCTGAAGTCCGCCTGCTCGAGTCCGAACTCACCGCCCACGCCTTCCACGGTATCCTCTCGCTCCACACCGACGACACCAGTCACGGGCTTTATGGCTACGCCCATGGCGCTCTCATCACCCGCCACCTTCTCCAGCCCGCCCTGGCTGCCGCCAGCGAGTTCCTGCCGCTGAACAACAACGCCGTTATCGACGGCTTCCGCGCGCGTGACGGCATCATCCGCGACAGCTTCGAGGGCGTCCTCCGTGCCCCGCCCGCAACCCGGCCCCGCCCATTCGAAGTCATCCTCGAGACTCCCCACGCGGCGCCACAATACCTCCAGGAAGCCGCCCTCGTGGTCGCCCTACGCACCATCCTCGACGAATACCGCGCTTTCATCGCCCACGCCGCGAACCTGTAGCCGCCGCTCAGGGCCTAACCGCGAAACCGCATTAAAAAAAACAACTCAACAGAAACAAACACAACAAACACATGAACTCACAGAACACAAAGAACAAGAATGGCCCCCACGCCACCTGGGCGCAGGGAGCCCCAGACGCATTCACGCTCATCGAGCTGCTTGTCGTCATCGCCATTATCGCGATCCTCGCCAGCATGCTCCTCCCCACCCTCGCCCGCGCAAAGGAAGCTGGGAAAAAAGCCAGTTGCTTGAACAACGTTCGCCAAATTGGCCTCGCGTACCAGGGGTTTCTAGGCGATAACAACGACCGATTTCTTGCCTACGTGACTGAGCGCACCGCCCCCGCCGGTACGCCCGATACCGCCGAGGCACGCGCACCCTATTCGTACCGCCAGCAACTTCAACCCTACATCCCCGGTACCAATGTCTTCAAATGCCCTGACGGACTAAAGTGGCCAGATCCCCAACCCGGCGCGTGGTTCAATACCGACTACGGCAATAACCACAACGAGGCGAACCTCCCTGGCGCCTCGCAACAGGCTTGGTTCGCCGCTCATCTTGACTTCGGCTTCAACGAAACCGTCAGCGCAAGCACACTCCCCAAACCCACTGAATTCATCCTGCTGGCCGATGCCGGTCGTTCCGACAATACCCCCTCCCGCGGCGGCATGTACCCGCAGCCCTGGGCCTTCGATGTCAGCTCCCAGGCCAGAATGCTTGGGCGCCACCCCAATGGCAGCGCCAATGTCGTCTTTGGCGATTGCCACGCCCAAAGCACCAAAACCAATCTCACCTGGCGTTCCATCGACGACAACAATTGGCGGCGCTACCAGGTCACTGCCGCCCCGTAACCCTGCCGCTGGCCGCTCGAAGAAACCACAAATCGAAAAACCATTATGCCAATTCACACCGACATCATCAGCACCGTGGGCCGCACCCCTCTCGTTAAACTCAACCGCGTTACCAATGGCGCGCTCGCTACCATCGCGCTAAAGGCCGAGTTCTTTAACCCGCTCGGCAGCGTCAAAGATCGCATCGGCTACGCTATGATTGCCGCCGCCGAGCGTGACGGCCTCCTCAAGCCCGGCACCACCATCATCGAGCCGACCTCCGGTAATACCGGAATCGCTCTGGCCTTTGTTGCCGCTGCCAAAGGCTACAAGCTCATCCTCACCATGCCCGAAAGCATGAGCCTCGAGCGCCGCACCCTCCTCGCTCTCCTCGGAGCGCAGCTCGTGCTCACGCCCGCCGCCGAAGGCATGAAGGGCGCCATCCGTAGAGCCGAGGAACTGAACAAGGAAACACCAAACTCCTGGATTCCTCAGCAGTTCAACAACCCCGCCAATCCCGAGGTCCACCGTCGGACCACCGCCGAGGAAATCTGGCATGACACCGATGGCAAGGCCGACATCCTCGTCTCCGCAGTCGGCACCGGCGGCACCATCACCGGAGTCAGCGAAGTTATCAAGAGCCGTAAGAAATCCTTTCGCTCCATTGCCGTCGAGCCCAAGGACTCACCAGTGATCACCCAGACACGCAACGGCGACCCTCTCAAGCCCGGCCCGCACAAGATCCAAGGCACCGGTGCAGGCTTTGTGCCTCAAAATCTCAACCTCCAAATCGTGGACGACGTCGTCGCCGTCAGCAACGAAGATGCCCTCGCCACCGCGCGCCGGCTGGCACTGGAGGAGGGCATCCTCGCCGGTATCTCTACTGGCGCCAACGTTTGGGCGGCCCTGCAAGTCGCGAACCGCCCCGAAAACGAAGGCAAGCTCATCGTCACCATCGGCTGTAGCACCGGCGAACGCTACCTCAGCACCGCATTGGCCGACGAAGCTCGCAAGCGAGTTCAAGTCTGATCACCTCTCTAAATCAATCCGAGCCCAGCGCCGAGGAACAACTGCCCTCGGAGGCTCGCGGTTGCCTCCGCAGTGAACCGTCCTACCTCGGCCTGCCGGGTCCGAATCCCACAGGTCCTCGCGGAGCCCGCGCCACAGATGTCGCCATGCCTCTAGCCGGTTGGGCAGGCCAACTGTGCCCGACGCTTACTCGGTCGTCGCGTATGCCTGCCTGAAACAGCCCGCGTAAATCCCGCTGCCGATTAACCCGCCCAGCACCGGCGCCACGATATAAACCGACCACCAACCCGAGCCGTTGACCTGGAACGGCACAACTCCCCAGCCGGCCAGGGCCGAAAACAATCGCGGTCCCAGATCCCGCGCTGGATTGAAACTCGCCATCGTCAGCGGCCCCACCAACGAAATCAGCAGCGTAACCGTTAGCCCGATCGTGGCCGCCGTTAGCTCTCGCGGACGCGCCTTGTTTCGCTCATCCGTGCAGCAGCAAATCACCAGCACCAGCACCGCCGTTGCAATAACCTCCGTCCCGAACGCCGCTCCGGCCGACATCCTCTGCCGCGCCTCTGGCGTCAGGGGCTTCCCTCCCGGATTCGGAAAATACTCCCCGAACACCATCGCGCTCGCCTCGCTCCCCGCCTGGCCGCGAACAATCCCGTTCGCGCGCTCAAACTCCCGCAGCGCATCGCCGAACACGAAGTGCAGCACCGCCGACGCCACAAACGCCCCGCAGAGCTGCGCCACGGCATACGGCAAAACCCTCCGCCTCGGAAAACCCGACCACACCGCCAGGCCCACCGTTACCGCCGGATTCAGATGCGCCCCGCTCAGCGCTCCGGTGAGATAAATTGCCGTCGCGATGCCCAGCCCCCAAACAATGGCCACCTGAAATACTCCCACCTGCGCTCCAGTTGTCACCGCGGCGCACACGCTGCCGCATCCGAAAAACACGAGCAGAAACGTGCCGAAAAACTCCCCTGTGACCCACGCTGGCAGTTTCATGCCGCCGCCCTTTTGAACCGATGCGTCGGCGTGGGCTTCCCCGGCCGGAAATGCTCCAGGTGATCGAGCGTCGCGCTCAGCCCTGCAAACTTGCCCCCCGTCGCCTCCAATCCCTCGCGCACCGCCGTGCCCAGCACATCTGGCGCCGCTTCCGCCCGGAGGTTGATTATCAATTGCCCGCTCTCGACCGGCTCCTCCAACCGCATCGAAAGCTCCGGCACAAAGTCATTCCGCACCAGGTTGACCACACCAATTTCGCCTAACGCCACGTCCGGGCTCAGCGTCATTTTCAAATGCGCCACCTCGGCCTTGGCCACCCGCAGCCGCTTCTGGACCTCCGCCGCCAGTTTGCTCAGGAACGCGTCCCCGTCGAAGGCCTTTTTCGCAGCAAGCTGCACCGTGCAGTTTAGCCAGCCCAACAACGCCTCGCCGTCGGCATAAACCGCGTAATCCACCTCCATCGCTCGCCCGCCGACCTGCACCTCGCTGGTGATCTTCCGAAACCATTCCTCCAGGTTCGTGCCCTCGCGGGCCGAGACCGCCAGAATCTCCTTCCGTGGGAACCTCGCCGCGATAGCAGCTCGCAGGGCCTCCAGTCGCGCGGCATCCAGCGAATCGCACTTGCTGATGACTATGAGGTCCGCCTCCTCAAGCTGCTTGTTGTAGATATAGACCACCTTCTCCGAGAAGTGCCCGCCCTTTTCGAGCCCGAACACCCGCAGGGCCCGAATCGGATCCACCAGCACGCTCACCGGCGCCACCGTGAAATTCTCGCCATACAGCCGCCTTAGCGGATACGTCACCGTCGCCACCAGGTCCGTACAGCTCCCCACCGGCTCGGCAATGAACACCTCCGGGCGGCTCTGGTCCGTCAGCTTCTGCGCTGCATCCACCAGCGAGTTGAACCGGCAGCAGAAACACCCGCCCGGGATCTCCTCAGTCGCAAATCCCTGCGACCGCAACATAGTCGTGTCCACCAAGTTCCGGCCTTGGTCATTGGTGATGAGCCCGACTCGTAAGCCCTGCTCAGCAAGCCACCTGGCCAGCTTTCCCACTGCCGTTGTCTTCCCAGCGCCCAGGAACCCGCCGATCATGATGTAGCGGGCCTTACCTCTGAGGGCCCGCGCCTTAGTTGCCCGTTCGAGTGCTTTCATGCGTGCCAATAATATATGCGCAATAGTGCATATTCACTGCCCCAAACGCAAGCCCGCTCTTCCTCCGCATGGAATGCTATTTCGGCAGCTTATCGAATCGGAACGTGCAACAACCCAAATCCAGCACGTTCTTATTCGCGGCCAACTGGCTCTTGAGACCCGGAACGACCGAATACAACCGCTGCTGGCCCTGCTTTTCCATCTCGACCAGCCCCGCCTCCCTGAGAATGCGTAGATGCTTCGAAACATTATATTGCGACATCCCAAGCCGCTGCGAAATGGCGTTCACGCCAAGCCGCTCCCTAAGCAACAAGCGTACAATTCGCAGCCGATTCAATTCGCCCAGCGCCTTCAGCGCCGCGATACAATCGATACCAGTCATCGCGGACTCATCATACCGAAACCCTCCGCCCGAGCAACTTCGGCACCTAACACGGACTAACACGGATCAAAATGTCCTTCCCGCAGTGCTCCGCCCATCCCATGAGGGTTCCACCTTTTGCTGCCGCTAACCAACCCTATATTGTCCACCGCGCCGCAATAAACGATTTGACCAAACTTAAACCCGACTTACATTCCCCGTAGTGTTCCGGCGCCTACCAAGACTTCTAGTGACCGTCGCGCTGGCCTGCTCTGTGGGCCTGCATTGGTCGCTGCTTCAGTCCGTCGCCTGGACCACCATGCTCGTGGGCAATTTACAGTTCTTAACCATCTCCGAGGCCGTCCAGCGCACCTTCGACGGCAAGCATCCGTGCGCGCTCTGTAAAGCCGTCGCCGAAGGCAAGAAATCAGAGAAAAAATCCGAAACGGTTCTCTCCCTCAAGAAGTTCGATGGGCTGAACCAAGCTGTTGCCATCCTCTTTTCCCCGCCCGCGTCCTTCTCCGCAGTAGAGGCACGGGCGATATTCCTCAAGTCCTTCGTGCAGGCCCCGCCTACGCCCCCGCCGCGCGTGGCCTAGTCGTCCTCGAATCCGGTCAGAGGCTTTCGCTCTGACCTCCTTCCGCCAGCCCAAAACTCTGGTGGGATTCCGTTTTTCCCTTTTGCGTCGGAACACTTGGAGTGTCCCGACAGAACTCAATCAAATGAAATACCGGCGTGCATTCACGCTGATCGAATTGTTGGTGGTTATCGCGATTATCGCGATATTGGCCGGCATGTTGCTTCCCGCCCTCAGCAAAGCCAAAGCGCGGGCGCGAGCGACCGCTTGCCTCTCGGAACTCAAACAACTTGGCTTCGGGTGCGCCCTCTACGAAGGCGACAACCAAGACACGCTGCCGGAGACCTGGCTTGACCAACGTCTATCGGTGCCCCGACGACACGAACCATATCCGCATCACGAGTTACGCTATCAACGACTTTTTGCCCCCCCATCCATTTGGGGCTCCAGACCTCGATTTCTCACGGCTCACACGCTTGCCCTCACCGTATGTCCAACTCAACCAAATTCCGCTTCAGCCATCAAAACCAAAAGAGAAAGGAACACAATGAGAAACAAAAAGCACCCCAACGGATCCAGATTAGCCACGGCCGCACTCGCAGGGCTCATTGCCGGCGCAACTCTGGGCATTACCGGCTGTGCCAGCTCAAAGGCCGGTATGGAGTCGACCGGCTCCGCTGCCAAGCACGATTGTGCCGGGAAAAACGCTTGCAAGGGACAGGGAGGCTGCAAGACGGCCACCCACGCCTGCAAGGGGCAGAATGAATGCAAAGGGCAAGGCGGGTGCAAGTCAGCCTGAGCCGACTCCGCTGAGTGCGACCGGGGCAAAGGGCCGATCGCCCTTGCTCCGGTTCGCCTGGGATTCTGTGCCAGCCAATCGTTTTAACGCTTACACCGACTATGGGGTCGGCATCGGGCTCCGTATCCCGCACTACCGACACATTTTTGAGCGTAAGCCAGTAGTAAACTGGTTCGAAATCATTTCCGAGAATTTCATGTGTGACGGCGGCAGGCCATTGGCTATGCTGGACAAGATCCTGGAGCAATATCGGGTCGTCCAACATGGCGTCTCCATGTATTTCGGCTCGGCCGAGCCGCTCAACCGCGAGCACCTCAAGAAACTGAAACGGTTGATTAAGCGCACCAAAACCCCCTGGATTTCTGATCATCTGTGCTGGGGTAGCGTGGATGGACGCTACACCCACGACCTGTTACCCATGCCCTATACCTTCGCTGCGGCCAGAGTCACGGCGCGGAAGATTCGTGAAGCGCGCGACTTCCTGGAGGTGCCGATCGCGGTGGAGAATGTCAGCAGTTATGCTGAGTTTCACGTCTCGGAAATGACAGAATGGGAGTTTCTGACCGAGGTGGTGGAAAGCGCGGATTGCGGGATACTCTTGGACGTAAATAACATTTACGTTTCGGCCTTCAATCACAACTTCAACCCGCTGGATTATGTGAACTACGTCCCAGCGGATCGCGTCGCACAAATCCACATCGCGGGACACTCCCGTTATCGGAAATACATCCTCGATACACATGATCATCCCGTGATTGATCCGGT
>Ga0335079_10009000_pt1 | contig 11379 bp, 8 predicted proteins | sample Lox_Sample_33_FD_206719 | JGI IMG/M metagenome (GOLD analysis project Ga0335079, IMG submission 206719) | Soil microbial communities from Loxahatchee National Wildlife Refuge, Florida, United States - Lox_Sample_3.3 | ecosystem: Environmental > Terrestrial > Soil > Wetlands | place: USA: Florida... | reverse complement strand
GGCGTGGCCACCAATGGACTGCCCGCGTTGGTTTTAATCTTCCATCCTTTCAATATCGGCAGCTTCGACGTCAACTGCGAAGGCTTGGCGCGCACCAGCACTGGGCTGGCCTGGCAAGTCCACTTCAAGCAGCGCGCCGACAAACCGAATTACATCAAGCGCTACCGCGTCGGCGCGGACGGTCCCTCTTATCCTGTCGCCCTCAAAGGCCGCGCGTGGATTTCCTCAGACACCTACCAGATCGTGCGGCTGGAAACCGACCTGGTCTCGCCGATCCCGGAAATCAAGCTGGTGGCCGACCACTCCAACATCGAATATGGGCCGGTGAAATTCCAGGACGGCAAGGTGAACATGTGGTTGCCGCAAAGCGCCGAAATTTTTTACGACTGGCGCGGACGCCGCATTCATCGTCGCCACAGCTTCAGCCACTACATGCTGTTCGGCGTAGAAGAGAAGCAGAAAATCACCGTCCCCAAAGTCGACGATACCGCGACCGACGGCCCCGTCTCCCCCAACGAGAAACCGTGACGCGTTGTTGGTTTTCGTAGCGCCGCCATGTTGGCGGCTCCGGAGCCGGCTGAAGCCGGCCGTACGCAATTCGCCACAGTACGGCTTACGCGGACGTGAGTTTTTTGTTCTTCTCTCTCAACTTTTAACCTTCAACTTTCGATCTTCTCTTCGCTACTCACTATTCACTACTCACTATTCACTATTCACTGCTCACTCGCTCTCAACGTACGGACGTGTGTGTCTGGCGTTTGATAAATTGTCCCGCGCCGGGGCGGCCAACGAAATTCCCTCCTTCGATCACCGCTTTGCCTCGCGAGAAAACCGTTTTGGGCAGGCCTTTGATCTTGATTCCTTCAAACATAGAGTAGTCCACGCGCATGTGATGCGTCTTCGCGCTGATCACTTGCTCTTCGTTGGGATCGAAGATCACCAGGTCCGCATCGGAGCCAACCGCAATCGTCCCTTTGCGTGGGTAGAGGCCGAAGAGTTTGGCTGGCGTGGTGGAGACGAGTTCGACAAAACGATTGGCGGAAAAGCGTTTCCCGTGGACGCCGCCGGTGTAGATGAGACTGAGGCGATGCTCGATGCCGGGGCCGCCGTTGGGAATTTTGGTGAAGTCATCCTTGCCCATTTCCTTTTGTTCTTTGAAGCAAAAGGGGCAATGATCGGTGGAGACGACTTGCAGCGTGTCTTTGGCCAGGCCTTGCCAGAGTTTTTCCTGGTGCCATTTTTCGCGGAGCGGCGGCGTGAAAACGTACTTCGCCCCCTCGAATCCCGGCGCCTCCATATTTTCAAGCGACAAATACAGATACTGCGGGCAGGTTTCCGCATACGCAGGCAGGCCGCGGTCGCGCGCCTCGCGGACTTTTTCGAGCGCGTCATTGCAGGAGAGATGAACGATGTACACCGGCGCTCCGGCCATTTCCGCCAGCGCGATGGCTCGCGCGGTGGCTTCGGCCTCTGCGGTGGTGGGTCGCGTCAACGCGTGATACTTCGGCGCGCGTTTTCCTTCCGCTAGTGCCTGCTGGACGATCACGTCAATCGCGCCGCCGTTTTCCGCGTGCATGCAGATCAGCCCGTCAAACTTCGCCGCCTGCCGCATCGCCTTAAAAATCGTCGCGTCATCGAGCATGAACACGCCGGGATAGGCCATGAACAGCTTGAAGCTGGGCACGCCTTCGCGCACCAGCTGCCCCATTTCCTCGAGCTGCGCCGCGCCCAAATCGGTGATGATGCAGTGGAAGGCGTAGTCGGTCACCGCTTTGTCGTGCGCCTTCTTCATCCACGTGTCAAACGCCTGCCGCAGCGTCTGCCCTTTGTACTGAATGGCGAAGTCGATCAGCGTAGTCGTGCCGCCAAACGCCGCCGCGATCGTCCCCGTCTGAAAATCGTCCGCCGAAGTGGTGCCGCCAAACGGCATATCCAGATGCGTGTGCACATCGATCCCGCCGGGCAGGAGCAGCTTCCCCGCCGCGTCAATCACCCGCCCCGCATTCTCCACCGGCAAGCCCGCGCCAATCGCCGCAACCTTCTCCCCCGACACCCCCACATCCGCCACAAACGTATCCGTAGCCGTAACCACCGCTGCACCGCGTATCACCGTATCAAATCGCATCAGGAGGCTCCCCCGGCTGGGAAGGATAGCGCAGGAAACAGAGAGTGAGTAGGGAGTGGTGAGTAGCGCGAGCAGAAGACCGGAGTGATGCGGGGTCTGGCGGCGCGAAGTAAAGAAGTAATGAAGTAAGGAGGTAAAGAAAGGCGGGGAGGGCACCCACCCCGGTTGTTTTGTCCAAAGAGTTTGGAGCTGGTTGAAAAGACTGGAGATAAGTTTTCGAGAGTGACGAAAGAGTTCGGAAGAGTGTGAAACGAAAGGAGTTGCGCCGAATGGCAACGGCGAAGAGTGTGTCTCGCGCTGAGACGCAGAGAACGCGGAGGGCGATGACCGCGCAGACCCCATTCCCCCCAGATTTTGGAAGGGCGGATTTTAAAGGAGTTGCGAGAGAGAATTTGGTAAGTGCGGATTCTAGTGCAGTTATAACTCGTTTGTTTTCCGCAGTTACGGGCGTGGCCGTAAGAGTAGAAGATAAAGGAGTTGCGAGAGAAATTCGAAGACGGTAAGTGCTTTGGAATCCGCAGATCGGAGTGGTCGAGAGAAGTGCGGATTCTAAAGAGGTTGCGGGCGCGTTCTGCGGAAGTGTGGATTCCAAAAGGGTTAGCAAGGGGAAGGACACAGCAGGCGAGGTGGTAACCACAATTCACATAAGCCTATAGCACGAATTAGTAACTATGTCAAGGAAAATCGGCAAACACGGGGAGCACGACAACGTGGGAAACGTTCCGTCTGATGGCATAACGAAGTCGGCCTCGCAGCGAGCCGAGTAAAATGTCGATGCTCAAACCGGACATGGCTCGGAACGAAGGAGGCCGAGATGAAAATTATAGGCGTGGATTGCACACGCGACAACAAAGCATCGCTATGCTGGACGATCAAACGGGCGAGTTGGTGGAGCGGGAGTTGCCGCACGAGGGCGAGCAAGTGCGGAACTTCTACTCCACACTGCCCAAGCCCGTGCTGGTCGGGCTGGAAGCCACCGGCTCGATGCGCTGGTTTCTGCAATTGCTGGAAGAGCTGGGAATCGACTTCCGCGTCGGCCACCCCGCGCAGATTCGGGCGGCGGAGCCGCGCAAGCAAAAGAACGATCGCCGGGACGCTCGTTTGCTGCTCACGCTATTGGCAGAGAATCGGTTTCCGGCGATCTGGATGCCGTCGAGTGCACAACGCGATCTGCAGATTCTGCTGCGGCATCGCGATCAGTTAGTGCGCCTCCGCACGCGCGGGCAACTGAGCTTGCAAGCGGTGGCGCTCAGTCACGGGCTGCGCCGCGGTTCGGCGTTGTGGAATCGGAAAGGCCAACAGGCACTGCGGGCTTTGCCGCTGGCGCCACAAGCCGGTCTGCAGCGCGACACTTTGTTAGCCTTGCATCCGCAATTGCAAACTCCGATTGCGGCGCTGGATCGCGAGGTCGCGCAGCAAGCCGAACAGCGGCCGCGGGCGCAGCGGTTGATGACGCATCCCGGCGTGGGACCGATTACGGCGCTCGCTACGGAAGTGTTTCTCGGCGATCCGCGCCGCTTCGCCGATGGCAAAGCCGTGGCGAGTTACGTGGGGATGATTCCCAGTGAACGGTCCAGCGGGGGCCGGCAACGCGGCGGAAAGCTCAGCAAGCAGGGCAATTCGCTACTGCGTTTTCTGTGGGGCGAAGCAGCCATTCATGCAGTGCGGCGCGATCCGGAATTGCAGCGCTTCTACCGGCTCAAGTTGGTGCAAAAAGGGTTGGGCAAGGCGCGCATGGCGGCGGCCCGCAAGCTGGGTATCCGGTTGTGGATCATGTTGCGCGATGAAATCGATTATGCGGAATTCTGCCGCCGCGGTCACCCGCAGCGGCAGAGTAGCGGTACGGCCTGGGCGGGAATGCCTGCCGTGGGACAGTGGTCTAACGGACCGTCCGTCTGAATAGGCGACCCGCCTCCCCGCTGCAAAGCCGGGAGTTCGCATAGGTCATCATGGTCGTTCGTGACCGCAGACATGTTTGGTGGGCCGCACCACAAAGATGAACGGAAACGGGCCGAGCAGTTCGGTGAGAGCAAAGACAAAAGCGCCATCAGGTGAAAGCGCGCGGTAAACGTTGCGCCGCGCGGGATGCTCAGGTGTCGCTGGAGAAGCCGAAAAACATTTCGAACGGCTCTTGACATGGCCGACTTCGTTAGACATGTCCCCGGGTTTCCCGTCCCGGTTTCCCCCGAACACGAATTTCTTCACACGTTCCTGTCCCCGGGTCTCCGATAATTATCGCCTATGGTCGTCCAGCATGTTTCACTTGCCTAAAGTAGTTACGGCGTGCTATCAAGCGTACAACGAAGGCTCCCGCCCGGAATGCCTACGACGCATTGAGCCCATTTTGAAAGCGGAGGTTTGCCCATGCTCAAGAAACGGTTCCATTCTTTACTGGTGGTTCTCTGCATTGCTACGACTCTGCCGATCCTAGCGCAAACTAAGGTCGGCGCGGCACTGAGCCAAATCAGACCGAGCAAGTACTCTGGGCCGCTACCGGCGGGAGAATTTCGAAATCAGCAAGTTGAACTACCGCGAGACGCCGAAAGGCGGATCGTGAGGGAGACTCGATATAAGGGAACCTATCCTGAAGTTAGAGACCCAGTAGAGCTAAACCCCAATGGACCACCCGAAGACGGCGTCGCCGTAATAAGTGACTACGCGGGCCCTGTAAATCCCTTACCGGCTTCGTGGGCGGCGGCCGTCGTGATCGGCACCGTTCTGGATGGCAAGGCGTTCGTAAGCGATGACCGCACGTACGTGTACTCCGATTTTCACGTTCGTATCGACGAGGTGCTCAAACAAGATGATCCGATAAATCTGGCCGCTGGCGGACAATTGGTCGCGTCTAGGGGAGGCGGAACTATCCGCTTTCCGTCCGGCCGTGTCAGGCATTATGTAAATCAAGGCGAGGGGATGCCCACTGTGGGGTCACGGTATCTGCTCTTTCTCGGAAGACCGAACATTTCCGAACCCGAGTACGAGGTAATTATCGGCGCTATCTACGAGATAAAAAACGGCAAGGTTCATCCGCTCGACGACATCAGCACGCAAATGGACAACACCAACGAACAAGACTTCGTGGGCAAGGTCCGTGACGCAATCAAGGCGTCGAGTGGAGGAAAGCCATGAATTACCTAGCGCGCCTGTTTTTTTTGGTTTTCATTTGCAGTACTGCCTCGTTTGCCTGCACGTCTCCACCTGCCGAGGGGATCAACCTGACCTGGCCTCCGGGAGCGGTGGTTTCGGTTCTTGCAGATAGCAACCTTCAAGTGTTCAATGAGGCCACCAACGCGATCAATAATTGGAATGACGCAAACCTCGGGTTCTGCTATGCACCGCTTTTGTCGCTCGGGACAGGGCCGGCTCCGTCCATGTCATTTAGTTACGGGCCGATAGCGAATGACCCCATCACTGGAGCTCCGAGGCGGGGACTAACGACTATCAGTTTTTCGAGCCGAATCACGTCAGCGAATTCCATCATCAATTGGAATATCCCGACGACCTTCCCGAATGTCATCACCGAAGTTATTGCTCACGAAATAGGGCACACGATGGGATTGAACGACTGTAACGGATGTGTTATTTACTCGTCGGTTATAGTAAGTGGAGCAGATGTACCACAGTGGACAGGGACAGCGGGGCAGCCTGGCCCTTTGTCCTGCGACATCGCCGTGGAGATAGGCGTTGCATTTGATTACATATGCCCGCCATCACCCCCACCGCCAGACGACACGTGCCCCCCTACAGATGGTGAGATACAGCCTGTATGCAGCCCAATCGTTCTTGACATAGGCGGCAAGGGCTTCAGCCTGACTAGCGCGGCGGGTGGGGTACTCTTCGATATTTCGGGCACGGGCCATCCGATCCAGATGGGTTGGACCGCTCCCGGAGCGGACAACGCGTTTCTTGCATTGCCGGGCCCGGATGGCTTGGTTCAAAACGGCAAACAGCTATTCGGGAACTTTACGCCACAGCCGCCGTCCACCCATCCTAACGGTTTTGCCGCGCTCGCTGTGTACGACGATCCGAAAAACGGCGGGAACGGCAACGGCGTGATCGACCCCGGCGATTCAATTTATTCGAAGCTGCGTCTGTGGATCGACGCGAACCACGACGGCATCTGCCAGCCCGAGGAACTACACACTCTGGCTTCGCTCGGCGTGACCTCAATCAGCTTGCACTATCGTGAGGACAAGAAAACCGACCAGTACGGCAACCAGTTCCGCTACCGTGCGCCGGTCGATCCTAACCAGCCAGACCCGGAAAACGTTGGACGGACGGCCTACGACATATTCTTTGTGACGGTCGAGTCGCAGTCAAAGACTGGAACCTCTCAGAAGTGCCCGACATCCAACCCGTCTTATCTCAAGCCTGCTGCTTCTTCTTTGTTCGAAAAAAGCTCACGGCTCGAATAAGCGCAGAAAGCCGCAAGGGGCGGAAGGACCAAACCCTTCGCCCTTTGGTTTCGAGGAAACTGGTAGCGACACCAGGAAGCACGCACCCAACGCGCACCGGCGCTTTCTATTCGTTGCGCTTTTTTGCATTTTTCTGCAGCGCCCCCCCCCAACCCACACCATTTCAACAACTTCCGCAATACCTGCAGAAAAACACCGGGGGTGGGGTGCCTGCACGGAGCGCGGAACATGGAAACGAAAGAACCTCAGCAGGGACGGGCTGAAGTCACGCCCTACATTGGAGGAAGAGAAATGAACGGGTCTAAAGACCCGCCACTACAACAAGAGCCGTGGAGCCTCGGTTCAGGGTAGGGTGGGTGGGCGGAGGTAGGGGCCGGGGGAGGCGGCGGCGTGGGCGCGCATCATGCGATCAATGAAGTCGCTGCCAGCGGTGCGCAAGCTATCGGCGATGACGTCAAAGTATTGCGGCTTGGCCGCGCCGGGCGACTTCTGCCAAGCCTCGAAAGCTTTAATCGGATCGCCGGTGACTTTGTGTGATTTTTTGGTTTTGGCGTCGACGGTGGCTTGCGCGATGAACGAGAGGAGCACCGGAAAATCGGAAGCATTCGAGGCGGTAGCAAATTTGGCCAGCACGGAGCGCGGAGTCTGCTTGCCAGGAAACGCGAGATAAAGGAGCAAGAAATCGTTGGGAAATTTGGCGGCGCCATTTTTTTCAGGACGGTAATCGCCGCCCAAGCCGCCGTAAGCCGCGAAAGAGCACTCCGCGACCTTGTAACCGAAACCGGTATCGCGAAACGGAAAGGACAAGGTATCGGCAGTATCCAAGCGCACGGCAAAAACGGTGTCGTTCAGACGAAGCCCCGTCTGGTTGCCGAGCGGGACGGCGAGCGCTCCGAAGGCGGTTTGCGCGTCGGAGTCGTGGGGCAGGAAATATCTTTGGTCCCAGGAGGGATAGTGCGTATTGGCCGCGCGAGGAAGCGGGGTCACAAAATAATCGGTGCCGGGCTCGAAAACGGACTGGACTACCGGGAAGCGGCCGAAGACGTCTTCATAAATGCTGCTGGTGTCCAGAACAGGCTTGCGAACCGTTAGCGTTGGCGCTTCCAATTCCAGGTAAGACAATGCTTTGGCCTGGTCCGGAGTGAGAGCGGTGACGCCGTACCATTTCCAGAAGATTTTTCCAAAGTTCTTGGGATTTTTCGCGGAATAGTTGCCGTTCGCATCGATATTTTCGAAGCTCATGGCGTGCAGATTTTTTTTCTTCGCGGCGATTTGTTTGTCGAGGGCGGCCACCGCAGGATCAACCGGGGGCTTGGCGGCGGGATGCAGAGCGGTTTTGGCCGCGGCGGGAGCGGGAACGGGGCCGGGCTTCGCGGTGGACGAAGCGCCTTTGGCGGCAAGAAGTTGCTCGCGCTTTTTCTCAAGATCCGCGAGGGCGAGTTTTCCCGCTTCGTACTGCCCTTTCAGGACGTTGTTTTGCGCCTCGCTTTTCCAACCAGCATTTCCCAAATTGTCTTTGGGCCGGAGCTTGGGCTTGCCGAGCGGAGCGTAGGCGTGCGGCTCGCCGTCGAGGTCGATGTTCATGTTGCAACTGTAAGCGGAAGCTTTGGCGCCGTCGGGGCCTTCGAAATTGACGACAGTCAGATCCGTGAAGTCATTGCCGCAGGCGAATTTGTGTGCGGCAGCTTTGTAGGTGAATGCGTCAGCCATGGTGGGCTCCTTCGTGCGGGATTTGCTGCTCCGGTTCGTCTCGAGCCGCGCGGCGCGCTGGGAATTTGGAGGGCGGGTGGGAGATTCCCAAGTGCACGTTCCGCGCGATCTTGCTGGTTCATGCTGCCTGATTGCTGGACGTCCGCGGTGTCTCTTTTTTGTGAACTTAAAATGACGCGAGCCTTAGCGTTGGGCAGCACGAGACAGATTCGGAAGCAGAGTCTCTAAGGGATGAGTGACGGAAGGGTCCGAAACGTTTCGAGCAGACGAAGGACTCGAGAGGCTTGGGTGATGTTCGGCGCCGAGGCCAGTTAGGCACGATGCCGCCCTAAAGGGACGGCGCTACATAGAGGCAGCGGACGCCGGGCTGAAGCCCGGCTGCTACGACGCCTACGACGAAGAGAAAGGCACGGGTCTAAAGACCCGCCACTACACGGAGGCAAACTGCGGCAGGACATTGCGCCCGTAGGCGGAGAGCGTTTCTTCTTCTTCGCCGCACATGAGGTAGATGTTGAATTGGGTGACGCCGGCCTGGCGGAGGCGATGGAGTTTCTTGCGGTGGTGTTCAATGGGGCCGACGAGGCAGAAGCGATCGACGACCTCGTCGGAGACGAAATTGGCGTTGTCGGAGCCGACTTCGCAATGGTGATGGTAGTCGTAAGCGCCGCGATTTTTGACGAAGGCGGTCAGCGCGGGCGGAAGCTCTTCGGGCTTGTACTTCGAGATCAAATCCATGACGTGATTGGAGACGAGTGCGGGAAACCAGCGAACGCGTTCGCGTGCGACGTTGAGATCGTCGGAGGCCCAGACCGGCGCGGCGGCCATGACTTCGATCTTGGAGAAGTCGCGGCCGGCTTCTTTCGCGCCTTCGCGCACGAAGCCGAGGCACCACTCGATGAGGTCGGGATCGGCAAATTGCAGAATGACGCCGTCGCCGATGCGACCGGCGGTGCGCAACGCTTTGGGGCCGTAACCAGCCACCCAGACGGGCGGGACTTCGCCGTTGCTCCAGGGAAAATGCGTGGGGACGCCGTCGAGGTCGACGGTTTTTCCGGCGTTGAGATTGCGGAAGACGCGGACGAAGTCTTCGAGCGTTTCGAGCGTGGTGGGCTTTTTGCCGAGGACGCGACGCGAGCTATCCCCGCGGCCGATGCCGAGTTGCATGCGTCCGTGCGAGGCGAGGTTGAGCGTGGCGAAGAGGCTGGCGGAAACGGTGACGTCGCGTACGGCGGGGTTGGTGACGCAGGTGCCGAGCTTAAGGTGCTGCGTGTTGGTGGCCATCAACGTGAGCAGCGGGAAGGGTTCTTTCCAGATGACGTGCGAGTCGAAGATCCAGGCATAGGAGAAGCCGGCAGATTCGGCTTGTTTGGTGAGCGCAAGGATACGGTCGATAGAGATGTCGGGCTTTATGGTGATGGCGAAGTGCATGTGGCCTCACAAGAGAAGAGTGAGCTTAGAGTTCAGAGCCAAGAGTCTAGAAAGAAGGAAGAAGTGGCGAGTGGTGAGTGACCCTTCGCGGCTCAGGACAGGTGAGCGGCGAGAAAGGATGAGCGAAACGCAGAGGCGCGGAGAACGCAGAGAAGAAGAAAGAAAGAGCAGATGCCTCGCTACGCTCGGCATGACAAGTGTTGCGGGCTTCATATGGTTTCCTCAACGGAACGTTGCGGAAGTGAGGAGGGTCGTGAAGCCAAAGCGAAGTAGATGAGGAAGCTGACGGCTAGGCCTACGAACCAGGCGTAGTTGTAGAAGATGCGGAGGGCGGGGACGAAGAGGCCGATGAAGGCGACGCCGGCTCCTGCAGCTAGCGCGGCGATGCCGGACCAGTGGAAGCCGCGGGCGTATTCGTACTGGCCGTGGCGACGGTAAAGGTCGTTGGGGCTGAGAATTTTCTTGCGGATGACGAAATAGTCGCAGATCAGGACACCGGCGATGGGGCCGAGAAAACCGGAGTAGCCGACGAGCCAGCCAAAAATGTAGCTGCCGTAGTTGGCGAGGAGCTTCCAGGGTTGCATGAGGATGCCGACGAAGCAGGTGATGAGTCCGCCAGTGCGGAAGCTGATGCGGCGCGGCGAAAGATTGGAGAAATCGTTGGCGGGAGAGACGACGTTGGCGGCGACGTTGACGTTGAGAGTGGCGATGAGCAGGCCGATCATAGCGATGACGACGGCGAACGGGTTGCCGAGGCGGGAGAGGACGGCGACGGGATCCCAAAGCGCCTGGCCGAAGATGATGACGGTGGCGGATGTGACCGCGATGCCGATGAAGGAGTAGAACGTCATCGTGGGCGGAAGGCCGATGGCTTGGCCGAGCATTTGATCGCGCTGGCTGCGAGCGTAGCGCGTGAAGTCGGGGATGTTGAGCGAGACGGTGGCCCAGAAGCCGACGACGCCGGTGAGCGAAGGAATAAAAAATTTGAAGAAGTCGGAGAAGGTTTGAAATTTGGAGGGCGCGGAGAGCATGGGGCCGAAGCCGCCGGCTTTGGCGCGCGCCCAGAGAAGAAGCGCGAGGCCGATGAGGAGAAGGAAGGGCGCTGAAACGCCCTGCAGGAAGCGGATGGTTTCGATGCCGCGAAGAATCACGAGGACGTTGAGGAGCCAGAAAAAGGCGAAGCAGAGGGCAGGACCGGCATGAAAATTCTGCCAGTTGGGGATGAGCGCGACGAGCATCGCGTTGATGGCTTCACCACCGATCCAGGTTTGAATGCCGAACCAACCGCAGGCGACGAGCGCGCGAAGAATTGCGGGAACGTTGGCGCCAAGCACGCCGAAGGACGCGCGCGCGAAAACAGGGAACGGAATGCCGTATTGGGTGCCGGCGTGGGCGTTGAGGAGCATGGGGATGAGGACGAGAACGTTGCCGAGGAAAACGGTGAAGAGGGCCTGCTTCCAGCTCATGCCGCCGGCGATCATGCCGCTGGCGAGAAGGTAGGTGGGAATGTTGACAGACATGGAGATCCAGAGAGCGGCGTAGTTGTAGGTGCGCCAGTTGCGGCGTTCGGGAGAGATGGGGGCGAGGTCTTTGTTGTAAAGGGAACTGGAGTGGATGGAATCGGCAAGAGCGTCAGTCATGGAAGGCGCTCGGATTGGCTGCTTCGCCGGAAAGAAGTGGCGAGTGGCGAGAGACGAGAAA
>Ga0335079_10008995_pt1 | contig 11385 bp, 10 predicted proteins | sample Lox_Sample_33_FD_206719 | JGI IMG/M metagenome (GOLD analysis project Ga0335079, IMG submission 206719) | Soil microbial communities from Loxahatchee National Wildlife Refuge, Florida, United States - Lox_Sample_3.3 | ecosystem: Environmental > Terrestrial > Soil > Wetlands | place: USA... | reverse complement strand
AATCCCCTGCAACGGAAGATACTGCACCGGAATCTGGTTGGTGAAAGGCCCGGCGACGCCGGCGCCAGGCAGCCAGTGGCCCGAGCTGGCACTATAGGCCACGCTCAACATCATGTTCTGGGTAAGAGACCGTTGGATGTTGAAACTCCAATCCTCGTAATACGGAGCTTTGCCGCCGTAATTGGGATCGCCATAAGTCATGCCGATGGCCGTGGAAGGTCCGGCCCACGGTGCCCCGGCCGCCGCCGCAGCCGCTGCCGTGATGTAACCGATTCCATAGCTCGGGTTGATATACGGCGGAGCGTACGCGATGCTGGGCACGCCGTTGTCCCAAATATAAGCCGGCTGCCCGGTGGCCACCGAAGACTGGGCATTGGTGCCGTTAAAGCCAACCTGGCTCAGCCCCTGCCGGCCGTTGGTCCGTCCGCCCACGCCGCCGGCATGCGCATAGAATATGCTGTAGCCCGCGCGAATGACGGTCTTCTCACCCAGCCGGTAAGCAAGTCCGATGCGAGGCCCGGGGTTGATGTCGTGCTGCTGGACCGGTGTCGCGCAATGGCAACTGTCGGGACCGTTGCCGGCAAATTGCAGCGCTCCCGGAATGCCACCCGCCACCGGATTGGCCACAGCCGGATTGAAGAAGGACATGCGGTTGGCCACTTCCGTGAACGGACTCCAGATGTTCCAGCGCAGACCCAGGTTCAGCGTCAGCCGCGAGTTGACTTTGAAGTCGTCCTGCGCGTAAAAGGCATAGGTCTTGTAGCGTCCGCCGGTTTCGGCCACCGAGTCCTGGGTGTTGCTGCTGCCGTCCACCATGCCCAGCAGATAGCTCGCGTACCCGAGACCGGTGGTGGGGCTGATCGCCCCATTGACGAACTGGGCGGTTTCATTGTTGCTGAACGTGAAGGCGGCGTTCAAAGCGAAGGTCTCATTGTCCTGCAGCGTCTGCCACTGGAAACCGAATGTGAGGTTGTGCCGCCCTTTAATCCACAGAAGGTTGTCCTGCGCGTCAACGGTGTTCTGCGCTTCGTTGTACACATGCGAGTTGGTCCCGTCCCAGCTCACGGGGGCGTTGGTGCCCGTAAAACTGATATCGGGGAAAGCCGTGCTGGCGAATCCGGCCGGCAGACCGGTGAGCCCCGCCTTGCCGGGGTAGTTGCCGTTGGCAGTGGGATCCGTCAGCGGAATCCACAGGCGGCTCAAAGACAGGCTGAACTGGTTTACCATGCTCGGGCTGATGGAGTACGAATCGTGAATCTGCCCCACGGTGGAGTACTCGATCACGCCTCTTCCGTCGGTATAAGGCGTAGGCAGAGTGGAAGTGGAGACCGGCGTCAGGCTGCCGACGATCGGCCAGGCATACTTACCGGTGGAGAACAAGGCGAAGATGCGGTGCTTGTCGCTCAGGTTGTAGTCCAGCTTATCGGTGGTGCTGTCGTTATTGACCGTGCTTGGCAGGATGGCGAGGTAGTTGTTGGTAATGTTGCCGTTGGTGGGGGGTGGAAGATAAGACTGAAACGACTGCGAAACTTTTGAAATGCGGTTCGAGGGAATCGCATTGTTGGGGAATGGCGCGCGCGCCGCGGTGCCGGTGGCGCTGGTGGGATCGTAAATCAATTGCGGAAATGCGCTGAAATCGCCCGTCCGCTCGGCGGCCGTCGGTATGCTCTGGTAGCCGACCGGAGTGGTGGCCGAAACCAGGCGGTAGCCATCGTAGTTGCCGAAGAAGAACAATTTGTTCTTGCGGATAGGGCCGCTGATGTTAGCGCCAAATTCGTTTTGATGGTCCACCGGTAAGACCGCCGCGAAGAAACCGCGGGCGTCGAAATCGGTGTTGCGGAAATATTCGTAGACGCCGCCGTGAAACTGGTTGCCGCCCGATTTGAGAACGTAGTTCTCGACGCCCTGCCCGTCGTACATGGCCTTGGCGCCCGACGTTTCCACCTGAAACTGCTCCACCGCCTCCACCGAAATCCCAAACGCCAGATTGCGCGTGTCGGCTTCCGTTCCGGCGCTGGTCAAGGGCAGACCCTCGATGTAAACCTCGTTCTGATAAGTCTGGCCGCCGTTGAAAGAACCGAAGGAGGGACCGGCCGCCTGCGTGCTGTAACTGCTGACGCCGATGGCGAGGCCGGCGAATGCCGAGGGGTCGCGGGGAGACCCGGCCGCGTTCATCGCCAGCGGAAGAGAGTCGTAGACGTTATTCTCCATGGTCGATCCCAGGGAAGCATCGTCCGTCTTCAGCGTGGAGGGCGCTTCTTCCACCGTAATGGATTGGCTCGCCTGCCCGAGTTCCAGCTTGGGGCTTATCCCCACCACCTGTAGCGCGTCGAGTACGACGTGCCCCTGAATGAACGTTTGAAAACCCGTGGCCTTGACCGTCAAGGTGTACTCGCCGGCCGGAAGCAGCGAGAGCACAAAAAAGCCGGCCTCGGTGGTTTTGCGCTCGGTCTGGACGCCCGTCGCAGCATTGGTTGCAGTGACAGAGGCGCCGGCCACAACCGCTCCCGATGGATCGGTGACCGTTCCTTGAATTGTGCCGGTGCCGCCGACTTGCCCGAATGCCAGGCCGGCCGCGAAAAGCAGTGTGAAACAGTTCACAATGTGGCGCATGACTAACCTCCTCCAAGCGGAATTCCGATGACGTGACCCCAGTTCTGGTTTCTGGGAGCGCATGTTTTCATAGTTTCCGAAAGTTGGCAAGGAGCCGGAAGTAACGCCAGGGCGATTTTGTATTGTGAAACGACCTCTGATTGATGCCGGCCTGACCGAAGCTGAGCGATTTGTTGTGCTTAGAATGAACTCAAAGGGGTATGGGCGCTCGGAAATAAAGTGGCAGGCGCGGAACTTCCGTATCACAACGCGGAACGGCCGATGCGCATCCGCCGATGCCGGTTCGAGGTCAACGGCTGCGTTCGATTTCGACCGCAAACACGTGTACGGGACCGAGCATGTTCGAACGGAAAACAATCCATTTCATGTCCGGCGAGAAGGTCACGTTCGGTTCAAGCCGGTAATCGTGTTTGCTCATATTCACCAGCCGTTCGGCTTTGAAGAAGCCGGCGTCGATCAGGCGATCGGAATTGGCGGCTTTGACGCCGGCCACATCCGGCACACGCTCCGGCCGGAACAGGTAGATCCATTTGCCATCGGGCGCTCGCGCCACCATTTCACTGTCGCCGCCATCGCCGGCAAACAGAGTTCCGTCCGGCGACACGTTGAAGTGTACCGACCATTCGTTCTGCTGCAGGTGATACCAGGTGCGCTTGCCGGTGGCGATCCGGTACCCGGCCAGCCAGAAATCCTGGCCACGCGGCGTTTGCAGGTCGTACCAGATGGTGCTGCCATCGGCGGAGAAGAACTCGTGGCCGGCAATCTCCATGTTCATGGTGCGGGTATGAATTTTCGTCAACCCGCTGCCGTCGGTGCGGATGGTCCAGATGCGGTCCACCTCGTGCCACGTGCCCTCATGGCAGAACATAATCAGTTGGGGATCGGTGGGGGAGAACTGCAAATGGCCGAGCCACTCGTGCTCGCGGAAGATCTCCTTCAGTTCGCCGGTCCTGGTATTGACGGTGAACAGGACGCGGGGCGGACCGGCGCGCGCCGCCATCAGCGAGTTGTGCAGGCGCAGATCTTTCGCATCCGCGAAGGTCATCGGTTTGCCGTCGGGACCCACCGCCTGGTAGTCCGGCTGCCCAAAACGAGCATTGGCGCCGGCAGGCCGGTTGCCTCCGGGCGCCTGCCGCGGCGGGCCATCGATATAGGTGCCGAGCAGGAGGGTTTCATCGGCATTGAGAGAGCCGACGCTCCTGCCCGGCGGCAGCTTCACCACCTCGCGTGTGGCGCCGGTGTCGATGTTGGCCGCGTAAACGGTAGCGCCGCCCTCCGCCCGCCGGGTGAAATAGACATCGCCTGTTTTGCGGCCGGCCACCAGAACGGATACCGGCCCCGCTACCAGCGGCTTCACTTCGCGCGTGGCCAGATTGATGGTGGCGATGCCGCCGCCGGCGGTGGTGACGATCAACTTTTTGCCGTCGGCAGTGTAGGCGTTCTGATTGAAGTACAGGCTCTGGGTGCCGTCTTCGCGCGAAAGCCGTATGATGCGGTGGCCGGTATCCTTGTCGATCCATTCGATGGGCAGAGCGGATTGCGCACCCAGCAACCGCGCCATGGCGAGGGAGACAAACAAGCAATTACGGATCATAAAACCCTGCTGAGCTCTCGGTGGTTTGGCGGAGGCTCGCGGGGAAAGGTTACCGGCTCGCATTTCGCGCGGCGGAATTGCCATGCCCCGATCCAGGGAGCACACTGGTTTCATGCCCCAATCCTTGGACAATCGGCCGGCGATCGTGCTGACGATGGGAGATCCCGCGGGGATCGGTCCCGAAATTGTGCTCAAAGCCCTGGCCGATCCGGAAGTCGCGCCCCAGGCGCACTGGATCGTCACCGGCGATGCAGCCGTATTGGAAATGGCGGCCGGCACGACCGGCTTAAGGCTCGAATCGGCCGAACTTCGGCACGTACCCGCGCTGGAAGGGATGGATGGCTTTGCTTTCGGCAAACTCGACGCCCGCTGCGGCGCGGCGGCGGTGGAGTACGTCCGCACGGCCACGGAAATGTGTTTGCGAGGCGAGGCGGGCGCGATGGTGACCGCGCCTCTGAACAAAGAGGCGGTGACGCTCTCCGGTCGCCCTTTCACCGGCCACACCGAGTACATCGCCGGATTGTGCGGCGCCGGCGAATCGCGCATGCTGCTGTGGAGCGAACGCCTCTCCACCGTGCACGTCACCACGCACATTGCGCTGCGCCAGGCCTGCGACTCCACCACCGAACACATTCTGCGCACCATCGAACTGGGCCACGACGCCATGCAACTGCTGGGATTGGAGCAGCCCCGCATTGCGGTGTGCGGGCTGAATCCGCACGCCGGTGAACACGGCTTGTTCGGCGAAGAAGACCGGCGCGCGATTGCGCCGGCGGTGGAAGCGGCGCGCGCGCGCGGCATGGCGTGCAGCGGCCCGCACGCGCCCGACACGGTATTTCTGCAAGCCGTACGGGGCGCTTACGACCTGGTGGTGGCGATGTATCACGACCAGGGTCACATTCCCATGAAGCTGATCGACTTCGAGGGGACGGTCAATATTTCGCTGGGCATTCCGATCATCCGCACGTCGGTGGATCACGGAACGGCGTTCGATATCGCCGGCAAGAATCGGGCGGACGCCCGCAGCATGAAGCAAGCCATGCGGGTGGCCGCGAAAATGGCGGCTGCGCGCGCTCGCGGAAGACACTCTTCATTCGACAGGTGACCCAAATGAATCGACTGCAACGAGCCATCGAGAAGAACGGCGGCGCCCCGCTGCTGGGCGCGGCGGCCTACTTATACAATCCGGAGTTTCTGGAAATCGCGGCCTTGATGGGATACAACGCCGCATGGATCGAGATGGAGCATACGTTCCTCACCTTCGCGCAGGCGGCCGACCTTTGCCGCATGGCATCGTGTTTCGGAATGCTCACCATGCTGCGGGTGCCGGACGCGCAGCGCGCCACCGTCCTGAAGGCCGCTGAATGCGGCCCGGATATCCTCGACCTGCCGATGGCCAATTCCCCGGAGATGCTGCGGGAATTAGTGCAGAACGCGCGGTTTCCGCCGCAGGGAGTGCGCGGTTTTTTCGGCGTCTCGCGCGCCGTGAAGTATGGGCTGGACGGCCCGGTGAGCGAGCAGCAGCAGAAATTAAACCACGAACTGTGCCTGATGGTGCAGGTGGAGACGCGGGAAGCGGTGGAGCGGATCGAAGAGCTCTGCGCGGTGCCGGGCATCGATGCGATTTTCATTGGCCCCGCGGATCTCTCCGCCAGCCTGGGCGTTCCCGGGCAGACGGGCCACGAGCGCGTATTCGAAGCGGCGGCACGCACCCTCCGGGTAGCCCGCGCGCACGGCAAGCAGACGGCCGCGGGAGTGGCTCCGCAAGACCTGCCCTTCTGGGTGGAACAGGGAGTCGACCTGCTATTTCCAATCAATGACCTTGCCGCCATGAAGTGGGGCGCGGAGCAGGCGCTGGAGGCGGCGCGCCGGGCGTTGGGCATCGGGACCGCGCAAGGGGGTTAAACTGCAAGTGGAACCGGTTTGGGCCGGTCCCATCTTATGCGTGTTCTTATTGCCGACGAATTCGAACAGTCCGGACGGGACAAGCTGCAAGATCTCGGTTGTGAGGTCTCCTTCAAGCCTTCCCTGAAGGCGGAAACCTTGCCGGAGGAGATTGCCGCCTGGCAGCCCGACGTGCTCGTGGTGCGATCCACGAAAGTGAACGAAGCGGCGCTGAATGCCGGAGCGCTGAAGCTGGTGGTACGGGCGGGCGCCGGATACAATACGATCGACGTGCCGGTGGCTTCCCGGCGCGGCATCTACGTTTCCAACTGTCCGGGCAAAAACTCCATCGCGGTGGCGGAGCTGGCTTTCGGATTGATTCTGTCACTCGACCGGCGCATCGCCGATAATGTCGCCTGCCTGCGGCAGGGGCAGTGGAACAAAAAGGAATTTTCCAAGGCCAAGGGGCTGTACGGCCGCACGCTGGGGTTGATCGGGCTGGGACAGATCGGGCGCGAAGTGGCCTCGCGGGCGCGCGCGTTTGGCCTGCGCGTGGTGGGCTGGAGCCGCAGCCTGACGCCGGAGACCGCGCGGATCATGGGCGTGGAGCACCGGCAATCGCCCATTGAGGTGGCCGCCGACGCCGATATCGTGAGCATTCACCTGGCGCTGAACGCTCAGACCCGCGGTTTGATCGGCGCGGATTTCTTCGCGGCCATGCGGCCGGGCGCGTTTTTCATCAACACCGCGCGCGCCGAGGTGGTGGATCAGGAGGCGCTGGCGAAAGCGGTTGCGGAAAAAAACATTCGCGCGGGGCTGGACGTCTATGCCAAGGAGCCTTCGGCCAGCGCCGGACCGTTCGAAGACGAGATCGCGAAACTGAACGGGGTATACGGCACGCATCACATCGGCGCTTCCACCGAGCAGGCGCAGGAGGCGATTGCCGCCGAGACCGTGCGCATCATCCAGACGTTCAAGGAAAGCGGACACGTGCCCAACGTGGTGAACATGGCGCGCAACACACCGGCTACGTGTGCGCTGGTGGTGCGCCACCTGGATCGGCCGGGCGTGCTGGCGAGCGTGCTCGACGCCATCAGCGCCGCGCGCATCAACGTGCAGGAAATGGAAAACGTGGTGTTCGAGGGAGCGCAGGCGGCAGTGGCGCGGATTCACCTGGAAGCCGAGCCTTCCGCGGCGGTGCTGGAGCAGGCGGGGGGCAATGCCGACGTGCTGGAGATCAGCTTGATCAGGCTGCGGTAACACCGGCGGTCTTGCCGCCGGTCAGGGTCGCCGGCGGCAAGACCGCCAGCGCTACCATTCCTGCAATCCGCGGTTCGACGGATCGGAGCGGCCCATGCAACCCCCGCCGGGCCCAAACAATACACCTGCTGCACAACCGCCGCATCTTATCCAGAAAGGGATGTGACGTTTGTGAGGCACTATGAAACTCTCCAGACTTACTTCCGTCTGTGCCGCGGCGGTTACTTTGATCGCCGTACAGGCACTACCGGCTTCGCAATCTGAGCAGACCACCGGAACCGCAACAAAAGCGGAGAAGAAAGCCCGGACGAAAGCGAAGAAGACGGCCGAACAAACCACCGACACGGCAACCGGTTCGGCACAACGGGCCGTGCCAACTGTCTCGGAATCCGAGATCGCCGCGGCCAGAGCCAGCAGCAAAGTATGGGTGAATACGGAAACCGGCGTCTATCACAAGGGCGGCCAGTGGTACGGAGCGACCAAACAAGGGAAGTTCATGACCGAGGACGAGGCGATCAAGTCAGGTTACAGAGCGTCGAAGACAAAATAGGCCGCTGAAGCGGCTCTCAGGAGGAAACTATGGCATGGATGGATGCAATTAGCGATATCGTAAAGCGGTATTCGGGTGGGATTGGCGGCACAGCGTCCGCCCCCGCGAACCCGCACGAGGACTTTTGTAATGTTGCGAAGACGGTACCTTCGCAGGTGACAGCCGATGGTTTAGCGCAAGCGTTCCGGTCCGACCAGACTCCCAGCTTTCCGGAGATGGTTTCCAGTTTGTTTCAGGGATCGAATCCGGAGCAACGGGCCGGGCTGCTCAACAAACTTGTCGGATCGATCGGCCCAGCGGCACTGGCCAGCATTCCGGGCCTGAGCCAATTGGCAGGCAGCTTCGGCAGGGACCAGGGCATTACGCCGGAGCAGGCAAGCCAGATTTCGGCGGACCAGGTGCAACAAGCCGCCACCCATGCGCAAAACGGCAACCCTTCGATCGTGGATCAGGTGAGCAGTTTTTATGCCGCGCATCCGAATGTGGTAAAGACGCTGGGCGCCGCTGCGATCACAATCGCGCTACAACACATCTCACGGCGCACGTAATCCATCACCAGTAGTAATGGAGGACACAAATATGTTGGGATTCATTTGGACGTTGCTGGTTGGCCTGGTCGTCGGAGCCCTGGCTAAACTGGTCATGCCCGGACGCGATCCGGGCGGGATATTCATAACGATGATGCTTGGCGTGGCCGGCGCTCTGGTCGCGACCTTCATCGGAAGAGTGCTCGGTCTGTATTCACCCGGCCAGGGGGCGGGATTTATCATGTCAACCCTTGGCGCTATTCTTCTGCTGGCGCTGTATCGAATGGTAAAGCAGCGCCACGCGGTTTGAACATCAGCCCGAGGGAGCCTGGCCAAAGCCTAATATCGAGCGGGTCTCGGCGACCATGCGGCGAATGCTTCGATACGCCTTCGGCCCCAGCCAGATCAACAGGAGGACAAACAGGAGGACGATTACGAGAATGACGACGGGGTGAAAAGCGGCCAGAGCGGTGAGTCCTATCGTGAAGATGTCCTCAATTGTACTCAAGACGATATTGGAAAACGGCTCCGGGCTGGTGTTGGCGGCCATGCGAACGCTGGCTTTGGTTCCATGCGAGCCGAGAGCGAGAGTGCCGCCGGCGAGCAGGGCCGCGACGCGGACAGCCGGGCTGAAGTGGGCAAACGCGGAAGCCGCCAGCACCGCGCCCGCCGGCACACGAATGAAGGTGTGGATGGCGTCCCAGACGGAGTCGACCAACGGAATCTTGTCCGCCAGGAACTCCACCAGGTACAGGATACCGGCCGCGGCAATAACCCACCCGCGGCCGAGAAAATCAAGCTCGCCCGGCAACTCCACCAACCGAAAGCGCTGTAACAAGCCAAGGGTCAACACGGTGGCGTAGAGATTAAACCCCGAAAGCCACGCGGACCCCATCCCCAAACCGAGTGTTGCCAGCGGATTCAACGGTCGGCCCCGGTTCAGCTCCGGCTAGGCGCCGCGTGACCCTTTGCCGCCGGCGGAGTGGACCTGGGCTGAGAGGTCGACGGTTTCCGCGAGCGGCGCGTTGTGCTTAACGGAGGCGATCCCGTTGTGCATCGCTTCGCGGGACGAATACATTTGGCTCCTGCCAATCACCTGCCTGTTGGCGGCGTGGAGGACAAAGTACGGAAGACCGTCGCTGCCGGTCTTTTCTTCGTAAGATTCGGAAAACGGGGCATTCTGCTTGACGGACGCGATGCCGCTTTCGGCGCTCTCCTTGGTTTCATAAGCCTGGCTGGTGAGAACAACCTGGTCATTCGCGGCTTTCAGATTGAACACGAATCTCCCGTCGACTGCTTTCTTGATTTCAAACGTGGCTTTCATTGCTTTGTTTAACTCCATTGACGCCGGCTGGACGAATGGCGTCGTCGGACTTGATGCAGGTCAAATGATGGGGGACTTATTTTCGGGGGGTGCGCGTTTGGCGGCGAATGGGGAAGGGACACCTCGGCCGACCGGCGGAGGTGAAACTGATGAAGCCAACGCCGCCGGCAAGACCGGCTGCGCTACCGTTAGGATTCCAGAATCCAGGTTCTTCCGTCGAGTTCCGCTTTATATCGGATTTCCCGTAAGGGGCCGTCAGGCCCGCCGGAAGTCCAGCACCATCTCAATTGCAACGTTCACCGGCCGGTGAATGAAGTTGTGAGGGCAGGCCGCCCAAACCCGCCCTCACAGCTGACTTCACGATAACAGCATGGGATCGCGGAACGAGGCGCGCGAAGTTCGTAAGTCGATGAAAAGCGAGGAGCAAAAAAAGTTGGTGCCGCGTAAACTACGCCAGCGATTGCAGCAGGCCGCGGATATATCCGTAGCAGAAAGCGAACGACTGCAGGCCGCTGGGATCGCCGGGGGCTTGCGGGACGTGGTCGGGCATGAGCAGATACGGATAGCCCACTTCGCGATAGGTGCGGATGGCTTTCACGAAATCGATGTCGCCTTCGTCGGGGTAGACTTCCAGGAAGTCGTCGCGGTGGCCACGGATGTTGCGGAAGTGCACGTTGAAAATTTTGTTGCGCGTGCCGAAGTAGCGGATGACGTCGAAGATTTCCTTGCCCGGGTCCTGCAGCATTTCCGATACGGTGCCCTGGCAGAAGTTGAGGCCGTGGTAGGGGCTCTCCTTGATGGAAACAAATTTCTTCAGGCCATCGACTGTGCCGAGCACGCGCGTTACGCCCTGGTAGCCCTCGGGCGGCACACCGGGATCGTGCGGATGGCAGGCGATGCGCACTTTGTATTCGGTGGCCACCGGGACCACGCGCTCCAGAAAATAGGTGATGCGCTCCCAAGCCATGTCGGCGGTGACGCGGCCGGCGCGGGTGAGCGGCGTGGCCGGATGCGCGTCCTTGAGCCGCCAGGTGCTGTAAGTGGCGTCGCCGCGGCCGGGGGTGCGGCCGGGCAGGCGCAGCACGCCCAGGATGCTCATGTTGTATTTGAGGCTGGGAATGCCGGCCGAGGCGCAGTTGCGGATGAAGGTCTGGAAGGCTTCGATATCGCGGTCGCGCTCGGGGCTGTCGGCCAGCATGATGGCGGGATGCCGCTCGCGGTCGATGTGGCTGGAGGCGAGGAACGGCGGCACGGCGCCCTCGATGGTGATGCCGTTCCGCTCCGCCAGGTCGCGCATGCGCTTGAGCTCCTCCACGGTGGCGTAGAGGCGGCCCTCGGCGATTTCCGGGTAGCCTGAAATGTAGCGCACGCCGTAGCGGGCGAGGTATTTCAGATGTGTGTCGTTGGTGGGGGCCGACTGGCAGCCCAGGTTCATGAGTATGGGCTTCTGCCCGGATTCGGTTTGAGCCGGAACGGGCGCCTGGGAGGCGAGCGCGCCTGCCCCACTCGCGGCAATAAAGTGACGGCGGTTCATAGAGTCTTCTTATCTGCGCGCTCCAGCACCGTGTCCGCGACCGGTTGGCTGGAGCGCACGTCGAAATCGGTCACGTTGTTGAGGGAAAACATGGGCGCA
>Ga0335079_10008994_pt1 | contig 11385 bp, 9 predicted proteins | sample Lox_Sample_33_FD_206719 | JGI IMG/M metagenome (GOLD analysis project Ga0335079, IMG submission 206719) | Soil microbial communities from Loxahatchee National Wildlife Refuge, Florida, United States - Lox_Sample_3.3 | ecosystem: Environmental > Terrestrial > Soil > Wetlands | place: USA: Florida... | reverse complement strand
GATGCCGAGCAGCTTCGGCACCTGGTCGAGCACGATCACGAGGCCGATGCCGGCCTTGAAACCGACCAGCACCGGCGTCGAGATGAAGTTGGCGACGAATCCGAGTCGCAGCAGCCGGGCGAGCACAAGCATCACACCGACCAGCGCAGTGAGCGTTGCGGTCGCGGTGACGAGCTTCGCAGGATCGCCGTCGGGCACGGCCAGGCCCAGCTCGGTCCCCGCGAGAATCGCCAGCGTCGTGGTGCTGCTGACGCTGAGCACGCGCGAGCTGCCGAGCAAGGCGTAAATCGCCATCGGAACGAAGGCCGTGTACAGACCGACGGCGACGGGCAGGCCCGCAACCGTCGCGTAAGCCATGGCCTTGGGCAGGACGACGGCTGCAGCCGTCAGTCCCGCGACGACGTCGAGACGCAGCGCGCGCGGTCGATTGTCTTCAGACCGTATCGCAATGCCTGGGCCGAGCACGGTATTCACCCTGCGGCGTCAGGGCTTAGCTTCGCGACTGATTCAGAACCGCTCGGGAACGATCTTCGCCGTCGACGGAAGCGGTCCCTTCCCTCGCAGCTTTCGCTTCGGGAGCTTCACCTTCTCACGCGGAGCTTCCTTGTACCGGACCTGCGAGAGCAGGTGCGAGATGAGGTTGAGCCGCGCTCGCCGCTTGTCGTCGGAGATCACGACGTACCACGGCGCCCAAGCGGTATCGGTCGTGGCGAACATGCTATCACGGGCCTTCGTGTAGTCGTCCCAGCGCGTATACGACTTGATGTCCATCGGCGAGAGCTTCCAGATCTTGCGCCCGTCGTCGACGCGGCCCTCGAGCCGGCGCGTCTGCTCTTCGGGGCTCACCTCGAGCCAGTACTTGAGCAGGATGATCCCGGACTTCGCCATCAACTGCTCGAAGAGCGGCACTATCTTCAGGAACTGTTGCGCCTGCTCCTCGGTGCAGAAGCCCATGACGCGCTCCACGCCCGCACGGTTGTACCAGCTGCGGTCGAAGATCACGACCTCGCCCGCGGCCGGAAGGTGCGGGACGTAGCGCTGCGCGTACATCTGGCTCTTCTCGCGCTCGGAGGGGGCCGGCAGGGCGATGACGCGGAAGACGCGCGGGCTGACGCGCTCGGTGATCGCCTTGATGGTGCCGCCCTTGCCCGCGCCGTCGCGGCCCTCGAACACGATGCAGATCTTGAGGCCCTTGTGCTTGACCCATTCCTGGAGCTTCACGAGCTCGACGTGGAGCTTTCTGAGCTCCTTCTCGTATTCCTTGTTGGAGAGCTTCTCCCCGGCATCGGCGTCGTCCCCGCCCTTCCTTGCCTTCGCTTTGGGTTCGTGGTCCGATGCAGAGCCCGCCTTAGCTTTCTTTCCCTTCTTCTTTGCCATCATCGTCTCCGCAAGTGTTGAGATCCGATTCCGGTCAGATGTTACTTCGATGCCTCGCAATGCGCATCCTGTCGAGTCCAGGGCGAACCGCCCCGGCGCGTTGCTCGAATGCTGGCTGATGCCGAAGGAGAGCGTGGACCGTCTCCGACGCTGAGTGGCGCGGCTCGATCCGATCCAACGCCGGGGTTCAGCGAGCGGGCAAAGGACGAGCGAGGCCCTGCTGCAGCACGGCAGGGTTGACGACGTTGATGGGCTTGCCTGCCGCGTAGGCCGTGATCTGGGAGAAGATGTCGGCGAACTGGACTTCGTACTCGTCGCGAGTGACGTAGCCGATGTGCGGCGTGCACACGACGTTCGGCATGGTGAGCAGCGGATGCGCCGGGTCGCGCAGCGGCTCCTGCTCGAAGACGTCCAACGCGGCCATTCCCGGGCGGCCCGCCCGCAGCGCGTCGATGAGCGCGCCGGGCTGGAGGAGCGGAGCGCGGCTGGTGTTGACGAGCAGCGCGGACGGCTTCATGCGCGCGAGGTCCGCGGCGCTCACGATCCCGCGCGTCGCATCGACGAGACGCATGTGCAGCGAGAGGACGTCGCTCTCGGCGAAGAACTGCGCCTTGCTCGCGGCGGTGGCAAAACCGTCCGCGCGCGCCCGCCCGAGCGACGCTTCGCGCGCCCATACAAGGACGTTCATGCCGAACGCGCGGCCATAACCGGCCACCACCGCGCCGATCCTGCCGTAGCCGAAGATGCCCAGGGTCTTTCCGCGCAGGGTGTGCCAGACGCCCGTCTGCCACACGCCGGCCTTCAGTGCCGCCACCTGCTGCGGAATCTGTCGCATCGCGGCCAGCACGAGCGCCCAGGTCAGCTCCGCGGCCGCATAAGACGGCGTGTCGGAGTGCATGTTCGACGACACAATGATGCCGTGCTCGGTACAGGCGTCGACGTCGATGTGCGGGTAGACGCTGCGCTGGCTGATCAGGCGCAGCGTGGGAAGCCGCTCGATGAGCGGCGCGCGGATCTGCGTCCGCTCGCGGATCAGCACGAGGGCTTCCGTGTCGCGGAGCCGATCGGCCAGCGCGTCGACTTCCTGAACGTGATCGTTCCAGATCGTGACGTGGTGCCCGGCGAGCTGGCGGAAGCACTCGAGCGTGCGCAGCGTGTCGAAATAGTCGTCGAGGATCGCTACTTCCATGGGCGGGCCGGGGTTGCAATATCGGCAACCCTCGCGGAATCGGAGTCGTCGCGCAGCGGCGCTGAGTATACTACCGCCCAGGAATGCGGCTCGGCCGCTGGGTGAGCGTCTGCAACCCTTGGCCGAGCCCGGTGCGGAGCACCCTATTTTCAACCACCGCCTAGTGCAGAGGAGGTCAGATGGAATTCCGATCTTGCGTAGGGTTCGCCTTGCTGGGGCTCAGTCTCGGTTTCGCGCCGATCACGGCGCAGGCGCAGAACGTCGTGAAGCTCGGGATGGTGGCGCCGTTCTCCGGGCCGTTTGCGACCTACGGGCAGCAGATGCTCGGGGGCATGAAGGCGTACATGAAGCTCAACGGGGACACGGTGGCGGGCAAGAAGATCGAGATCATCCAGAAGGACTCGACGGGGCCCGCGCCGGAGGTGGCGAAGCGGCTGGCGCAGGAGTTGGTAACCAGCGACAACGTCGACATCCTGGTGGGCTTTGGCTTCACACCCAACGCGCTGGCCGCTGCGCCGGTCGCGACCGAGGCGAAGAAGGCGATGGTGATCATGAATGCGGCGACATCGATTATCACCACCAAGTCGCCGGAGATCGTGCGGGTGTCGATGACGCTGCCGCAGGTGACGCAGCCCATGGCTCTGTGGGCGGCGAAGAACGGGATCAAGAAGGTTTACACGGTGGTGGCCGACTATGGGCCGGGGATCGATGCGGAGAAGGAGTTCATTGCGGCGTTCAAGAAGGCGGGCGGCGAGATCGTGGGCAGCGTGCACGTGCCGCTGCAGAACCCGGACTTCGCCCCGTTCATCCAGCGGGTGAAGGACGCGAAGCCGGAGGCGGTGTTCTTGTTCCTGCCCGCGGGGCAGCCGGGGATCGCCTTCATGAAGGGCTACGAGGAGCGGGGACTGAAGGAGGCGGGTATCAAGCTCCTCGCGACGGGTGACATCACCGACGACACGGTGCTGCAGAGCATGGGCGATCCCGCGCTGGGGCTGATCACGAGTTTCCATTACTCGGCGGACCACAAGTCGGCGGAAAACGAGGCGTTCAAGAAGGCGTATGCAGAGGCGGCTGGGACGAACCTGCGGCCGAACTTCATGGCGGCGGCCGGCTACGACGGGATGGCGCTGATCTACGAGGCGCTGAAGAAGACCAACGGCTCGACGGATGGCGAGAAGCTGGTGGCGGCGATGAAGGGCGCCAAGTGGATGAGTCCGCGGGGGGCGGTGCTGATCGATCCGGAGACGCGCGACATCGTGCAGACGGTGTACATCCGCAAGGTCGAAAAGGTGGGCGGACAGCTCTACAACGTCGAGTTCGACAAGTTCCCCGACCAGAAGGATCCGGGGAAGTAGCGAGCGACAGCCGCAGACCCTGCTCCTGCTGGCGCGAGCGCGGCGATTCCGCTTCCCGCTGCGCCCGCGCGGGCGACCGATGTGCGCGCTCGTGCGCCAGCGGCGCTAGTTCATCTCTGCCGACGTGCCCGGAGCCGGTGTGAACCCGAGGTCGCCGCGAGCGAGTGCCTTCTCGCGGCCGCCGAAGCGCGCGAGAAGCTCGCCCTGCCGCCGCTTGGCGCGCGCGTCCGTCGCCTCGGGATCGAGCGCCGCGCGCAATAAGCGATCGCCCTCGGCCAGCGTCTCGGCGTAGCGCGGATCATCCGCGAGGTCGATCAGCTCCTCCGGATCTGTCGCGAGATCGAAGAGCTGTGGCCGATAGGCCACGTAGTGGCAGTATTTGTAGCGGCCGAAGCGGAGCATGTACGCACCCGCGACGGAGCCGATCGCGTGGTACTCCGCGATCACCGGCCGTGCGGGGCTTTGTCCGTTCGCGACCGCGAAGAGCGACGCGCCCGGCAGCGCGCGCCCGCCGATTTGCGTCCGCTCCCCGGCCGCCTCCAGGATGGTCGCTGCGCAGTCGATGTGCGAGACGGGAGTGTCGACGACCCGTCCGGCGGGCACATCGGGTCCCGCGAGAATGAGCGGCACCCCCGCGCTCTCCTCGTAGAGCGTCGACTTGCCCCACAGGCCGCGCGCACCGGCGTTGTCGCCGTGGTCGCTCGTGTACATGACTCGCGTGGTCTCCTCGAGCCCCGCTTCGCGCAGCGCGCGCAGGACGTGGCCCGCGTTCTCGTCCATGGTCGAAACGAGCCCGGCGTAGCCTGCTATCGCGCGCTTGACGTCCTCCGACGAGTGGAAGTTGGTGTCGTAGTCGACGGTGTGCGCGTAGACGTCGAGATACGGATGATGCGGACGCTGATCCTGCGCGTACTGTTTGGGCATCGGCAGGTCCTGTCGCCAGTAGCGGTAGAACCACTGCGCCGGTGCTGTCAGCGGAAAATGGGGCAGAGCGAAGGATACGAAGAGCACCCACGGCCGGTCACGCCATCTGGGCGCCTCCTCGTGGAGCCAGATCTGCGCTCGTGACGCAATGTCTCGATCGTAAGCCGTATAGGACGATTCACCGGGCCCGGCGCGGCGGGCCATCTTGTCGCCGCCCTTGCGCTTGGGGATGCTCTCGCGCACGAGGCCCTTCACGTCGCCGATTCCCTCGACGATGTGCATCGGGATGATCTCCTCGGAGAAGCCATGATCGTCGCCGGGGCGGCCGCGAAAGTGCAGCTTGCCGATCGACACCACGCGATGCCCGCTCTCACGCAGCACGTGGTGCCAGCTCGGCACAGCCCCGTCGTACCCGTCGGCATTGTCCCAGTAGCCGATCTCGTTGACGTAGCGCCCGACAGCGAATGCTGCGCGCGCCGGCACGCAGATGGGGCACGTCGTGTACGCAGCCGTGAAGCGCGTCCCGCGTGCGGCGAGGGCGTCGAGATTCGGGGTCTTCACGAACGGATGTCCACCCGCTCCGAGAAACTTCGGGTTGTGCTCATCCGACATCAGCACGAGCAGATTGGTGGGTCTCATGCGTGGTTGGGTGAAGCTTGGCGGTCGGCCATGAACTACCCGACGCTGGCGGGTGAGCAGTATCGCACAGCCGTGATCAGCGCGTGCGCGCGCCGCTTGCCCGGGTTATGCTTCGATGCGCACGCGGCCGCAGACGATGGCACCGCGGCAACCGAGGAGGAGCCATGAACACTGCGCAACGAGCCTGGCCGCTGTGGGCGGCGCTCGCACTCTTCGCGACGGGCACGACAGCCTCCGCGCAGACCTATCCCAATCGGCCGATCAAGCTCATCGTCGCCGATGCGCCGGGCGGAGCACCCGATCAGCTGGCCCGCTTGCTCGCGCAGAAGATTTCCATGGGGCTCGGGCAGCAGGTCGTGGTCGACAATCGCGCCGGCGCCGGTGGCGTGCTCGGGGCCGAGATCGCCGCGAAGTCTCCACCGGATGGCTACACGCTGCTCATGACCACCACTGCGATCTACGCCATCCTGCCGAACCTGCGCAGCAACCTTCCGTACGATCCGGTCAAGGATTTCGTTCCCATTTCCCGCGTCGCCACCGCGTCGAACGTGCTCGTCGTCAATAACGCGCTGCCCGCGAAGAATGTAGGCGAGCTCATCAAGCTCGCGAAGGAGAAGCCGGGCGTGCTCAATTACGCCTCCGCGGGCGTGGGGACGCCGGCTCACCTTGCCGGCGAGATGCTCAACCTGCTCGCGGATATCAAGGTCGTGCACGTGCCGTACAAGGGCGCCGCACCGGCGTTGCTCGACGTCATCGCCGGCAACGCTCAGTACATCATCACCTCTCCCATCGCTGCCGGCGCCCACATGGAAAGCGGCCGCGTGCGGGCAATCGCCACGACGGGTACCGAGCGCAATCCGAGTCTGCCGAACCTGCCGACCATTGCCGAGACCGTCCCCGGGTACGAGATTACGCAGTCCTGGGGCATCGTCGCCCCCGCCGGCACCGCGCCCGAGATCGTGAAGCAGCTCGACGCCGAGATCGTGAAGGCCATGAGCCAGCAGGACCTGAAGCAGCAGGTGCTGATGACGGGCGCCAATCCCATCGGCGACGATCCCGCGGCCTTCGAGCTGTTCATGGCGAAGGAACGCCAGCGCCTGGGCGAAGTGATCAGGAAGAGCGGCATCGAGCTCAAGGACTGACGGCGCGGCTGCTCGTAGACTGCGGCTGGCCTGCGCAGGAGCCATTGGCTTCGGAGCGTAGACGGATTGCCGACAGGCAGCGGAGCGTCTCGTCGGACACGCCTTCCGCATGGACGGATCCCGCGACACGATAGGAGTCGCTCGAAGTGCCCTTCGATGAAAGCGCCGCACTCGAGATCACGGCCGTCCGTGCGCTCGAGAGCGCAGCCGGGTCACCGGATCTCTGGACCGATGCAGATCGCGCCTGGGCGAGTCGCGCCGCCGCCGAGGTCGTCGGCGAAGGCGGCGCGCCCGAGGCATTTCTCGCGACGCGGGCGCGACTCGCCCTGGAACGGGTCGGGGAGCGCGTCGCGGCGTTCCCGCGCGCGGTTCGCGCGTTGCGCTGGCGCTCCTGGGTCGGCGTCTTCATCGTTGCTGTGGCGCTTCTCGCGGGGGCGGCGTTCGATCAGGTCGGAGGCTTGCAGCGGATCAACCTCCTTGCGCCGCCGTTCTTTCTTCTGATCGTCTGGAATATCGCCGTCTACGCGCTGCTGGTGATCGGCTACATCGTGCGCTATGGCGAAGCGTCCGCCTCGGCGCCGATGCGAAGCCTCGTCGCGCGCCTGGCGGGCGGTAGACCGCGGTCCGGGCGTCGCGAAATTGCAGCGGCGGTCGCCGAGTTCGTCGAGAAGTGGTCACGCCTGTCGGCGTCGCTCTACGGCGTGCGCGCGGCACGCGTGCTGCACCTCGCCGCGGCCGCCTTCGCCGTCGGCCTCATCGCCGGCCTCTACGTGCGCGGCATGGCGTTCGAGTACCGGGCCACGTGGGAGAGCACTTTCCTGAGTGCGCAAACCGTGCATTCTCTGTTGGCGGCGGCGTTGGCGCCGGGCGCGGCGATTTCGACGATCCCGGTTCCCGGACTGGCCGAAGTCGAGGCGATTCGCGCGCCAGCCTCCGAGAACGCCGCGCTCTGGCTGCATTTGATCGCGGCGACGGTAGTCGTGATCGTCGTCGCGCCCCGGTTGGTGCTTGCCTTGGCGGCGTGGCTTCTCGAGCGGTATCGGCAGAGCCACATGGCACTCGTGCTCGACGAGCCTTATTTCGCGCGCCTGCTGCGCGGCTTTCGCGGCGGCCCGCTGCGCGTGCGCGTCGTTCCCTATAGTTATGCGTTGCCGCAGGCCGAAGCGGCCGGCCTGGAGCAGCTCCTTCGCCGCGTCTTCGGCGAGAATGCGTCGCTTACGATCCAGCCGGCGCTGGCCTACGGGGGAGAGGACGCGCTCGCTGCCGATGCGCAGCCCCGAGTCGCAACCAACGTGATCGCACTGTTCAGCGCCTCCGCGACGCCGGAGCGCGAAGCGCACGGCGCATTTCTCGAGGCGCTGGCAAGGCAGGCGGCGTCGGGGAGCACGCTCGTGGCGATCGTCGACGAAAGCGCCGTGCACGAACAGTGGAGAGCGGATCCGGAGCGCTTGAAGGAGCGCCGCGCGAGCTGGAGCGCGCTATGCGAGGCTCGGCATGTCCCCTGCATCTTCACGCGGCTGCGCGGATCGGACTTGTTCGATGCGGCGAGCTCGCTCGAGCGCGCGATCGAAGAGGCCGGGCGGTGAGCCGCGCCGAGATCGCGCTGTCGCTGATCTCGCACACGAACGCGGGCAAGACGACGCTGGCGCGCACGCTTCTCGGGCGCGACATCGGCGAGGTACGCGACGAGCCGAATGTCACGACCGAGGCTACGCCGCACACGCTGCAGGTGACGCCCGAAGGCGACGCGCTCGTGCTCTGGGATACGCCGGGCTTCGCCGACAGCGCGCGGCTCGCGCGCAGGCTCGCGCAGCAGAACAATCCCGTCGGCTGGTTCCTCTCGCAGGTGTGGGATCGCTTCCGCGACCGCGCGCTTTACCTCTCGCAGAAGGCCGTGCGCAACGTTCGCGAGCAGGCCGACATCGTGCTCTACCTCGTCAACGCGTCGGAGGCACCGGTCGACGCCGGATACGTCGCTCCGGAGCTCGAAGTGCTGACCTGGATAGGACGCCCCGTCTTCGTGCTGCTGAACCAGATGGGACCGCCGCGACCACCCGGCGAGGAGGAAGTACTCGTGTCGCGCTGGCGCGATGCCCTCGGCCGCCGCCCGATGATCCGAGGCGTGCTCCCGCTCGACGCGTTCGCGCGCTGCTGGGTGCAGGAAATTGTTTTGCTCCGCGCGCTCGCGCCGGCGGTTCAGCCGGCCAAGCGCGAGGGCTACGAGCGGCTCGTTGCCGCGTGGCTCGCCCGGCGGCACAACCAATTCGACGAGTCGATGCTCGCGCTCGCAACGCCGATCGCGCAAGCCGCGTGCGATGGCGTGACGCTCGCGACGCCGAGTTTCGGCGACAGGATGCGCGAGGCAGTGCGCTCGCTCGTTGCGCGACCGAGGGACAGCGAGGAGCAACGCGAAGCCGCGCGAGCGCTCGCGGAGCGCCTCGACGCCGCGTTGCGCCAGAGCACCGAACGGCTCATCGCTATCCACGGCCTCGAGGGCGCCGCGGCCAACGCGGTGCTCGAGCGGCTCGGGAGCCACCTGCGCACCGACGCGCCCCTGGACGAGGGAAAGGCCGCATTGATGGGCGGAGTGCTGTCCGGCGCGCTCTCCGGGCTCGCCGCCGATCTCGCGGCGCACGGACTCACCTTCGGAGCCGGGACGCTGATCGGCGCGATCGCCGGCGCTCTCGGCGGCGCCGGGCTCGCGCGCGGCTACAACCTGATCCGCGGGCGGACCGCATCGGTGCTGCGCTGGGACGACGAGCTGCTTGACCGTCTGGTTCCCGCCGCACTGCTGCGCTATCTCGCCGTCGCGCATTTTGGCCGGGGACGCGGAGACTGGAAGGAAAGCGAGTACCCAGCGTTCTGGAGCGAGGTGGTGCAACGCGAAGTCGATGCTCGCCGGGCAGCGTTCTCATCCCTGTGGGGGCGTCGTGACAACGGCATGGACGCGGCGGCGTTCGAGCGCGAGCTTCGCCCGCTTCTCGCCGACGCGACGCGATCGGCTCTCCGGGCCATCTATCCCGGCGCGCTGAGCGAGTCCTGACGAAATGCCGAGAGCGCAGCGGCCGGCAAGGCTGAAGGTCACGGGAACCGTGCTAACCTCCTGTCTCGCAGCGGGATTTGCTTCAGATGCTGCTGCTGGAGGAACGCCAATCGAGCGCCGAAGGGAGGGGGCGCCATTCGGGCCCTGGTGGGGGCGACGATTGCGCGAGCAAGGGCCTGACCGTCGGTCCGAAGACAAATCCTTAGCCGAAGAGAGTCAATGAACAACCTGAACCTTCTCAAAGGCGCATTCCTGATCCTGATCTCGCTCGCCTTCGGCATCGTATCGCTGCGCTACCCGCTGGGTCGCCTCGACCGCGCAGGGCCCGGGATGTTTCCGCTGATGGTGAGCTCGCTCCTGTTCCTCATTGGAGCGACCATCGTGGTGCGCTCGCTGCTCGCCGAGCGCGCTCCGATGCACTTCAAGCCGCGGAACATCGTGATCATCCTCGCGAGTCTCGCCGGCTTTGCGTTGATCTCTGAGTACCTGAACATGCTGCTTGGCATCGCATTTCTCGTCTTTTGCGCGTCGCTTGCCGGCACCTCCTACTCGGTGGTGCGCAACCTCAAGCTCGCAGCTGGCCTCATCGTCATCGCGCTGGCCTTCCAGAAGCTTCTCGGCCTGCAGTTGCCGCTGTACTGATGGACATCCTGCACAACCTCGCCTTCGGGTTCGAGCACGCGCTGACGCTGCAGAACCTGATGTTCTGCGCCATCGGGTGCGTCGTGGGCACGCTCATCGGCCTCCTGCCGGGGCTCGGTCCTCTGGCCACGATCAGTCTGCTGTTGCCGCTGACCTATTCGATCCCCGTCACGGGCGCGCTGATCATGCTGGCGGGCATCTACTACGGCGCCCAGTACGGCGACAGCGTGAGCGCCATCACGATGCGGATTCCGCACGCCAGCAGCATCGTGGCGTGCATCGACGGCTACCAGATGACGCTGAAGGGCAAGACCGGCCTCGCACTGTTCACGGCAGGCATTTCCAGCTTCATCGGCGGCACGGTGGCGATCATCGTGCTCGCGTCTCTGGCGCCGGCCCTGGGGGAGGTTGCGCTCCTGTTCGGCCCGGCTGAGTACTGCGCACTCATGATGCTCGGCTTCGTCTGCGTGAGCTTCGTTACCACCGGCAGCCTGCTCAACGGCCTGGCGATGTGCCTGGTCGGTGTCCTGCTCGGGCAGATCGGCACCGACGTCAACAGCGGCGCGCAGCGCTTCACGCTGGGCCTGCCGTTTCTCGCCGACGGCGTAGGTCTGGTCAGTATCGCGCTGGGCTGCTTCGGCATCGCCGAGATCACCAAGAACCTCGACGCCCGCGAGGAGCGCACGCCGTTCAACAAGAAGATCCATCTGATGCCCACGTGGCCCGAGTTCAAGCGCATCATTCCGAGCGCCTTGCGCGGCAGCGTCATCGGCTCGTTTCTCGGCATCCTGCCGGGTGGCGGCCCCTCGATCGCGCAGTTCGCCGCCTACGCGGTGGACAAGAAGGTCAGCAAATACAGAGCCGAGATCGGCTCGGGCGCGATCGAGGGCGTGGCGGGGCAGGCCGCCGCCGACGAAGCGGCCGCACGCACGAGCTTCATCCCGCTCATGAGCATCGGCATTCCCGAGAATGCGGTAATGGCCCTCATGATGGCCGCCTTCATCATCAAGGGCATTCAGCCGGGCCCGAACATGATCGCTGGTCACGCAGACCTGTTCTGGGGCCTCGTAGCGA
>Ga0335079_10008992_pt1 | contig 11388 bp, 9 predicted proteins | sample Lox_Sample_33_FD_206719 | JGI IMG/M metagenome (GOLD analysis project Ga0335079, IMG submission 206719) | Soil microbial communities from Loxahatchee National Wildlife Refuge, Florida, United States - Lox_Sample_3.3 | ecosystem: Environmental > Terrestrial > Soil > Wetlands | place: USA: Florida... | reverse complement strand
GTAGGTCACATCTACTTTCGCGTTTGTACTGCTCTCGAACTTGTCGGCCAACTCAGTCATCGCAAATTTCAAATCCGCGGCCGCAGCGACGCGGATTTCGCGTTCTTGATCTCTCAGGGTTCTGGGCATTAGGACAACACACGCCGAAGCAATCAATACGGCAGTCCAGATTCGAAGAGAGATTCTTCCGCGAGTCACAAAGTATCTCCCACGGCCTGCTTAGACTCGCAGAATCATCACTTCGGTGGATTTCACGAGTGCTGCGGCGCGATCGCCCGGTTTCAGCCGCAATTCCTTCGCGGCGTCCGCCGTAATGATCGAAGTGATGTGCTGTTCGCCGATGGCAAGCGTCACTTGCGCGAGCAACCCGCTGTATTTCACTTCGAGGACCCGTCCGATTAACTGATTTCTGCCGCTGATCTTCCGGAAGTTCCCGCGGCGCGTTTCCAGGTCGCCATAAAGCAATTTTCTGGGAATAAGCCGGTCGATTTCGCTTTCGGGAACGCGGTGGTGCCCGCCGGGAGTCTTCACGGACTTGAGTTTGCCGTGGTAAATCCACTGCTTCAGAGTTGGATAGCTGATGCCGAGAATTTTGGCCGCTTCGCGCGGCGCCAGCAGCTTCTGCAAGGCAATCCCCCACTCCGCTCATAAGATACTGCAATACGAGGTGCAATATCAATACGATTTTATACGATTATGGTTCTTCGGCTAATTTCTCAGCGGCTTGCCGGTTTTTAACGTATGGGCGATGCGCTCCTGCGTCTTCTTTTCGCCGCACAGCGAGACGAACGCTTCGCGCTCGAGATCGAGCACGTATTGCTCGCTGACCATTTGCGGCGCCGTGAGCGGGCCGCCGGCCAGAATGTTCGCGAGCTTTCGCCCGACATGCGCATCGTATTCCGAGGCGTATCCGCCGCGCACCAACATATGAATAGCCAGCTTTGCGCCGGCAAGAAATTGCTCGCCCAGCACTTTGATTTGCGTCGTCTGCGCGCCTTCTTGCCAGTTTGCGGCCATGGGTTTGTATCCGCCGCGAGCCAGCGCGAGTGCGGCCTCTTTGGCGTCAGCGACAAGCCGGTCGCGGTTCATCGAGATGCCGTCGTTACGGCGCAAGAATCCGTAATCGCGGCACTCCTCCGCGCTGGTGCCGACCTTCGCCATAGCAATCGTTTCAAACACCGGCTTGAGGGCATGGAACAAATCCAGGTCTTCGTCGCCTGCGGCGTGCTCGTTCGCGCGAATCAGCATCTCCTTCGTTCCGCCGCCGCCGGGAATCAAGCCCACTCCAGTTTCCACCAAACCGATGTACGCCTCTGCCGCCGCCTGAATCTTTGCAGCATGCAAAGCGACTTCGCAGCCGCCGCCAAGCGCCATGCCCTGCGGCGCGGCCACCACCGGCTTCGGTGCATACTTCAGCGCCAAATTGATGTTCTGGAATTGTTTCACTGCCATGTGAAGCTCGTCCCACTCTTGCTCTTGGGCAGCGACGAGCACAAGCATCAGATTCGCGCCAACTGAGAAGTTCACTGCCTGATTGGCGATGACCATGGCGTCGAAATCGGTTTCCAGCCGCTTCAGCCCCTTGTTCATCATGGCGATCAGGTCGGCGCCAATGGCGTTCATCTTGGCGTGAAATTCGCAGCAAACGACGCCATCGCCGAGATCGATCAAGCTCGCGCCGGAATTGCGCTCGATTTCTTTTCCCGCGTCTTTCAGTGACTTCAGAACAATGATGCCCTTCGGTTCATCGACTTTCTTCGCTCCGCCGCTGCAAAAATCGAAAACGGTTGAGGCGCCTTTTTCCGATTCGTAAAAACTCTTCCGCCTGCTAGAGAGCACCTTTTCGATGACCGGAGGAATTGCCCGGCCTTCCTTTTGCACTTGCGCAGCAAACGCTTTCACGCCGATGGCGTCCATCATTTCGAAAGGTCCCAGTTCCCAGCCAAATCCCCAGCGCATCGCGCGATCGATATCGACGACGCTGTCGGAAATTTCCGGAACGCGCCGCGCCGCGTAAAGGCACATTTCGGAGAGCCCGCCCCACATGAAATGCTGCGCCTTGTCGCCCTTTTGCCCGTCGAAGAGCGGCGTAACCAACGCATGCAACCGCTCGCGCGTACCTTCGATGGCTTTGCCCGTTTCGAGCGAACCGAACTTCGCTTTTTGCCGTGGCCGGTACTCCATGGTGTTCAGGTCGAGGGCAAGAATGTCTTTGCCACCATCGCCTCGCACTTTTTTGTAGAAACCCTGGCCGGCCTTGTCGCCGAGCCAGCCCCGTTTAGTCATCTCCTCGACGAACGCAGGCACTTTGTACATTTCGCGCGATTCGTCATTCGGGGCGGTTTCGTAAATATTTTTCACCACGTGCACGAGCACATCGAGGCCAACTAGGTCTGCCGTGCGAAACGTCGCCGACTTGGGCCAGCCCACCGCCGGACCCGTGCAAGCATCAACTTCTTCCACGGTCATGCCGAGCGCAGTCATCAAGCGCAACGCGTTCAGCATCGAAAACGTTCCGATGCGGTTGGCGATGAAATTCGGCGTATCTTTGGCGATCACTACGCCCTTGCCTAGCCTCCGGTCGCAAAATTCGCTCAGCGATTCGACTACCTCAGGCGAAGTTTTCGGCCCGGGAATCACTTCGACGAGTTTCAGATACCGCGGCGGATTGAAAAAATGCGTGCCCGCCCAGTGCTGCTGGAATTCGTCGCTCATCCCCTCGGCGATCAGGTGCACCGGCAAGCCCGATGTGTTGGTCGTCACGATCGCGCCGGGTTTGCGATATTGCGCGACGCGGGCGAGCAGCTTCCTTTTGATCTCCAGATTTTCCGCGACAACTTCGATGATCCAATCCGCTTCGGCGCAGCGCGCCAAATCATCGTCAAAATTTCCAATGGCAATCTTGTTCGCCAGCGCAGCGGTGAAAAATGCCGCTGGCTTCGATTTTCTCGCGGCCTCTAATCCGGCCCGCACGATCCTGTTGCGTTCTCCGGCAGGGGCATCGGCAGGCAAATTGGGAGGCACAATGTCCAACAGGATGCAAGGCAGCCCTGCGTTCGCAAAATGGGCCGCGATGCGCGACCCCATGGTTCCCGCGCCCAATACTATGGCTTTCTCAATCCGACGTTTCATGGTGGCCTTTTCTTCGAGGTTCCGGCGTAATGACAGGTTACAAAACCGGCATTCTGCGGTCAAACCAGCCGGAAGGTCTCGACAACAGGGCTAAAATAGAAAGATGGCGGATGAAGAAAAGCTCTCCGGGCCCCTTGGTTGGATTCGAAGCGCGAAGGACAAACTCCGCTCATTCGCTTATGGCGATCAAGCAGAGCGCACCGAGCGTCCTCGCGTCGGTCTGGCTTTGGCGGGCGGATTCGCACGCGGCATCGCCCACATCGGAGTTCTGCGGGTTCTGCGCGAAGCGGGCATTCCAATAGATTGCGTGGCCGGAACGAGTGTTGGCTCGTTGATCGGTGCGGCGTATTGTGCGGGCGCTTCGCTCGAAGAAATGGAGAGAGTCGGCGCGTCTACAACTTTCGCCGACTTCGGCCGCTGGACGCCCTCGTGGCTGGGCCTTGCCACGAATCAGCGCATGGAAAAATTTCTTGCGCGATTCACTCCGGTAAGAACATTTGAGGAATTAAAGACGCCCATGGCCATCGCGGCCACCGATATTCTTGCGGGCGTCACCATTTATTATTCGCACGGGGAGATTATTCCGCCTCTCCGCGCTTCCTGCGCGTACCCAGGATTATTCGTCCCAATCCAACACGAAGGCCGCACTTTGGTTGACGGATTTTTGACCGCCTCGGTTCCGATCGAGGGAACCCTCCTCCTGGGCGCCGAAATCGTCATTGCCGTTTATCTCGAGTCGGGAAACTTCGAGCAGCCCCGCACCTTCACTGACATTCTAAGCCGCTCGTTCAATATTCTTCAGCGCCACTCGGATCTCGCGTGGCGCACCCAGGCGGACGTCATCATCGAGCCGGACGTGAAATCGTTTGTGTGGGACGACTTCAGCAAGACTCCCGACATGATTGCCGCGGGTGAAGTTGCAGCGCTAGCCGCGTTGCCGCAGATTCGCGCCGCGTTGCGCGGTGAGAAGGTTACCCCGCGCCCTGAGACTATTTCCTTCCCACGAACCTGAAAAGTAGGTTCACGCAACCTCAGCAGAAGGGCTTTCATATTTGAGCTTGTCATGCTGAGCGAAGCGAAGCGAAGCATCCCAACCGATCCGTTCTCGACCTGCTACGCCAAAGAGATCTGTACCGTCACCGGCTCGCCTTGGCTCTTACCGCGCTGCATGAGCCAAGCCGCCAAGCCTTCGGCGAAGCGCTCGGGCGTAAGTCGAAAGCTTGCTTCGATTTTTCCATCCGCAATCGGGAGCGTGTCGTCAAAGTCGGCGGAGTTCGTGAAGTTACGCATGCAGAATTGGTCTAGCCATTCGAGGGGGCAAGGTTGCGGTGCGCCGCGGATAATCACTGTTACGTTGAATTTCTGCGCGTACATGGGCAAAAGAACCGGAAGCATACCCCGCCACTCTAGTCTAAAACGAATTGCGGATTGCGGAGACAGAAGCTACGAAGTGCGTGGCCGCTTCACCGAATGCGCCAGCCCCACGGCCTCCAGGCACCAGATGAAATACCAGCCGATATCGGTTTGATACCAGCGCAGTCCCAGCCGTGCGGAGCCTGCGTGCGTGTGATGATTCTTGTGCCAATTCTCGCCCCACGCCGTCAACTGGAATGGACCTAGCCACCACACGTTCATGCTGGAATCGCCGCCCTCTTTGGCCTCGCCCAAATGCGTCAGGCTATTCACCAGGCATTGCAAATGAAGCGAGTAGGCGAGACGAATCGCGCCCATCCAGAAAAAGCCCATCCAACCGAATCCCAGAATCAGGCCACTGAAAATGGACAGCACAATCACCGGCGTCTCGGCCCAGCCCCAGATCGTGTAAATTCCGCCCGTCAGCTCCGGCGCCCAGCGCTTTTTGTCCGCTGGCTCCGTCTGATACAACCAACGCAGATGCGCCCACCAGAATCCACCTTGCTTCGGGCTGGAGATATCCTCCGGCAAATCCGTCACCGCGTGATGCAAGCGATGATAAGCAACCCAGCTCGCGGGATGCCCCGAACCGTTGAACACCGCCCAGAAAATCAGGAATTGCTCGATGACCGGGTTGGTCCTGACCGTCTTGTGCGCCAGCATGCGGTGATAGCAAACCGTGGTGCCCAATCCGCCGAACGCCGTAAACAGCACCGTTAGGCCCACCACTTTCAGGCTAGGCAGCGGAAAAAGAATCAAACCGACGACGCTCAAAACGTGAATGATGACGAGATAGGCGAAGACGCCTTCTTTCCCGTGAACCGGCTTCCAGAACGGGCGGTCCCAGGGCTGCGCTTGCAGGGCTTGTTGCGTAACACTGATTTCCATGTATTCTCCGGCGATCTGCGCATTAGAAGGGGTTCTTCTCTGGGTGTGCAGAGCGAATAAGGCACAAATAACATACCATCTTTCGGAAGGCGGCGCTCGGAAAGTGTGCAAGCGCGCAGATAAACAGTGAACACGCCAACTTGGGCAATTAGGCGCTGGAATTAATCCCACTTCTCACCGAAACATGCAACGAACTGCTCATTTCTTGCACTACGTCATGAGCAGCATGCGGGCCTTGCAGATGTGGGAGGATTTTTATGTGCGCTAAGCCGCGAAGCATTTTGCAAAGATTGACTTCCGCCTTGGCCATCCTGCTTTCCGGCGCACTGCTGCTTTCCTGCAATCCGCCGAATTATCCGACCAAGCCCATCGAGCTCAAATACTACGCCAACGGTCCATATGCCGTGACTGTTATAATCGGCTGGAATTGCTGCGATTCGAAGGGGAACAAATTCGATATCTATTATCCTTCTAGCTTGTCTCCCGGCCCCGGTGGTTTCCCAATTCTCACTTGGGGCAACGGCACCAATTCCACTTCGACCAACTCTTCCTACTTTCTCAAGCACATGGCTTCTTGGGGATTTGTGGTGATTGCCACGCAGGACCTCAACACTGGCCCAGGTCAGACGATTCTCGATGCGGCAAACTTCATGATCGCCCAAAACGCCGTTCCCGGCCTTTTCCAAAACAAACTGAATACTAGTCAAGTTGGCGCGTTCGGGCATTCGCAAGGCGCCACGGGCGCGATCAACGCCTTGAAAAAATCCGGGGGGACCATCAAAACGGTCATGCCTATCGAGCTCCCGGCGCAGCAGTTTTGTAGCAGTCTGCTAAATTGCGCGGACACTTCGACCCTCACGCAAGGCACGATTTTTCTGATTGACGGCTCGCTGGACTTCCCAATTTCGCCTCCGACGCAGCCGGCCACAGCCACAGGCTTACAGTCGATCGCCGCCTATTACAGCGCGGCTCCTGCCGGGATCATTAAGGTCAAAGGCACGCTCATCGGTCCGTCGCACGCTGACCTCGAAGGCTCGCCCACCTGCTCGACTGTCCCGCTGGGTTGTGTGCTAGGCGTTTACGGTTATCTCGGTTATCCGACTGCCTGGATGATGTTTCAGCTCCAGAGCGATAGTTACGCCCACGGCGCCTTCGTGAGTGGCACCGGCGAAATCTTTTCGGAAACCACGAACTGGCAGTACGTTGCCAGCAACGTCCCTTAGTTCTTGATCTTGAATTCTTCTTTTTTTCAACCGAGCTTCGCGCTTGTTCGCAGCTTCCAATCCGTTTGCCGCAACATGCCGGCCAGTAGCTGCGCGTCGGTCGCGGACAGATTCAGTCGGCGTACGAACCGGCGCACTTTCTCTTCCACCGGCGCCGCAGATCGTTTGCTGGCGGCCTTGCCCGCAGCCGTTTTCAGATAGCCACTGGCTTGCAACACTTCGCGAAGGAGTGAAGTCAGCCGCTCAAGATCACCCGCCGACGCGTGCGCGACTTTTCCCTTTTCCGCGGCGGGCTTCCCGTCTCGTGCAAGCTCGTACAAGCACACCGCTACAGCCTGACCAAGATTCATTGAGCGATGCTCTTCGCGCGTGGGAATCCGCATCAGCCAATGGCAGTGGCTGAGGTCCTCGTTCGAAAGCCCTCGCTTCTCTGAGCCGAACAGCAGCGCAACATTGCCTGCCGCCAGCCGCTTTCGAATCACTCGCGCGCCCTGCTGTAGCTCTCGCACCACGTGCTCAGGATTGCGCCGGCTCAACGCCGTCGTCCCGACCACTAGCGAACAGTCCGCAACTGCTTCTGCAACCGACTTGAATTCCTTTGTTCGGGCGAGCAGTGGTGCCGCTCCCACTGCAGAACGTGCCTCGCGAAACGCCAACTTAAAAGGGTTCACTACGCGCAAATGCGCGAATCCGAAGTTGCTCATGGCGCGCGCCGCCGCGCCAATATTGAGCGGATTCCGCGTGTTCACCAGCACCACGCAAAGGCGTTCGAATGCGTTTTGGTTCGACAAGGGACTCTAATCTACAATAGGCGAGCCGGAAGAATGTCACCTTCAACGCGCTCAGTGCAGCATTCAAGATTCGGTCGCGCTAATTTTTAGGCTGCGGGCGCTTCCCAAGCGCCGCTGGTCAGGTATTCGTCAATGGACTTCGCTGCGCGCCGCCCCGCTCCCATCGCTAAAATCACGGTCGCGCTCCCGGTGACAATGTCGCCGCCAGCGAACACTCCCTTTCGCGACGTGCGTTGCGTGTTTGCATCGGCTTGAATGTACCCACGTTTGTCCGTCGCCAATCCGGGCGTGGTGCTTTGCACGATGGGATTCGCGCTTGTGCCTACCGCAATGACCACCACCGAAAGCGGTAGATCAAACTCCGAGCCCGCGACGGGTATCGGCCGCCGCCGTCCCGACGCGTCCGGCTCGCCCAGTTCCATGCGCACACACCGCGCTCCAGCAAGCCAGCCTTTGCCATCCGACAGGAATTCCACCGGATTCGTCAGCATGTGAAACTCGATGCCTTCCTGTTGCGCGTGATGAGCTTCCTCGATACGCGCGGGCATCTCCGCTTCGCTTCGCCGGTAAATCACGTACGCTTTGCGCGCCCCCAGCCGCAGCGATGAACGAATCGCATCGAGCGCGGTATTCCCTCCGCCGATAACCGCCACATCTTTGCCATGCAAATCCACCATCGGCTCGTCATAACGCGGAAACTGATACGCCTTCATCAAATTGATGCGCGTCAAAAATTCATTCGCGGAATAAACTCCATTCAAATGCTCGCCCGGAATCCCCATGAACTGCGGCGAACCTGCGCCCGTGCCGATGAACACCGCGTCGTATCCCTCTTCGCCCATCAACTCGTCAATCGTCACCGTCCGGCCCACGACGACGTCGGTCTCAAACTCCACGCCCATGTCTCGCAGATAATCCAATTGCTCGCGGATAATTTGCTTGGGCAGGCGGAACTCGGGAATGCCATACACCAGCACGCCGCCCAACTCATGCAGAGCCTCAAAAACGCAAACCTTGTGTCCCCTCTGCGCCAAATCGCCCGCCACGGTCAGCCCCGAAGGCCCGCTGCCTACCACCGCAACTTTCTTTCCGGTTGGCGGCACTTTTGGCAAGTGGCGAATCCCCATCCGCTGCTCATAATCCGCGACAAATCGCTCCAAATAGCCGATTCCCAGCGGCCTCACATTTTTGGCTTTGCCGAGCGTGCACGCTGCCTCGCAGTGATCTTCCTGCGGGCAAACTCGCCCCGTAATCGCCGGCAGCACGTTATCTTCGCGAATTTTCGCCGCCGCTCCCGCAAAATCGCCGGCCACAATCAACTGCACAAATTCCTTCACTTTCACGCCCACGGGGCATTTCTGCATGCACGTCGTTTTGGCGCATTCGAGGCACCGCAGCGCCTCCTGGCGCGCCAGTTCCGGCGAATACCCCAGATTCACTTCGGTGAAATTCGCGCTGCGCAGTGCCGCTTCCTGCTCTGGCATTTGCTGCCGCGGCACCTTCATGCGCTCCTTCAGCGTCAACGGATTGGCGGAACGCGCGGCAGGCGGCGTCATCGCTCACCTCCTGGCAGCGCGGCACACTCTACCCCCATCTGCTCACGCGCTCTCTCTTCTTGCGCCGCGCGTTCCTTTGCAAATTCTTCCATCGAGCGCCGCTCCGCCTCGCGGTACATGGCGTTGCGCTGCACCAACACCTCGAAGTTCACTAGATGCGCATCAAACTCCGGCCCGTCCACGCACGCAAACTGGCTCTTCCCGTCCACCAGCACGCGGCATCCCCCGCACATGCCTGTTCCATCAATCATGATGGGGTTTAGGCTCACCACCGTGCGTATCTGCGCTGGCCGCGTCAATTCCGCCACGGCCTTCATCATCACCACTGGCCCCACGGCCAACACCAGGTCGATGCGTGTTCCTGCTTCGATCAGTTCGCGCAGCTTGTCGGTTACGAACCCTTTCTCGGCGTAGCTCCCGTCATCGGTCGTCACCAGCAGGAGGTCGCTCACCGCGCTCATCTCTTTTTCCAGAAGCACCAGTTCTTTGTTCCGTGCGCCGATGATGGAAATCACTTGGTTTCCTGCCCGCTTCAGCGCCGCCGCCGTGGGATACGCCATGGCCGTTCCCACACCACCTCCCACGACCACCACCGTTCCGAACTTGGTGATTTCTGAAGGTTTTCCGAGCGGCCCGACAACGTCTGCAAGGGAATCCCCTGCGCCCAGGCAATGAAGCAAATGCGTAGTCTTTCCCACCGCTTGCACGACGATGTTGATGGTTCCCGCAACAGGGTCCGAGCTTTCAATGGTTATGGGGATTCGCTCTCCCAGTTCGTTGATTCGCAGAATCACGAACTGCCCCGGCTTCTGCTTATGGGCGATCCTGGGAGCTTCAATGACGAAGCGCTTGATACCCGGTGCGAGGAGTTGGGCCTGAAGGATCTTGAACACGCGCGCTCCGCGACTATGTCACGCCCTATTGTCCCGTTGGCCCGCACGCGCCGCTGTGATTTATGTCACAGCGTTTTGTGAACGCCGCCACATTGGCGTTTTTCCGCGGCGCTCATTGCAGGTTGCGCGCAGCCCGACCCGTAACATAGACTGTGGCGGGTAGTGGCAAGCACGCCTGCCAACGTCGCCGAAAAGTTCCCGCCTTTCGTGGGTCCGTTGGCCCGGGCGAATCCATTTGTTGCATGATTTCGGCTCTTGCCGGAGTCTTCATTAGAGTGTTACGGCGTAGTCGCAGCCGGAAGGCCGCAGCTTTGCATTTCGCGGCAATCAATTGGTGGCAGGAAGAGCAGAGTGGCAACTCCGTTGGAAACCTGGGTGGAAGAAGCCTCGCGGCTGACGAAGCCGGACCGCGTCGTCTTTTGCGATGGTTCGGAAGCCGAGTATCAGCGCATGACCGAAAAGCTGCTCGCCGGCCCAGACACACTCGCGCTGAACGAAAAAACCTACCCAAATTGCCATCTCCATCGCAGCAACGTGAACGACGTAGCGCGCACCGAACATTTGACTTTCATTTGTGCGCCTGACAAAGACGATGCCGGCCCGACCAACAACTGGATGGATCCCGGCGCCGCCAAGCACAAGCTGGGCGCGCTCTTCGATGGCGCCATGCGTGGCCGCACCATGTACGTCGTTCCTTACATCATGGGACCGGTGAAGTCGCCCATCAGCAAACTCGGTGTTGAAATCACAGACAGTCCTTACGTCGTCGCCAGCATGCGCATCATGACCCGCATGGGCAGCGTCGCGATGGAGCGCATCGGTTCTTCCTCGGACTTTGTGCCGGGCCTGCACTCGCTCGGCGACCTCGATCCCACTCGCCGCTATATCGTTCACTTCCCTGATGAGAAGTTAATTTGGAGCATCGGTTCGGGCTACGGCGGAAACGCGTTGCTCGGCAAAAAATGTTTTGCGCTGCGCATCGCCAGCGTGATGGCTCGCGAACAAGGCTGGATGGCCGAGCACATGCTGATCCTTGGCCTGCAAGCTCCGGATGGCAAAGTGACCTATATGGGCGCGGCATTTCCTAGCGCTTGCGGCAAAACCAATCTCGCCATGATGGTTTCCGCTCTGCAAAGCCAGGGCTATCGCGTTTGGACTGTGGGCGACGACATCTCCTGGATGAAAATCGGCGACGACGGCTATCTACATGCCATCAACCCGGAAGCCGGCTTCTTCGGCGTCGCTCCCGGTACCGGCATGCTCACCAATCCCAACGTTATGGGCGCGTTGCACAAGAATACGCTCTTCACCAACGTAGCCATGACCGCCGAACGCGAGCCTTGGTGGGAAGGAATTGACGGTCCTCCCCCCACGGGCCTCATCAATTGGAAGGGCGAGCAATGGAATTCTTCCAAAGGACCGGCGGCGCATCCCAACGCGCGCTACACCGTTCCCGCCCGCCAGTCTCCAAGCATTTCGCCCAACTGGGAAG
>Ga0335079_10008991_pt1 | contig 11388 bp, 10 predicted proteins | sample Lox_Sample_33_FD_206719 | JGI IMG/M metagenome (GOLD analysis project Ga0335079, IMG submission 206719) | Soil microbial communities from Loxahatchee National Wildlife Refuge, Florida, United States - Lox_Sample_3.3 | ecosystem: Environmental > Terrestrial > Soil > Wetlands | place: USA... | reverse complement strand
TGCTCGACATCACCCGCCATCGCACCGGCACGCGCCTGCTGGGTGAGATACTTATAGGACTCCGCTTTGCGCTCGCGGCTCTTGTCGGCCCACGGCAGGAACAGCTCCGCGCCGAGTTGCGCGACCACGTCGAGCGGTTTGGTGACATCGGCAACCGCCTGCTCATGGGTCTCGGCGCAGTAGGTCTGGATGAGCACCGCGGACTGATCGTTGACGAAGTCCGCCACTGGCTTCGCATGCTTCACCGCTTCCTTATATCCGGCGATGCGCGGCGCAACCTCCTCGGGCTTGCCGGTCACGAAGCCGAGCATGCCGAGGCCCTTCTGCCCCGCGAGGTTGAAGGTCTCCGGATTGGTACCAGCCAGCCACATCGGCGGATGCGGCTTTTGCACCGGCTTCGGCACCACGTAGCTCTTCGGGATGTTGTAGAAGCGGCCCTTGTACTCGACGTAGTCATCCTTCCAGCTTCGCACCAGCACCTCGACCGCCTCGGCCCACATCGCCTGAGTGTCGTCAGGATTAACTTCGAAGCCGTCGAGTTCCTGCAACGTCACCGCGCGGCCCGTGCCGAGTTCGACCCGGCCTCCGGTGAGGATGTCCAGCACCGCGGCGCGCTCCGCGACCCTAAGCGCATGATTGAAGTTGCGCGGCAACAGCGCGATGCCGTGGCCGATGCGAATATTCTTGGTCACCTGGCTGAGCGCGCCGAACAACACCTCGGGCGCCGGGCAATGCGACCATTGCGGCAGCAGATGATGCTCTACCGCCCACACGTAGCCCCATCCGAGCTTGTCCGCGAGCACCACCTGTTCGATGACTTCGCGATAGGCGCGCTGCTCGAAGCCGGGCGTCCATGGTTTCGGAATCTGGATTTCGTACAACAGTCCTAACTTCATTTTTTCCCCACTAGTTGCGCGGTCGTAATTTGAGAAATTCCGGATGACGGAACGGATCGCCTTCTTTCACCACTTCGCCGATCTTCGCGAGCGCCGAGCGCGTATCTTCGCGGTTCGGGTCGCGTTGAAACGGCGGCGTGGTCGCTTCCACCTTGATGCGACGAACATAGCGCGAGTCGTCGCCGAAAAATCGCAGCGAGAGCGTACGGCGCCGGATGCTGCCATGCGTCGCCGCGCCGCCATGCAGCATGCCCGGATGGAACACCACCACATCGCCGGGATTAGTGCCCCACGACACGATGTCCCATTTGTCGCGCTCCTTCTCGATATCGGGCAGGCGCGGCAAAACGCCATTGCCGTACAGCGGCGCGGTATCGTCATCGATATCGAAGCGGGAGCCATCGTAAAGCACGCCGCGATGCGAGCCGCGCACGAACTCCAGCGCGTTCTCCTTCGCCACCGGCTCGAAGCTTATCCACACCACCGCGATGTCGTCGCCATCGATCGGAAGATACGAGGAATCCTGATGCCACGGGGTACGGCGGCTCTCACCGCCTTCCTTCAGGAACACCTGCTCGTACATGAACCATACGTCGGGCGTGCCCCACAGCTCCGCGACGATATCGGCGGCGGGTGAGTCTTCGAGCATCTTGCGATAGACCGCGGGCGCCATCGGATTGGCGAGGTCCTGGTAGAAAGTCGCGTTGGAATTTTTGGTCGCGAAGCTTCCTGCGCCGAGACCCGGGTGCGCGAGGCTCCACTTATAGCATTCCTCCGCGGCATGCAGCGTCGCCGCATCGAGCGCGCGCTCAATTCTAACCACGCCGTGTTCGCGGAATTCTTCGGCTAGGGTCACGAAAAACAACCTCTCAAATTTATTGAGTCTTAATCAAGCGCACATTTCATCCAATCGTGCGAAGGGCCGGCAGTACCTCGCGATTGAAGAGCTGGTCGTGCAGGAGCAGATGAAAGCAATCGACGCCCAGCGCGTGAAATTCCTGTATCCGTCGCAGGATCGTTTCGGGACTGCCGATGAGGCGGCTCGCGTACCCCTCGTTGGTGTCGATGAAACTCAACTTGTCGTCCGAGGCCCACATCCCGCGCGCGCCGGAGGTCTTCGCGATGCGGCGTGCGACAATCGCGGGATCGACCGCATCGATCATTTTCGCGATGTCCGCTTCGGCTTCAGCATCCGTCGCGCGGCACATCGGGATCGCATACAACGCGAAGCGCACGTTGCGTCCATATCCGTTTGCTCGCTGTCGCACCCTCTCAATGATGCCTGCGATCTTCTCGGGCCGGCCGCCATTGAGGAACATCCAATCGGAATGCTGCGCCGCCATCTCGATCGCCGCGGGAGATTGTCCGCCTTGCCAGATCGTGAGTGGCGCGACCGGACGCGGTTCCAGGCGCAATCCGCGCGCGTGGTAGAAGCGGCCCTCGAAATTGACTTCCTCGCCACTCCACGCGCGGCGCATCACCTCGATGAATTCGGTCGAGCGCGCATAGCGATCATCATGCTCGAGCAGCTCGGCACCGAACATGCCGAATTCCATCTCATGCCATCCGGAGGTGACGTTGATCGACCAGCGTCCGTTGGTGAGGCGATCGATGGTCGCGCCCCATTTCGCGATCGGCGCGGGCAGAAAAAATCCGGGGTGGATCGCGGTGATAAGACTCATGCGCGTGATATATGCGGCGTAGAACGCGGTCATCGCGATACAATCGAAGGTCGAGCCCTCGATTTCCTCGCCGCTACCCCACCATCTTTGCGCGACCAGGAAATAATCGATGCCGAGTTCTTCCGCTTCCCGCGCTCCGCGCAACAGGCGCTCCTGCAAATCGGTTCCGGCCAACTGCCTTATTGATGATCGCACCGGACCGCGCGGCTTGGCGGTCAGGCGCATATTCGCCATGCCGGTCGGCGCAAAGGTGCTGGTGAGGATCGCGTTCATGAGGCTGAGATTAGCGGCCTCGCGCGTGCGGTTGCAAAATGCAAGAGACGACTTGCGTAAGGAGCCCGCGAAAACAATCCTCTTCGCATGATCTTGAAGATTCTACTGATGCTGTTTGTCGCCGCCGCGCTCGAAGTCGGCGGCGACGCGCTGGTGCGGATGGGACTGGATGGTCAACGCTACTGGATCGCCGCCGGCGCCATCACGCTGCTCATCTATGCGGTAATGGTCAACAAGAGCGGGCTCGACTTCAACCGCCTGATGGGCATCTACATCGCAGTATTCTTTCTCGTCTCGCAGGTGATCTCGTTCATCGTCTTCAAACAGATTCCCGACGACAGACTTCTGCTCGGCGGCGGCTTTATCGTCACCGGCGGCATGATCATCATGCTGATGAGCTGAGGCGCGCTACTTGCCCGAGGCCTTCAGCTCGACCGGTTCGTAGTAGTGCTTCTCGCCCAGCGCCATTACCTCGGCGAAGAACTCCGGCCCCGAGGCTTTGCCGGCCTGCTCCAGCTCCCAGGTCTGACGCTTGAAGCTCCAGCTCTCAGGACGCAGGCGGCGCGCCTCGGCGAAGTATTTTAGTGCGGCCTCGCGATCGCCTTTCTCGAGGAGATACTCGCCGAGTCGAAAGTTCGCCGTCGCTTGCGCATCGGTATCGTCGGGAGCAGGCGTGCGGCGCCGGATCTCATCGGGCGGCAGCGCATACTCGCTGCGATCGCCTTTCGCGACCCAGTCGCGGATCGCATCGACGTAGGCGCGGCGCAGCCGCTTTCCTTCGGTGACCGCATCCTTCGGAATCTGGAAGGTCGTGGGATCGATCGAGCGCACGATGTCGGCGACGCCCGAGGCCTCAGTGGGCCGCACGATGCGCCCGTTCTCGTCGATCCAGACGTTCATCGGCACGTTGATGAATTCATACAGCTCGCCGGTGATGTGTTTCTGATCGATGAGGCAGGGATACTGCGGCGTGCCTGCATGCTTCAGGAACTCGTCGTCCCATCCCATGATGTCCTGCAGGAGCGGCGGCAGCTCGGTCGATGCGGGCCGGATGAAATCGCGCACCGCAGGCGCTCCGGCGGTATCGAGTGCGACCGCGACGATAGTGAAATTTTTGTCCTTCAGTTCTTCGTAGAGGCCCTGCCAGACTGGCAGGTCATAGCGGCATCCTCACCATGAGGCCCATGCAGCGAGCAGCACCTTCTTGCCGCGATAATCCGAGAGCCGATGCATCTTGCCGTCGAGGTCGGGCAGCTCGAAGTCGGGCGCGTCGAGCGAACGGAGCGTGGCGCCGCGGTTCGATGCGGCCTCGCCAAAATACCATACGCCGTTCCTATCGTCATGGACGATCGGCTGGCTCAGATGACGCGCGAAGGTTGCGAGGTTGAATGATTTGCCGCCGTCGCGGACGAACTCGGCCTCGCGCGCGGGCGGAATCGGGATACATACGTCGCCCTTGCACGCGCCCTCGGGTTTCAGCTCCCATCCGCTCGCCGCCCTCAGGTCGGAGCTACTCAGCCAAAGATTGTTGCCCTCGGCTTTGGCGCTCGCCGGATGCGCAACCTTGCCGCCATAGATGATGTCCATAGGACCTCGCCATCGATCAATTGGATCGACACTTTAGGCAAAAGGTGCGCGAAGCCCAAGACCAAAAACGCGGGCGCTATTCGGCTAAGGCTTAACGAATTTCAGCATGAAGCGGTCGCTGATCCCGCGCCCGCGCGCCGGCGTGCCATATTTTGCGAGATAGGCGCGCGAGGCATACAGCGTAAAGCCCAACTTCCCGAGGCGTCGGCACACCAGTCCGGGCTCCGTCGGACGCACCGGGCGAACCGCGATTTCTGCCTCGCGACGGGCGATATCCAAAAGCCGAATTCCGGTCAGAATCTCCACCTGCAGTTGCGGGTAGCGCTCACGTAACGCGGCCACGATGGGGATCAGAACGGTGGTCGCGAGAGCTTCCGTAGTAGTAACCCGGATGCGGCTTCCAAATTGTGCATCGTGCCCCGCCACCATGCGCTCGATGTCGAAGGCCGAGGCTTCCATCGCCTCGCACTGGGCGAGGATCGCCTGCCCCGTGGACGTAGTCGCAAGACCCTTCGGCATACGGGTGAGCAGCTTGGCGCCTAGCCGCGCCTCGAGGCCGCAATGCTGCGACCGACGGTTACGTGATATCGACGGTCAGGGCTCGTGCGGCGGCAGAGAAGCTCCCCTCGCGCGCGGCCGCGAGGAAAAAGCGAATGTCATCCCATTCCCATTGCGCCACGCTGTGCAGTTTTTCACATCATGAATGCACGTGAAATCGGAATCTTGAGACTTAAAAGACTCAGCCGTCCGAACATCAAGCCGATTGTGGCAGGTTGGGATCCGCGGGGCGCGAGCGAAGTTCTGCTTCGAGTTTCTTTCATACGTACTTGCGGCGTCGTGAGGCCCATCGTTTTCGGCCTCGATGCTGGCAGAAAATCGTGGATTAAACCTGGCGTAGGGTTGCTATCCGATGGGTCGCCGAACTCATGGCACGTTTGGAAACAGCACTGACGCATTGCGCATCAGCGCGATCCGTTAACCGTCCAAAATGGAGCGCGCGCGAGGCCCAATCGGCGGTACGATAGATGCTTCTCACCTCGACTGTTTCGCGAAGGGAGAATAGCGATGAACGATCTGTTCGTGATTGAGGCAATCGTTGGAATCGGTACCTTGGGCGGCCTTCTGCTGACTGCTGCCTCGCCGGTGGTCCCCCGCCTGCTGGCGAAGTTTAGAAAGCCGATGAGCCTCATTTGCCCTCAAGACGGAAAGCCGACGGAGGTTTTTATCGATGCGTCACACGCGGCGACGACCTCGGGACACAAATTGCGTCTGCAGAGATGCTCTCGCTGGCCGGAAGAAGGGGCCTGTGATCGAGGTTGTATCTCGCAATTGACGCGCTAGGGGATCCGGCTTCGCTTAAGCTGAGCTACGCGCTCGACGGGTTTTCGTGGCTGGCGCGACACTTTCATCTCGACGCGCGCCAACAATGAAGCGCTCTCGGCGTCGGGTCCGAGATCCGACAGAACGTTATGCGGAAGGAAGGGTGGCTAGGAGCGCATCAGTTGCGCTTCATCAGCGGCCAGCGTCGCGTAAACTTCCTTGTCGATAGCGCGATAACGGGCCAGCGCTTCCTCGGCGCGGGTCTCGTCGCCCATCTCGTCGCGGGCGATGTCGCGCATCTTCTTCTCGATCCACGACAGATGCCAGGTTTCGTCCTCGGTTACGGCCCGCAGCACGTCCAAGGTTTCCGCATCGACGCCGGGAAGGGCGGCATGCGCGGTGTAGCGGCTCTGTGCGCGCTCCTCGACCACGACGGTCAGCGCGAGCAGATCGACGAGGTTCTTGGGCAGGCCCACCCGTAGGCCGAGGCGGCGCTGATATCCGTCCTCGACGGGGAGGGGAGAACCGCCGAGGTCGGCGATACGCTTGGTCCATAGCCAAGCGTGGCGGGTTTCATCGGAAAGATGCTTGGACATCTTCAATTGAGCATCGGGATCCTGAATCCGGCCGAGCAGATTGAATAGAAGCCGCGCGCCGCGGAGTTCCGCGTCACGATAGAAACTGAATATGAGAATCTGCTTCTCGGTCGCAGACATTCGGGTCAAATCCATTAGCCGTCTTACTCCTCCGCCCCTTTAGAACGCCTGATACAGTGCGCCTGACACGCGAAAATAATCTGATATGTAACTGCGGAAACAGAGCGGTCCTTGGAACACTATTCTATAGAAAAAGCATGGTCAAGAAAGCCTGCCGTCAGATATCCCCCGATTTCCCTTAAGCCCAGCTTATTGTAAGAGTACGCGCAACGCGGCCCTGAAGTTACGAGGCTCCACGACCAATGCCTACTCCGGATGCATACTGGCTGGCGCTGCGACGCATACACGGCGTCGGACCGCGCATCTGCCGCACTCTACTCGAAAAGTATTCGTCGCCCGAAGTTATCTTCCATTTGAATGAGGCATCGATCACGGCGGCGGGCGTTCCGCGCCCAGTCGCCCGACGCATCAAAAACTTCGGCGACTTCGATGCCCTCGAAAAGGAGTTATGCGAGCTTCCTCGGCTGGGCGCTCGGCTCCTCAAATGGACCGATGACGACTATCCGCCCAACCTCCGTCAAATCGCCGATCCGCCCCCCTACCTCTTCGTGCGCGGTCCAGCGAGGCTGAACGAGCCCGGATGCCTCGCTATCGTCGGTGCGCGCGCTGCCAGCGAGGGAGGCCTGAGAATGGCTCATCGCTTAGGCATGGAACTCGCCGCGAAGGGCTTCACCATCGTAAGCGGCCTCGCTCGCGGCGTGGATGGCCATGCGCATCAGGGGGCGCTGGACGGCGGAGGCCGCACCATCGCGGTAATGGGATGCGGAGTCGATGTCATCTACCCTCCCGAGCATCGCAAGCTGGCCGAGGCTATCCTCAAGGATGGCGGCGCTATCATCAGCGAGCTTCCGCTGGGAGCCCCGCCAGTAGCCGAGAACTTCCCGACCCGAAACCGCATCCTCAGCGGTCTCTGCCTCGGCGTGGTTATAGTAGAGGCGGCGGAGAAATCCGGCTCCCTGATCACCGCCCGGATGGCATTGGAACAGAACCGGCAGGTCTTCGCGGTGCCGGGGAGCCCCTTGACTGGCAAGACGCGCGGTAGCAATCGTTTGATCCGAGACGGAGCGAAACTCGTCGAATGCGTGGAGGATGTGGTAGAGGAAATCGCGCCGCAAATGGGAATTGCGCAAAACAAACCCACTTTGGCCGCGAAATCATTGGATAATTCGGGAACGACTGCGCATCCGGCGGAATCGGCGGCATCCGAGGAGGACAGAGTTATTTTAAGGCAGCTAAAGCAAGGCGAGAAGCTTCATGTCGATTCGCTAATAGAAGCCTCCGGCCTCACTCCTCAGGCGGTGCTTAGATTACTGCTAGAATTGGAGCTCAAGGGGATGGTTGCCCAACATCCGGGCAAGCTTTTCTCGCTCGCATAGGTCAGGCAGCATAATGGCCACCCCACGCTGTTAGGGGTCCATAACCGGGGGGCATTGGGAAGAAGTGGCAAAGAACCTCGTCATCGTAGAATCGCCGGCCAAGGCGAAAACCATCAAGCGCTACCTCGGAGCCGACTACCAAGTCACTCCCTCGGTCGGCCATGTGGTCGATCTGCCCAAGAGCACCCTCGGCGTCGATATCGAGCACGATTTCAAGCCCGAGTACCACGTCATTCCGGGCAAGGCTAAAGTCATCGAGGAAATCAAGAAGCTCGCGAAGGGCAAGAATCAGATCTTCCTCGCTACCGACCCTGACCGCGAAGGCGAGGCGATCGCGTTCCATATCGCGGACCGGCTCGGCAAGACCGTCAACGGCAGGGTCCGCCGCATTCTCCTTCATGAGATCACGAAGGATGGCGTAAAAGAGGCGATCGAGCATCCGACCGACTTGAACCGCCCACTCTTCGATGCGCAACAGGCGCGCCGGGTGCTGGACCGCCTGGTCGGATACCGCATCAGCCCGATTCTATGGGACAAGGTCAAACGCGGCATCAGTGCCGGACGCGTTCAGTCGGTCGCGCTACGGATAATCGTCGAGCGCGAGAAGGAGCGCGAGGCCTTCCGCGCCGAGGAATACTGGACGCTGGACGCCAACCTCGAGGGCAAGAACCCTCCGCCGTTTAAGGCGAAGCTCTTCAGCCACGCCGGCCAGCGTATCGACAACAAGAACTACAAGCTTCCCGAGAAGGAAGCCCGCGAGGTGATGGCGGCGTGCGAAACAAAGCCATTCACCGTCAAGAGCATCGAGAGCAAGGAGGTCAAGCGCAGCCCGACGCCTCCGTTCATCACCTCGAGACTCCAGCAGGAGGCCGCGCGAAGGCTCTACTTCTCACCCTCGCGCACGATGAAGATCGCCCAGCGCCTCTACGAAGGCGTCGAGCTAGGCGATGCGGGCGCGGTCGGCCTCATCACCTATATGCGTACCGATTCGCCGCGCGTATCGCCGCAGGCGCTCGACATGGTTCGCGGCTATATCGTCGGCCGATACGGCAAAGACTACCTGCCCGACCACGCCAACTTCTATAAAAGCGGCAAGCAGTCGCAGGATGCGCACGAGGCGATCCGTCCGACCTCGAGCGAGCGCGACCCGGACTCAATCGCGAAGTACCTCGATAAGGACGAACTCGCGCTTTACACCTTGATTTTCAACCGCTTCGTATCGAGCCAGATGGTGCCGGCGGTGTTCGACCGGACCACTATCGACATCGAAAGCGGCGACGCCATCTGCCGCGCGACCGGCCAGGTGATGAAGTTTGACGGCTTCATGCGCGTATACATCGAAGGTCAGGATGAGCCCGAGGAACAGGAGGGCATGCTGCCGCTGCTTTCCGAGGGCGAAGTGGTGAAGCTCCTCGGCTTCGATCCGCAACAGCATTTCACCCAGCCGCCGCCGCGCTTCAGCCAGGCCACCCTCATCAAGGAGCTGGAGGAAAAAGGCATCGGACGCCCCTCGACCTACGTCAGCATCATGAACAGCTTGACCAAGGTTTATGTCGAGGAGGACGAGAGCAAGCGCCTGCGTCCGACCTCGCTCGGCCGCGTAGTTAGCGACCTGCTGGTGAAGGGATTTCCAGATGTACTGGAAGTAGGATTTACCGCCAAATGGGAGGATGAACTCGACGACGTCGAAGAAGGGCGCGACGGATGGGTCCCCACGCTTCATCGCTTCTGGAAGCCGTTCGAGAAGCGCCTCGGCGAGGCCAAGTCCAAGATGCCGGAGGTCAAGCGCACCGGCCTCAAGACCGGCATCAAATGCGAGCAGGACGGCGGCGAGATGGTCATCAAATGGGGCCGCAACGGCGAGTTCCTCGCGTGCTCCAACTATCCGAAGTGCCGCAACACCAAGGAATTCAAGCGCGACGACCAAGGCAACATCCAGATTGTCGAATCCGCCGCCGCGACGATGACCGACGTGACCTGTGACAAATGCGGCAAGCCGATGGTGCGCAAGCGCTCGCGCTTCGGCGAGTTCCTCGGATGCTCCGGTTATCCCGATTGCGACGGCATCAAGCGGCTCAAGGCGGAGCCGGTCAAGACAGGCGTCGCGTGCCCCGAATGCAAAGAGGGCGAGATGCTCGAACGCCGCACCCGCCGCGGCAAGATTTTCTGGGGATGCGGCCGTTATCCGAAATGCAAGTTCGCTAGCTGGGACAAAGTCATCCCGCAACCCTGCCCGCAGTGCGGTGCGCCATACCTGGTCGAGAAAGTGACGAAGAAGGAGGGCGCGCGCTGGCAATGCGCCAAGGAAGGATGTGACTACCGCATCGCGGTCCCGGATCGCGCGCTGCCTCCCTCAACGCCTCCTGCATCATCGGGCAACGAAGCCCACCCCGGCGCATAGATCCTAGGAACGCGCCGATTCAACCTCCGCCAGCCGCCGCTCGAGGAAGCGCCGGTCGGCGTTGTTGCTCACCGCCGACAGCGCGCGCCGATACGATGATGCCGCTTCCGAAAACTCGCCCATCCGGCGCAGCAGCTCCGCTTTCGCCGACCACATCAGGTAGTAGTCGTTCAGCTCGCCCGAGGCTTCGAGCTCTGCGATGAGCGCGAGGCCGCGCTCGAGTCCGTATGCCATGGCGATCGCGACCGCATGATTCAGTGCGATAATCGAGGTATTGCGAATCGCGAGCAGCATCTCGTAGAGCTGCGCGATATGCGCCCAGTCCGTGTCTTCAGCGCGTCTCGCGCGAGCATGCTCCGCCGCGATCGCCGCCTGGATCGCATACGGCCCCGGCACCGCGACCGACATCGCATCTTTCACCAGCAGCAGTCCCTCGACGATCTGCCGATGGTCCCAGCGCGCGCGATCCTGATCCTCCAAAAGAATCATGTCGCCGTTTTGGTCCGTGCGCGTGTCGCGACGCGAATCGTGCAACAGCATCAGCGCGAGCAGCCCACGCGCTTCCAACTCACTCGGCATCAGCATGATGAGGATGCGCGCGAGGCGAATGGCTTCGGCACATAAATCCTTACGCACTACCGCGTCGCCGGAACTTGCGCGGTAACCTTCATTGAACACGAGATATATGACCACCATTACGGATTCGAGACGCTCCGGTAGCGCGTCGCCCGACGGGACCACATACGGGATGCCGGCGGTGTGTATCTTGCGCTGCGCCCGCACGATGCGCTGCGCCATCGCCGCGGTCGGCGTGACGAACGCGCGCGCGATTTCCTCGGTCGTGAGTCCGCAGAGGGTGCGCAGCGACAAGGCGATCTGCGCCTCGCGATTTAGTGCCGGATGGCAGCAGGTGAAGATGAGCCGCAGCCGCTCATCGGGAAATGAATCTGCATCGTCATCGGAGGTGGAAGACATTTCGAATTTGATCAGGCGCTGGATTTCCTCGCGGCGCGCGCCGAACCAGCTCTGCCGCCGCGCCTTATCGATCGCCTTATGCCGCGCCGTCGCGACCAGCCACGCGAGCGGATTCTTCGGCACGCCCTCGCGCGGCCACTGCTCGACCGCGGCAGCAAATGC
>Ga0335079_10008989_pt1 | contig 11389 bp, 9 predicted proteins | sample Lox_Sample_33_FD_206719 | JGI IMG/M metagenome (GOLD analysis project Ga0335079, IMG submission 206719) | Soil microbial communities from Loxahatchee National Wildlife Refuge, Florida, United States - Lox_Sample_3.3 | ecosystem: Environmental > Terrestrial > Soil > Wetlands | place: USA: Florida... | reverse complement strand
AAAGCACATCAACTACGCTTTGGCCGACCGGCATGTGGCCGAACTGGTGGAAACCGTCCTCGCCCATTCGCGAGAAACCTGAGCAATTCAAGTTTGCGGCTTTTCGAAATCACGGCGAAGCCGCGGCGAGGAGAGGTGTGTCGATGCGTTTACGATGCCGGCAGTGGATGATGGCGTGGGCTGCAGTGCGGCTCGCGTGCCTCGCCACATTCGCCGGCGTGGCTACCGTTTCGGCGCAGAACCAAGGCGGCCACGATCCGGAGCGCTGGAATTGGTTTTACCAGGCCACATCGATCGGTGATTCTCACGGGACGTTCCCATCGCCTTACGAAGGAGCATTCAGCCTCCAGGATGTTCCCGAACGCGATGTGTCCCTCACCACGACTCTGTTCCTCGGTCTCCGCCTGGAGCGCAACACACAGTTATATTTCGATCCCGAGATCGCGGGCGGCAGAGGATTCAGTGGAGTAGACGGGTTGGCGAATTCACCCAACGGCGAGTTGCCCCGCGTGGCCAGTGCGACCCCCAAGCCGTACATCGCACGGCTGTACGTCAGCCATGATTTCGGCTTTGGCGCCAAGAAGGAATTCGTAGAGAGCGATGTCAATCAACTGGCAGGCGAGCGGCCCGTGAATCGATACACAGTTACGGTGGGCCGGTTCACTGTCACCGATTTCTTCGACAATAACCGGTATACCCACGATCCGCGGAGCCAGTTCATGGGCTGGGCTATTATGTACAACGGCGCCTGGGACTATCCCGCCGATACGCGTGGCTACACGTGGGGCTGGGTCCACGAGCTGCACACACGGCATTGGTCGTTCCGGTATGGCAGCGCCGCCATGCCGCGGGTGGCCAACGGGCTGCGATTCGACCGCCGCCTGTTCCGCGACCGTGCCGACGTCCTCGAGGGCGAATATCGCTACGAGCTTCAGAAGCACCCTGGAACGGTCCGTCTGCTGGGCTACCAGAACCACGCGGATGCCGGGACCTATGCGGATTCCATCCGGCTGGCGAAACTGGAGGGCGGGGTGCCCGACATCACGGCGACCCGGCGCGTGGGCACGCTGAAGTACGGAACGGGGATCAGCTTCGATCAGGAGATTACGAAAGAAGTCGGCGCGTTCGGCCGCCTGGGATGGAATGACGGCAAGACCGAGAGTTTCGCCTTCACGGCCATGGACCGGCTGGCCACCGGAGGCGTTTCCGTCACCGGGCAGCGTTGGCGCCGGCCGAATGACACCGTAGCGACGGAGCTCACGGCCGGCGGCCTTTCCGCCGTTCACGCGCAGTACCTGGCGCTCGGCGGCCACGATTTTCTCATCGGCGATGGCACTCTGCGCTATGGCCCGGAATATGTCTGGGAGAGCTACTACAGCGCCCGGTTATTGCCCTGGTTCTTCGCGAGCTTCGACCTGCAGCACGTTAACAACCCGGCCTACAACCGCGACCGCGGACCGCTGTGGATCGAGAGCCTCCGGCTGCATATCGAATTCGGAAAGAACAGCTTCACCCGTCACACCCCGTGATGCGTTACCGTTCCATGTGGGGACGGGCCTTCCGGCCCGCCGCCGGGCTTCCGCCCGGCGTCTGGAGTGTGGACACTCCCCTGACCGCAAAGGCACCGCTCCCTTTGGTCGCGGCTCGGTATGCATTCCTCAAGAGCCGTGGTTGGTCCCGTCGGGGCCGGTTTCACAAATGCACTGGGCCGTCGCCGTCTCCACGGTTGATGTGCCAATCCACCACGCCGAGTTTGCGGAGCGCCGGCGATGTGGCCAACAGAAAGTTCGATGGTCCGCCGAAAAACCCGTCGGCTCGCAATGCTTCCATCCAAGCGGGGTGACTTTGGTTCGAAAGGATGAGGTCGACGCCCCGTTGCTCCAAGTAAACTCGTGCAGCGCGAATCACCGCGGCGGCATCTTCCGGCCTGGCGAGACAATCGACGATCGTCCCGACGCGGAGATCGCCGAAATATTGGTCGCCACGCATCGCCGTATCGACTAAGACCGCCCAACCCGCCGCGGTTTGGATGCGAAGGAACCGTGGATTCGATTGCGGATACAACTGCCGCAACTCCTCGGCATTGCGCATGCCGATCATTCCGTAGGCGCGGTGAACGACCTCCCAGAGCTCATCGGCCCAGAGCCCGAATTCCGCGACTTCGCTAAAGGCGGCAGCGGCGGTGTGTGTCCGTAACCGCTGAATCGCGTGAAGTCCAAGCCAACCGGCGCCTGTCGAAGCAGCCAGATCCATCAGGAGTAAGCGCCAGCGGGAACCGCGCGCGGCGCGAATCTGGCGAAGAAATCGGGCGGGATGCACGACGCGAAAGTAGAACGGAATCGGTGACAGGCTCCAGCCCGCGGCCTGGAGCATTCGCGGCAGCGGCTGTTGATACCCACCCATTCCCAGCGCATATAAGAGCGGCTCCTTCTGGAGGGCGTCGCGCAGCAGGAGCGCACCGACGAGCGCGAAACGCTTGTCGATGATGCCTTCCGAAACAGGGAGGCGATAGTGGGCCACGCAGCGTATCTCGCCCCGGAAGGAGAATTTTTGCGGCCGGAGCGTGTAGCCGCCCCGGACCACACCATCCTCCAAAGCGAGGTAACTTTGGGACCCCGGCAGCATTTCCGCATGCGGATCGGCGGGCAGGCGCAGGCCTTCTTCGACGCCTGCCGCATCGAGCCGGCCATTGAATTCGCGCACGACCGAGCGCAATTCCGCGGAAAACGGAACGATTTCGATCGGCATCAGGTGATCTTCGTTCGAACCAGCGTCGCGATTGCGCCGAGGTCCTTCATGCGTTCCATCTCTTCCGGGGCGAACTGGATTCCGTACTTGTCTTCGAGTGCGAGCACCAGGGAGAGATGCTGCACCGAATCCCAGGCCTCGATCTGCTCGGGAGAGGATGCGCCGGTCAGCGACAAGGCGTCGATCGCGAAAACGTCTGCCGCGACGCCGCACACTTCGCTCAAGATATCGCCGTTCATACTTTCTCCGCGGCCACAAACACCCGGACCCACTGGGGAACTCGCGGCTCGGCACTGGTGAGATCCAGACCCCAATGCTGGCCCTCCGCCGATTCCGAGATCAGTTGAAACCTATGCTGGGCGAAGAAATCCTTGGCCGGGGCATTCTTCTTTGTTGGCAGAAACCAACCGTCCAGCCGCCTGGCGCCGCGCGCGCGTGCTTCTTCGGCCAGAGAGGCGATGAGCGCCGTCTCGATCGTTCGGCCAATCACGCGGCAACTCAACAGGAACGTATCGATCTCACAGACGGCCCCGCGGTCGCACGTGATGGCCACACCCACCAGCCCATTGTCGGCGTAACGGTCGCGGACCTGAATCGAGAGCAGGCGCCAGCCAGGCCGTCTCGCCAACTCCGCAATCTGCTGCTCGGTGTAGCGCCTGGTCGTAAGGTTGAATTGATTGGTTTTTTGGGTAAGTTGCGCGACGCGCGCCAGCGTGAGCGCGTTCACCGGCGCGATCTCGGCCTCTTGCGCGAGCGAGCGGTAGAAATCCTCCCGCGTAGGCGCACTCTGTTCGAGCGCCTGCCGCTCGCGTTCGGCCGCGTAATAAGTGCCTCGCTGGCGGTCTTCATCGGACAGAGTGAGTCTCTCGAATACGGGACAATCGCGCACCGAACGCGCATACTGCAGTGGATCGGATGGCAATTCCACAACCATCACTTCTGGTAATTGCTCGCGCACCTGCTGGCGTTCGAGCGGATTGTCATCGACAAATGCCATTGCGTCCAGACCGATATTCAACTCGGCAGCAATCTCGCGCAGGCTCTGGGCCTTGTCGTTCCAGTTGGTGCGCATCGCCGTGAAATCTTCCGGCTCAAGCAGCATACCCGGATGGTCGCGCAGCACTTCCCAGGCATCTTGCGGATTATTCTTACTCGAGACCGCAAGCAGAATGCCGCGCCGCGAGAGATCCAGCAATGCGCGCTGCATGGCTTGATATGCCGCGCCGGGATACTCCGGCCCCAACTGAATCCCCGCCATTCCATCTTCGCCGATGACGCCGCCCCAGAGAGTGTTATCCAGATCCACCGCAACGCACTTCGCTTGCCTGCCGGCCAGCGGCGCGAGAAACTTCATCCACTCCTGGGCCATGTAGATCAGGTTGGCCGCCGCGACCGGCAGCCGGACCGAGAGCCACTTCCGTTCATCTCCCCAGTGCTCGCGGCCGTGACGCGCTACCAGCGCGTCGTAATCCAGAAAGTAGATACCCCGATGTTCGGCCGCCAGCTTGCGAAGGTTGCGGTTGATTTGTTCAATAGCGTTCGCCTGATTGTCCATCAACTGGCTGTCGTAAACACCTTGCGTAGTGATTGCCGGGCGCTCCAGTGTATGCACGATCAGGCTGGCCGTGCTGTTCCCGCGGAAGGCTCGTATCCAGCCGGCATACTGACCGGTGACGCGATCGACCACTTCGGCATACGAGGCGCCCTGCTCCAGTTCCGGTGCAAGATCGTGCGTTCGGACAGCGAGGATTACACTATCCGGGTGGAAGGCATATAGCCTGCTCGAGCCATCGAGTAGCTCTTGCGCATACGCGTTGAATTCCCCGACGTGAATATCGAGGTCGATGCCCCACCGAAACGCACATGCCTTCAGAATCGGTACTATCGGTTCTACGGTAAATGACCTTAGAATTGCGCAGCGGTGCGATGCTAACTTTAGTTGATCGCGGAGCCGGGAATAGGCCGTCACTGCGAACCCTGCCAGCGGCGCGCTGCCGTGCTTATCCCATAGCACCTGCAGGCGCCACGACGCCTCGCGCCACTCACCACCTGCGAGTAACTCCTCGATTTCGTGGCGTAGGTCCGATAACTCCATGGGTAAGTCCCCATTATGGCAAGTCCGCGGCCACTGTTATTACTAACTGAATACTATAACCTTAGACCTATTTTCGCGATCCATTCCATAGACTAGACTCGAAGCAGCCATGGGCTCACGCCTGTACCAGACACTCCGGATAATCCCTTTCCTGTTTCTGCTGTCGTTCGCGACTGAACGGCAAGCGCATGCCTACGCCGATCCCGGTTCCGGAGTTCTCATCTGGCAGATGCTGGTGGCAGGATTCGTGGGAATCGCCTTCTACTTTCGGCGGCTCACTTCGTGGTTCAAGGGCAAAAAAGGTCCCAAGGAGTGAATGAAAGCATCTCTGCCGAACGGCCGCTCGAGGATGCCGGCAGTCTAGCCGTTTCCTTTCGTGACCCGGCCGGCAGCCTGTTCCCGCTGGATGGCCGGATCTTCCGCATCGTGAACGCCGCCGGCGTTGCCGATCTCGAAACATTCTTCGAATCCGCTCGAGCGCAGGAGTTTGTGGCCGCACACCAGATCGCGGGCACGCGCCGCCTTGCCGCTGACGAGGCGCGGCGGTTAGTCAGCGATCCGCGCGTCCGGCAGTTGTACCAGATCACTTCGGGCCAAATGCTCATAGAGCACGAGCGCATCGATTTCCCCAGCTTCCCCTACGAATGGCCGCCCGAGATGCTGCATGCCGCCGGCGTACTGACGCTGGATCTGGCGCAAGGGCTTCTCGAAGATGGAATGGGGCTGAAGGATGCGACCCCATACAACGTCCTCTTCCGCGGCCCCGAACCTGTGTTTATCGACGTGCTGTCGTTCGAACGGCGCGACGCCCGAGACCCAACTTGGCTGCCCTACGCGCAATTCGTGCGCACGTTTCTGCTGCCGCTCCTGGCAAACCGGCATTTCGGTATTGCGCTCGATCAGATTCTGACGACGCGCCGCGACGGGCTCGAGCCGGAGGAAGTGTACCGCTGGTCGACGGCTCTCCAACGCTGGAAGCCGGGTTTTCTGTCGCTGGTGAGTATGCCCACCTGGCTGGGCAGCAAGCAGTCCGCAGACGATCAGAAGATCTACCAGAAGAAGCTTATGAGCGACCCCGAAAAGGCGCGGTATATCCTGGCCGCTGTCTTGAAGGGACTGCGCCGCAGCCTGAACCGCCTCGAGCCCAAGACGGGAAGCACCAGCTCGTGGACCAGTTACATGGACACGAACAATAACTACTCGGCGGACCATTTCGCGGCTAAGGAACGATTCGTCGCAGACGCACTGGCTGAGTTCGCGCCGCGCCGGGTGTTAGATGCCGGCTGTAACACGGGCCATTTCAGCGCCCTCGCAGCGCGAGCCGGCGCGTCGGTGGTGGCCATCGACTACGACCCCGTTGTATTAGGTCCGGTGTGGCGGCAGGCTCGCGCCGAAAAACTGGATATCCTTCCTCTCGCGGTCAATCTGACCCGCCCCACTCCCGGCACCGGCTGGCGCAACCGTGAGTGCTCGTCGTTCCTCGACCGCGCGCGCGGCCACTTCGATGTGGTGTTGATGCTGGCCGTGATCCATCACATGTTAGTGACGGAACGCGTGCCGCTGCGCGACATTCTGGAGCTTGCCTCCGAGCTGACGAAAGATATTCTGATTGTGGAGTTCATCGCCCCCACCGACTCCATGTTCCAGCGGCTCACTCGCGGCCGCGAAGAGTTGCACAAAGATTTGAACCACCAGCTATTTGAAGATCTCTGCCGGGAACAATTCTCGATTGTGCGCACGCAGCATATCGAATCATCCAGCCGGTGGCTGTACCTTTTGCGGAAACGCGCGTGACTTACCTGGCCCAGGCCCTGTTCTTTATCAGCGTGGCATTCGCGCTGTACACTATCGCGGGCTATCCCGCGCTGCTCGCCCTGTGGGCCCGGTTCCGCTCGCGGTCCGTGCATCGTAAATTCACACCGGTTGCGGTGACGATCCTTCTACCGGTTCGCAACGGAGAGCGTTGGCTGCGGGCTAAACTGGAATCGCTGTTTGCGCTCGACTACCCGCGCGAGCTGGTCGAGATCCTGGTGATCTCCGACGGCTCGACGGATGGCACCGAAGAACTGGCCGTCGAGTATGCCTCCGCCGGAAAGATCGATCTCTTGTGCGTTCCGCGAAACGGCAAAGCAGCCGCATTGAATGCCGGAATCGAGCGGGCGGGCGGCGAGATTCTGTTTTTCACCGACGTCCGGCAGGCATTGGCGCCGGACTGCCTGCGGAACCTGGTGACCTGTTTTGGCGATCCCTCGGTCGGGGCCGTGAGCGGCGAACTGGTGATCCGCGACGGCGAGACGCTCGAAGAGCTTTCGGTCGGCCTCTACTGGAAGTACGAAAAATGGCTGCGCAAGTGCGAAAGCCGGATCGACTCCGTGATGGGAGCGTCGGGATGCATCTATGCCATGCGGCGCACGCTGGCAGTCCCCCTGCCTGCGGAAACGCTGGTGGACGACATGTTTCTGCCGCTTGCAGCGTTCTTTCGCGGCTACCGCGTGATCCTCGATGACACAGCGAAAGCGTTCGACTACCCCACCGGGCTCGATGCCGAATTCCGGCGCAAGGTCCGCACACTGGCCGGCGTCTACCAAATCCTGGGGCTCTATCCGGAACTTCTGACGCGCAACCGGATGCTCCTGGCATTCCTTTCGCACAAGCTGGCGCGCCTGCTGTTGCCATTCGCGCTGCTGGCGGCCGCTGCCACCACGCCTGTTCTCGAGGAACCGTGGCGCACCGTGGCCTTCGGAGCACAGGCGCTATTCTACGGATTGGCGTTAGCCGACTGGTGTTTACCGCAGCGCTTTGCCGGGAAGCGCGTCACCAGCCCGCTGCGCAGTATCGTGGTTCTGCTCGCAGCCGCGTTTTGCGCTGCGTTCGTTTGGTTGCGGCCGCCTGCCAACCTGTGGAAAGAAACTCAGGTGCGCTCGGCGCGTTCGCTGCCCTAAGCTATGGCGAAAACCTGCCCCGTGCTGCTCATGACGCGCTCACTCGGTTTGGGCGGCACGGAGCGCCAGCTCACGGAAATCGCCAAGGCACTGGCCGGCTCCGAATTCGAGCCTCATGTCGGCTGCTTCGACGCCGACGGATTCCGCGCCCGGGAACTCGAAGCCTCGGGTGTCCCGATCGTCAAGTTTCCCGTGCGTTCGTTTCTCCGCCCTGGGCTACTCGCAGGAGCGATCGCGCTGGGACGCTACGTCAAAGAGCACGCGATTCAGATCGTCCACACCTTCGATGTCCCGCTGAATCTGTTCGGCGTACCGGCCGCCCGCTTGTACCGCGCGCCGCATGTGATTTCGAGCCAGCGTGCATTCCGCGCTTTGACGCCCGGCCTGCGCCGGCGCATGCTCCGATTTACCGACCAGCTTGTGGATGCCATCGTCGTCAACAGCGAAGCCGTCGGCCGCGATCTGATCGAAACTGACCACGTGCCTCCGCGCCTCATCCACCTCTGTTACAACGGCATCGATTCCAGCCTGTTCCATGCAGATGGGCGGTCTTTTAAAGGCCCGGCGGTCATCGGTGTCATCAGCGCCCTGCGGCCGGAAAAGAGCATCGAAACCCTGATCGAAGCCTTCGGGCAGCTTGGGCCGCGGACGGACGTGCACCTGAGAATCATCGGTAGCGGTTCGGCTCTTGCGGCGTCGCAGGCTCTGGCTGCCCGGCTCAACTTGGGAGATCGCTGCCGGTTTGAGCCGGCCACCGTATCCGTCGCGGACGCGCTTCGCGAGATCGATATTTTTGTATTGCCATCGGCGTCGGAATCCTTCTCCAACTCGTTGATGGAAGCGATGGCTTGCGGATGTTGCGCGGTCGCATCCCGTGTAGGCGGTAATTCGGAACTGATCGCCGATCGCGAGACCGGTCTGCTTTTTTCCGCGGGCGCGACGGGCGAGCTGGCCGCCTGCCTCGATCTATTACTGCGCGATGGCGAGCTGCGGCGCCGTCTGGCGGTGGCCGGCAATCGCAGGATTCACGATCGATTCACCATCGCACGGTCGGCAGGGGTGATGGAAGAAATCTACCGCAACGTGCTCGCCGGCTGATACGCTGGTGACGATCCATCATGCGGCTGCTGCGACGGCTCATCGGCACTCTCCTCATCGGCGCGGGTCTGCTTGTCTACATTGTGATGTTTACGCCTCTGGTGCCCTGGTGGGCCCGCAAACTGGCTGGGCCATGGAATGACCCGAGCGGCGATGTGCTGATCGTGCTGGCCGGATCCGGGCTGGAGGAAGGCGTTCTCGGCGAAAGCTCGTACTTGCGGGCTGTCTACGCCGTGCGTGCGTACCAACAGGCGCCGTATGCGAAGGTGATCGTGAGTGGCGGCGGACCTACGCACCCGGCGTCAGCGATGCGCGATCTCCTGGTCTGCCGGGGAATCCCTGCCGACCGCGTGATGGTCGAGAACGCTGCTACCAGCACGCATGAGAATGCGCTCTTCGTGAAAAACCTGCTGGGGAACACGCAAGGCCGCAAGGTGTTATTGACGAGTGATTATCACATGTACCGTGCCGAGCGGGCCTTTTTGAAAGCGGGAGTGACCACTCTACCGCATCCGTTTCCCGACGCCATCAAGCGCAGTTCATCCTATACCGAACGCTGGCCGATTTTCTTTGAGCTCGCAAGCGAATTGGTGAAGAGCGCGTACTACTATACGCGCGGATGGATTTGAACAGAGGCTCACTTCAGCACCGTCTCCACCACCAACCCGCCACGCAGCTTCACCCGCAAGGTGTAAATCTCGCCGTGCGCATCGAGTGTCAGGTGCTCCAGCGGCTCGCGAAAACTGACCGCCGCGGCAAGCGAAACCGGCAGCGGGCCCCGGTAGGTGACGCAGCGGGCGGCGGCCGATTCTTTGCTCCCGAACACCCGTGAGCGCCAGGCCGGGACAAATTCGGCCGGCCGTGAGAACGCCATCTGGTCGAAGGTTTCCGTGCTGTCGCCGGCATGCCAGAACTGCTCCACCTGGTGATCGCCGGAAGGGCCTTCGACCTGGTCGAGAATCAGCAGCAGATGTTGCTGTTTGAGAAAGATCCACCGCCGCCGGTGCACGAAGCCGGCGTAACGGCAGTGGGCGTCGAGCAGATCCCGATCGGGCTTGGAAATCCACTCACGTATTTTGGCGTCGGGCAGGCCACGCCAGCGGAAAGGGCCGGCCGGTTCGGCCTGGTCGGCGCCGTCGATGCGAATGGTGTTGTGCGAGGCCGATCCGCGGAACCGGTCGCGCCATTCTGCATCGGCAACATACGTGAAAGTTCCCGGGTCGATCAACAGTTCGCGGCTGCCCCGGCGGCACACGAAACTGAGCACATCGGAGTGGCTGTGTCCGGCGCTGCGCGGGCCGAATCCGCCGGCTTTGGCCACGATCTGCACATCGCCGGCCGTCATGATGGCCACCCCGGCATTCGGAAACAGCCGGGAACAGGGCCGCGTGTGGGGTGCGGGCGTGCATTCGAGGGCCGGCTTTCCGATCCACCAGGCCGCTTGCTCCGCCAAGTCCTCCGCCGACCGGATCCACTCCGGCCGCTCCAGTCGAACGGCGCACGTGGCCATGGTTGCCGGGCCGAACGCGTTGCGCGCGCCGTAAGGATGGAACATGCGCCCGCCATCGTCATCGCCGATGGCCGGCAGCCGCCCCGCCGCGCCGAGAAGAGCGTCCAGGTAATCCGCCATGCGAGCGAGCTTGTCGAGGTATCGAAGCGAGGGTTTGCCGCGCACCGCGTGCCACAGGAAGAAATCGAGCGCATAGACGTGGTAATACGTCGATTGTTCCATGTGGCTGCCATCCGCCATCACCTGGGATTCCATTTCTGCCTCGAGGATTTCCGCACCGCGCGCCTGCCAGCGGGCGCTCGTTGGAAACTCCGGGTAGAGCAACCCTAACGTGTGAAGCGCCACGGCCTCGCCGATCAGGTGCGTGTTCGGAGAAAAGTAGATGGAGAGATTCCGTTCCAGAAAACATCCGTGGTGGTAGAGGCCGGTCGCGAGGTTCTGGCGGTTGGGAGAGCCCAGCCATTCGCCGGTCAAGTGGTCCACCCAGATCCAGGAGAGCGCGCGGAAAGCGGCTTCTAGCGCGCTGACCCAATTGATGCCACGCAGAAATGGATTGGCGGCTTCCCAACTGGTGAGCTGCCGGCGGATTTCATCCAGATAGGTATGTTCGCCGCTGAAGCGGAAAGCCTGCGCCAGAACCACCATGTGCTGATGGCGATTCAATTCCCAAATGTGCTTGTGATCGCCCGAGCGGACGAAATCGAGATATGCGATGTGGCGAAAATAGGCCGGATCGGTCTCCACCTGGTGCACGTAGTCGCGCCGCCAGCGAATGTCCTCTCCCGTGGTGAGGACCTCGCCGAATATCGGAATTCGCCCGCTCAGGATCTCATTCGCCAGGCGCACCACCTCGGTGGCGAATGAAGTGGGCCGCAATCGTTCGATCACCGGGGCAGCATCGGGAAGAGCAGGCAGGCGCGGTTCTTTTTGGAGCGGCGGCGGAAGGAAAAGAAAGTACAGGTTGCTGAATTCCTGTCGAAGGCGGAACGCGATTTC
>Ga0335079_10008986_pt1 | contig 11390 bp, 9 predicted proteins | sample Lox_Sample_33_FD_206719 | JGI IMG/M metagenome (GOLD analysis project Ga0335079, IMG submission 206719) | Soil microbial communities from Loxahatchee National Wildlife Refuge, Florida, United States - Lox_Sample_3.3 | ecosystem: Environmental > Terrestrial > Soil > Wetlands | place: USA: Florida... | reverse complement strand
CGCTCGGCAAGGACGGGCTGAAGTGCCAGGTCGAATTGATGAAGGAATTGAAGCTCGGCCAGCCGGCGATTTCCTGGCACACCGTGCGCGACACCATCGCCGAGGTCGGCTGCTTCCTCGGCCTGGTCACCGGCACCTGCGGCAAGATCGCCTTCGACGTGAAGCTGTTGATGCAGACCGAGGTCGAGGAAGTCTACGAACCGTTCCACGAGGGGCGCGGCTCGTCCTCGACCATGCCGCAGAAGCGCAACCCGATCTCCTCGGTCTACATCACCGCGCAAACCGCGATGGTGAAGCAGCTGACCGCCGCCTTGCTCGAAGCCATGGTCGAGGACCACGAGCGCGCCACCGGCCCGTGGGAGATCGAATGGATCGCGCTGCCGGAAATCTTCATGCTCTCGGCCGGCGCGCTGGCGCAGACGCGCTTCCTGGTGCGCGGCCTGCAGGTCAACGAAAAGAAGATGCGCAGCAATCTCGACATCACCAAGGGCCTGATCATGTCGGAAGCGGTGATGATGGGCCTGGGCGACAAGATGGGGCGCAACTACGCGCACGACGTCGTCTATGATATCTGTCGCGAAGTGGTGAAAACTGGGCGGCCGCTCATCGACTTGCTGGAAGAAAATAAAGAGATCCGAAAGCACGCCAGCCGAAAGCAGTTAGAGAAAATGGTCGATCCGGTGAACTATCTCGGCGTCGCCGGCGCGATGGTCGACCGCGTCTTGAAGCTGCGGAAATAAAACGGCCCCCGCTCGCGCGGAGGCCGTGACATCGGGAAAGCTTTTGCTCAGGCGCCGGCTTTGGCGCCCGCTTTCTTGTTCTGCCGGTTGTGCACCAGATCGTCGACCACGGCCGGGTCGGCGAGTGTCGAGGTGTCGCCGAGATTGCCGAACTCGTCCTCGGCAATCTTGCGCAGGATGCGCCGCATGATCTTGCCCGAGCGCGTCTTCGGCAGGCCGGGCGAGAACTGGATCAGGTCGGGCGAGGCGATCGGGCCGATCTCCTTGCGCACCCAGCCGACCAGTTCCTTGCGCAGGTCCTCGCTCGGCTGCTCGCCGGCCATCAGCGTCACATAAGCGTAGATGCCCTGGCCCTTGATGTCGTGCGGATAGCCGACGACGGCGGCCTCCGACACCTTCGGATGCGCCACCAGCGCGCTTTCGACTTCAGCGGTGCCCAGGCGATGGCCGGCGACGTTGATCACGTCGTCGACGCGGCCGGTGATCCAGTAGTAGCCGTCCTCGTCGCGGCGGCAGCCGTCGCCGGTGAAATAGCGGCCGATATAGGTCGAGAAGTAGGTCTGCACGAAGCGCTCGTGGTCGCCATAGACCGTGCGCATCTGGCCCGGCCAGGCGTCGGCGATGCACAGGTTGCCGCTGCCGGCGCCTTTAAGCTCGTTGCCTTCGGCATCGACGATCTGCGGAATGACGCCGAAGAACGGCAGCGTCGCCGAGCCGGGCTTCTGCGCGATCGCGCCGGGCAGCGGCGTGATCAAGATGCCGCCGGTTTCGGTCTGCCACCAGGTATCGACGATCGGGCAGCGGTCCTCGCCGACCACGTGGTAGTACCACTCCCACGCCTCGGGATTGATCGGCTCGCCGACGGTGCCGAGCAGGCGCAAGGATTTGCGCGAGGTCTTCTTCACCGGATCGTTGCCGCCCTGCATCAACGCGCGGATCGCGGTCGGCGCCGTGTAGATGATGTTGACTTGGTGCTTGTCGCACACCTCCCAGAAGCGCGAGGTCGATGGATAGTTCGGCACGCCCTCGAACATCAGGCTTATCGCGCCGTTACTGAGCGGACCGTAGACGATGTAGCTGTGGCCGGTGACCCAGCCGACGTCCGCGGTGCACCAGTAGATGTCGCCGTCGTGATAGTCGAACACGTATTGATGGGTGATCGAGGTGTAGACTGCGTAGCCGCCGGTGGTGTGCAGCACGCCCTTCGGCTTGCCGGTCGAGCCAGAGGTGTAAAGAATGAACAGCGGATCCTCGGCGTTCATCTCCTCGCACGGGCAATCGGCCGGCACGGTCTTGGCGATCTCGTCGTAATAGACATCGCGCCCGGCCTGCATGTTGACCTTCTCGCCGGTGCGGCGAACGACAATGATCGAGGTGACGCCGCCGGCCTTTTCGGCGGCGGCATCGGCATTCACCTTGAGCGGGATCTTGCGGCCGCCGCGCACGCCTTCGTCGGCGGTGACGATGATGGGCGACTTGCAGTCTTCGATGCGGCCGGCGAGCGAGTCGGGCGAGAAGCCGCCGAACACCACGGAGTGGATGGCGCCGATGCGCGCGCAGGCGAGCATGGAGATCGCCGCTTCGGGAATCATCGGCATGTAGATGGTGACGCGGTCGCCCTTCTTGACGCCGCGCGCCTTGAGCACATTGGCGAAGCGGCAGACCTCGGCGTGCAGTTGTTTGTAGGTGATCTTCTTGTCGTCTTTCGGATCGTCGCCTTCCCAGATGATCGCGGTCTGGTCGCCGCGCTTGGCGAGATGCCGATCGACGCAGTTGTAGGCGATGTTAAGCGTACCGTCCTCGAACCATTTGATCGAGACGTTGTGCGGATCGAAGGAGGTGTTCTTCACCTTGGTGAACGGCTTGATCCAGTCGATGCGCTTGGCCTGCTCGGCCCAGAAGCCGTTCGGATCCTTGATCGAGCGCTGGTACAGCTCCTGGTATTTGGCCTTGTCGGCGAAAGCGCGCTGCTGCCAGGCAGGCGGAACGGCGTAGATCTTGTCGGACATCGGAACTTCCTCCCCGCCCGCGGTCGCGCCGCAGGCTCCGTCTTGTTTGCGCCTATTATGCGATGGCAATCGCGCATGCGACAAGGCGCGGCAACCCCCACTTTTGGCGGGGTTTTGGCAGCGAAGATGGCCCGGAATGGGCCGCGCTCAGTACCGGAATAGTGGACCGACTAGAGGCCGCCCAGCTTGCACACCAGCTTCCATTCCTCGGCGGTCACCGGCTGCACCGACAGCCGCGTGTTGTTGACCAGCACCATCGCCTTGAGCTTCGGCTCGGCCTTGATCGCCTCGAGCGTCACCGGCTTGGGCAAAGGCTCAACCGCCTTCACGTCCACCACCACCCAGGGCTCGCCCGCCTTGGCGGTCGGGTCGGGATAATGCTCGCGCAGGATCTCGACGATGCCGACGGCGGCCTTCTCCTCTCCGGAGTGATAGAACAGCGCGCGGTCGCCCTTCTTCATCTTCATCAGGTTGAGCTTGGCCTGATGGTTGCGCACGCCGGACCAGGCTTCGCCTTTGGTGCCCGCTTTCATCTGCTGCGCCCACGACCAGGCGCCGGGCTCGGATTTCATCAGCCAGTAGGGCATATCATCCCTCCGCCTTCAGCGGCCTCGTGAGCAGCGACTCGATCGCAGCGTCCACGCTCAGCTTGCCGGCAAGGATGGCGGCGACCGCGGCGGAGATCGGCATCTCGATATTCTTTTCCCGCGCCATCTCCAGCAGCACCGGCGCGGTGAAGGCGCCTTCCGCCAGTTTGCCGTGCGCGGCGCTGCCCGCCGGCTCGCCTTTGCCCAGCGCGACGCCGAAGGAGAAGTTGCGCGACTGCGGGCTGGAGCAGGTCAGGATCAAGTCGCCCAACCCGGACAGGCCCATCATCGTTTCGGTCTTCGCCCCGAAGGCACGGCCGAAGCGTACCAGTTCGGCAAAGCCGCGCGTGGTCAGCGCCGCGAGCGCGCTGGCGCCGAGCCCCTTGCCGGTCACGACGCCGGCGGCGATCGCCAGCACGTTCTTGGTGGCGCCGCCGAGTTCCACGCCACGGACGTCGGTCGAGTGATAAGGCCGGAACGTGCCGGTGTTCATTGCATGCGCCAGATCGCGCGCGACCGCCTCGTCGCCGGCCGCGACGGTGACCGCCGTCGGCAGGCCGCGCGCCACATCGATGGCGAAGCTCGGCCCCGAGAGGATGCCGGGCAGCGCGCGCGGCGCGCATTCGGCGATCACCTCGGTCATGAATTTGTGCGTGCCCGCTTCGATGCCCTTGGCGCAGGCGATCAGCGGCATGCCGTCGCCGGTCGTTTGCGCCAGCGACTTCACCACCGAGCGCATCGCCTGCGCCGGCACGACCAGCAGGATGGCGTCGGCGAGCGAGGCCTCGCCCAGCGCGCGCGTCACCTTGATTGCGTCCTCCAGCCGCACGCCCGGCAGGAAACGGCTCTCGCGTTTTGACGCGAGGCCCTCGGCATTGTCCGGCTCGTGCTCCCACAGCGTGACGTCGCGGCCGGCGCGCGCGCAAGTCAACGCCAGCGCCGTTCCCCAGGCGCCGCCGCCGAGCACGGAAATTTTTTGCATGGTCATTTGTACGCCGCCGTGCGTTGCAACTTGCCTTTGGCCGCCGCGGCCTCGTCGAGCGGCCAGCGCGCGCGCGGCGCGACATCGAGCGCGTCGGTCAGGCCCATGGCCAGCCGCTCGCAGCCAGCCCAGGCAATCATAGCGCCGTTGTCGGTGCACAGTTCGAGCGGCGGCACCACCAGCGTGGTGCCGACCTCGAAGGCGAGGCGCTGCAGCACCTTGCGGATCGCTTGATTGGCGGCGACGCCGCCGGCGGCAACCAGCGCGCTGGGCGCACCGTAACGGGAGCGGAACAGCCGTAAGCCCGCGCGCAGCCGGTCGACGACCACGTCCACCACCGCCTGCTGGAACGAGGCGCAGAGATCGGCGACATCCTGTTCGCTGAGCGGCGCGATTTTCTCCGCTTCGAGGCGCAGCGCCGTCTTCAAGCCCGACAGCGAGAAGTCGGCCTCTTTGCGTCCCTGCATCGGCCGCGGCAAGGCGAAGCGCGCGGCATTGCCGGCGGTCGCCTCCTTCTCGACCAGCGGCCCGCCCGGATAGCCGAGGCCGAGGAGCTTCGCGGTCTTGTCGAAGGCTTCGCCGATGGCGTCGTCCTGCGTCGTGCCGATGCGCACGTAATCGCCGACGCCGCGCACCGCGACGATCTGGGTATGGCCGCCGGAGGCGAGAAACAGGCAATAGGGAAAGGCGGCGCCGTCGGTCAGCCGCGCGGTGAGCGCATGCGCCTCGAGATGATTGACCGCGATCAGCGGCTTGCGCTGCACCAGCGCGATCGCCTTGGCGGTGGTCAATCCGACAATGACGCCGCCGATCAGTCCTGGGCCGGCCGCAGCGGCAATACCGTCGAGCGCGGAGTAGCTGCATCCGGCCTGCGCCATGGCCTCGTCAATGACGAAATCCAGCACCTCGACATGGGCGCGCGCGGCGATCTCGGGCACCACGCCGCCGAAGGCTGCGTGCTCCGCCACCTGCGACAGCACGATATTGGACAGAATTCTGCCGCGGTCGTCCTCGGAACGTTCCACGACCGCCGCCGCGGTCTCGTCGCAGGTCGTCTCGATGCCGAGAACGATCATTTCGGCCTCTCGCGGCCTTTCCTTTTGCGCAACGTCTGCACTAAAAGACGCCCTAGCATTGAGAGGTCCCATGGCGCAATCCACCGCCCCCTTGCGCATCGGCACGCGCGGCAGCCCGCTGGCGCTGGTGCAGGCGCGCACGGTGCGGGCGCGGCTGTCCGCGGCGCTTGGCGTGCCGGAGGATGAAATCGAGCTCGTCATCATCCGCACCTCGGGCGACGCGATCCAGGATCGTCCGCTGGCGGAGGTCGGCGGCAAAGGCCTATTCACCAAGGAGATCGAAGAAGCGCTGCGCGACGGCCGCATCGACCTCGCGGTGCATTCGGCGAAAGACATGCCGACATTTTCGCAACCCGGCCTGATGCTGGCGGCCTGCATCGAGCGCGAGGACCCGCGCGACGTGTTCATCAGCCTTAAAGCGCGCTCGCTCGCCGAGCTGCCGACCGGCGCGACGCTCGGCACCGCCTCGCTGCGCCGGCAGGCGATCGCCAAGCGGTCGCGCGGCGATCTGCGCGTGATGCCACTGCGCGGCAACGTGGAGACGCGGCTGCGCAAGCTCGAGGCCGGCGAGGTCGACGCGACGATCCTGGCGCTCGCCGGCATGAAACGGCTCGGCCTCACCGCGCACGCGACCAAAATCATGAGCACGGACGAATTTCTCCCCGCCGTCGGCCAAGGCGCCATCGGCATCGAGGCGCGCGAAAGCGACGCGCGCACGCGCGACGCGCTGGCGCGTATCAATCACGACGACACGTTCATCGCACTGTCGGCGGAGCGCGCGTTCCTCGCGGTGCTCGACGGCTCCTGCAAGACGCCGATCAGCGGTCACGCCACGCTCAGCGGCGACACGATTGCGTTTCGCGGCTTGATCGCGCGCCCCGATGGCGCCGCCGCACACGACATCGCCGCGAATGGTCATCGCGCCGACGCGATCAAGATCTGCAGCGAAGCCGGGCGGCAATTGAAGCATCTCGCCGGCCCCGGATTTTTCAACTGACCCATGCGCCTCGTCGTCACCCGACCGCAGGCCGATGGCGAGCGCACCGCCGCCGCGCTCCGCGCCCGCGGTCACGAGGTGCTGCTCGCGCCGCTGATGCAGGTCGAGCCGGTCGCGGCCGACATCTTCGGCAACTGGGGCGGCATCATCATCACCAGCGCCAACGCGGCGAACGCGATCGCCGGCAATCCGGCGTGCGAGACACTGCGCAAGCTTCCGCTCTTCGCGGTCGGGCGGCGCAGCGCCGACGCCGCGCGGCAAGCGGGGTTCACCGACGTCACCTCGGCGGGCGGCGATGTACGCGATCTGGTGCGGCTAATCGCCGAGCGGCGCGCCGACGCGGCGGCGCCGCTTTTGTATCTCGCCGGTGAGGATCGCGCCGCCGATCTCGTCGGTGAACTGGTGATGCACGGCGTCGCCGCCGAGACGGCGGTGGTCTATCGCGCCGCCACGGCGCCGTTCCCTCCCGAACTGACCGCCGCGTTGCAAGCCGGCGAGGTCGACGCGGTGCTGCATTTCTCCAAGCGCAGCGCCGAGAATTATCTCGCCGGTGCGGCGCAGGCGGGCGTGGCGGCGCAGGCAATGAGCGTGCGGCACATTTGCCTGTCGGCGCAGATCGCCGCGCCGCTGGCCGACGCCGGCGCCGGCCGCATCGCCATCGCGCCGCGCCCCGATGAAGCCGCATTGATCGCCAGTCTGGAGCAGCCGCAGGCTTGATTGGCGCGCTATCGCCATTTGCGTTATTTCCTGCAGGCGGGTGCCGATTCGAGGGACTGCATGGCGGACAAACGCACGACGCCGGAAACGCCCGAAGGCGCGCCGCAGCCGTCGCCCGAAGGGCCGCGCCGCAAGAGACGCGCCGCTCCGACCATTGACCTCACCGCCATGGAAGTGTCGCCCGCGCAGCAGGCCGCAGCGCCGCCGCAGCCCGATCCTCCGCCCGCCACGGACGAGCCGCCGCCCGAGCCTGCCGATACCGCCTCGGCCGAACCGCCGCCGGCGCCAACCGAACGTTCGTTCGGCGCGGCCGCACTGGCCGGTGCAGCGGCCGGACTCGGTGCCGCGCTGCTGCTTCTGCTCGGCCTTTGGTTCGCCGGTCTTTTGCCGCTGCAACAGTCCACGAAAACGACAGCCGTGCCCGAGGCGCTCGACGCGCTGACCCAACGCGTGCGCGCGCTCGAAGCCGCGATCAAGAAACTGCCGACCGGCGACGCAGGGCTCGCCGGCCGGCTCACCGCCGCCGAAAACGCCATGAAGTCGCTCGGCGTCGCGCTCGCTGCGCTCAGCCATCGCAGCGATGATATCGCCGCCACCGTCAACCAGGCGCGCGACCGCGCCGACGCTGCCGCCAAGGCGGTCGCGGATTTGCAAGAGGCGATGAAGACAAGCACCGCCATGGGCGCTTCGCGCGCCGACGTCGAAGCGCTCGACAAGCGCATCGCCGTGCTGGAGAGCGCGGCGCAGTCCGCCCAAGCCGATATCGGCAAGATCGCGGCCAAGGGCAGCGGCAGCGATCGCGCGGCGCGCCTCGCCTTGAGCGCCGCAGTGCTGCGCGATGCCGCCGCGGCCGGCGCGCCGTTCGCCGACGAGCTCGCGGCGGTCAAACAACTGGGCGGCGGCGACACGGCGCTGGCGCCGCTCGCGCCCTTCGCCGCGACCGGCGTGCCGACCGCGCAAACACTGGCGCAAGAGTTGCGTGCGCTGTTGCCGGCCATGGTGAAGATTTCCGGCGCCTCGGCGCCGCAAGGCGGTTTCCTTGAGCGCCTGCAGGCGAATGCCGGCAAGCTGGTGCGCGTCCGCCCGGTCGATGCGCCGAAGGGTGACGACGCTTCGGCGGTGCTGGCGCGCCTTGAGATCGATGCGTCCAAGGCCGATATTGCGGCGGCGCTCGCCGATCTCGGCAAGCTCGACGGCGCGACACGCGCGCCGGCGCAGGCTTGGATCGAGAAAGCGCAAGCGCGGCAAGCCGCTCTCGACGCCGCGCGCAAATACGCGGCCGAGACGGCGCGCGCGCTCGCGGCCAAGGCGGGGGCCGAATGATCCGCGTCGTCACCTTCCTGTTGGCGGTCGCGGTGCTGGCGGCCGGTTTCGTCTGGTTTGCCGACCGCCCCGGCGACGTCGCCGTCACGTGGATGGGCTACCGCATCGAAACCTCGGTGATGGTGGCCGGCCTTGCCGTCGTCGCGCTGGTGATCGTGCTTATGGTGCTGTGGGCGATCGTGCGCGCCATCCTGCGCTCGCCCGAACAGGTGTCGCTGCTGTTCCGCCACCGCCGCGCCGTCAAAGGCCATCTCGCCATCACGCGGGGGCTGATCGCCATCGGCGCCGGCGATCTGCGCGCGGCGCGCAGATCCGCCGACGATGCCGCGCGGCTCGCGCCAGGCGACCCGCTCACTTTGCTGCTCACCGCACAATCGGCGCAGATGGCCGGCGACCGCAGCGGGGCCGAGCGCGCCTTCCGCGAAATGACCCGGCGCGAGGACACCAAGCTGTTGGGCTTGCGCGGGCTATATATCGAGGCGCAACGCCGCAGCGACGCACCCGCCGCCCGGCTCGCCGCCGAGGAGGCGGGCAAGGTCTCGCCAGCGCCGGCCTGGGCCGGACAGGCGGTGCTCGACTATCGCTGCGCCACCGCCGACTGGACCGGCGCGCTCGATGCGCTCGATCGCATGAAGCCCGCGCTGGATAAATCCGACTATCGCCGCAAGCGCGCTGTGCTGCTCACCGCGCGCGCGCTGGCGCTCGCCGACAGCGACCGTGACGCATCGCGCGCGGCCGCTCTGGAAGCTGTGAAGCTTGCGCCCGATCTGGTGCCGGCGGCGGCGCTCGCCGGCCGGCGGCTGGCGGAGGCGGGCGAGCAACGCAAGGCGCGGCGCATTTTGGAGAGGGCGTGGGCGGCAAGCCCGCATCCCGATATCGCCGAGGCTTATGTGCACCTGCGCCTGGGCGACAGTGCGCGCGAGCGGCTCACACGCATACAAAAGCTCGCCGCCCTGGCGCCGGGCAATATCGAAGGCGCGCTGGCGGTGGCGCGCGCCGCGCTCGATGCGCGTGAGTTCGCCACCGCGCGCGCGGAGCTCGCTCCTTATCTTGCAGCGCCGACGCAGCGGGTCGCGACCGTGATGGCGGAGATCGAAGAGGCCGAGCACGGCGACCAAGGCCGCGTGCGCGAATGGATGGCGCGCGGCATGCGCGCCGCCGGCGATCCAATGTGGACCGCTGACGGCACCGTTTCCGAGCACTGGTTGCCGATGTCGCCGAGCGGCCGGCTCGACGGCTATGCCTGGAAGGTGCCGCTGGCGGAAATCGGCGTTGTGCGGCCGGTGATCGAGGCGACTCCGCCGGCGCCCCCCGCCGAGTCGGCCGCGGTCGCGCCCGCGGCGCCGGAAGCTCCGCTGCAAGCGGCGCCAGAACCGCCGCCGCGCAAAGCGCAGAAACCGGCCGCCAAGCCGCCCGTCAAGGCAAAGCCGGCCGAGCCGGTGATCCCGCTGGTGCACGCCCCCGATGATCCTGGGCCCGAATCCGCCCTGGAGAGCGATCCGGTACCGGAAACCTCACCGTCGCCGCCGCTCGCGCCCTGGCAGCGCTTCATGCAGCGGTTTCGTTAAGGGCCTTCGCGTATTGCTATTCCCGGCCCGCGCCGATAGTAGTGGCGCGAATTCGGGTTTTGATTTGCGCAGGATCTTGGCCGAAAACCGGTTGCCACTTTTCGGGATCAGGCGCGTCGCCGGCGTAGCTCAGCGGTAGAGCATCCGCTTCGTAAGCGGGTGGTCGGGGGTTCAAATCCCTCCGCCGGCACCAGCCTTCGCTCGCTTCGCGAGCCACGGCTCGGCTAGCCATTCAGCGACAATTGAGGAAGCGGACGAAGGCTGCCGCGCCGACGCTCCCAAGGAGCGTAGGCGGGCGAATTCACACATCTCCCGGGCTGAGCACGTCGGCCGACGAGTGCGCCTTGATCTCGCGCGCCGGGATTTGTCCGCGGATGTCGCGGCCGGTCGGTGTCCAGGTGCAGATCTGGCTTTCGTCCACCCAGACGGTGGTGAACTCGCCGGGCGCGAAGAACTCCGCAAACACGAGTTCCTCGTCGGGTGCGGCTTCGAGATAATGCCGCTCGAGGTCGGGATAATAGATCACGTCGCCCTTGGCGACAGCGAACGGCCGCTCATTGGCATAGACGGTACCGCGCCCGCGCAGCACGTACATGAAATGCTCGGCGCCGACGTGATGATGGTTGGCGGCCATTGTGCCGGGCGGATAGATGATCATCTCGCCCTTCACCGCCTTGGTGCCGAAGAGTTTCGGCGTCACCAGATAGATGCGCTTGCGCGCGTCGTGTTCGGAATCGAGCACTGGCTCGCGCGTCCAGTCGACGACGCGGAAGGCGGGCGGATTTTTTGTCAGGTTTGGATCGAGCCGCGCGGCATCGGGGACTGCGCCGTAGAGCAATGCGGCTCCGCCGCGCGATGCAATATCGGCGGAGAAGCCCGGCGGCAGGAAGACCACGTTCGCGTCGGTCAGCGTCTCTGTGCTGGCGCCGCGCGCCAGCGTCGCCTCGCCCTCCAGCATCTGGAACCAGGCGAGGCCTTGCACCGGCACCGACAAGCGTGCGGTAGCGCCGGGCGCCAACGTCAGCCGGTCGAGCAGGATGCGGGTTCCCGCGACACGCGCCCGTGTAAGCAAGCGTTGGCGCGCGGTTCCATCGTCCACCGGTTCCGCGGCAACCGTGTTTTCATTGAAAATCGTTGCCATCTCAGTCGCATCCCCCGATTTGCTCAATTTCTTGTCTTTATCGCCGGTAATCCTACGATTTTTGCACGCCGATTGGTCACTAAATATCGGCATCCCACCCACAAAACCCGGGAACGAAAACCAGCCCCCCGCGTTGCCACCGCCAGACTTCCCCGCGCGCGTCGCGCCAACGAGGAGGCACGCCATGTGGACTTCGCTGTTTGCCGTTACCGCCGTGATCGCGATCGCCCTGACCATGGCAGCGATCGTC
>Ga0335079_10008985_pt1 | contig 11391 bp, 10 predicted proteins | sample Lox_Sample_33_FD_206719 | JGI IMG/M metagenome (GOLD analysis project Ga0335079, IMG submission 206719) | Soil microbial communities from Loxahatchee National Wildlife Refuge, Florida, United States - Lox_Sample_3.3 | ecosystem: Environmental > Terrestrial > Soil > Wetlands | place: USA... | reverse complement strand
ACGAGTGGACTTCGTGCTTGCGTTCGCGATGGTGCACGAGGTGCCGGATGCCGCACGGTTCCTCGCGGAAGTATCGGCCGCCATGAAGGCGGGCGCCCGCCTCTTGCTGGCCGAGCCCCGCGGGCATGTGTCGGAGACGGGATTCTCGGCCACCATCGCTCTGGCCGAGGGCGCGGGCCTCGGACTCGTAAGCCGGCTGGACATCTCCGCAAGCCGATCCGCCCTGCTGCGGCGGCGCTGACCGCGTGACCGGGCCCGAAGCCTTCGCCGCCCTCGACCTCCGCGTCGGCCGCATCCTCGCGGCCGAGCCCCTGGCGGGCGCGCGCAAGCCGGCCTACAAGCTCACCCTGGACCTCGGCCCGCTCGGCACCCGGGGCTCGAGCGCGCAGATCACCGATCTGTACCGGCCGGAGGACCTCGTCGGCCGGCTGGTCGTGTGCGCGGTCAACCTGGGCGTGCGGCGCATCGCGGGCTTCGAGTCCGAGGTGCTGGTGCTGGGCCTGCCGGACGAGGCGGGCCGCGTCGTGCTGCTCGCCGTCGAGCGGGACGTCCCGCTCGGCGGGAGGGTGTACTAGGCGACCGCCGGCCGGCGTGATCCGGGGCGGGGTCGCCGTCCAGGCGCGCCGATCGCGGCCTAGTTCACCCGGGCGGGCAGGATCACGACCGGCTTGCCGGCCCACTGCAGCCGCTTCTGGATGGCCGCCGCCGTCTCGTTGTGGAGCAGGTGCTGGTACCAGGCCTCGCGCTGGAAGATGACCTTGCCGGCGAAGTAGGTGACGCGCGGGAACTCCTTGGCGACGTCGAGGCACAGCTTCTCCCCCACGTCCACCGCGTCGGTGCCGAGGGCGTAGCGGGAGGTCGCCGGCATCCCGAGGCGCCGGGCCAGCTCGACGTACTGGGCCAGCGACTCCTCGGTCCCGTGCCGCAGCTCCTCGATGGCACCCTCGCCCTTGAATCCGCCCGAGTCCACCACGCCCACCGACAGGAACACGAGGTTCTTGAAGTAGCCGGGGAAGAACCGGAAGATGTTGAGCGTGGTGTGAATGCCGAGGCCGCCGTAGGTGGCCACCAGCACGGCCGCCGTCGGCGCCCTGGGGTCGAGCGCGCGCGGCGCCGTGTCCGGCTCGGGGGGCAGCGTCTTCAGCTCGTCGTACAGCTGGCCGAGCTTGGCGTAGGTGGTGCGGTAGTGCTTGCGGATGACGAAGCACAGCGCGACCAGGCTGCCGGTCACGACCAGGGTCACCCAGCCGCCCCTGGTGAACCGCTCGAAGATCGCGATGCCGAGGATCGTGACGCACAGCACGAAGCCCAGGGCGAAGACCAGGGCCCGTCTCAGCCACGGCTGCGGGATCGCCTGGCGCCGCGCGCGCAGCCAGTACCGCATCATCGCGAACATCGAGAGCGAGAAGGTGATGAACACGTTGATGCTGTACATCAGCACCAGCGTGCCGACGTTGCCGCGGGTATAGAGCAGTGCCGCCAGCGACGCCGCGCCCATCAGCACGACGCCGTTCTGCGTGGTCAGCCGCTCGGACAGCCCGGCGAACCGGTGCGGCACCCAGGAGTCCACCGCCATGTTGCCCAGCACCCGCGGGCCGTCGGTGAACCCGGCCTGCGCCGCGACCACCAGCAGGGCTCCCTCGGAGAACAGCGTCAGCACCACCAGCGTCTGCGACAGCGGGAAGCCGGCCGCGACCTTCTCGACCAGCACCGCGTTGGTCGTCTTTCCCGGCACGTAGGTGACGCCCCACAGCAGGTAGCAGATCAGCAGGCCCGCCGCGACGATGGACAGCGACGCCGCCATGTACATCATCGTGCGTTTGCCGGTCGCGACCTTGGGCTCGCGCATGATGGGGAGCCCGTTCGAGACGGCCTCGATCCCGGTGTACGTGCCGCCGCCCAGGGAGTACGCCCGCATCCCCAGCAGCAGCATCCCGGCGATCCCGAGGGTCGACAGGCCGCTGCGCACCCCGGTGCCCACCGTGTGCACCGTCGCCGGAAGCTGCGTGGCGTGGGCCGCGATCCCGTAGCCGATCAGCCAGACGTGGGTGACGAGGAACAGGATGAAGATCGGCGTGAGCGTGAGCACCGACTCCCGCACGCCGCGGATGTTGAGCGTGGTGAGCCCGAGGATGATCACCACCTCGGCGGCCAGCTTCACCGGCTGCCAGTGCGCCGGCAGGAAGCTGAACAGCGCGTCGCCCGCCGCCGCGATGGACGTGGTGATCGTCAGCACGTAGTCCACCAGCAGCGCGTTGCCCGAGACCACGCCCGCCTTCTCCCCCAGCAGCTTCGTGGCCACGACGTATCCGCCGCCGCCGCTGGGGAACTGCTCGATGATGTGGCTGTAGCCCCAGGCGATGATGATCACGGTCGTCGCGGTCGCCAGCGCGAGGCCCACCGCGAGGTAGGTGTGCGGACCGAGGGCGAGGAACGCCTCCTGCGGACCGTACGAGGACGAGGACAGTCCGTCGGCGCCGAGCCCCACCCAGGCCAGGAACGGGATCAGCGACAGCCGGTGGAAGAGCCTCCGGTCCCCGAGATCCCGGGGGCCGCCGAACAGGAACCGCTTCAACCGTGCCGTGAACGGTGGATGTTCGTCGGGGGCCGGGAGGGTCGCGTCGGGACCGGGGACGGGGGGCGAAGCCGCCCCGGAGACCGGCTCCCCGCTCTGGGCATGATCGGGCACGCCACAACATACACCGCCCCTCCGGTTTCTTCCGCCCCCTCCCGACCGAATCCGTCGCCATTGACGCGGGGCCTCCTTCCGGTCGCCGGCGCGGCCGGCATATTTGTTGCTCGCGAAGCCCGCGTAACCGTTTGCCGTGCACCTTTTTGGAGACCCGCCGGCATGGACGTGGTACTGCTGTCACGCATCCAGTTCGCGCTCACGATCGGCTTCCATTTCCTGTTCCCTCCCCTGACCATCGGCCTGGCCTGGTTGCTCGTGCTGATCGAGTGGCGGGGATGGCGCCGGAACGACCCGACGTGGGTGCGGATGGGCAGGTTCTTCAGCAAGCTCCTCGCCCTGACCTTCGCAGTCGGCGTGGCGACCGGCATCGTGATGGAGTTCCAGTTCGGCACGAACTGGGCGGTCTACTCCAAGTTCGTGGGCGACATCTTCGGCGCTCCGCTCGCGGCCGAGGGGGTGCTCGCGTTCTTCCTCGAGTCGGGGTTCCTCGGCCTGTACCTCTTCGGCCGCGGCCGGGTGTCCAGGGGCGCCCACTGGTTCTCGATCCTGATGGTCGCGGTGGGATCCACCATCTCGGCCTTCTGGATCCTGGTCGCGAACTCCTGGCAGCAGACGCCGGCCGGCTTCGTGGTCCGGAACGGGCGCGCCGAGCTGGTGAGCTTCGCGGCCGCCGTCTTCAACCCGTCGACCCTGCCCCGCTTCTTCCACACCGTGGACGCGGCACTCGTCGCGGGGGCCTTCCTGGTGGCCGGCGTCGCGGCATACCTGCTGCGGAAGGACCGTGACGACGACCTGGCGCGCCGGGCCCTCACGCTCGCCCTGGTGTTCGGCCTGGTGGCGTCGGCGACGGAAGTCTTCCCCTTCGGACACGTGCACGCGCGGCAGGTGGCGCACACGCAGCCGGAGAAGTTCGCCGCGATCGAGGGCCTGTACTCGAGCCAGTCGGCGGCGCCGATGGTGCTGTTCGCCTATCCGGTCACGCCGCCGCCCGAGCTCAAGGCCAAGGTCGAGATCCGCGGGGTGCTGAGCTGGCTGGCCTTCGGCGACATCAACGCGCCCATCCGCGGCATCACCGACTTCCCGCCGGAGAACCGGCCGCCGCTGTGGCTCACCTTCGTCTCGTTCCACAACATGGTCGTGCTGGGGATGTACTTCATCGCGGCGCTGGCGTGGGGCACCTGGCGGCTCCGGGGCGGGCGGCTGTGGGGCGACCGCCGCTACCTGCTCCTGCTCGTCGTCTCCATCCCGCTGCCGCTGGCCGCCTGCCAGCTCGGGTGGATGGCGGCCGAGGTCGGCCGGCAGCCGTGGATCGTCTACGGGCTGCTGCGGACGAGCGACGCGGTCTCGCGCAGCGTGCCGGCGGGCGACATGCTGTTCTCGCTGCTGCTCTTCGCCGTCCTGTATCTGCTCCTGGGCGCGCTGTACGTGTACCTGCTGGTGCGCGAGATCCGGCACGGCCCGCCCGGCCTCGAGCCGGCGCTGGCGTAACCCCGCGACTGGGAGACGCGACCCATGGACCTCAATACGATCTGGTTCCTCCTGGTCGGCGTGCTCATCGCCGGCTACGCCGTGCTGGACGGCTTCGACCTCGGCACGGGCGTGCTGCACCTGCTGACCCGCGACGAGCGGGAGCGGCGCGTGATGATGAACGCCGTCGGCCCGGTGTGGGACGGCAACGAGGTGTGGCTGCTGACGGGCGGCGGGGCGCTGTTCGCCGCCTTCCCGCCGGTCTACGCGACCGTGTTCAGCGGCTTCTACCTGGCGTTCATGCTGCTGCTGGTGGCGCTCATCCTGCGGGCGGTGTCGTTCGAGTTCCGCAGCAAGGTCGCCTCGCCGCGCTGGCGCCGCTGGTGGGACCTCGCGTTCGGCGTGGGGAGCCTCGTGCCGGCGCTGCTGTTCGGCGTGGCCGTGGGCAACGTGCTCCGCGGCCTGGAGATGGGCCCGGCGGGCATCAGCACCACGCTGCTCGGCCTCCTCAACCCCTTCGCCCTGCTGATCGGCCTGCTGGGCCTGGTGATGTTCGTCCTGCACGGCGCGACCTGGCTGGGCCTGAAGACCGAGGGCGCGCTCCAGGACCGGATGCGCCGCTGGGCGGCGAGCGCGTGGGTGGCCTTCATCGCGCTGTACGCGCTGGCGACCGTGGCGTCGTACGCCGTGGCGCCCTACCTGTTCGAGCACTGGTTCGGCAACCCGCTGACCTGGGTGTTCTTCGCCCTGCTGCTGGCGAGCAGCGTGACCGGTCCCGCGGCGATTGGCGCTTCCCGGTTCGGCCGCGCGTTCGTCGCGTCGGCCGCGGCCACGCTCAGCGTCATCGCGCTGGCGGCCGAAGGCCTGTACCCCCGGCTGGTGCCGGCGCGTCCCGACCTGGCGGCGAGCCTCACCATCTACAACGCCGCCTCCACCCCGCGCACCCTGACCACGATGCTGGTCATCGCGCTGGTGGGGATGCCGTTCGTGATCCTGTACACCGTGCTCATTTACCGGGCGTTCCGGGGCAAGACCGTGCTGACCGCGGAGAGTTACTAGGGCGCGGAAGGTGGTGTTCAGAGCCCCCGTCATCTTCGCTCTTGACACCAGGCGCGTTCTATCGTAATCTGACGATAGACTCCATCGAGGGCTCCCGGTGAGCGACACACCCGACATCCGCACGGTCGTCCGCTCGAAGTACGGCGAGATCGCCAAGGGCACCACGACCTGCGGGTGCGGGCCGAGCTGTTGCGGCGGCGGCGAGGGCGCGGTGGGCGCCAGGATCGCCGAGCACATCGGCTACAGCGCGCAGGACCTGGCGGAGATCCCGGCCGGCGCGAACCTCGGCCTCGGCTGCGGGAACCCCCTCGCGCACGCCGCGGTGAAGCCGGGCGACGTGATCCTGGACCTCGGCTCGGGCGCCGGGATGGACGCCTTCCTGGCCGCGCACGAGGTCGGCCCCACCGGACGGGTGATCGGCGTGGACATGACGCCCGAGATGGTCGAGCGGGCCCGGGAGAACGCGCGCAAGGTCGGCGCCGCCAACGTGGAGTTCCGGCTCGGCGAGATCGAGCGGCTCCCGGTGGCCGATGCCGAGGTGGACGTCATCATCTCGAACTGCGTGATCAACCTCTCGACCGACAAGGCCGCCGTGTTCGCGGAGGCGTTCCGCGTCCTCAAGCCGGGCGGCCGGATGGTGGTGAGCGACCTGGTACTGACGCGGCCGATTCCCGGCGACATCCGGCACTCGGTCGAGGCCTACGTGGGCTGCGTCGCCGGCGCCGCGATGAAGGACGAGTACCTGTGGCTGATCGGCGCGGCCGGCTTCCGCGACATCGAGGTGGTGGAGGAGCGGAGCTACGGCGACGCCGAGGTGTTCGGCGGCTACGAGTGGCTGCGCCAGGCCGCGACCTCGGTCGTCTCCGCCAAGGTGCGGGCCGCCAAACCGAGGTGAAGCGGCGTTCCTCACCGGCCGCCACCGGTTGACGCATCAATAATTGTTGATATATTGGCGTCATGCCGGCGGCGACCCTCTCCGATCTGGACACGCTCACCACCCGCTTCAAGGCGCTGTCGGATCCGCTCCGGCTGCACATCATCGACCGCCTGCGCGGCGGCGAGCGCTGCGTCTGCGAGCTGACCGACGCCCTGGACGCTGGCCAGTCCCTGCTTTCCTTCCACCTCAAGGTCCTGAAGGACGCCGGACTGGTGACCGACCGCCGGGAGGGACGGTGGATGCACTACGCCGTGGACCCGGAGGCGCTGGTCGAGATCGAGGCCTTCCTCGGGATGCTGCGCCGCCGGACGCCGGAGCGGCGCTGGAAGCCGGTGTGCTGCGAATGAGCGGCCAGCGGACGGGCCCGCTGCGCGTGCTGGTGCTGTGCACGGGCAACTCCGCCCGCAGCCAGATGGCCGAGACGTTGTTCAACCAGCTGGGGCACGGCCGCATCCAGGCCGAGAGTGCCGGCTCGCGCCCCGCGCTCCGCGTGAATCCGCTCGCCGTCGAGGTGCTGACGGAGCACGGGCTCGCGTGGTCGGGCCACCCGCCGCGCGGGCTGGACGGGCTGGAGCGCGAGCCGTGGGATTTCGTCATCACCGTCTGCGACAGGGCGAAGGAGGCCTGCCCGATCTTCCCGGGGCAGCCGGTGCTGGCGCACTGGGGCATGCCCGATCCGGCGGACGTCGGAGGCGACGACGCGACGCGGCGCGCGGCGTTTCGCGAGGCCTACGTCCTGCTGCGGCGCCGCGTGGAGCTGATGCTCGCCCTGCCGCTCGAGAAGCTGGAGCGGATGGCGCTCGAAGCGCGGGTGCGCGCCATCGGCGCCACGCCTTCCCCCGAGTAGCCCGCCCGCGTCCATGGTCGCTGCACCCCCGGCGCGCGCCGCCGCCCGCCTCGGCGTCGCCGCACGCTACCTGTCGCTCTGGGTCGCGCTGGCCATGGTCGGCGGCGTGATGCTCGGCAAGGGCCTGCCGGGCGCCACGGCGGCTCTGCGCGGCATGGAGTTCGGCAGCGGGAGCCACGTCAACGTCCCGATCGCCGTCCTGATCTGGCTGATGATCGTCCCCATGATGATGAAGGTGGACTTCGGAGCCATCCGCGACGTGGGAAAGCGTCCGCGCGGCCTCCTGGTCACCCTGTTCGTCAACTGGCTGGTGAAGCCGTTCTCGATGGCCCTGCTGGCCTGGGCTTTCTTCAAGCATCTGTTCGCGCCATGGATCGGCCCGGCGCTGGCCGACCAGTACGTCGCCGGGGCGATCATCCTGGCCGCGGCGCCCTGCACCGCCATGGTGTTCGTGTGGAGCTACCTCACCGACGGCGACCCGGCGTACACCCTGGTCCAGGTCTCGCTCAACGACCTGATCATGGTGGTCCTGTTCGCGCCCATCGTCCGGCTGCTGGTGAGCGGCACGTCGTCCCTGAGCGTGCCGTTCTCCGTGCTGCTGTGGTCGGTGGCGCTGTTCATCGCCATCCCGCTGGCCGCCGGCACGGCGCTGCGCGCCGCCCTGATCCGGTGGCGCGGCGCCCCGTGGTTCGAGGGCAGCCTCCTGCCGCGGCTCGCGCCGCTCACGCTGGCGGCGCTCGTCGTCACGGTGGTGCTCATCTTCTCCTTCCAGGCCGACAACATCACCGGCCGGCTCCTCCACGTGGTCCTGATCGCCATCCCGCTCACGCTGCAGGTGTACTTCAACGCGTCCCTGACCTACGCCCTGATGCGCCGCCTGCGGGTTCCCTTCTCGGTGGCCGCGCCCGGAGCGCTGATCGGCGCCAGCAACTTCTTCGAGCTGGCCGTGGCCACGGCCATCGCCCTGTTCGGGCCCGGCTCCGGTGCCGCGCTCGCGACCGTGGTCGGGGTGCTGGTCGAGGTGCCCGTGATGCTCTCGGTGTGCTCGGCCTGCAACCGCACCCGCGCCTGGTTCGGCTCGGAGGTGACGGCCTCGTAGCTGCGGTGAACAGGACAGTTGTGAGACGCACCCTCGGCGTCTCGCAACTCGACTGTCATCTTGCCCTCCCGCCGCCTCACGACTGTATCTTAGGACCCATGCCGCTCCACGCCGTCTACGGCCACGAGGAATTGCGCGAGCGCCTGGCGACGTCCATGCGCGCCGGCCGGCTGCCGACGGCCCTGCTTCTCGTCGGACCGCCCGGCGTCGGCAAGCAGCGCCTCGGCCTGTGGATCGCGGCCGGCCTGGTGTGCGAGCAGGGACCCGGCGAGCCGTGCGGCGCGTGCCACGCCTGCCGGATGGCCGGCGGCCTGATGCATCCCGACATCCACTGGTTCTTCCCGATGGTGCGGCCGAAGGCGGAGGAGGACCGGCAGGCCGACGAGGCCGAGGAGCTGCTGGCGCAGGCGCTGCAGGCGCGGCGCGAGCAGCCGCTCTACCAGCCGCCGGACGGGATGGCGGGCATCTTCCTGCCGCTGGTGCGGGTGCTGCACCGGCGCGCCCAGATGCGCCCCGCGATGGCGAAGCGGAAGGTCTTCGTGGTGGGCGACGCGGAGCGGCTGGTGCCGCAGGCCTCGAGCCCCGAGGCGGCCAACGCGCTGCTGAAGGTGCTCGAGGAGCCGCCGCCCGACACCTGGTTCATCCTCACGGCGGCCGAGCCGGCCGCGCTGCTGCCGACGATCCGCTCCCGCCTGGTGCAGCTGCGCGTGCGCCGGCTCCGGGCCTCCGAGGTGGCGCGGTTCCTGGTCGAGGTGCCCCAGCCCCCGCTCTCGAGCGCGGAGGCGAAGCGGCGCGCCGACCTGGCGGGCGGGTCCATCGGCACCGCCCTCGGCGACGGCGGCGAGCCGGGCGCCGAGGCGGATGCGCGGGCCTTGCTCGAGGCCGCGGTCCGCGGCCCGCTCGCGCGCTACCGCTACGCCCTCGGGGTCAAGTCGTTCGGCGGCCGGGGCGACTTCACGGAAACGCTCGCCTCGGCCGCCGAGCTGCTGCGCGACCGCCTGGCCGAGCGGCTGCGGCATCCGGAAGCCGGCCGCGGCGACGAGTCCCCCGCGACCGGCCTGCTCGAAGCCATCCGCGACATCGAGCGCGCCAGGAAGCTCGCGCGCGGCAACGTGAATCCCCAGCTGATCGTGGCGGACCTCGCGCGCCGGCTCGCGGACCGGCTGTCGTGAGCCGCCGCCTCTCGCACGTGGACGCGAAGGGCCGCGCGCGGATGGTGAACGTGGAGGCCAAGGCGGTGACGGCCCGCCGGGCCGTGGCCGAAGGCCGGATCACCATGAGCCGCGCCGCGTTCGACCTCGTGCGGGCCAACCGGGCCGCCAAGGGCGACGTCCTCGCCGTGGCCGAGCTGGCGGGGGTGGCGGGCGCCAAGCGCACGCCCGAGCTGATCCCGCTCGCGCACCCCCTCGCGCTCGACCACGTGGCGGTGAGCGCGCGGCTCGACCCCGCCCTGCCCGGCGTTCGCATCGTCGCCGAGACGCGGGTGGAGGCCAAGACCGGCGTCGAGATGGAAGCGCTCACGGCGTGCGCCGTGGCGCTGCTCGCCGTCTACGACATGGTCAAGGCCGCCGATCGCGGCATGGAGATCGGGGAGATCCGGCTGAGTGAGAAGTCGGGGGGCCGCTCGGGCCCCTGGAAGCGGAAGGGCTAGCGGGCGGCGCGCGCCGTCAGCTGGGGATGCGGATCGCCTGGCCCGGCTTGATGAGGCTGCGCTTCGTCAGGCCGTTTTCCCTGAGCAGCGCGTCCAGCGGCACCCCGAACGCCCGCGCGATGGTATACGCGTTCTCGCCGGGGCGGACGATGTGGACGGTGCGCGTCGCGGTGCTCGGGGCCGCGGCGGCGCCCGGCGAGCCCGCGGCGGGCGCCTTCCCGCCGCCGCGCGCCACGCTCGAGAGCATCACCGCCGGTGCGCGATGCAGGCCCTGCCGTCCGGAACGCCGGGTTCCGCGGGCCGCGTAACTCCACCGCGACGGCGCGACGCCCGAGGTCGGGATCACCAGCATCCGCCCGGGCCTCAGGCTCCGTGCCTTCACGCCGCGGTTGGCGCTGAGGATCAGGTCCACCGTGACGTGGTAGCGCGCCGCGATCTGGCCCAGCGTCTCGCCCCGGGCGACGGCGTGCTCGACGAAGGTGACCCGGTGCTCGGGCGGCAGCACCGCCAGGCGCACCGCCGCGGAGTCGGCCCGCCCCGGCGGCACCCGGACCCACACCGTCCGGTCGGGCGGCGTCACGCGGCGCACGAACTGCGGGTTCAGCTCCAGGATCTCGTCGGTCGTCGTGTCCGCCAGCTTCGCCACCACGTCCAGGCCGACCGCGTCGCGCACCTCGATCGAGTCGTACCGCAGCGGGTCCCAGCGCTCGATGTGGTCGAAGCCCCACTGCTCCGGCTCCTTGGCGATCATCGCCGCCGCGATCAGCTTCGGCACGTAGTCCTTGGTTTCCCGCCGCAGGAACCGCTCGTCCGCCAGCGCGAAGAACAGGTCGTTGCCCTGCTTCTCCCCGAAGTCGTAGCGGTTCAGCCCGCGCTCGATCTTCCCCGGTCCCGCGTCGTAGGCCGCGGCGGCCAGGTACAGCGACCCGAACCGGTCGTTCAGCTCCGAGAGCATCCGGATCGCCGCGTCCGTCGCGCGCCACGGGTCGCGCCGCTCGTCCACCCACGGGTCCACCACCAGCCCGTAGCGGCGGCCGGTGCCCGCCATGAACTGCCACAGTCCCACCGCGCGGCGCCGGCTCACGGCCAGCGGGTTCATCCCGCTCTCGATCACCGCGAGGTAGACCATGTCCTGCGGCATCCGCGCCGCCCGCAGCTTGTCGCGCACCAGGGATTCCCAGCGGCCGAGCCGCGCCAGGTAGATCTCGAAGTGGTCGTGCGCGCGCCCGCGGAAGTAGTCGAGGTAGTACTGCACCCGCTCGTTGTTGGTGTACCGGCTGACGTCGATGTCCCAGGTGGCGGGGGCCTCGGCGGCGGCCGCCGCGGGACTCGCGGCCGCGGTCGGCCCGGGTCCCACCGCCGGCGCCGCCGGCGCCGCCACGTGCGAGGCGTCCGCCGGTGCCGCAGCGGCGACGGTGGCCGGCGCGTGGCCGACGACCGAGTCCGCCGTCATCGTGCGCAGGGTGTCCAGGAACGCCGCGTCGCTCGCGGTGTCGCGGGCGGGAGCTTGAACGGTTGTGGGGGAGGGGGATGGTGCCGCCGGTTCGCCGCGCGCCGTGTCAGCCGGGTTACTGTCGGCGCGCGCCACCTCGGTGGCCGGCGGGCCGGCGTTCTCGGTCGGCCCGGCTTGCGGCGCCAG
>Ga0335079_10008984_pt1 | contig 11392 bp, 7 predicted proteins | sample Lox_Sample_33_FD_206719 | JGI IMG/M metagenome (GOLD analysis project Ga0335079, IMG submission 206719) | Soil microbial communities from Loxahatchee National Wildlife Refuge, Florida, United States - Lox_Sample_3.3 | ecosystem: Environmental > Terrestrial > Soil > Wetlands | place: USA: Florida... | reverse complement strand
CAGGGCGGCACCCCCCCCGATATCTTTCAGAGCTGGGGCGGTGGCGATATGAATGCCCAGGTAGACGCAGGCATGCTCCAGGACATTACCCCTGCCCTTGATGCAGATAACGGCGCTTGGCGTAACACCTTCGGATCTGGTGCACTAGCTGTCTACTCCTATAATGGCAAGAACTATGGCGTGCCGTGGGATATGGGCATGGTCGGTTTCTGGTATAACAAGGATCTCTTCACCAAGGCTGGCATTACCACCCCTCCTGCCACTTGGACTGATTTCCTAACTGATGTAAAAGCACTCAAAGCTGCCGGCATCGCCCCGATTGCCCTCGGTGAAGGTGACAAGTGGCCCGGCATGCATATGTGGTCCTATATTGCCACGCGTATCGGCGGACAGGCTGCCTTTACTGCGGCATATAATCAGACCGGCTCCTTCACCGACCCGACCTTTGTTCAAGCATTCCAGGATCTCCAGCAACTGATGGCCCTTGACCCCTTCCAACCAGGCTACCTGAGCGCCACCCACAATGACATGGAAGGTGCTTTCGGCAACGGACAGGCCGCTATGGAATTGACCGGACAGTGGGGACCCTCTTCTTCCGCTTGCCAGAGCAAAGACGGGAAAGGTGTTGCTAATATGGGCTTCTTCAACTTCCCGGCTGTTGAAGGCGGCGTTGGCAAGCAGACCGATGTAGTCGGCGGCGGTAATGGTTTCGCCATTGGCAAGAACGCCCCGCCCGAGGCCATAGACTTTGTTAAATTCCTGACTAATGCCGCCAATATGACTGCCCTAGCCAAATTGGGCATGGGCATCCCCCCGGTCAATGGCGCTGAGGCTGGCATTACGGATCCCAATATGCTGGCTGTCAAGGCGGCAGTTGCCAATGCCACTTACTTCCAGCTCTACTATGATCAGTATATGCCTCCAGCCATGGGCTCAGCTATCAATGACGCCGTTGCGACAGTATTCGCCGGCACCGCCACACCTCAGCAGGCCTGCCAGGCCATTGAAGATGAAGCCAAGAAGGACCTAGTGCATTAAGCGAAATAGGTTCTCTAGATAAAGCAGGGGAGGGGTTTTGGATTGCCCGGCCCCTGCTTAACATCTATCCTCGCATTCCTGTGCCCGTCGCTTTCAGGGTAACGGGCACAGATTCTTGGTGGGGCCGCCTACATCTGTTGTGAAAAAATGACAAAATCTTGCCAACTCCACTCCATTAATTTGTTTCTAGGAAGAGAAGGAGAACAATTATGAGTGTATCTCAAGCTACAAGGGATAACTTGATCCCGTCCAAACAGACTCGTTCTCCTCGCCACGCTCAGGATTACCTGACCATCGCCTTGTTTTTATTACCAGCAATTATTCTTGTCCTCGTTTTTCTCGTTTATCCCATTTTTCGGTCTGCCTATTACAGCCTGTTTAATTGGAACGGCTATGGGCCAGCCACTCATTTTATAGGCCTGGGTAATTATCAGGAAATCCTCACAGATAACGTGTTCCAGAAAGCCGTGGGGGACTGCCTCCTTATCGTTGTGTTCTCCCTAGTCATCCAATTGCCGGTGGCGTTGGCGGTGGCCATCATGGTGGGACGGGATTTGCCAGGGCGGGCTTTCTTCCGGGCCATCTGCTTTATGCCCTATGTGCTTTCTGAAGTCATCACTGCTATTATCTGGTTGAGCATCTTCAGTCCTGATCCGCAGCGCGGCCTGTTAAATGGGCTCCTTGTCCTTTTCCCCGGCGTTAAGCCTGTGCTCTTCCTGAGTGATCTTCATCTGGTCCTAGCCTGTGTTTTTGTCGTCCTCAGCTGGAAATATTTTGGCTTGCATATGCTCCTTTACATGGCCGGATTGCAAAATATCCCTAGGGAGATTGAAGAAGCCGCCCTGATCGATGGCGCCAACCGCTGGCAATTGGTCAGGTACATTACGGTACCGCTATTGACCAGCACTATTCGTACCACCGTTCAACTGTCCGTTCTGGGCTCGCTGACGCAGTTCAACCTAGTCTGGATCATGACCAAAGGCGGGCCAGTCAACGCCAGCGAAGTCATGGCCACGTATATGTATCGCTACGCCTTTGTGCGATTCCAGCTTGGATACGGCTCGGCCGTGGCGCTCGTTATGCTGGTGATCTGCCTGTTCTTCTCGGTTTCGTTCCTGCGACTGGCGCGCCAGCCAGATTATTTGGGCGGTATTTAATATGATAGAAAGGATCGCTCATGGCAACCATTTCCTACCGTCAAACTGACGCTTTCAAGAAAAAATTACCCAGGTTCTTCCAGTACCTTGTCCTTTCTATTATTACGATAATCATCTTGGTGCCCCTCGTCGTTATGGTCTTTGGCGCCCTCAAGACGCGCGGTGAAATGTTCACCCAGCCCTACACCGTCCCTATTCCACCTCATTGGGAAAACTTTGCTGAGATCCTGAACACGGCCTCGTTTTGGGAAATGATGCGAAATAGTGTAGTTGTCATGTTGCTCTCCACAGCAGGTGTGCTGGTAGTTTGCAGCCTGGCGGCCTTTGTATTTGCCCGCATGGAATTCCGTGGGAAAGATCTGGCCTTCAATTTCCTTACCTTGGGGCTCATGTTTCCCATCACGGTTGCCATTATGCCGGTTTATCTGGTCATCCGGCAAATGCATTTGATCGATTCCCTGCTAGCGGTCATCCTGGTACAGACCGCCTTTGGGTTATCTGGTAACATCATCATCCTGCGTGGCTTTTTCCTGGCAGTGCCGGTCGAGTTGCAGGATGCCGCATCCCTCGATGGTTGTAATTCTTTCGACTTCTTTTGGCGTATTCTGCTCCCGTTGACGCGCCCGGCTCTTGCCGCGGTGGGGGCGTTGACCATGATCGTCAGTTGGAATGATCTACTTACCCCCCTGGTTCTGCTTAACACTTCATCTCTCTGGACTTTGCCGCTGGGCACCATGCAGTTTCAGGGTCAATACAGTCAGGATTTGGCATTAACATCAGCCTTCGTAACCCTGACAGCTTTGCCGGCGATTATTTTTTACTTGTTCGCCGAACGACAAATCGTGGCCGGTTTAACAGCCGGTGCACTCAAAGGTTGATAATTCTGGTGACAATGTTTTTATATTTCGACACCTATCGGAGCATTCCAATCAGGCAAATACCAAGACACGAAAGTTTGACATGCGACAGAAAATTTAACTTAAGGAAATAGTTCATCATGGAATCCACCGAACAACGTGTAAGTAAACTACTCTCGCAAATGACGTTGGATGAGAAGCTCGCCCAAATTGGTTCTTATTGGATGTTTGAACTTCAAACTAACGGAGCATTGGATTGGAACAAAGTAGCAGATAAATTCAAGCATGGCATTGGGCAGATTACGCGTGTAGCAGGCGCTTCCACGCTCGATCCTGTGAACGCGGCGAAAGCCGCCAACAGCCTGCAAAGATTTCTCATAGAAAAGACAAGGCTTGGAATCCCAGCTATCATTCATGAAGAATGTTGTTCCGGCGCGATGATACTAGGCGGCACAGTGTACCCGCAAATGCTGGGACTTGCCAGCACCTTCCAGCCTGAACTTGCTGAAAGGATGACATCTGCCATCCGCAAACAAATGCTTGCGATCGGCGCTCGGCAGGGACTTGCTCCCGTACTCGATGTGGCGCGCGACCCGCGCTGGGGTCGCGTAGAAGAAACTTTCGGTGAGGATCCCACCCTCGTTAGTCATTTCGGAATGGCTTATATCAAAGGCTTGCAGACAGAGAATCTCGCAAAAGGTGTCATCGCAACGGGCAAGCACTTCGTCGGTCACAGCTTCTCACAAGGCGGACTCAATTGCGCACCTGTTCATGTGGGAACGCGAGAGATTTTTGATACCCTTCTCCCTTCGTTCCAGGCGGCGATACGCGATGCGAAACTTGGCTCCATTATGAACTCATATCCAGAATTGGATGGAGAAGTAGTTGCAGCTTCACGTCGCATCCTAACCGATTTACTGCGCGGTCAGCTGGGCTTTGATGGCGTCGTCGTGTCAGATTACGAGGCTATCACCATGCTCTATAATTTTCATAAAGTTGCTAATAGTACTTCGTGTGCAGCAGGCATGGCATTGAACGCCGGCATTGATGTGGAATTACCTTCGGTTGTCTGTTATGGCGAGCCGCTCAAGAATGCGCTCGATAACGGCGACATCAACATTGAACTTGTGGATATAGCTGTTCAACGTCATCTGAAAAAGAAGTTTGAACTTGGCTTATTCGAAAATTCTTATGTGGATGAAAACAAAGTGTTGGAAGTTTTTGAGACGTCTGAACAGCGTAAATTGGCATATGATATTGCTTGCAAAAGCATGATCCTATTGAAAAACGATGGATTCCTCCCTCTTCAAAAAACAATCAGGACCCTAGCAGTCATCGGCCCAAATGCAGACGCTGGAAGAAACCAGCTTGGCGACTACTCTTACTCGGCGATGCGCCAACTGATGCACTTGAAGGCGCCCGAGGTCGACACCAACGCTGATATCATCGCGAAGTACGATGTGAAGATTACAAATGTTTTAGACGGCATCCGGACGGCTGTTTCTTCGGATTCCAAGGTGCTGTATTCCAAAGGTTGTGATAGTCTCAGCAATGATATGTCTGGTTTTGACAATGCAGTGGATCTTGCAAAACAGGCTGATGCGGTTGTATTGGTGCTTGGTGACCGTTCAGGATTGACTCCTGATTGCACTACAGGCGAAACACGCGACAGTGCAGATTTGAAATTACCAGGCGTTCAAGAGGATTTAGCCAAAGCGATTCTCGCGACCGGCAGGCCTGTTGCAGTAGTTCTTATAAATGGCCGCCCTTATGCTCTTCCTATGCTCGCAGAGAAGGCAAATGCGATTCTTGAAGCATGGTTGCCCGGAGAAGAAGGTGGCTCTGCCGTGGCAGATGTTTTGTTTGGTAATGTAAATCCCGGGGGAAAACTGCCTATCACGTTCCCGCGCTCAGTGGGACAGGTTCCGATTTACTATAACGCCAAACCCTCCGGGCAGAAGTCTCATTGGTATGTGGATTATGTATCCGAGAAGGTGACGCCACTATATCCGTTCGGTCATGGATTGAGTTATACAGCATTTGAATATAGCAATCTAGTGATCAAACAAAAGGTGGCAGCAATCGGCGAGAGTGTAGATATATTGGTTGATGTGAAGAATGTTGGCAAACTTGCAGGCGACGAAGTTGTACAACTATATATCTGCGATAAAGTGGCATCCACGCCGCGGCCCACGAAAGAATTGAAGGGATACCAACGCGTAGCTTTGAATCCGGGAGGGACGCGGACGATTACTTTTCATCTTCCAGTAGATCAACTGGCATTCTACGATAACGATTTAAATCTTGTGGTGGAGTCTGGTACCATCAATGTGATGGCGGGAAGTTCATCCGAAGATATTCGCTTAATCGATGAGTTTGAAATCATCGGTCAGAAAAAGACTCTGATTCATGAACGAGTATTTGTCTGTCCGGTGACGATGGGATAACCAAAATTTGGACCGAAGATTTTTAGTAATTGTTAAGTGTCTTGTTTACGAGTGAGTCTATTTAGAAATGGTACCATTGGGCAGATAATAATGTTTCGCCATATCTAACGTCGTGTTTCCCAACAAAGCTTGCAGGGGTCACACATTTCCCCCACGCGAAAAAGTTGAGCCGTAAAGCAACGCGAATCACGGATGAGAAAGCGGGGTATCAAACCAGCCAAATTCTGGTAAAGTGCCTTAGCCTGATTAATTTCTAATGATTCAGCCGCCTAAATTAGGCGGCTGAATCATTGTCGGGGCGCCGAGATTTGAACTCGGGACCTCACGGACCCGAACCGTGCGCTCTACCGGTCTGAGCCACGCCCCGAAACACTACCGGATGCTTTGAAAAGCAGACAGCATTATAACTGCCCGATTTGCTTTTGACAAGTTTTCACCCATTCTCGCTCGCATCGAGCGAAACCATAACACGAAAGGTCTAAGGGTTCAGTGTAACCGCTTGAGTATAAATGTACACCGGACCAAGCCAGGGAATGGGATATTGACTAGAAAAAAGTACAGGGTCTTTTAATACATCATCTTGCTGATGGATAACAAGATATGCCTGAGTTTGCGCATCAACTTTATAAGACAAAGTTGTGTCAATCGCCTGGGAATCCAAACTTGTAACAGTGACGGTACGGTTTGAATTCAGGCTTTTACCGTTCACACCCACCAGTTCCAATACCAAAGGCTGTGAATTGAAGGGCAAATACACACCCTTGACAATCAGCATACCTCCTGAGGCCGTGGAGTGAGCAGAGGGTGTCTCTAATGCAAGGCGCTCATAAAGGTCATTGCCTGGAGGATTGATTTGACTCACCCCACTCGACAGCAATAAAACCCGGACCGTATCCAACGCCATCAATACTCCGGTACTGTCGCGGGTGGTCACTTGCAGGATTCCAATTTCGGCAGCAGCGCGAATTTCAAACGGAATCTTTTCGAAAATATATTGGCCACTGGAAGGGACGGCTAAATTCAGAAGCCGATCATATAATAAACTGCCATCCTCTGAATACAAGGCGAGATATACTTTGGAGTTGTTTCCAGCCGCCACGCTCATGCGAACTTCCAACGGAGATATGACTTTAGACATCTGACCGGGTGATGTGATTTGAATGGCGCCCGATGACATGCCGGGCGGAGGAGTCGAGGTATCCGTTGCCGTCGGTGTCGGCGGAATGGGCGAAGGAGTCAAAGTCGGCGTCAACGTGGGTGTGATAGCAGCGGCCGTTTGAACAGCCGAGGTGCCATGAATGGATTGCGCGGTTAAATAAATCACAGTCGGAAGATAATTGCTGGGATAAGGCGTCGGCGCAGACGGAGTATCTTGAAATGCGCAGCTGGCTAAAAGTCCAGCAAGAGAAGCGAGTAAAAATATTTTGCGAATCATCTCATCAGATAAAGATGCCCTCGTATGGAGGGCATCTATCTTTCGTCTGAATTTATAGCCCGTAAATATCGCCGTACTTACTCGTAAGATAGCGAACGTACGGTTCAGGCGTGATCTTCGAACCGGTCACTCTTTGAATCAGATCCTGAGGATCATACTTTCGCCCATGTTGATGAATATTGGTGTGCAGCCAGCCAAGCAAGGCATTGAACTTTCCTTTGCGGAATTGCTCATCAAGATCAGGGATATCCTGGTTGATCTTTTCCCACAACTGAGCCGAGATGAGATTACCCAGCGCATACGTGGAAAAATATCCAAGCATCCCACCTGACCAATGAATATCCTGCAAAACACCCAGCGCATCATTCGGCGGAACGATGCCAAGAAATTCCTTCATCTTTTCATTCCAAATGTCCGGCAAGTCTTTGACCGCCATCTTGCCCTCGACCATTCCGATCTCCATTTCAAGGCGCAACATGATGTGAAGATTATAGGTGGCTTCATCAGCATTGACGCGGATCAATGACGGTTCCACTTTATTGACGGCTTTATAGAAAGTTTTCAAGTCCACATTGCCGAGTTGGGACGGGAATAACTTTTTAAGTCGCGGGAAGAAATATCTCCAGAACGGCAACGAGCGACCTACTAAATTCTCCCACATGCGCGATTGGGATTCATGGACTGCCAGCGATGTGCCGTGATGCAACGGGGTGCGCTCGTAAGCCGGATTATTCCCCTGCTCGTACATTCCATGCCCGGACTCATGCATAGTGCTGAATAAAGTTGCAATGGGATGATCCGTCTCAAAACGCGTCGTGATGCGGACATCATTCACACTGAAAGAAGTTTCAAACGGATGAGCAGCCTGATCCTGCCGGCCACGCTTCCAATCGTACCCGAAGCGGGTCACTACATCCACGCCGAAATCCAGAAGTTTCTTTTCATCATATTTCTTATGCAGAAAAGAATCCTTGACTTGCTTCGCGGCTGTGATCTGCTTGATCAATTCCACCTGACGCGGGCGCAGAGAATCGAAAATCGCTTTTACATCGGCAGTCTTCATACCCGGCTCGTAGTCATCCAGCAGAGTATCGTACGGATGGTCCGCGGGCGGGAAGAAAGAAATATATTGATGCGTCATCTCGACGATTTTCTCGAGATGCGGACGAAAGATCGAAAAATCGGATTTGCTTCTGGCTTCCACCCAAGCTTCATGGGCCTGAGCTGTTACGAGAGCAATCTCCGCCACAAATGAAGAAGGAACCCGAGTGGCTTTATCGTAATCGCGTTGCGCAATGCGCAGCATTGCTTCATCATCAGAACCGAGCACGTCTCCGTCGGAACGAAGGTCATCCAACAGTTTACCGACCTCGTGCGAGGTAAACGTCTGATGCGACAGCTTGCCAAGGGTTGCCATCTGGTTGCCGCGCGCTTCCGCACCACCGGGAGGCATATTCACTTGTTGATCCCAACTCAACACAGCCCCTGCGGAATTCACATCTGCAACTTCAGCCATAATTTCTTTAAAGCGTTCGAGTTTTTCATTCATGCAGAAAATCTCCTCTACATTTGCAATGACTTGAGATAATCTCTATTTTAGCACGAGAAAAATAATGGTTTGTATCTATCCCGATCATTCATACCGCAAGGCTTCGACTGGCTCAAGTCCCGCTGCGCGGTTGGCTGGATATATCCCGAAGAACAAACCGACTGCCGCCGAGAAAATGGTGGCAAGCAAGATCGCGTTGAGACCGACAACCGGCGTAAAGTTGTTTCCCAAAGCAGCGGCAACCCGCCCCACAGTAAAAGCAATCAGCCAGCCAAACAAGATACCGATGATGCCACCTATCAAACTCAACAGCGAGGACTCGACCAAAAATTGAATCAGAATATCCCGTTTTCGTGCGCCCAGCGCTTTGCGAAGCCCAATCTCGCGCGTCCGCTCGGTCACGGATACCAGCATGATATTCATAATGCCAATCCCTCCGACCAATAATGAAATCGCCGCAATGCCGCCCAGGAAAATGGTCAGGACGCCGGTAACGGTTTGCGCTGTACTAAGAATACTCTGTTGCGTGAAAACCGTGAAATCGTCCAACCCAACTTGAGTGCGGTGACGCGTCCGCAGGATTTGCGAAATCTCATCCGAAGCCGCGTTCACGGTGCTGAAATCAGTAGCTTCTACATAAACGACATCCACGGTATCTGGAGTGGAGCGAGTGATCAATCTCGCCTGCGCGGTTGTGATGGGCACCAAGACTTCATTGTCCTGCGAGCCAAAAGAACTTCCGCCGGTGGGTGTGAGAACACCGATAATCCGAAAGGGTTGATTGGCAACACGGATGGTTTCGCCTACCAGCCCGTCCCGACGATTAAATAACGCATCGGCTACATCCACACCGATCACGGCGACAGAAGCCCTTCCAAGTTGATTCGCCTGGCTGATAAATTCTCCATCGAGTAGACTGATGTTCCGAACTGAATAATAGTCAGGTGTAACGCCGATCACAGTAGTTGTTGTAGTATTCCCATTAAAATCCGCGATGGCATTCCCCTGTAAAACCGGCGCGACCGCCTTGACATCCGGCGCGGCGTACAAATCCATCATGGCATTCGCATCACTCATTGTTATCGGGCGCGGATCCTTAACATCAGGATTATTCCGGGCGCCTGAGAAAACAAACAAGAGGTTGGTGCCAACGCCATTAATCGATCCGAGGATTGAAGCTTGCGCGCCGTTTCCGACCGCCATCATGGCAATCACTGCCGCAACACCGATAATGATGCCAAGCACGGTCAGGCCTGAACGCAGCTTGTTAGAAACCAAACTCTCAAGCGCCTCTAACAGCAACCGTGTCAGGTTCATATGTTTATGCCTTCCAACGAATTTTCGACGACTCCATCGCGAATATGAATGATCCGCTGGGTTTGTTCACCAATGGTCGGGTCATGAGTCACAATGATAAGCGTAGTGCCACGTTGTTTATTCAAATTAAGCAACAGCGCCATGATCTCTTTGCCGACTTTGGAATCAAGATTGCCGGTTGGCTCGTCTGCCATGATGATTGCTGGATCGTTGACAATTGCGCGCGCAATCGCCACCCGTTGTTGTTGTCCGCCTGAGAGTTCGGTAGGACGATGATTGATTCGTTCTGCCAATCCGACCGCTGCAAGGGCTTCCTTGGCACGTTGCTGGCGGTTGTTTATATCGCCTGCATAGCGCAATGGCAGTTCCACATTGGAAAGCGCCGACTGTCTTGACAGCAAATTAAAGGATTGAAACACGAATCCCACCTTATGATTACGGATGGCGGCAAGCTGGTCGTCGTTGAGCAGAGCCACCGGTTGGCCATCTAAAAGATATTCACCTGATGTGGGACGGTCGAGGCACCCGAGAATGTTCATCATCGTAGACTTGCCCGAACCAGAAGGTCCCATGATAGCAACTACCTCGCCGCGTTGGATAGCTAAAGAAGCGCCGCGCAAAGCCTCGACTTCGACCTCTCCCATCCTATAGACTTTTCTGATATCTCTGACTTCGACCACCCAATCCATCTAGCCGCCTCCACCCCTGACGATCACACCGCCTCCGCCGCCACCTCCACCTGGGCCGGGTTGAAATAGCGCAGGCGGATTCAAGATGATCAAATCGCCAACGTTCAAGTTGCCACCAGATAAAACACTCATCGTATCTGAAGAGGCCCCGAGCTTGATCTGAACTTGTTGTGGCCTGCCACTGACCAAAATGTAAACTGCAGGATTTCCGTTTACCAGACGAACAGCTTGATTTGGAATCAGTAACTGATTCTTAACTTGGTTTACGATAATATTCACTGCCGCAGTCATTCCGGGCTTCACATCCGAATCGGCATCTGTTAACTTCACTGTAACCGTGAAGTTAACCTCGCCAGAAGTAACATCACCCGCCTGGGAAACTTCGGTAACCATTCCATCATATTGCTTCCCGGAAACGGCGTCCAATGTAATGGTTACAGGCTGCCCCACTGATACGCTATTGATATCCACTTCGGAAACCTGAACATCCACCAGTAAATCGGACAGATCATCTAGACGGAAGCCTTCTGCCCCAATCGAGACTTGATCACCGGCGATGGGTTGTGCCTGAGTAACCGTTCCGCTAAAAGGAGCGGTGATTTGGAACACACTGAGAGCCGCTTGAGCTGCATCGACGCGTGCTTGGGCTGCTTTTATGTCGTCACTATTCGGCCCGTTTTGCAAGCGATCATAAGCGCGCTGAGCATCCTCAAGCTGCGCTTTTGCCAATGCCAATTGAGCATCTGCATCAGCAATATCGCTTGGGTCTGGGTTGGAGCGATGGGTCCTGAGTTGAGGAACAAGCACGCCGCCGACCTGGGTTGTCACTACATATTGATAGGTCACCGGCCCATTCATGGATGTGCGATTATTGAGTGCGGTCGTATAAGCAGTTTGCGCGTT
>Ga0335079_10008983_pt1 | contig 11393 bp, 7 predicted proteins | sample Lox_Sample_33_FD_206719 | JGI IMG/M metagenome (GOLD analysis project Ga0335079, IMG submission 206719) | Soil microbial communities from Loxahatchee National Wildlife Refuge, Florida, United States - Lox_Sample_3.3 | ecosystem: Environmental > Terrestrial > Soil > Wetlands | place: USA: Florida... | reverse complement strand
GCGTCGAGAGCCCTTCCGACTGCGGACATCGAGCGCCAGTTTGCCGCAACCTGAGCCGACCGAGAAGGGGGTAATGCGGACGCAGGTCAGCCTGCCAATTCTGACAGCGCGGTCATGTATTTTCCGCCCCCGGTACGAGGGATGTTCAGCACTCGTTCAAAATCGACCGCCACGTCGCCGCTGAGGGTTTTCTTAAATCCCCTGCGGATCGTCTCCTCGCTGTCGGTGATCAAAGCGCGGTCCGATACGAAGCGCACAGTGAAATGCCCGATCGATTTCTGCACGATTTGGAATTGTTTCACTTCTGCGCAGTTCCTGACCGCGCTGGTGAGATGCCAGGGGGACATCAGCCGGCCGTCGCGAAGTCGAAAAAGATTCATCCCGCGGCCAACCACCCTGCCGAGCAACGGCAGCGTGCGGCCGCAAACACACTCGCCTCTGCCTGCATACGCATAGTCTCCAATCGCATAGCGCACCAGCGGCGCGAGGCGATTCTCGAGTGTGGTCACGAGGACTCTGCCGATTTGCCCGGGGACAACGGCCGCGCCGTCCGCGTCAACGATTTCCATCAAGACGTGCTCGGCGTTGATATGGCGATTCCCGGCCGGGCATTGCCAGCCAAGAAATGCCTCGGTGGAACCGTAATTCTCTGCGATCTCGACGCCCAGCATCGATTTGGCCCGCTGCCGCAGCGCGTCCTCCAGAACCTCGGCGCCGGTGAAAACCTTTCTGAGCGACTTTAGCTTGCGACCGGAGGCGGCCAGCCGGTTGAGAAGAATTTCGAGGTACGAAGGAAAGGTGTAGAGAAATTTCGGATCGAGACGGCAAAGCTCTTCCAGCTCTGCCTCCAGGGTCGGCGACGGTGCAATGAAATAGTTGAACATTCGAACGCGGCTTCGCATGAGACGCTCGTCGTCATTCTGCGCAGTTCGAAAAACCGCATAGACGAGCCATACCGTCCGGCTGAAGGGAGTCCAACCATTCGCACCAAGATACCGCATCCGTGCCGCGAACCGGCCGCGCTGATGGTGCGCATCGAAAAGAAACTCCGCAGGTGTTCCGGTCGATGGAGGAGCCATAGTGGCCAAGCACGGAGCGGTTTAATTCTGCGATCTCGTTACGGCCGATGGTCGGCAACTTCGCGAGGTCCGCTGCACGAGGGCAACCGTTCCAGCGCTTCGCATAGAAAGGAATCCGCGCCGCCAGACGGAGCGTCTCGTCGAGAGCAGTTTTTCGATAGGACCCCAGCTCCTCATTGCTCCAGTATTGCGAACGGAGCAGCCCACGGTATCGGGGTGCCGCGCCGAGCAGGTTGGCTAGCGTTGACATGTGATTTGTGGCCGTCGCTTATCAGAAATCGGCGAACTGAAGAATCGGCGGGTAGCCGCTCACGCGCCTGGGAAAAGGTAAAAGTTCATCATGGTGCAGTTGTCGCAAGCGTGCAGGCGTATCACAATCGGACCAATTTGCGCGAGGTGGTCGAGTTTCATGGCTCATGGGAATGGCAACCATAGTCCGGTGGTGTCGCTGCTCGACGTGGACAATACCCTGCTCAACAACGATCGCGTCTCGGCGGACCTCCGCCAGCATCTGACGCGCGAGGTCGGCGAGCAGCGCCAGGAGCGCTACTGGGCGATTTTCGAGGAGCTGCGCGTGCAGCTCGGCTATGCCGACTACCTCGGCGCGCTGCAGCGCTACCGCATCGAATATCCGCACGACACCCATCTGCTCGAAGTTTCCACCTTCATGGTGAACTATCCGTTCGCGAATCGGCTGTTCCCCGGATCGCTCGATGCCATCGCGCATCTGAACAATTTCGGCCCGACCGTGATTCTCTCGGACGGCGACGTGGTATTTCAGCCGCGCAAGGTTGAACGCTCGGGGCTACTCGAAGAGGTCGAAGGGCGCGTGCTCATCTACATTCACAAGGAACTCGAGCTCGATCAGGTCGAGCAGCATTATCCTGCGGATCACTATGTGATGGTGGACGACAAGGTGCGCATCCTGACCGCGCTCAAGAAGATTTGGGGGACGCGGGTGACGACGGTGTTCCCGCGCCAGGGCCATTACGCATTCGCCGACGACGTAAAGAAGTATCCCGCGCCCGACATCACCATCGAGAGTATAGGAAAGCTGGTCGAATATGATTTGCCCGCGCTGCTGAAGGCGGCCAAGCCGGCGCAAAACTAACCGCAATCGCATCGCGAAGAGGAAGTATCATGGCAGCAAAAGTGGTACCGCTGACGGAAACCCCCGCATTCAAGGCGCTCGGCGCGCATTATGAAAAAATTCGCAGCGCACATCTGCGCACCTTGTTCGCCGAAGATCCCAAGCGCGTGGAAAAGTTCTCCCTCGAAGCACTGGGACTCTACTTCGACTACTCCAAGCATCGAATTACCGAAGAAACCATGAAGCTGTTGCTCGAACTGACGGAGCAATCGGGCCTGCGCGAGCGCATCGATGCGATGTTTCGCGGCGATCGCATCAACCTCACGGAAAATCGCGCGGTGCTGCACGTCGCATTGCGCGCGCCCCGTGGACAAAAAATCATGCTCGACGGTCAGGATCAGGTCGCCGAGGTGCATAAGGTCCTCGATGCGATGGCGGCGTTCTCGGCGAGAATCCGCGACGGTAGCTGGAAGGGTCACACCGGCAAACCGATTCGCAATGTCATCAACATCGGCATCGGCGGGTCGGACCTCGGACCGGTGATGGCCTACGAGGCGATGCGCAGCTACACCGATCCGAAGATGACGTTTCGTTTCGTATCGAACGTCGATGGGACCGACTTCGTCGAGGCGACCAAGGACCTCGATGCGGCCGAGACGCTCTTCATCGTGTCGTCGAAGACCTTCACCACGCTGGAGACGATGACCAATGCGAATACGGCGCGGCAGTGGACGCTGAGCAAGCTGGGCGGCGATGAGAAGGCGATCGCGAAGCATTTCGTCGCGGTCTCGACCAACGCGCAGGAGGTGAGCAAGTTCGGCATCGATACCGCAAACATGTTCGGCTTCTGGGATTGGGTCGGCGGCCGCTATTCGATGGATTCGGCGATCGGGCTTTCGACGATGATCGCGGTCGGCCCCGACAACTTCCGCGCGATGCTAGCCGGCTTCCATCAGATGGACGAGCACTTCCGCACCACGCCCTTCGAGCGCAACCTGCCGGTGCTGATGGGACTGCTGGCGGTTTGGTACAACGACTTCTTCGGCGCGCAGACGGTCGCCGTGCTGCCCTACGATCAGTACCTCAAGCGGTTCCCCGCTTATCTGCAGCAGCTCACGATGGAATCCAACGGCAAGCACGTCACGCTCGACGGGACCACCATAAACTATTCGACGGGACAGATTTTCTGGGGCGAGCCGGGCACCAACGGACAGCATTCCTTCTACCAGCTCATTCATCAAGGGACGAAGATCATCCCGTGCGACTTCATCGCGTTCGCGAAGCCGCTAAACAATTTGAATAAACATCACGACATTCTGATTGCTAATGTTCTCGCACAAAGTGAAGCATTGGCGTTCGGAAAGACCTCGGAACAGGTGAAGGCCGAGGGCACCGCGGACTGGCTGGTGCCACATCGCTTGTTCGAGGGCAATCGTCCCTCGACGACGATTATCGGCGAGAAGCTGACGCCCGAAGCATTGGGCAAGCTGGTCGCGCTCTATGAGCACAGCGTGTTCACGCAGGGCACCATCTGGCGCATCAACTCCTTCGATCAATGGGGGGTAGAACTCGGCAAGGCGTTGGCGCAGAAGATCATTCCCGAGCTGGAGTCCGCGAGCGAGCCGGCGCTGAAGCACGATAGCTCGACCAACGCGTTGATTCGTCGGTATCGGAGCCAGAAGGCGCGGTAGATCCGGCTCTACGCGACGCGCGCGGGAGCAGAGGCCGCAGCTGGCGATGTGAATGCGCCGGGCGCGTCGAGCCGGTAGCGCTGCATCTTGCGATACAGCGTCGAGACGTGGATGCCCAGCATCTGCGCGGCGCGGTCCTTGTTGCCCTCGACCCTAGTTAGTACGCGCTTGATGTGCTCGCGCTCGAGATCTTCCAGCGTCACGTTGCCGTTGTCCATCTCGACACCCGCGGGCATCGCGTTGCTGCGCAGCTTGTCCGGCAGATCGTGTGAATGGATGACGTCGGTCTCCGCCAGGATCGCCGCGCGTTCGATGGTGTTCTCCAGTTCGCGTACGTTACCGGGCCACGCATAGCCGAGCAGCAGCTTCATCGCGCCCTTGGAAAATCGCATCCCATTGCGGCTGAGCGAGCGTTCGAACTTGTTCAGGAAATGATTCGCGAGCAGCGCAATGTCGTCCTTGCGCTCACGCAACGGGGGCAACTTGATAGTGATGACGTTGATGCGGTAGAGCAGCTCTTCACGAAAGCGGCCGGCCTTGGCTTCGGCTTCGAGGTCCTTGTTGGTCGCGCATAGTACGCGTACGTCGAAGGCAACCGGATCGTTGGAGCCGAGGGGATAGACCTCGCGCTCCTGCAAAACGCGCAACAGCTTGACCTGCAATGCCAGCGGCATATCGCCGATCTCGTCGAGGAAGACGGTGCCCTTGTCGGCGGCTTTCAGCAGGCCGACTTTTTCGTTCATCGCGCCGGTGAAGGCGCCGCGTTTGTAGCCGAAGAGCTCGCTTTCGAGCAGATTTTCGGGCAGCGCTCCGCAGTTGATCGGCAGGAAGCGTCCGTTCGCGCGCTCGGAGGTGAAATGGATCGCGCGCGCGACCAGCTCCTTGCCGGTGCCGGATTCGCCGGTAATTAACACGCTGGAATCGGTGCGCGCGACTTTCTCCATGACCCGAAAAACCGCTTCAATCGCATCGCCTTTTCCGATGATGTTCTCGAAGCGATACTTCTCGCGCAGCTCGCGGCGCAGGAAATGGTTTTCCTTGAACAGCGCCTTGGCTTCGAGCGCGTGGCGCACCTGGTTCTTCAGGTGGTCGTTGGCGAACGGCTTGGTGATGTAGTCGTAGGCGCCCTGCTGTAGCGCCTGCACCGCGGATTCCACGCTCGCGTAGGCGGTGACGATAATCGCCATCACCTCGCTATCGACGTCGCGCATCTTCTTGAGCACGTCGAGACCGCTGCTGCCGCCGCTCAGATTCAAATCCAAAATCGCGAGGTCGATTTTTTCCTGCTCGAAAATCTGCCACGCGATCTCGCCCGACGGCGCTTCGACGACTTCGTAACCTTCGCCGCGCATCAGGTCGGTGATGATCGAGCGCATCAGCGCTTCGTCTTCGACCACCAGCACGCGGTAGCGGCGCCCGGTATCGGGCGAGAATGCGGTCTGTTCAGAAACCATTTGCCCCAATCACTCGCGAATTGATCAATAGTCAGTTGGCCGGATGCTGCGTGTGCGAGATGCCCACCATGTGCTGCATCGACTCTATCATCGGCAGTCCGATCACGACCGTGGTGCCCTTGCCGACCTCGCTCTCCAGTTTGATGATGCCGCCGTTGGCCATGATGATGCGCTGGCACATCGAAAGCCCGAGCCCTACCCCGGAGCCGGCCGGCTTGGTGGTGAAGAACGGATCGAATACCCGCTTGAGATGCTCCTTGGGAATACCGATGCCGTTATCGGAAATGCGCACCACGACATAGCGATGTTGGTCGCCGTTTTTCGGCGGATGGTTTTCGGTTACGACGCGAATCTTGCCGCTCTCGCGCTGGGTCGCATCCGCGGCATTGAACAACAGATTAAGCACGACCTGCTGAATCTCGTTGTTGTCCGCGTACACCGGCTTCAGATCCGGCGCCAGGATAGTTTCGACATTGATGCCGTTGAAGCGCTTGTTGTAGATCGCCAGCCGCAGCGTTTCCGTGATGAGCTGATTGATATCGACCGCCTTGCGCTCCGCAGTTGACGGCCGCGCGAAGTTGAAAAGATCCTTCAGGGTGCCGGAGATGCGGGTGATCTGCGAAAGAATCGTGTGCAGCGTGGTGCGCCGCGTCGAATCGTCCTCGCCCGAGAGCAGCGACTGTACCAGCGACGAGATCGAGGCGAGCGGATTGTTCACCTCGTGCGCGACGCCGGCGGCGAAGGTACCTGCCGCGGCGAGGCGCTCCGCCTTCAATAGCTCGTCCATCATTTCCTTGCGATGTGTGACATCGCGCAAAATCATGTGGATGAAACGCTGATTGCCGTACGTAATCAGCGACGAATTCTCATCGAAGAAGAACGGCCCCAGTGGTAAATCGAGAGTCTGCCCGGTGCCGTTGCGTACGACGTCGCGAAAATGCTCGATGGTGTTCTCGCGATCTTCCTCGGGAACGAAATCGGTAATCGAGCGGCCAATCAACGGAAGATGCTCTTCGCCCGGAAGCTTGCGATGGAGTTTTTCCGCCGCCGAGTTCGCTCCTACGACCACCAGCGTATCGGCATCGATCTCGTACATCGGATCGGGCGCGTGATTGACCAGGTTGCGATACTTCTCCTCCGACGCACGCAGCGCTGCCTCGCGCGATTCGATGTAGAACCACGACACCATCAAGCGCCGCTCGTCGATCGACGCGACCGCGATATCGCGCAACTGTTCGCCGCGGTGCCCGCGCGAAGTCGCGTACAGGTGCTTCAGGATGATCTGCTTAAGCGCGATATGAATCGTGTTGAACTGCGACGGCTGAGCGCGCTGAAGCATTCCCTGCTGGCAGTGCTTGCGCAGATAAACGTAAGTCTGGAGGTCGTGCGGATCGCGCAGATGCGCGATGAAACGAATCAGCGCGTTAACCAGATCGGGACTCGCCTCGCCCGGCTCGCGATTGACGGTCGGCAGGCCGAAGATCGCGCCGATCGCCTCCTCCCATTCGGAAACGATCGCATCGAAGTGCTGTTCGATGATGTCGGCGACATCGGAACGCGCCTGCAAGCTCTCGGGCTCATCGCTGTAGATGGGTCCAAACAGCCCGCGTAGCAACTTGTTGATTTTTTCCAGATGGAGCCGGATAGCATCGAGCTCCTCAGGAGTCCCTTCCGCGTTGGTATCGCTGGCTACTCGTTTGATGGGGCTCTTGTTGGGCTGGCAGCAGATGCGGGAGCGCTGTGATCTCATTCTCATGGGGATAATATGCGCACGGTTTCGTCAGATGCGAATTCTGACCGTAACAGCTTGCAAATCGCAAATCCAGTCCGGTATTGGTCTCGCAGGTTGCGAGATTGTGCCGTTAAGCACCTTTGGCTTCCGATTACATCTCGTCGCAAAGGGTATATTCATCCATCCCAATTGGGCTGACATTTCTGTCTAATTCAGCAAAAAATCCAACCTTCTCGGCCCTTTTTCTCATGGCATGTGTTTGGCAACTGACCCCTTTCGCAAGGGAAGGGGTCTGCTATCATGATCGATCTCGAGCCGTTACGCTCGGTGATTCCACACGGGAAGTTCTTCTCCCGCAAAGGCCAAAAATTTTTTCTCAAAGCGATGCGGCTTGACCACGTCGGCGCGTCGCTCGACTTCGATGCCAAGCTGCGGCTGCTCGACCGCCTCGAACACCTCAAGGAGGCGCATACCACCGCACTGATTCTAACTGAGACGCAATCCAATCCGACGCTCGACCTCGCGAGCACCGTCGGCCTCTACAGCATCATCGAAGTAGACGTCGCGGCCGACGAGATCGTTGATCGCCGGAAACTCGCGACTGCCATCTCGCGCATCGCACATAGCGCCAACATCCTCAACGGACGACCGGGGTTGCTCGGCTTCCTCATCAACTGCCCAATCTCGCAGGATGCGCTGCGCGCGTACGGACTCGACAAGGTGCGCCGCACGCTCCGCGATATCATCGATACCATCAAGAGCCGCAATCAGGGAGCGCTGGTCGCGATTCGTCATCGCCCCGGGACGCGCGCGCTGGCGATGCTCGAGGAAGATTTTCTCTATGGCGATGTTCCCGCGCTCGCGCCGGTCGAGCTGCGCGATTTCGTCGTAAGCCTTCATAACCTTGCCGAGTCGCGGCCGCTGGTCATCGAGTTCAGCGAAAGCTCGCCGGGGCAGGACGAGGCAGTTGCGGTGGCGTTCGGAACCGGTGTGGCGGGCGTGGTAGCTCCTCCCGTCCCGTCCCCGGCGTCTCCCGATTTCACTGCTGCCGTGACGCTGAAGGCCTCCGAGCTGATGCCGTTCGTCACGCTCAACGGCACCTGCCCGCCGGCACTGCCGAAGACGCCGATGGTTTCGGTCGTCATCTGCGCCTACAACGCCGAGCGCACGATGCGCCCGTGCCTCGAATCGCTGCGCAAGCTCGACTATCCGCAATACGAAGTGATCATCGTCGATGACGGCTCGCGCGATCGCACCGCCGACATCTCGATGGACTTTGCTGAGTTCCGCCTCATCCGCCAACCCAACAAGGGCCTCAGTGTCGCGCGTAACGTGGGACTACATGCGGCGCGCGGCGACATCGTCGCGTACACCGATTCCGATTGCGTGGTCGATCCGCACTGGCTGACGCTGATGGTGCGCACGCTCACCGAAAAGAATTTCGACGGATGCGGCGGGCCGAACTACGCCCCCCATGAGGACGGATGGATCGAGGCCTGTTGTGCGGCCTCGCCCGGCGCGCCTTGTCACGTACTAACCGCCGACGACGTCGCCGAACATCTCGCGGGATGCAACATGGTCTTCACCAAGTCCGCGCTGCTGAAGGTCGGCGGCTTCGATCCGCAGTTCACTTCCGCCGGCGACGACGTGGACGTATGCTGGCGCATTCTCGATTCGGGTATGCGACTGGGCTACTGTCCCGCCGCCTTCGTGTGGCACTTCCGCCGCAACACCATCAAGGCTTACTACGGCCAGCAGCGCGGTTACGGGCGCGCCGAGGCAATGCTGTATGCGCGCTATCCTGAGCGCTTCAACGTCCTTGGCCAGATCAAATGGCGCGGGATGATTCCGGGCCTGCTGCGCACGGTGCCGGGCGGCTCCCGCAAAAATGTTTTGTGGGGTGCCTCGCGAGTCGGGGTCCCGACGGTCTTCGATCCGGCGCTCAGCCTGATGCGCTTCCTGCCGCAGACGCTGGAATGGACCATCGCTGCCATCGTGCTAATCTTGACCTCGCTCACGCTGCACGTCACGGTGCTTCCTGCGCTCGCGATGCTCGCACTCGGCCCGATCTGGGCCCTTTACTACGCGTGGCACGCGCCCATCGAGAAGTGTCATCTTAGCTTCAGGGCGCGGATGCTGGTTGCCTACCTCGCGTTGACCGGCCCCATCATCCGCACCATCACGAGGTACAAGACCTTGGCCAACGCGAAAAAGAACCTCGGCGCCGAAACCGCGGTCCGCCAGCGTCCGACTATCGAATGGCTGAAGCGCACGATGCGGCTCGCCTACTGGAACGAAGACTGGACGCCGCGCGATGTTTTGCTAGATCGGCTGATGAAATCTTTTGCGAAGTCAGGCCATCCGTCGGTCATGGAATCGGGATGGAAGGATTTCGATCTCGAAGTGCGGCCCAGTCCCTTTACCACCATCGAAATCAAAACCGCCGACGAAGAGCACGAGCAAGGGAAACTTAAGAATCACGTTGCCGCGCGCATCCGGATGAGCCGATTGAGCGCGATCGCGCTGGCAAGTGGCACGCTCGCATCGGCTGCGACGGCAGCACTTTCGATTCCAATGCTCGCGGCGGGCCTCGCCGGACTGACGGTAGTCTTGGCGGTAGGCGTGCTGGCCGCGATGGCGGAGTCGGGTCGCCTCGCGTATCGCGCGGTCGAAGAATGCGCCGCGGAACTGAATCTGTTCCCGCTCGGCAAGCTCATTAAGCCCCGCACGACTCTGGGGACGGCGACCGCACAGGCGGCGCCGAAAGCGCTCGGCGCAATCGCGCCGAATCCACCCGCCATCGAGTAACCGGACTCGAGAAGCGGAAACTCCAAGCCCTCGCGCCTCGCGCGAGGGCTTTTTCATTTCACCTGATATTTCTGCCCGATTTCCACACATCGATGCCCAGAAGCATCTCCACTACGCGATGTTCATTCTGATCGCCGAGCCCACATCGTCCGTGCCATTCGCGCGGATTTCGAAATGTGCCGAATACAATGTCCCACAGCGGGAGGTCCGCATAGTTGTAGTCGTGCAGTCCCTCTTGATGATGGACGAGATGACTCTCCGGACGCTGAAAAATGAATCCCAGCCAGTACGGCGTCTGCACGTTCCAATGATAGAACAGCTCGGCTAGGCCGCTCAGGAGCATTGCGAACGCGGCCGATATCGGCGGCAGCCCCATAACCGCATAGAGCAGCACGCTGCCGATCAGGGTATCGGCGACGATTTCCGCCGGACGTTTGTAGAATGCCGTCAGCACTTCGAGACGCTGCGCGCTGTGATGCACCTGATGCAGCCATCGCCACAAAAAATCCGAGCGATGGCGCGCGACGTGCCACCAGTAATAAACGAAAGTGATCGCGAAGTATCCGAGAATCGCGCCGTCGAGAGTGCCGAATCCATCCGATGACCACGCGGAATGAAATCGCAACCATCGATTCCATATCAGCCCGGTCCCGATAACGGTTCCGACTTGCACACTGTTGATCCAAATCGCACGCACTAGCCATCCGCTGACCCGAGGAAACTCGCGCCCAGGGTGAATCCTCTCGACCACTAGCATCGTCAATCCGAGCGCGGCGACGGTCGCGACTGTTCCCATCTGTGCGAATTGGGCGGTCATTACTTGTCCGCGCGCTCGGAAGCGGATTCCTCGGCCGGCCAGTCTTGAACAATGGTGCCGTCGGACTCTCTGCCGGAGGTTACGTCTCTCAGGCGGACCTTCGCGGTTAGCTGCCGATAGTCTGCCTTGGGGAAAAACAGGAACAAACGGTCGTGAAGCACGCCGGTCGTCAGATAAAACGGTCGCGCACTGTGATAAGAGAGGGCGTCGAGGCGTTGCTGCGAGCTCGTGGCCAGCCGGACGCCATCATAGAGGCCATAGATCGTGCCTGCGGGAATAGTCACCATCATGACGTATGGCAGCATTGGCGACGCCCCGCTCGCCTTTGCTCCCGCCACCACTCCCATCACCGGGCCGAGGCCGACCTCCTTGGCCACCAATGCGGTCGAGCTTTCGTCGGTGATCGCATGGCGGAGCGTGTCGGCGTCCCCCACGCGCTGCGCGGCATCCTCCGGCGTCAACGCCTCGATGCGATCGCCCTTGGCGGTGATTCCACTGAAGCCGGCGGCCACGATCGATGCGCCTCCGACGCGCATCTGATCGGGCCGACCAATTTCGATCGGCACCACTTCTCCCACCGCCTTGTGCGCGTGCGCGTCGCGAAAGGAATAGCCCTGGAGCACCGGAGGCGGTACGGACGAATCGGCGACGCGAGCAGCGCACCCGGAGGTACCGATGATCACGAGGAATACCGGCGCCAGGAGAATTTTCGAGGAGTAACT
>Ga0335079_10008980_pt1 | contig 11395 bp, 8 predicted proteins | sample Lox_Sample_33_FD_206719 | JGI IMG/M metagenome (GOLD analysis project Ga0335079, IMG submission 206719) | Soil microbial communities from Loxahatchee National Wildlife Refuge, Florida, United States - Lox_Sample_3.3 | ecosystem: Environmental > Terrestrial > Soil > Wetlands | place: USA: Florida... | reverse complement strand
CGGGTCCATGACGCCTGGCGGCCCGAGGGCTGGAAGCGCTCGCTGACGCTGCTCGAGGACCGCCCGGGACGCGCCCGGGTCCGGGAGTACGCCCAGGTCGCCGCGCCGGCCGGGTAGACACCCCCCGGGGCTTGCGGGCTCGCTCAGGTGTCAAACACCTTCGGACGAGCTAGACGAGCAAGCGAACAAGCGCTCGGCCCGCGAGGTGTCAAACACCTCGTGACAAAATGCCGACGGAGGGAGCCTCGAATGCCGGGCTCGAACTGAGTAGGCAAGGAGACAGGCGCCAGAACGGTCGATCTGCAGCGCCCAGGGTCAGCGCCGGGCGGCGTCGGTCAGCGCCCGGTGGACCGACTCGAGCGCCTTCCGGGCCTCGAGCAGCTCGGCCCGCTCGGCGGTGAGGTCCGCCACCTGGCGGGCCAGCGTGTCGCGCTCGACGGTCAGGGCCTCCACGCTCCGACGGAGCTGCACGGACTCGTCGCGGAAACGCTCCAGCTCCCCGGCGAGCCGCTCCTCCTCGGAGAGGCTGTCCGCGAGCTCGGCGTCCTTGGTCGCCAGGATGCCCGCGAGCCGCTCCCGCTCCTCTCGCTCGGCCGCCCCCTGCGTCCGCGCGTCCTGCACCGCGAGCAGCGCCTCGTCCCGCTCCCCCTCGACCGACTGCAGCTCCCGCTCGAGCTCGGAGAGCAGCCCCGCCCGCTCCTCCATCTGCGCCACCAGCCGCCGGGCCTCCTCCACCCGCCCCCGCGCCTCTTCGGTGGCACGCTCGGCCGCACGGCGGGTCACGTCCAGGTCGTGCTGGAGCGCGGCGTTGTGCTGCTTCATCGCCGTCAGCTCGGTCTGCAGCTGCGCGATGCGCTCCACCGCCAGAACCCCGGCGGCAGCCACGCTGGTCGGCAACGGCTCGGGACGGGGATGCTCGCGCACCGTCCGGAGCCGCTCTCGCAGGCGCTCCCGGCGCGCAGCATGGTCGTCCGCGGACGACGCGGCGGCGGCGGCCCGGGACGGGGGCGGTGGCGTGGCGAGGGTCTCGGTGCGCACCGGAGCCCCGGGGGCGCGCCGCTCGGGCACACCCGCCGGGGCCGTCGCGACCGGACGGGACGGAACGCCCTCCGCGCGCCGACCGCCGGGGGGAGGCATCGCGCCTCGCGTCTGGACCGTGGAGGAGCCGGGTCCCGGGCGCGCCGGACCCGACACCGCGGCGGCACCCGGGGGGAGGGAGCCGTGCGCCGCGCCGCGGACATGCGCACCGACGGCGACCGTGACCTGCTCCTGGACGGGCTCGGCGACCGCTGCCGCCTCCCGCAGCGTCGCCTCCACCCGGCTGCGCGCCGCCGGATCCGCGGCGGCGGCGTCGAGCACCTCGCGTGCGGTGGGGGCCTCGACGTCGGCGACGCCCTGCTGACCCGCCACCTGCGCCGCGACCTCGTACACCCAGGCCTCGTCCGCGCCACGCGCTGCATCGGGCACCGCGGGGTCCTGCGAGCGGGCGCCCAGCTTCAGCTTCGGCTTGGAGCGGGACACGTTCTGGTCGAAGGCTTTCTTCATCCGGATCTCCCTACCCCGCCCGCGCGTCGCTGGCGGCCCGTGCCCGGGATTGCTCCAGACGATGGAGCACTTCTTTCAGGAAGGCATCGACGTCGTGCGCGCCCTTCGAGTCCCGCTCGGCGATGAACACCGGGACCCCCTCGCTCGAGGCCTGGGCAAACTTCGTGCACTGCCGCACCAGCGTGGTCAGGAGGTACTCGGGGTAGTGCTCCCGCAGCGCGGCCAGCGCCTCCTTGGCCAGCTTGAAGGTCTGGTTGAAGGCGTTGACCACGATGAAGACGTGGTCCAACACGTGGTTCAGGTCCTCCTCTAGGCTCTGCACCGTCTCGAACAGCAGCTTCAGGCCGTGGAAGGAGAGGAAGTCGGGCAGGACCGGGACGAAGAGGTCCTGGGCCGCCATCAGCGCGTTCAGGTTGAGGAGCCCGAACGACGGCGGAGCGTCGAAGACCACCACGTCGTAGCGTTTCTCGATCTCCTCCACCGCCTTGCGGAGCTTGAACTCGCGGCCCGCCATGGGCATCAGCGCCAGATCGACGGTGCTCATCCCGAGGTTGCTCGGCACGAAGTCGAGGTTCGGCAGCGGGGTGTGCTGGATCGCCTCGGACAGCGGCGACTTCCGGACCAGCACGTGGAGCAGCGTCTTCTCGAAGTCCTCGCCCTCGTAGCCCAGGCACTTGGTGGCGTGGCCCTGGCTGTCGAGGTCGACCAGCAGCACCGAGTACCCCAGCTCCGCCAGCCGGTAGGCGTAGGCCGTGGAGAGCGACGTCTTCCCGGTGCCGCCCTTGAAGTTCAGGAAGAGCTGCTTCCGGTGCCCGAGCGGGCGCGGGTACAGGTGCAGCGCCTTCCGCAGCGCCCAGAGGTCCTGGCCCGAGTAGGTCTCCTGCTCGAGCGCGGCGCGCAGCGCCTTGGGGGGGATGCCGAGCAGCTCGGCGGTCGTCCTCGGAGTGTAGATGGGGAGATCCATCGGGTCAGTCCTCGTTCCCGTCAGGCGACGAACAGCTTCGCCCCGCGGCGCACCACCTGTCCTCGCGCCGTCAACAGTGCTGCGGCCTCGATCACCCGCTCGTCGGTCACTCCGAGCTGCGCCGCCAGGTCCACGACCGTCCGCCCTCGCATCGCGCTTCGCAGCTCCGAGGCGATCTGCAGGCAGAGGGCCTCGTCGGCGTGGAGCGAGCCCCCGGGCTCGCGCGGAAGCGTGACCTCGATGCGCGCCGACGCCGTCCCGGCCACCGGAGAGACCGGCGCCGCCGCCACCGGCTCGGCCGCGGGGAGCTCGGGCTCGACGTCGAGGCCGGTCTCCGGAACCGCCTCGCGCCGCGGAGGAGCAGCCGGAGTGGAGAGCGCCCGCGCACGCTGCGAGACGGGGAGGGGAGCGACGTTGGCCAGCCTCCGGACCTCGCGCCGGCGCTCCTCGTCGGAGAGCGTCGCGACCTGGCCGACGTCGAAGCCCAGCAGGCCCGACAGGCTCCGGGCCGCCGCACGCCGGACGCCCAGGTCGGGGTCCTCCAGGGCTCCCAGGAGCCAGGGCCGGGCGTGCTCGCCACCGGCCGCGCCCGCGGCGAGGACGGCGAGCCGGCGCACCTCCGGGTCCGGATCCCGCGACACCTGGCGCTCGAGCTCCAGCATCCGCTCGGGCCCGAGGGACACCGCGAGGAGCGCGGTCCGGCGGCGAACCGAGGCATCCGGATCGTGCGCCGCGCGGGAGAGGTGAGCCGGCGCCGCCTCCGGGTCCAGGTGGGTGATGGCGCGCAGCGCCGCGATGCGCACCGCGGGCTCCGGCGCGCCGAGGAGCGGCTCGACCACTGCCGCCCCCTCGTGGCTGGCGAGCGTCCGGAACGCCTCCAGCAGGGCGACGAGCACGGTGTCGTCCCGCTCGGCGTGCAGCGCGACGGCGAGGGCCGGGGCCGCGGTCCGGTCGCCCAGGGTGCGCAGGCGCTCGGCCGCACGGGAGCGGGCGGAGGGGTCGGGGCTGGAGAGCTCGCGGATCGAGAAGCCGAAGAGGCTCTCCTCGCCCAGGCGCGAGCTGGGGGGCACCGCCAGCCGACCCTGCTCGAGGAGGCGCTCCGCCTCCCGCGTCACCGCGAGCACGCTGGCCCGGACGCTCGCGAGCGACTCGCCCACCGACGCGCCGCGCGGGGCCTCGCGGGGGCCATCCGGCGGCGGGGGCAGACCCACCGCGCGCGCGGGCATGCCCAGGGACACGGGGGCGGAGGCACGCACGGCCGGAGCCGCGGACTCGAGCACCGCCGTCTCGAGCGCCGGAGCCCGCTGGGCCAGCGCCTCGGCGCGCAGGTCGGCGATGAAGCCGGCGAGGTCGAAGTCGAGCCCCGCATCCGAGCCCTGGATGCGCGCCGCCTCCAGGACCTTTCCCATCAGCCCGGCGCGCTCGGCCCGCATGGCCTCGACGACGCGGGCGCCCTCCTCGCGGTTCCGGTGCGCCCGGCCGAGCTCCACCTCCAGCTCGGCGACCCGGCGACGCAGCTCCACCTCACGCTGCGACGCGGCGGCGAGGTCGGCGCGCAGCGCGTCGGCCTCGGCCCTGAGGGTCGCCGCGTCCGCCTGAAGCGTCTCCGAGCGTGCCTCGAAATAGACGATCTTCTCGAGCGCACTCCGGAGGAGCGCCTCTGCCCGTCCATCACTCACCAGGCGGGGCAGTGTACAGGCCTGATCCGTCGTCGCCAGTCTTGTGACACCCGCGACAGGCGGCTACCGGGCGGGGGTCGAGGACTGGGCCGAACTCTCCGTCGTTCCAGGGCCCTGGGCCACGTTGCGTCCCGGGGGCGGCGGCGCCGGCGGCGTGAAGGCCTCGACCAGGCCGACGGTGCTCTCCCCCACCTTCGGCGAAGAGCGGTCCACCAGGTCGGCGAGGCCGTTCGCCAGGTCGTTCTGCGCTGCGGCAGAGCGCCGGAGCTGCCGCTCGAGCTTGCCCATGTGCTCGTAGTGCTCCCGGTCCCGCGCCGCCTGCTCCTGCGCGGTCCGCAGCTCGAGGGCGAGGCCGGCATTGGTCCGCAGGCCATCGAGCACGCGCTCGACCAGGGTCTGACCGTCGGCGTCGAGCGAACCCTTGGGATAGGGCTTGAGGCCGAACTTCCCTCCGATCCACACGCGGCCGAGCTCGCCGTAGCCCTCCTCGGGCCCGTGCGGGAGGTCCTCGATCACGAGGGCTGGGGTGCTCCGGAACGGGAACGCCGGGGACATGACCTCGAAGATGAGCGCACCGTCGCCGCGCGGGCGGGCCACCGCCACCGCTCCGCCGAAGGGGAAGAACGGGTCGACTGCCCCCTCGAGGCCGGAGACGAGACGCGTTCGCGCCTTGCGATCGAGGCTGGCCATCTCGCCGTGGTCGCGCCGCGGGCTGCGCTTCAGGGTGGACATCATGTCGCGCACCTGGTCGATGGCGACGACGACGTTGAGCGGCGTGTTGCCCGCGTACCCTGCGTGGTAGACGCCGACCAGCTCGAACTCGCCGGTGCGGCAGGAGACCGCGAGCACCGGCGAGCCCGAGTTCCCGGGCGACAGCTGAGCGTCCACCACGAAGTCGACGTGGTCCCACTCCTTCTCGTCGTCGTGGTCGTAGGTGGAGACGACCTTGCCGACGTTGGTGGCCTTGAACGCCCCGAGGGGGAAGCCCCGGACATCGACCACGTTGCGCTCCTTGAGGTCGGCCGAGCGGCCCACCTTCCAGGGAAGGATCGGGAGGAGCGCGTGGGCCTTGAGCACCGCCATGTCCATCGAGCGGTCGGCCACCACCCGCTGGAGCGGGATGTCGTCCCGGTCGTAGCTGTCGCGCTCGGACTCGACGATCTTCAGCCCGTCGGACACCCGCTTGCAGCCCGGGGGAACGTCCTCGACCTTGTGATCGTCGTCGGTCACCGCGGGCCACTCGGCGACGTGCTGGTTGGTCAGGATGAACGTCTCGCCGTTCTGCTGGCGGTAGCCGAAGCCCGTTCCGTGGGCGAGCGCCTTGCGCCGGACGCGCCGGACGTTGCCATCGCCGGCGTAGCTCAGGCACTCGTAGGTCGCGGTGGTGCGGATGGCGTAGACCCAGGACTGTGACTGGGGCTTCTGCTCGGCCTCGCGGGCGGTGGGGGAGAGGGCAGCGAAGTCGTCGGCGTACGCGCCCGAGCAGTAGGCACCCTTCCCCGACCCCGAGCCGCCGCCTGCCCCGGCCTGGACCCGGGGCGCGACGATCGCCGTCAGCCCGACGAAGGCCAGTGCCAGACCTGCGACCGCTCCGCGCTTCATCCAGGTCACCCGCCTTCGTGCGCGGTCATCGAGTTCCTGCCGCTCCATGGGTCGTCCCGGTCCTACGAGTCTAGGCCCGGTCGCCCTTCCAACGCCCGCCCGCCCAGGGGTGTTCCGGCTGCTGCAACGTGACAGGCAGCTGCACCCAGGGCCACCGGCCTGCACCTCGGGCGGACGGTGCCGAGCATCGAACAGACGACGCTTGACACTCCGGGAGCACTGCCGGAGCGTCGGTCGCCGAAGTACCCACCTCAGGGGGAGCTCGAATGAACTTCCGTACCCTGGCCATCGCCGCCGCCCTCGTCGTTCCCGGAGCTGCGCTGGCCGATCACACCTACCAGGTGACCGGTGACGTCGTGTCCGCGGACGCGAGCTCGATCGTCGTCCACTCCACCAAGTACAAGGAGAACTGGGAGATCGCCCGCGGCGACGACAAGAGCGACGTCAAGAAGGGCGACAAGGTCACCATCGAGTACACGATGACCGCGAAGAAGGTCGAGGTGAAGCCGGCCTCGAGCGGCGCCAAGAAGGCGAAGAAGTAGGCGCCACGGTTCGCGGGGAGGACCGAGCGGTCGACCCCCGGCAGCGGTGTCTTGGTCGCCGGTCGAGTCTCCGCTCGGCGGCCGATCGTCCGGCCTCGCTCCCGGAGGCACCCCGGGCGACGGCAGGCCGCTTCGGAGACGACGCGCCGTCTGGCGGCGCACGGCGGGTGCGGCGCGCGAAGGCATCGCCCTTCAGCTCCCCCGTCCGGGTCCTCGGTGCCACAGACGTGGAGCGCGCCTCGAGGGCTCGGGAGACATCCGGCGCGAGGCGCCTCGACCACCGTCAGCGCGCCGGTACGACTCGACGAATCTGAGGTGGTGACGTGCGAGCCACCTCGGGCTCGGCGGACTCGAGCTCCTCGCACCGCGTACGAACCCAGTCCAGCGCGTTCATCAGCGAGTCGACCGGTCCCACTCCCCCGAAGCACTCCACGCCGTCGGTGGAGCCCTCCATCCAGAGCGGGCAGACCCAGTCGTCTCCCGGGACGTCGCTCAGGTGGCGCGGGCGACCGACCATGACCCGGACACGCCGGGGGAGACCTGCCCCCGAACGGAAATGGACGTCGCCGTCCGCGACGACATCCTCGACGTCGGCCATCGACGGGAACTCGGACATGCTCGGCTCCTTCCAGCGCTGCGCCCGCTTCGAGCGCCCTCCACGGGCTGCTTGTAGCGGAGGCGCAGGCAGGAAGGCCCTCGCCCGGACCTACGACCTTCGGGCGATGGGCTGCACCTCGCAGCTTCGATGACCTCTGCTTCTTTTCGTCGAGCGCCCCCGGGCTCTTCAGGCGCGAACGATCGGCTTGTACTTGATCCGCTTCGGCTGGAGCGCCTCGGCTCCGAGGCGCTTCTTCTTGTCCGCCTCGTAGTCCTGGAAGTTCCCCTCGAAGAAGAACACCCGGCTGTCGCCCTCGAAGGCCAGCATGTGGGTGGCGATCCGGTCCAGGAACCACCGGTCGTGGCTGATGACCACGGCGCACCCGACGAAGGCCAGCAGCGCCTCCTCGAGCGAGCGAAGCGTCTCCACGTCCAGGTCGTTGGTGGGCTCGTCGAGAAGGAGGAGGTTTCCCCCGCTCTTGAGCATCTTGGCCAGGTGGACCCGGTTGCGCTCGCCACCCGACAGGTCCTTCACCCGCTTCTGCTGGTCCGCCCCCTTGAAGTTGAACCCCGCGAGGTAGGCCCGGGACGGCACCTGCCGCCCGCCGAGGTCGAGCTGGTCCAGCCCGCCCGAGACCTCCTGGAACACGGTCTTGTCGCCGGCGAGGGCGTCCCGGCTCTGGTCCACGTAGGCCAGCTTCACCGAGTCGCCGATGCGCAGCTCGCCCCCATCGGCCTTCTCCTGACCGGTGATCATCCGGAAGAGCGTCGTCTTGCCCGCGCCGTTCGGGCCGATCACGCCCACGATGCCGCCCGGGGGAAGCTTGAAGTTCAGGTCGTCGATGAGGAGCCGCTCGCCGTAGGCCTTCCGGAGCCCGCGGGCCTCCACCACCAGGCCCCCCAGCTTCGGACCGGCCGGGATGGTGATCTCCCCAGCGGCGTCGCGCTTCTCGGGGCCGGCCGCGACCAGCTGCTCGTAGGCCGCGAGGCGGGCCTTGCTCTTCGCCTGCCGGGCGCGAGGGCTCGACCGCACCCACTCCAGCTCCCGCTTGAGCTGCTTCTGGCGAGCCGACTCCTGCTTCTCCTCCATCTCCAGCCGCTTCTGCTTCTGCTCCAGCCAGCTGGAGTAGTTGCCCTTCCAGGGGACGCCTTCGCCACGGTCCAGCTCGAGGATCCACCCCGCGACGTTGTCGAGGAAGTAGCGGTCGTGGGTGATGCTCACCACCGTCCCCGAGTAGTCCTGGAGCGCGCGCTCCAGCCAGGCCACGCTCTCGGCGTCCAGGTGGTTGGTGGGCTCGTCGAGCAGGAGGAGGTCCGGCCGTTCGAGGAGGATCCGGCACAGTGCGACCCGGCGCTTCTCGCCGCCGGACAGCTGGCCGACCGGAGCGTCCGCGGGGGGGAGCCGCAGCGCGTCCATCGCCACGTCGAGTGTCCGGTCCAGCTCCCATCCGTTCTGCGCGTCGATGACGTCCTGGAGCTTCGCCTGCTCGGCGAGGAGCTTCTCCATCGCTGTGTCGTCCATCGGCTCGCCGAGCTGGTTCGACACCTCGTTGAAGCGGTCCAGCACGTCGCGGAGGGGCTTCACCCCCAGCTCGACGTTTCCCTTCACGTCCAGCCCAGAGTCGAGCTGGGGCTCCTGCGGGAGGTAGCCGACCCGGATGCTCGGGTCCGGGCGCGCAGTTCCGAAGAACTCCGAATCCTGGCCGGCCATGATGCGCAGCAACGTGGACTTGCCAGCGCCGTTCGGGCCGATGACGCCGATCTTCGCCCCCGGGAAGAACGACAGGTAGATGCCCTTGAGGATGTCCTTGCCGCCCCGGACCTTCCGGAGGTCCTGCATGGTGAAGATGAAGTTCTCGGCCATGGCTTGAGCGGGCGACAGTACAGCGCGGGTCGCCCCGGGCAAGCGCCGATGTCGTGGCGGACCCACGTGTACAAAAGCAGCCAGACGGGCGGCCTCCCAACAGACAGGCTGCCGTCGAGTGCACAGAGGGGTGGTGTCGCGGGCCACATCCGACCTAGACCGGCTTCGCCGGCGCTGGAGGCGTGCCCAGCTGTCCAGGCAGGCAGGCGCTGGCAAGCATGACGAGCGACTTCGGATACCAGCTGCTCACGAAGCTCGACGACGGGCCGTCCGGGACGGCCTGGCGTGCCCGCGCCAACACCAGCGGGGGTCGCGCCATGGTGCGGGTCTTTCACGGGAGTCGCTGGGGGGACGCGGGCGTCCGGGGTGCGTTCCAGGAGCGCGCCGAGACGCTGGGGCAGCTGCAGCATCCGCACCTGGCGCGTCAGCTCCAGGCGGGGTGTCTCGCCGACGGCCGCCCCTACGTGGTGAGCGAGTACCTCGACGGCGAAGACCTGGCGTCGCACCTGCGCCGGTCCGGGCCGCTGACGCCGGACGAGCTGGGGCTCCTGCTCCTGCCGCTGTGCAGCGTCCTCGAGGAGCTGCGGGGCCGCGGGATCGTCGTCCAGGCGCTCCCGCCGGCGCAGGTGTTCCTGGTCGGGGGCCTCCCCCGGTTCCTGCCCAAGCTCATCGGCCCCGGCCTCGGGGATGCGGGACCGACCTTCGCCGCACGGGGAGACGTGGTCGCGCTGGGCCACCTGATGCGGGCGGCCTGCCCCGAGCAACTCGGCTGGCTCGAGGGAGTTTACGCCGGGTGCGTGCTCGCGGAGTCCGAGGGTGGCTACACGACGCCGGGCGAGGCGGCGCGGGCGCTGCTCGAGGCCCAGCCCCGGACGCAGCTCCTGCCGACCAAGGAGGGCACAGAGCAGCCACCGCTCCTCCTCGTCGAGGAATCCGAGCGCGAGAAGCCGGGCGACATCCTCGGCCAGTACCGGCTGGAGCGGGTGCTGGGCGAGGGGTCCATGGGGCGGGTCTTCCAGGCCCGGCACGTCAGCCTGGGCCGTCCGGCGGCGGTGAAGGTGCTGCGGGCCGAGCACGCCCGGAACACGCACCTCATCCAGCGCTTCTTCCACGAGGCGCGGGCCGTCAACCAGATCAACCACGCGCACATCGTGGAGATCCTCGACTTCGTCGAAGAGACGGCCGTGGCGGGGCGCTCCCGGTGGGCATCGTCCGCCAGGTCTGCAGCGCGCTCCAGGCGGCGCACGACGTGGGTGTCATCCACCGCGACGTGAAGCCGGACAACCTCTTCGTGCTCGAGCGGGACGGGCACGACTTCGTGAAGGTGCTCGACTTCGGCGTGGCGAAGCTGGTCGCTCCGCTCGGTGACGTGCCGCTGACCACCACGGTCGAGGGCACCATCGTCGGGACGCCGGCATACATGGCGCCGGAGCAGGCGACGGGCGGCAACGCGGATGCCCGGACCGACCTCTACTCGGTCGGCGTGGTGCTCTACGAGCTGCTCGCGGGGCATCCACCCTTCCAGGCGCCGGGCTTCGGACAGCTGGTGGCCCAGGTGCTGTCGTCGCCGCCACCGCCGCTGCCGGCGCACACGCCGAGTGGAGACCGCATCCCGTCCGCGCTCGGAGCGGTGGTGAAGCGCTGCCTGGCCAAGAACCCCGACGACCGCTATCCGTCGCTCAGCGAGCTGGGGCGGGCGCTCGATGCCGCCGCGCAGGCTCCGGTCCGCTGGAGCCCTCCGCGGTGGGCGGTGGCCGGGAGCGCGGTGGCCCTCCTCGCGTTGCTCGGGGCCGGCATGGTCTCTGTTCGCATGCACCGGCGGGCTCCGGAGCCGCTGGCGGTCGTCACCGGGAAGCTGGTGAGCGCCGCGCCCGCACCGAGCGAGCCGGAGGCGCCGGCGGTGGTGCCCGAGGCGCCGGTTCCGGACGTGCGCGTGACGGTGGTGTCGGATCCACCGGGAGCACGGGTGGTGGAGGTCGGCTCGGGGCAGGCCCTCGGAACGACGCCGCTCCAGACGACCTTCGCGCGCTCGAGCGAGCCGAGCCGCCTCCGGCTGGAGCGGGCCGGGAGGCGTCCCACCGAGGTCGAGGTGGTCCCGGATGCCGAGCGGGAGGTCCACGTGACGCTCCCCCGGACGCCCCGCGGGACGAGCCCCGCCAAGATCGCGCGGAAGCAGAAGCACCCCGACCCGTTCAAGCTGTAGGAACCGAGCTCGCCCGCGGGGGCGTCGGCTGCACCCCCCTGAGTCCCGACGACGACGCGCACCCGAGCGACGACGCCCTCAGTGTGCCGCCGACGCGACCTCGGCCGCGTTTCCACCCGGCTTCCGGAGAAGGAAGATGAGCAGGAACGAGAGGGCGAACACGCCCGCCAGCACCAGGAAGCCGGTGTTGAAGGCCCGGATGAGGGCCTGGGCGTCGAGGCGCGAGGCCATCAGGGCGTAGCCGCTCTGGATCGGGTCCGGGAGCCTGGCCAGCGCTCCCTGCGCCTGCCGCAGCTGCTCCTGGAACACCGGATTGTACGGGTCGGCGTAGCGGGCGAGGTCGCTCCGGAACTGGTGGGTGTTGTTGGTCAGCATGGTGCTCATCCACGCCGTGCCGAT
>Ga0335079_10008979_pt1 | contig 11397 bp, 9 predicted proteins | sample Lox_Sample_33_FD_206719 | JGI IMG/M metagenome (GOLD analysis project Ga0335079, IMG submission 206719) | Soil microbial communities from Loxahatchee National Wildlife Refuge, Florida, United States - Lox_Sample_3.3 | ecosystem: Environmental > Terrestrial > Soil > Wetlands | place: USA: Florida... | reverse complement strand
GCAACAAGGCGCTCGTGCAGCAGAGCTTCGACCGCTGGCGCGACGGCACCGGCGGGCCGTTCGAACTCCTGACCGACGATGCGGAGTGGACCATCGTGGGGTCGTCCCCGCTGTCGAAGACTTACCGCAGCCGCAGGGAGTTCATCGATTCAGTGATTACGCCGTTCAACGCACGCCTTTCGAAGCCGCTTGCCCCCACCATGCGCGGGCTCTATGCGGACGGGGAGATGGTGATTGCATTCTTCGACGGCGCTGCGGTTGCGAACGATGGCCGACCGTACCACAACACGTACACATGGTATCTGCAGATGAAAAACGCGAAGGCGGTAAAGGTGGTCGCCTTCTTCGACACTCGGCACTTCGACGAGTTCTGGAATCGCGTGCATCCAAGGCCGTGAGGGGTGCCGCACCTGCCTTCAGGTGCGCCGTGAGCTGTGGAGTGCGCGCTCTGCCACCGAACGGCGCCAAGGTGAGCCGGCTATCGCCCGTAGCCTTCTGCACCCGCGAGAGAACGTTCACAGCCGGGGGTCGACCGGCTCACTCTCCTCTGCACGCGTCGCAGCGGTTCTCGACGCGTGAAGCGCTGCAGGGCGGGCACGTGATGAGGACGCGCCCCGACTCCTCGGCCTCATCTTTCGTGTAGAGCCCGCTCGCCTAAAGGGGCACTCCCAATGAGAAGAGCCGTGCGCGGCGTGGCCGGCTAAGCGCTCGAGCCCTGCTTCGCCAACGAGGGAGTGAATGAGAAATGAGGCTCCTGGTCTTAGCGGTGGTGACGGGTCTGGTCGCGTCGTCAGGTTCGGTAGGCGCGAGGAGCGATGGAAGTGCAGACCGGTGGTGGAGGCCGGAGCTGGACGCAATTGTGGCTGCCCCCGAAAACCACAAGGTTCTGCTCGAAAACGATGAGGTCCGGGTACTGGAGGTCACGGTGCGTCCGGGCACGAGCGAGCGGTTGCACGTCCACCGCTACCCGTCGGTCATCTACGTCGAATCCTCTCCTCATTTGATCGAACACCTGCAGGATGGCAGCGCGCACGATCTCGGTACCCGGCCCTCCGGCGTTCATTGGCTCCCCGTGGCGCAGGGGCACTTCATGGAGAACGTTGATTCGTTTCCGTTGCGCGCAATTCGCATCGAGCTGAAGAAGGCCGGTAGCCACGGCGCCGAGTAACCGTCGCAACGTTGATCTTTCCAGCACTGTTCGGCCCATGAATCGCCTTCGGTGAGGCTGTCCGATGACCACCCGGCGCGAATTCCTCGGCTTCGCCGCCGAGTCGCTGCCGGGGTTGCATTCGTGGGCTGTGGGCTTCTCGCCGCGCGCCCGGCCAAGGGGCAAGTGCGGCGCCGGCGAGTCGAAGTCGGCGGAAAGCGCGTCAGGGTGGTGGACGTGCACGCGCACTGCGCCGTGCCCAAGGCCATGGCTCTCATGGGCATGAAGCTGGGCGGCCCCACCTTCCGTGAGGATCTGGAGTTGCCCGCCACGGCGGCGGAGCGGGGTCGCGTCGATGGATGCGCAAGGGATCGACGTGGAGGCGCTCAGCATCAACCCTTACTGGTACAGAGCGGAGCGCGATCTCGCCGAGCAGCTGATCCGGATCCAGAACGAGAAGCTCGCGGAGGTCTGCGCCGCGAACCCGGACCGCTTTGTCGGCTTCGCGAGCGTCGCTCTCCAGTTCCCCGATCTCGCGATCCACCAGCTCGAGGACGGTGTGCGCAAGTGCGGTCTGCGCGGCGCGGCCATCGGCGGCAACGTCAACGGCGAGGAGATCAGCGATCCGAAGTTCCACCCCTTCTGGGCGAAGGCCGAGCAGCTCGGAGTCCGGGTGTTCATCCATGCGGACATTGTGGGCGCCTCGAACTTGCTCGCGGACCGACTCAAGGGAAACGGTTACCTCGACAACGTGCTGGGCTTCCCCATGGAGACTTCGATCGCGCTCTCGCACCTGATCTTCGAGGGCACGCTCGACAAGTTCCCCGGCCTCAAGATCTCTGCGGGCCGCACGGCGGCGGCTTCCTTCCCTCATACGCCGGACGCTCCGACCAGGAGTGCCGCACCCGCCCGGATGCCTGCCCCGGTGGCACGTACGGGCCGATCCGGAAGGCCCCTTCCGCTTATCTCAAGCAGATGTAATACGGCACGATGGTGTTCACGCAAGAAGGCGTGCGTCACCTCGCCGCGGAAGTCGGAGCAAGCCAGCTGATGATTGGAACGGATGGCCCTTTCCCCTGGACGAAGAACGAGGTGGACCTCGTAATGCACACGCCGGGCATCGGCGACGCGGAACGCGCCGCCATCCTGGATGGCCACGCAGCAGCCCTGCTCGGTATCAAACCGGCGCCTTGAGAAGACGACCCATCCGCCGGCTACGCCCTCCGGTCCCCCGGCTTGCGCTCCGGCAAGATCATACGCCGGGTGGACGCGCATCTTCGCGTCCGGAAGCGGTTGCAATCAGCGGGGCGATCAACGTCGGGGTGATCAGCCACTCAACGACGGGAGCGCAGCGGAGAAGCGCTCCGTCAAGGTGACGGGTATCGAGCGGCTCGCCGGGAGGCGTGTCCAGCACCTCGAGTCGCTCAACCTCGCCCAGGCGCCGCTGGCGAGGCGACCAGAGGACAGCTTGGCGACCGCCCGCTCGTACTCTGGCGAAGGGACGTACGCCTCGCGTGCGCACGGACGGAGGAGCGTTACGACCTACGGTGAATACGGTGCTCCAGCGGCAAGCCCCGCGCAGCGGCTTCGTTCAATGCCGGTTACTCCGCGCGCGGAGTAATCGGCACACCTACGCGAGCGTGCTGCTCATGCTCGGGGTGAACCTCGTCTCGGTGCAGAAGCTCCTCGGTCACTCGGACCCGAAGATCACCGAGCGGCGCTACGGTCACCTGCTCCCTGAGTTCATGTCGGCCGAGGTGAACCGGCTGCGGTTTGGGCTCGACGCGCTCGCTCCGGCTCGCCCGAGTTCGCCTGAATTTGCAGGGGTTCCCGCGCGACTGGTTACACCCTGGTTACGGTCAGAGGGGGCTGTCACGAAAGAGGCCGGCGCCCTCCGGATTTCTCCGAGTGATTCCGCCCTGCTAGATGGCGGGGTGTACGGGACTTGAACCCGTGGCCTCCGGCGTGACAGTCAGTTCCGTGGAGCTGGGAGGAGCTGGCAGCTCGTTGCAGCCCGTTGGAAATCCTAGAAACCCTGCCCCAGCCGAGCCGTCCATTTCGCTACAGTCAGCAACCTTTTGCGGTTCGCTCGGTACGCCCTTGGTATGGGGACTCGAGGGAGCGGCTGCCGGTCCGCAGTCGCTTCTAAGCGTGCGGGAGGTCGCTAGAGCGCTGAGAGTCGCAACCTCGACTGTCTAAAAGCTCTGCGCTGCGGGGAGGCTGGCTCATATCAGGATATCGAACGCGATCCGGGTGACGGCCGTCGAAGTGGATCGTTTCATCGGCCGCGCTAGCCAATCAGAAACAGGAGGACCCATCTGACATGCTGCTCCTAAAGTGGTCGCAGTAGGAACCTCGAATTCTGGAGCCCTACCGGCGCCGCACTGGCGCCTGGCGCCAGCCCACGACGCATCCCGATGGACAAGATCACGGCTTGGCCTGCAAATACCAGGCGCTAAACTCGCGATCGAGGCTCTCAATGTGATCTTGATCGCTCTGCGAAGACGCTCGACCGATTCAGCCGATGCCTTCCCCTCCGACAAAAAGAACGCCCGTTGAGGTTCCTTCATGTCGCTCAGGAGCAAGGTGCGGGCCTCTGCATGGCCCTGCGCCTGAGGGTAGCGGGAGTGATTCATGAGGAGCTCTTCGCCCGTGAAGTGCGTTTCGCTGAGGGCCACGAGCCGCGCCACCAACTCCACCGCAGAGGACGGTCATCCATTTGCTGTGTGAGTTCCTGTAGCGCGCCAGTGACGCTCATCTGTAGAAGGTGCGGGGCGTCCACCGACTCGCTCGAGGTGTGGTGGGCAGGGTAGGTCTGTCATGAAGGGGCTCCTTCCAGTCTTGACAACAGGTGATACCAAGAACGCTTCTTCACGCCGCTTCCCCTGGAAGTAGCTCTGCGAGCGTTCGCCGGAGGCGCTCGAGATCCGGTGGCTTCGCCAGGTGAAGGTCAAAGCCGACCTTCTGCGCCTTTTCCACGTCCTCCGGTTGCGCGTAGCCACTCAGCGCGATCAGGCGGATGGGGTGAAGCTCGGAATCGCTCCGGATTCGCTGCGCGATCTCGTACCCGTCCATGCCTGGCAGCCCGATGTCGCACAGGATGACCTCGGGAGAGAAGGAGTGGGCTCTTTCGAGTCCATCCACTCCCGAGTAGGCCACCTCCACCAGGTGACCGTCCATCTCGAGCGCTTCCTTGAGCGTGAGCGCCGCATCGACGTTGTCCTCGATGACGAGGATTCGGCGGCGGACTTCGGACTGCGGCGTGGAAACCGCCGTGAGGCGCGTGCTGCGCCTCCGATCGAGCGGAAAGCGCACCACGAACATCGCACCCTTCCCGGGGCCGTCGCTATGGACACGGACGTGGCCTCTGTGCATCTCGGCAAGCCCCTTTACGAGGGCGAGGCCGAGGCCGAGCCCCCCGGGGTTTCGGTCAAGCGTTCTCTCCGACTGCACGAACGGTTCGAAGAGCTGTGGCAAGAGCTCGGGCGTGATGCCCTCCCCCGTATCCCGCACCGTGAGGGTCGCAGAGCTGTCAGGCTGGCGTTCCACGGTCACGGTCACTCGCCCATCACGTGGGGTGAACTTCCCGGCGTTTTGGAGGAGGTTCCCGACGATCTGGCTCAGCCGCGCCGCATCCGCATTCACAAAGATCGGGTCTTCGCCAGCGTGGACTTCGAGAGCAACCCCGGCATTCTCCAACATCTCCCTGTGATCCTCCGCGGTGCGCCTCACCAGCGTCGAGAGGTCGACCTGCTCGAGATGAAGTCGGATCTTCCCGCTGGAGATGCGGGTCACGTCGAGGAGGTCGTCCGTGAGCCGCGTGAGCTGCTGGACCTGCCGCTCGACCACGGCGAGGTTTCGCTTCAGCTGCTCTTCCCTCGGCTCGGCCCGCCGGAGGATGTAGACGCTGTTCCGGATGGGGGCGAGGGGGTTGCGCAGCTCGTGCGAGAGCACGTTCAGGAACTCGCTCTTGCGGCGGTCGGCCTTTCTTAGCTGTTCCTCCATCCGCATTCGCTCCGTGGTGTCGCGGGCGATCTTGCTGAAGCCCCGGAGGCGGCCCGCCTCGTCGCGAAGCGCCGTGATGACAACACTCGCCCAGAACTGGGTACCGTCCTTGCGTACGCGCTACCCTCCGCGGCTGCTCGCTCCAGCAGCCGGTTCGGCCTGCCTGCCTCCACGTCCTCGGAGACATAGAAGAAGGTTCCGAAGTGCCGGTTGAGAATCTCCTCGGCTGCCCAGCCACTCAGGCGCTCGGCCGCAGGGTTCCAGGTCGCGACCCGCCCCTCTGGCGTGAGCATGAAGATGGCGACGTCCTTCACGCCGTCCACGAGCAAGCGGAATCGCTCCTCGCTCTCCCGCAGCGCGACCTCGGCCCGCTTGAGATCCGAGACGTCCACCAACGTGAGCACCGCGCCGTCGAAGGCACCGTTCTGCCGCTGATAGGGGCGCGCACGAAGGAGATAGTGTGCGGATCCGTCGGTGATGGCAGCGACGCGCTCCTCGACGCGGCGCTCCTCCGTCGCCCGCCGGACCATCTCGAGCACGAGGTCGCCGCCGAAGGGGCTGATGAGGTCGGAAAGGGGACGCCCCACATCCCGCTCCGAGACCGGGAAGAGCTGGGCCGCCGCTGGAGTGAAGCGCGCGATGCGGAGGTCGCCGTCGAGGAAGAGGGTCGCAATCCGAGTGCTCTGGAAGAGATTGCGGAGGTCCGAGTTGAGCTCGTTCAGCTCCTCGACCTTCCGGTTCAGCTCGGCGTTGACCGTGTGGAGCTCCTGATTCACCGACTGGAGCTCCTCCTGCGAAACCTGCAGCTCCTCGTTCGCGGAGTGAAGCTCCTCGTTGGTGGACTGGAGCTCCTCGTTCATGGTCTGGAGCTCTTCATTGGCAGAGCGGAGCTGGTCGCTCGTGGTCCCTTGCTCCTGTAATGATCGTTGCCAGCGGTCCGTCGCGTGCCTCAGCTCCTGCTCCAGCTGTGCCTTCTCGGGATCGGCCTTCTCCGTCTCGGGGGCCTCAACCGAGGGAGCGGGGAGATCACGGAAGAGGACGAGGCTGAGCTCCCGCTGGTTCGGCACCGGGCGGACGATGAGCTCCGCACGCCGCACCGGGTTGCCGGGCAGGTTGACCACGCGGCAGATGTCCGAGCCGCGACTGCTGGCTATCTCGAGCGCCGCGGCAAGCTCGCCCCGTATCTCCGACGGCGCCAGCGCGACGAGGCTGGTCGTGGGAGCACCCGTGGGCGTTGGGAGGTAGCGCGAGATGGCCCCTCCGAAATAGCGGGCCTCTCCCAACTGGTCCACGAGCGCGAGCGCGGAGCCGTGGGTTTCGAGGAGCGCGAGCAACGCCGTCTGCAGCAAGGGGGGTTCGCCCTTGGGCGCGGTGACGAGCCTCGGTCGCTGGATCCGTCGAGCAGCGATGGCCGCGCCGATGGGCAAGGGAAGCGCCGGCGCGCGCTCGAGCTCCCGCCGGAGATAGATCCGGTGCTTCCTGTCGACGGGCTCCAGGAGGTCCGATCGTTCATCTGCCATTGTCCCCACCGGTGAGGCCGGGCCCCCTTTCCACCAGGGTCACCGGGCCCCGGGGACATGGCGCGTGGGGCGTTGAGGACAAAAACTGGCGGGGCGAGCCGGGAGGCTGGAGGCTTGAGGGTCGGGAGAGCGAGACGGGCGACCCGGCTGCCACCGGATCGCCCAGCGGAGTGGAGCGCCGCATTGTCTCAGTCGAGATGATGTGCGAGCTCGTGGCCGCTGTCGAGTCCTTGCTCCCCCCGAGGGGTGGAGCTCCGACGCCGACGGTGCCACTGCTGCAGGAAGAGGTTCGAGTTGTGCCGCGTGTGCGAGCGGCGTGGCTACCGCTACTGCAGCGATGCCTGTGCGGCCGAGGCGCGAGTGAAGAGCCTTCGAGCGACGCGCCCGCCGAAGGGCGAGCGTGGGGGATCAGTCTTTCGCAGCGCCAAGAGAAGCGGCACACCTCCTCCTCGGCGAGGAGGTGTCCGATGGATCCACAGAGAGTGATGGCATCACCACCAGTGGTCCTGGGGTCGAGCAGGGTGATGGGCTGGTCGTCCTGCGGGCCGGCGCCGCATGCACTGTTGGCAAAGCCATATCAGCCAGCGTCACCATCGGACGGTGCGCTCGCTGCGGTTGCACCGGGCAGGTGCTGTACGGCGGCGGCGGGCGTGCCAGCCGCGCTGGACCTACTTCACGCTGGGAGCGGCGAGCGCGAGGAGGCGGCCCGAGTGGCTGATGTCGAGCGGGAGCGTCTTGTGACCTGCGGTCTGTGGCTGGCGCGGCGTCGACTGGTGGCCGCCGTGTTGGGTCCGCGGGGCGGCACCTGTCGAGTCCTCCGCGCCGCGCTCACCGACGACGCACGCTTTGGCCTGGTCGAGTATCTGGCTGCAGCAGGGGCTGAGCTCGTTGCCACCGAGGCTCTGGCCCGGGCCGACCTGACGCCGGTGCAGGCCGCTCGCCGCGGCCTGGCGGTTTGGAGCGCCGGCGACGCCCTGGTGGCGGCGCTCCTGGGGGCCGCTGCGATCCGCGACCCGGTGCGAGCGGCCGCCCTCCTCGCGCGGCTCCCCGTCATTCCGCTTCTGCGTGGCTCGATCCGCCGACTCGTTCTCCCGGACCGGCGGCAGCTCCCGCTCTTGTGATCGCGAGAGCACCGAGATGAGACCGGTCGACGACAGGCGGTCGAAGCAGCTCGCCGAGGTCCTGCGTCTGCACCTCACCGAAGGCAAGGGCATCAAGGCGATCGCCCGACAGTTGAAGATGCACCGAAAGACGGTCCGCAAACTGCTCGGCGTGGCGAGGGGTGAGCGCCAGGCCAAGCCACCACTGTCGCGTTCGTCGATCCTCGACCCGTACAAGGAAGATATCCGCAAAGCTCTCGAGGACTGCGCCGACATCCGGGCCCCAGCCATGCTCGACCGACTGCGTGCTGTGGGCTACCAGGGCGGCATCACCGTGGTCCGGGATCGGCTGAAGCAGATACGGCCGCGTCCGAAGCAGGAGGCCTTCTTCACCCGGGACTACGGGCCAGGTCAACTGCTCCACGTGGACTGGGCCGACTTCGGCTTCGCCTTGCCCGGCTGTGCCCGCCGCGTCAGCGCCTTCATCGCCGCGCTCGCCTTCTCCCGCTACCTCTACCTCGAGTTTGTCCTCAGCCAGGCCATGGGGTCCTTCTTGCGGTGCATGGACCGGGCTCTCCGCTTCTTCGGCGGCCGCACCTTGGTCGACGTCTTTGACGGCATGAAAACCGTGGTGAAGGAGCGAGCCGGGACGGAGGTCGTCTTCCAGACTCGGTTCCTCCAGTACGCCAGTGCCAGAGGGCTCGCGGCTCGGGTCTGTCCCCCCAGGCGGCCGACCAGCAAGCCCTACGCGGAGCGACCGATCGGCTTGGTCCGGACCCGATTCTGGCCGGGCCGACATTTCGCCGATCTCTTCGACCTCAACGTGCAGGCGGGGACTTGGCGCGACGACATCGCCAACAACCGGATCCACGAGGAGACCGGGAAGGTGCCTTCGCTCGTCTTCCAGAACGAGGAGCAGCGCCTGCTCGAGCCGCTCCTGGATCGGTACTTCGATACCGACGACCTCGAGAGCTGCGGCGTGACCAAGACCTTCCGAGTCCGCTTCGACCGCAACGTCTACAGCGTGCCCTGGCGGCTGGTCGGCCAGACCGTGCTCGTGCGAGGCAATGACGGCGAGGTCGGGATCTTCCTCGGCCAAAAGCGTATCGCCGTCCACAACCGCTCCTGGAGCGTCGGTGAACCGATCCTCGACCCCTCCCACGAGCAAGGCCTCCTCGAGCAGAAGCCTCGCGCCGCGGCCGCCGCGCTGCCTCCGGAGCTGCAGAGTCTGGGCGAAACGGCCGCCAAGTACTTCAAGATCCTGGCTGCCAACGGCCGCTCGCTGCGCAAGGAGATCGAACGCCTCGTCCTTCTCTCCGAGCTCTTCGGCGACTCTCCCACCCGGTCGGCGTTGGAGGAGGTCATGTGCACCGGTCACGTCGGCGCCGAGTACGTGGAGTACGTGCTCCGGCACAAGAAGGGCCTCTCGCCCACCCACACGCCCCTCCGGCTCGGGAACGACGAGCTCGACAGCATCCGCCTGGGGGAGCCGGACCTCTCCCCGTACGACCAGCCTCGCAAGACGCTCGACCCCGGCGACCCACCCCCGGAGAAATCATGACCTGCGACGACGATCAGCTGGAGCTCCTCCTCGAGAAGCTGCGATGGCTCCGGCTTCCGGGCATGATCCGCGCCGCTCGGGATCTCTTTGCCGAGGCGGCCAAGAAGAACCTCACCGCGCTCGAGGTGGCTCACCGGCTGTGCGACGAGGAGAAGAAGAGCCGGGTGGATGGTGCCATCAAACGCCGCATCAAGGACGCACACTTCCCCGAAGTGAACACCGTCGACGCTTTCGACTTCGAATTCGACCCCTGCCGGAAGAAGCTCAAGGCCCGCTATCTGGCCCTCCACGACCTCGCCTTCCTGGAGAAGGGCATCAATCCCCTCTTTATCGGCAACCCGGGAACCGGGAAGACCTTTCTTGCCCGGGCACTCGCCTACCGCGCTTGCCAGGCCACGCGAAGAGTGATCTTCACCAGCACCCCAAAGATGCTCAACCACCTGGCCGGTGCGGAAATCCACGGCTCGATCGACAAAGCGATGCGCCGCTATGTCAAGGCCGACTTGCTCGTCCTCGACGATCTCGCCGTCCTTGCCATGGACCCAGCCCAGGCCAAGTTGGTCTTCCAGGTCATCTCCGAACGATACGACTATCGTCGCTCCACCGCCGCCACCACCAATCGCCCTTTCCGAGATTGGCCCAAGGTATTTCCAGATGCCCTCAACGCGGAGGTCATCGCCAAACGCCTCACCGAGCGCTGCGAGCACTTCGTCCTCGACGGCAAGAGCTTCCGCCTCCCCGACCCCTAACCAAAGGAGACAACCTTCGGCCACTCCTCGTCCACCGCCCTCCACCGGGGAGAACATCCCATCCCGGTCCGCCGCTCACGAGCGGCTCAGCCCTGCGCACCCCTCATGCGCTGTCGGCCCAGGCGGAGAACCGCTCCGAGATCACCGGAGGGGGCCAGGGGGCCCGGTGATTCCGGTGATCGGGGGGCCCCTCGTCTCCGGTGGCGACATCTGCCATCTCGGCGCTGCCAAGGAACAGGTACCCTTTCGCTCGCAGCGCATAATGGAATAGCGGAATGAGGCGCTGCTGAACGGCCGGGTGAAAATAGATGAGGAGATTTCGGCACGAAACGAGGTCCAGGCGGCTGAACGGAGGATCGCTTAGGACGTCGTGCGCTGAGAAGATGACCCCATCCCTGACCTCCTTCACCACCTCGTACTCGTCATCGACCTTTTGGAAGTACGTATCGAGCAGATCCCGGGGCACGTCCTTGGCGCTCGCAGCGGGGTAGCGCCCCCTCCTCGCCGTCGCGAGCGCGGACTCGTCGATGTCGGTCGCGAACACCTGGAGAGCCGGGATGGCTTGGCCCTTCCGGCGCGCCTCCTCGCGGAGGAGGATCGCGAGGGAGTACGCCTCCTCGCCGGTCGCGCAGCCAGGGACCCAGACACGGATCGACTGCTGCGACGCGCGTTCGAGGAGCGAGGGTACCACTTCCCGGGAGAGCGCCTCGAATGCCTCTGGATCTCGGAAGAACTGCGTCACTCCGATGAGCATCTCGGAGACGAGAGCCTCCGCCTCCCGCGCATCGTTCTCGACGCGGTGCAGATAGCCCCCCAGATCGGTGACGTGGAGCGCGTCCATCCTCCGCTGGATGCGGCGGCGCAGGGTGGAGCGCTTGTAGGCGGTCAGTTCGTGTCCAATCAGGCTCTGAACCGCCTGCGCGATGGCTTCGAGCTCGTCCTCGTCCGTCGGAGTTCGCGTCGGCGCCGCTCCTTCCACCCCGCGCCGCTGGACCTCGCGCGCGATGATAGCTGGCATCTCAGCAGCCGGTACGACGTAGTCCACATCGCCGGTTGCCAGCGCGGCCCGGGGCATCGCGTCGTACTCGGCCTCGGCCGGTGTCTGGACGAGGGTGAATCCCCCCGCCCGCTTCACGGCGTGAACTCCGGTTGCCCCGTCGCTACCTGTGCCGGACAGGACCACGGCCACCGCGCGGCCGCCAATCTCTTGCGCCAGCGAGCTGAAGAGCAGGTCGATGGGACGCCGGACGGCTCGGGGCTCGGGCGGTTGCAGTCGAAGCTGCCCGGCTTGCATGATCAGGGATGCATTTGGCGG
>Ga0335079_10008974_pt1 | contig 11399 bp, 8 predicted proteins | sample Lox_Sample_33_FD_206719 | JGI IMG/M metagenome (GOLD analysis project Ga0335079, IMG submission 206719) | Soil microbial communities from Loxahatchee National Wildlife Refuge, Florida, United States - Lox_Sample_3.3 | ecosystem: Environmental > Terrestrial > Soil > Wetlands | place: USA: Florida... | reverse complement strand
GCGATCGCGTCGTCGCGGCGGTTAGATGCCAAGTCCTTTCAGCGGCGGCACGCAAGATCGCGGGAGGTGACGAGGTGCAGGTCAGCGATGACTGAATCACCTGCGGCGGCCTCACCGCCGGCTGCCGCACCCGAGCGAGACGTGCTGCTGGCCACCAAGCTGCATGTGCCCGGCTCGCGGCCGGGCCTGGTGCCGCGGCCGCGGCTGACCGAGCGGCTTAATGAAGGACTAGAGCGCGGGCTGGTGCTGGTCAGTGCGCCGGCCGGGTGCGGCAAGACGGTCCTGCTAGCTGACTGGGCCCAGCGTAGCCAGTATCCGGCCGGGTGGGTGTCCCTAGATGCAGGGGATAACGACCCGGCCCGGTTCTGGCGCCACGTGGTGGCCGCGCTGGACCGGGCACATCCGCCGATTGGCGAACGGGTTGCCCCGTTGCTCGGCCCGCCCGCTCCGTCGTCGTTCGAACCACTGGTGACAGCCCTGATTAACCAGGTGGCCGTCTCGCCAGGTGACGGCAAGATCCTGCTGGTCCTCGACGACTACCACGTGATCGGCTCTCAGCCGGTGCACGAGTCACTCAGGTTCCTGCTGGAGCACCGGCCGCCGGGGATATGCGTGGTGCTCGCGAGCCGTAGTGAGCCGCCGCTGGCGCTAGCGCGGTTGCGCGCGCGTGGACAGCTAGCTGAGTTGCGCGCCGCCGAGCTGCGGTTCACCCTCAGCGAGGCGGCAGCGTTGCTACAGCAGATGACAGTCGGACCGGGCGCGGCCCTACCCGATGCGGCGCTGGCGGCGCTGGCCGAGCGCACTGAAGGGTGGGCGGCGGGGCTGCAGCTGGCCGGCCTGTCGCTGCGCGGGCAGGCGGATGTTGGCGGGTTCGTGTCGGCGTTCACCGGCAGCCACCGTTACGTCCTGGACTACCTGACCGAGGAAGTGCTGGAGCGCCAGAGCGAGCAGACGCGCGCGTTCTTGCTGGAGACCTCGGTGCTGGAGCGCCTCTCGGGGCACCTGTGTGACGCGGTTACCGGCCGGGCCGGCAGCCAAGCGCTGCTGGAGCAGGTGGAGCGGGCGGGCCTGTTCCTCGTGCCGTTGGATGAGGTGCGCGGCTGGTGGCGCTACCATCACCTGTTCGCCGACCTGCTGCGCGCCCGCCTGCAAGACCAGCAGCCCGGCCGGGTGGCGCAACTGCACCGCAACGCGGCGGCCTGGTGCGAGGAGCGTGGGCTGGCCGATGACGCAATCGGACATGCGGTAGCTGCCGGGGACACTACCTGGGCCGCCCGGCTGATCGAGCGGCACTTTGACGCGGTCTACAGTCTGCGCGGCGAAGCGGCGACGATCCAGCGATGGCTGTCGGTGCTCCCCGCCGACCTGATCCGGTCCCGTCCCCGGCTGCTGTTGGCGCAGGGGCTTCTGGCAGCCTGGAGCGGCCGCCCAGAGGTGGTGGAGCCGCTGCTCGACGCGGCGGAGCGCGCGTCCGCAGGCACGGGCGAGGAGCCGTTCGAGCCTACTGTCGGCAGGGCCGACAGCATGCTAGTGAACGTCCCCGCGCTGATCGCGCTCCATCGTGCTTCCCTCGCCCAGCTCCGTGGTGACGCCGAGGGCACGGCCGCGTACGCCGAGCGGGCCCTGGCCGAGCTCGGCGAAGGCGAGCGGCTGCTAGACTCCCTCACCCGGTGGGACCTGGGCGTGGCCCAGTGGCTCCGAGGCGAGCTCGCTGAGGCCGAGCGTGCCTTCGTGTCCAGCATCGCCAGCTGGCGGGCGGCCGGCCTGCTCACAGTGACCGCATGGAGCCGCTATGAACTCGGCCAGGTTCAGCGTGGCCTGGGCCGCCTGGAGGCGGCCGTCCAGACCTGCCAGCAAGCTCTGGAGTTCACCGCAATGCCGAGTCGGCCGCCGCCGCCGACTGCGGGCCCGGCGTATGTGGGCCTCGGCGAGGTCGCCTACCAGCGGAACGAAATGGAAATTGCACTCCAGCATGTCACCAAGGGCATCGCGCTGTGCCGCCAGTTCGTCTACACCCCGCCGCTGGCCGCGGGCCTGGCCACGCTGGCGTGGATCCTGCAGGCGACCGGTGACCAGGCCGCGGCCCTGGACGCGATGGGCGAGGCCGGACAGGCCTCGCTGGGCCCGCCTGGCCTGTTCAACCCGGTCCCGGCGCAGCGAGCGCGGCTGCTGCTGGCCCAGGGCGACCTGGCCGAAGCCGCGCGCTGGACGAGCGAGTGCGGCCTGACGGCCGACGACGAGCCGGACTACCCCCGCGAGCCGGGGCACCTGGTGCTAGCCAGGGTCCTGCTCGCCCAAGGCCAGCCCACCCAGGCACTTGCGCTTCTGGACCGGCTGCACGCGGCGGCCGCCGCCCAGGACCGGGCCGGCAGCCTGATCGAGATCGGCGCACTGCGGGCGCTGGCGCTGGCGGCCAGCGGCCAGGAGGCCGCCGCGGTGGCCGCCCTGGCTGGGGCGCTCACGCTCGCCGGCCCGCAAGGCTATGTCAGGGTCTTCACCGACGAAGGGCCGCCGATAGCCGCGCTGCTGGGCCCGCTGGTCGCGGCCCAGCGGGCAGAACACGCCGCCCGCCGTGTCCCGCTCGGCTGCCTGGCCCGGCTCCAGCAAGCGTTCGACGCCGAGCATCCGGTGCCAGGCCATAGGCAGGCCACTGCCTCGCAAGGCATAGTCGAGCCGCTGACCAGACGGGAGCTGGAAGTACTGGGAATGCTGGCAGCGGGCCGGTCGAACCGGGCCATCGCCGACCAGCTCGTGGTCACCCTCGACACCGTCAAAAAGCACGTCAGCCATGTCCTGGACAAACTCGGCGCGGCCAACCGCACCGAAGCCGTCGCCCGGGCCCAGCAGCTGGGCTTGATCCCCTCGCCTGCGTTCCACGTAATTCCGGGCACACGCTCACGCTCGCTACCGCGACGTCGCGGGCCGGTCCAATCGGCCGTAGCAGGCGGCTCGCGTCAGCCGTGGACTTTGGTGACGTATTTGCCGGTGCCGCGGCCCGCGGCGAGCAGGTCGTGGATCGCGGCCACCGAGTCAAGCGGCCCGGCGATGGTGAGCTCCGGCCGGATCTGGGCGGCGGCTATCATCTCGAGGCCCGCCGCCAGGGCGCGGGCCACGGTCTCGGGGGCGGTGGCACTGAGCCGGCTCATGCTGAACCCGAGCACGCCTGCGTTACCGCCGATGAGGCGGCCGGCTGGCGGCAGCGGCGCCTGAGCGCCGCCAGCGGCGTTGCCGAACAGGACGACGCGCCCGCCGGGTGCCGCGATCGACAGGTCGAGATCAAGCAGCGCAGTGCCCATGGGGTCCAGGATGACGTCCACCCCGCCGGGAGTAACCGCGCGGACCGCCTCGGCCAGGCCATCCTCGCGTGCGAACACGTCGTCCCATCCGGCCGCCAGCCCGGCCGCGATCTTGCCCGGCCGCCCGACCGTGCCGATCCGGCGGCCGCTGCCGAGCGCGGCAGCGACCTGGCTGACCACCGAACCGATCCCGCCGCTGGCCGAATGCATGAGCACCGACTCGCCGGGGCGGATGCGGGCCCGGTCGGTCAGCAGGAGCAGGGCCGTGGACACGACCAGGGGCGCCGAGGCTGCGATCCCGAGCGGCACGTCCGGCGGGACTTCGACGGTCACGGCGGCCGCGGCGACCGCGACCTCGGCCATGCCACCGCCTGGCGTGAACGCCGCGACGCGCTGACCGGGGTGCAGATCGTGCACCCCGGCGCCCACCGAGCGGATGGTGCCCGCGACCTCAAGGCCCGGGACGTACGGCCAGCCGGAGGCGTAGCCCGGATCGCCCCGGCGGGCCATGACGTCGATGAAGTTGACGCCCGCATAGGCGACGTCGATGGCCACCTGGCCGGGACCGGGCTTCGGCTCGTCGATGTCTGCGACGCTCGTGGTGCTCCCGTCCGCCGCCGGCGCCGTCATGACCACCGCTTTCATATCCCAGCTCCTTGCTCGATGGCCGTCGTTGACAGCCATGACCAGTTTCCCCATTCGACGGACAAGCAGACGTGCCCTACCCCGGCGGCCCCGGAAGGGCTGCTTCGTGGTCCCGCTCGTGCGTCAGCACTGTGTGGAGTTCGGAGTCCGAACTGGACACGCTCTCCTTACCACGGCCCCGCTGCGCGGCGCGCTCGGCGAAGAAGTATGCCCCCATGGTGAAGACCAGCATCCCGACGAGGAGCTGCATCGAGTACGTGACGTTCATCAGCTCGCTGATGCGCCGCGACGGGTCCCGATTTTCCAGCGCAGTGAGCATCATGTAGCCGCCCCAGCACGCGAGCGCCGCGGAGCCAACGAAGGCCAGGGACAGCGGAAGCCGCAGCGGCAGGGCGCCGGCGCGTGGGAACGCGACCAGCAGCAGCCCCGTCACCGTCATCACCGCGAACAAGACGTAGGCCGCCTCGAGTGCGTAGAAATCACTCGTCCGTTCGGCGATCTTGGTGGCGGTGAGTCCGCTCGTCGAACCGGTGGCCCACAGCAGATGGGCCGTCAACGGCACGAGCACTACTGCGGAGGCCATCAGAGCCGTGGCTCGCTGCACGCCACGCGTCGGACCCTGCCCCGCCAGGCCCGAGATCCGGCCTCGCCACAGATGTCCCCAGCGCGCGCGTGCATACAGGACGTAGAGCGCACCCAGGGCGAGAGCCTGGACGATGAAGCCGGTGTAGACGACGGTGAACACCCACTCGTCCAGGAACGGGCGGGCGGCAGGTCCGCCGGAGGGCGCCGCGGTTCCATCCAGCAGCCGAGCGCCGAGTTGCAGCGGGTAGCCGACCATGATCGGGCTGAGCAGACCGGTGGCGGCCCAGGCCGGAAGAATGAGGAGCCAGGCCGGCGCCCGTCGACCCCATGGCTGGGTGAGCAGCAGTGCGAGCACGGCTACCATCGAATCGAGCAGGGCGCTCTCGATGCTGCCGACGATCATCGTGGTGTGGTGCTCGAGCAGCATGCTGCCATTGGGGATGCCGACGCGGCTGCCCGACGCCCATGCGATCTTGAGCGCGAGATAGGGCACGCAGGCAGTGAAGGCCAGAGCGCGCAGGACTCGTGCCGCACTGCGAGGCTTGTTGAACACCACTGCTCTCATCAGCACACTCCTACATAACGAAAGCTTCTCGAATTGATGGTGGATATCGATGTGTGAGGTTCAATGTCCGAATTAGGTTCGGCCGGTTGGGGTCGATGCATGCCGAGAGTGCGTGTGGAGATCACAGCGATTTCCCTTGAGGTCTCCTATCTTTCCCGGGCCGAGGTGCCTGCGGCGACGAGTTCGCCCTGGGTGAGCTGGTGCTCGAGCCGCTGTCCCTCGATGTCGGGGCCCGCGGCCCCAGTGGCGCCCGGCGCGGCGGTCCACCTAGTTATGAGTCGGGCTTGGGACATGACAGTTTCTCCTAGCGGGTTTGGGCGGGGCTATTTCTATGCGCGCGGGATCCGCCGCCTGCGTGCCCCGGGTCCAAGCGGCGCCATCGAAGGCGGCCCGTCCGAACGGGTCCGGGCTGCGCGTATGAGCGGGAGGTGGCATCTGGCCTCTTCATCTGCCCGGTGTGCAGTGCGGTCACCCGGCACGTTATGAACGGGGTCCTGAGAAGGGCGTCACTCGATGGCGGGCTTGGGGTGGAATCTTCCGTGGCGGCGGTACGGGCACTACCGTGCCGCCGGTCCGGGTGCGGTGGGCCGCGCGGCGGCGGCCGAGAGCGCCTGCCACCGCGGCTCCCGTGGCACCGACGGCCCAGTAACCGGTCACCCGGTAGACGATGACCGCAGCCGCCGCGGCTGCGGGTGGGGTGCCGGTGAGTGTGAGCGCCCCGAGCACGCCGCCTTCTACGCCGCCGAGCCCGCCGGGCAGCGGGACGAGCCGGCCGGCCAGCTGCCCGGCGGCGTAGGCGAACAGCAGGCCCCGCCAGGGAACCGGCAGCCCGGCCATCCCGAAACACGCGGCCAGCACGCCCGCGTCGGCGAGCAGCCCAGTGCAGGTGCATGCCAGCACCCCTACGCCCAGGCGGAATCCGGGGCGCTGGTGTGACACCTCGGCGATGGCCGCAGCCAGCCGGGCGATTGCGGGCGAGCGATGATGGCGCCGACTCAGCCAGCGGCTGAGCGCCCCGCCGTGGCGCGCCGTGGCACACAGCCCGGCCACGCCCACGGCCAGCGCCGCGGCCGCGCAGGCGAGCAACGGGAGTCCGCCGGCGCCCGCCGCCGCGGCCCCGGCCAGCAGCAGGGCCGAGATCACCACCATGGAGGTGAGCCCCCCGGCCAGCACTGCCCACAGCCCGGCGGCGGCGCCCGCGCCGCGGCGGCGGTACTCCTGCACCTGCCAGGCGCCCCCGGTGACCGGCCCGGCCGGCATCACCCTGGCCAGCCCGGTAGAGGCGAGCACCAGGGCGGACACGGTCCGCCACGGCAAATACGCGCCGCCGCCGGCCAGCAGCTGGCGCTGCGCCGCCGCGCCGCCGGCCAGCGACACGGTCTCCGCCGCAACAGCCACGCCCAGCCACCACACGCGCGGCCCGCTCAGGTGGGCGACCGCGGCCCGCACGTCGCTGGCTGCGCCGGGGGCGCGGATCACGGCGACCGCCACCACACCTGCTGCCAGCACCCACGCCCAGGGGCGGCCACGGAGGCAGGCCGCCCACACCCGACCGCCCGTGAGCGCCGGAACCCGGCCGGCCGCAGCGTGCCCGGGCCGCGCCGAGTCACGATGGCTTGCGGCGGCTGCGGTGGTTCTTGGCCGAACGCCGCAGGCCATCACGGTTCCCGCCGTGTAGTGACCGGTATCAGCCGCCGTGCCCGTGCGGAGCAACCCACCCTGCACCCAGCCGTCGCGTAAAGCCCGATGCTGGCCGCGGCCAATACCCCGTCTGCGGCCATCCACAGGCCGCAGGTCATCTCGGGCCGTACCGGGCAGCGTCCGCGGGCCAGCAGCTGGCTGGGCCGGCTAGTGGCCAGCATGCCCAGGCCTGCGACGGCGAGGCCGCCGGCCACGTCCAGCAGGAAGTGGTTGGCCGAGGCCAGCACCACCAGCGTGGTGGCGGCCGGGTAGAGCCAGGCTAGGTGACGCCACCGGCCGCGGGTAGCGGTGACCACGGCGGCGGCGCACCAGGCGGCCCAGGCGACGTGCAGGCTGGGCATTGCGGCGTAGAGATTCACCAGGCTGGTGGCGCCGCGCGGGTGAGCGGCGCCGAGGATGTCGTGGGCGACCAGGATGTCGGTCATCCCGGGCACCGAAAACCGTGGCGGGGCGGCCGGCCAGGCCCAGAACACCACGTTCGCGGCGGCGGTGGCCAGCACCAGCCCTGAGCGCAGCCGACCGAACGCTGCTGGCCTGCGCAGGTACAGCCACGCCAGCACCAGCGGGGTGACCAGGAAATGCAGCAGCCCGTAGTAGTAGCCGGCCGCCTCGGCGAGCGGAACATGAGCTGCGGCGAGGTGGTTGAGGTAAGGCTCGACGGTCAGGTGCAGCCGCCGCTCATCGTGCCATAGCTCGGCCGCGTGCGTGAATGCCACCTGGTGACCGGCGTGGATGGCCAAACGGATCAGGGAATACGCCGCGTAACCGGCACCGATGGTGGCCAGTTCGGCTGCCGCGGACAGCCGCGGCCAGGTCAGCACGGCCCGGCGTGCCGCAGCTACGGCGGTCACAGGCCGGACGCAAGTCCGCGATACCTGCAGGCGGGCAGCCATCACCGGTCCTGCCTGCGCCCGCGGTCCTCGGCCCGCGCGGCAGCCCGGTTCCTTGCCCCGCACGCCATCGTGGCCGGACAGCGGGTGGCCGCGTAATCACGGAGCAGTTGCCGCAGCTGGCCGCGGCCGCGGCGGAGCCGCGACGTCACCGGCCTGATCGGCGTTCCCGAAATGCCGGCGATCTCCCGGTATGCGTAGCCCTCGATGTCGGCCAGGTACACCACGGTGCGGAAGTCTCCGCAAAGCTGGCGGAGCGCGGGTGTGATGAGGGGATCCGGCAGATGGTCCAGGACCTTGGTGTCGGCGGGTTTCAGCCCGGACGAGGGACGCGACACGGCACGTGCCAACTGCCAGTCCGTGCCCCAGCCGGCGGCCGCCGGCTGGGCCACGGACTGGCGTTTACGGTAACTGGCGATGAAGGTGTTGGTGAGGATGCGGTACAGGCAGGCCTTCAGGTTCGTGCCGGGCTCGAACGGCCACAATGAGGCGTACGCCCGAGTGAACGTTTCCTGGGCCAGGTCTTCGGCGTTTGCGGGGTGGAAGGTGCTGCTGGATGAATGCGAGGCATTCGGCGATCTCGCGGCCGGGATGTCGTGGACGGACATGGAGCCTCCTGAACAGTTGGTGAGTCCGCTGATCAGGCGTGTAGCAGCTGGGCGGTGAGCGGGTTGAGCTCGAGGGGATCGTCCTCGCCGACGATCACGGTGCCGCCGATGTTGACCATCCGGCCGTTGATCACGCAGCTGGGCTCGAACGCGAACGTCATCCCGGGTGCCAGGGGCAGTTCGCCGCCGATGGTAGGCACCTCGCCGAGCTCGCCGTAGTCCTGCGCCGGACCGTAGGCGCGCAGTCCCCAGCCGAAGCCGCACACAGGGCCGTAGGGGTTGATGCTGTGCACCATCGGGTGCACGTTCCACCCGGCGGCGTCCTTGAGAGTGCGGACCATCGCATCGGCCACCTCGCCGAAGGTATGTCCGGGCCTGAGCAGCGAAAGACCGATGTCGTAGCACGCGCGGGCGACCTTGGCGGCCTCCTCGATGTCAGGGTGAACTTCCCCGACCGCGATCGCCACCTGGTGCTGGCTTTCCTTCAAGGCGATGGAGTTGAACACCTCTGCCATGATCACGTCGCCGTCCTTGATCACCCGCGGCGGCTGCGGCCGGTAGGACCAGGGTGCCGGGCCCCAGGACACGAACCCCGGGCCGGAGGAGATAAGCATGTGCGGGGTATGCGCGCCGCGGCGCAGGCCCTCAGTCATCCCGGCGGTGAGTACTTCCGCCTCGCTGATCCCCGGGCGGGATGCTTCCAGCATCGCCTGGGCCATCGCATCACCGATTGCCGCGACGTGCCGGACCAGCGCCAGTTCCTCCTCAGAGTTGCGTATGATCCGGCGCAGCAGGCTGAACCACACAGGCTTGAACGTGGCCTGCGGAAACTGCTCGGTCAGCGGGGCGTACAGCGCGTGCGGCAGGAGTGGCACGATGTGCCATGGCGGATACGGCTCCAGGCCGATCACTCCCACGGTCCCCTGGTGCAGCCCATGCTCGGTGAGCAGTTTGGCCACGTGGGCGGGGTCCTTGCCGACCCGGATGCTGGCGGGCGCTATCCACAGCGCGTCGCCGCGCTTACGCGCCTCGATGTTGTCCTGGATGCTCATCGGTGACCATGCCAACTGCGTCGGCTCTTCCTCGCCCGCGAAGAACATCACGATCGATCCGGGCCGGTCGTTGGTGAAGTACACATCCGGCGCGAACGGCGCCACCGGCGCGCACTCATGCTCCCCGAAGACCAGGAGCGCATCGACCCCCTCGGCCCGCATCAGGTCCTGGGCAATCGCCCAGCGGCGATCACGCTCAGCGAGGGAGTAGCGGGGAACATCCGTCTGATTTGCCATGACAACCTCCCTGGCCGACTCGCTTTTGCCGACATCTCGCTGGCAAACAACGCCCGGGGTGCTCGCGCCCGGCCTCGGCCTCTCGATACGGAATTGCTCTACTGACATCTCCTCGGCCAGCCGCCATGTCCGGGCCGGTAATCGAGGGCCTGACCGTGGCGGGACTGGTTCTTCGAGGGACGGTACGAGCCGGCGCCGCGGGTGGGCGTCACCCGAAGGTGCCCATGCGGGTGGGATCTTTGGCGCGCCGCCGCTGGCACGACAGTGCCGCACGGCGGTCCCCGGGGCACGGCGGTGCCGGCGGAGGCTGGCTGCGGGTAGCGGGCTAGGGGATCAGGCCGAGCTGGCGGCCCCGGGTGACAGCCTCGGTGCGGTTAGCCGCGCCGAGCTTGCCCAGCACGTGGCTGACGTGCTTTTTCACCGTGTCCAGGCTAACCACCAGCTCCTCGGCGATCCGCGGGTTCGGCATGCCCGCGGCCAGCAGCACCAGGATTTCGCGCTCCCGGGCGGTCAGCTGCTCGACCAGGCTCGGCACCGCCGCGGCGGCGGCTCGACCCGAGCCCGGCGCGGCGTCCTTGCCGCTGAAGGCCCGCAGCACCTGGGCCAGGCAGCCGAACGGGACGCCGCGGGCAGCGGTCTGGCCTGCCCTCTGCGCCGCGGCCAGCCGGGCCAGCAGCGCGGCCATCGGCGCACCCTCATCGGCGAACACCCGGACGTAGCCCTGCGGGCAGCCCAGTATCAGCGCCCGGGCCAAGGTGTCCACCGCAGCGTCCTTCTCGCCGTCGGCTGCCAGTGCCAGCGCCTGCAACGCCTGGATCTCGATGACGCTGCCCGCCCGGCCCTGGGCGGCAGCCGCCGCGTACAGCCGCTCCAGCAGCCCGAGCGCCAGGCCGGGGCGGTTCTCGGCGAGCAGCACCCGGGCCAGTACCAGATACTCCAGCTCTCGCGGGTAGGACGGCTCGTCGTCCGCATCGAGGCCGCGTTCGCTCGTCCAGCGGGCGGCCGCGGCGACCTCGCCCTGGGCCAGCAGCAGCCGAGCCCGCTGGGCCGGGACCGGGTCGAGCAGGCCGGTCACGCCCGGGCCCAGGGCGGCCCGCCCGGCCTCGCCCATCGCCTCCAGTGCCCCGGGCGCGTCGCCCCGGGCCTGCCGGATCCACGCCAGGGTCACCAGGCCGGTGGCCAGCGGCGCGGGGTAGAGGAACTGCCGGCATAGCGCGATGCCCTCAGTGACATGCCGAAGGGCGCTGTCGAGTTCATTCCGCTGGTAGGCCACCTCGCCCAGGCCCACGTACGCGGCACCAGCGGGTGGCGCGGACGGCGGGCCGGACACTGCCGCGATGTCCAGCGTCTGCCGGTAGGTCCGGGCCGCCGCGTCCGGCCGACCCTGGGCGCGCTGGACCTGGCCGAGCTGGTAGATGCCCCATGCGGTGAGAACGGGCTGGCCGGCCGCCCGCCACCCGGCGATGCTGGACACGAAGGCCCGCTCGGCCTCCGCGAGCCGGCCCCGGAGCCATTCAGCCGCGGCCAGGAAACCCTGGATGGTAGAGCTCAGTAGCCGCTCATCCCCGCCGAGCTCGGCCAGGGCCTGCGACGCGAACGCGGCCGTGCCCTCGGCGTCACCGCGAAACTGAGCGAGATAGCTGCGATGGAGCGCGATCAGCGCGGGGACATTCACCAGCATGCTGGCCGCCCGGCCGGCCGATGGCTCGAACGGCTCACCGGCCGCGCCCGCAGAGCCTGCCAGCGCGCGTTCGGCCGCCTCCAGCGGCGGCTCCACCGCCTCCGCACGGCCGCTAGTAGCTGCCAGCAATGCCTGCGCC
>Ga0335079_10008973_pt1 | contig 11399 bp, 9 predicted proteins | sample Lox_Sample_33_FD_206719 | JGI IMG/M metagenome (GOLD analysis project Ga0335079, IMG submission 206719) | Soil microbial communities from Loxahatchee National Wildlife Refuge, Florida, United States - Lox_Sample_3.3 | ecosystem: Environmental > Terrestrial > Soil > Wetlands | place: USA: Florida... | reverse complement strand
CAGCGGCTGGCGGTGGTCGTAATCGCCAACTCGGAACTTCACCCGGCCGTTCTGCAGCGCGTAGCCGCCCGCGACCTCGCGCCGCGTGCCCTTAATCTCCTGGTAGAGCCGAGGCTTCTGCAGGCGGATGGTGTTCCCACCCACGGGCACGAGGAGATCGCCGCTGGCACTCAGTTCGAGTTTTCCGCCGCCATCGATGAGCAGGCCGATCTGCTCCGGGCGCGCTCCGGGAGCCACAATGAAGTCGTATTCCAGTTGTCCCTGGTTGCCGTAATAGACCAGGTCAACGCCGGGATATACGTCGTGATAGCGCACGCGGGCATAGTTGGGAATGCCACGGCGCCATTTCTGCGGATCCTTGCCAATGAAGTAGTTGCTCTTGCCGGGAAGCTGGTCTTCGCCGCTGATGGCGATTCCGGGACGCGGTGTTTCGAAACGAACACGCACCCAGTCCGTGGGCGCGCTGGCTTCTGGCGTGGCCTGGGTGCCATCCGTGCCGATATGCTGCGGCCGGGAGCGGGCCTTATCCAGCGCCAGCAAAGCTTCGGTACTCGTCAGGAACAGGTTGTAGCCCGATCCGCGGGAGAGAAACCTCACCGCGTCGGGAGCTTGTCCCTGGTTTGGCTCGAAGCTGAGCGGAAGGCGTGAATAATTTGAAAGAGCTTGAGACTTCGGTACGGAGAAAGCTGAGGGACGATTCTTCGCCGGCGCAACTGAGGAGCGAAGGGAATCTTGAGCGGCAGCGCGGGAGATGCGACTCTTTATCCCGCCTGCGTCATCCTGACCGACCGAAGTCCCTAGAAAAAACAGAATCCAGGCAAGGACAAACGGAGCCCTGCGCTCCATGGCGCCTCCACTCTAGCTGCGGGAACCGCGCGGTATAACCCCGGGGTCCTGCCTTTCTCTTGCTGCCTGTGAAGCTTCGCTTGCTCCTCGTGCCATGGCGCAAGTCGAGCGTTTCTGCAGACTTGGCATACTTCTACTTTGGGGGAAGAGAGGTTCGAAAATTAACACGGGGCTGGGGGGCTGTCAATGCAAAATAGCTGCAGGATTTTACACCACGGGGTGTAACTTTTGGCAGATAATGAGTTACCCCAAGCATATCTGCGGGAGGTCCGATGCGTGCCTTTACCCTGCGCTTTCTGTTGCCGTTCTTGCTGCTGGTGGCCTGGGGTCTAGCCCCTGCCGCCCAGAATTCCGGGTCATCTTCCAATTCCCAGCAGAATCCCAACGATTCATCAGGGCAACAGCAACCCCCGCCGCAGCAACAACAGCCGCCACCCGATCAGTCGAAGGAGAAGAAAAAGAAAGACAAGAAGGACAAGGGCTCGCAGGATGTGGTCAATACCGAGGTGTTTTCGACGGCCGTGGCCAACAGCGTCCTGAACGATCTGCGCGATGGCCTTGAAGGTCACACCCAGCGCCTCATGCTCTCTGCTTTCGACGCTGACAAGATGGACGGCTACCTCGAGTTCGAGGATCAGATCGAAGCCTTCTTCAACAAGTACGGATCCTTCAATGTGTACTTCCGCATCGCGCAAAGCTCGACCGATGGGCCCAAGGGTATAGTGCTGGTGGACATCCAGCTGGAGGAGATCCCGCGCGGCGCCACCTCACCTCCCATCCGCAAGAACGGGCAGATGCGTTTCGAGCTGGAACGCGGCAAAAAGGGCTGGAAGATCGTGGACTTTAGCCCCCGCAACTTCTTCTCCTAGTTCAGTTGCGCACATGAAACGCGATTATCCGGACCGGCCGATCGTGGGCGTGGGCGCGGTCATTGTCGAGAACGGCCGGGCGCTGCTGGTGCGGCGTGGCACCGAGCCGCTGAAAGGCCAATGGTCAATCCCCGGCGGCGTGGTCGAACTGGGGGAAACCCTGCGCCAGGCTGCCGTGCGCGAGGCCAAAGAAGAAACCGGGCTGGAAGTCGAGGCGGGAGAAGTGCTTGAGGTCGTGGACCGCATCTTGCCCGACCCCGAACACAAGATCCAATATCACTACGTGCTGGTTGATTTTCTCTGCCGGCGGATATCAGGGGAAGCCCGCTCCGGCGCCGATGCCAGTGAGATCCTCTGGATCACACCTGAGGAATTGCAGCGCTTTCCCGTCGCCGATTCCGCCGCCGCGGTGATTCGCAAGGGGTTTGCGCACGCGGCGCAAAATCAAACGGCCCGCAGCTCATCTTGAGTCTGCGGGCCGCCGGTAGTCTGTTGGGATTGGCCTGAGGCGGTCACGCTATAACGGTGGCCCCTGACACTCCCGGGGAGTTGCGAGGATGTTAGAGCGATTCGCCCTAAGCCTCAGCCACCTCACCTGATCTACTATTACAATCGGAATTGTCCACTGGATCACCTCCTTCCTGGTGTAAGCCCACACTAGTACAACGGGACCCCGAGGTCAAATTCAGCTTTCGTGAAAAAAATTTCTTCGTAGTAACGCCCTGATTACCCAGAGCATCGCCGTCCACGTTGGTTGGGTGGTTGTTAGCGAGGCTGGTTCTCCCAGACTGCAGGAGGGCGAAATGCCAGTTTCGGGGGGATGGATGTCCCGCTTTGCTCTCTACCGGGGTTGGGCCGATTGCGGCTACCGCCCTGTTATTTGCCGTTCGCGGTGGCGATACCGTAGTTCGCTTGAGGCGACACCTCAGGGGGCCGCTGGCCGTGCGTAATCTGGCATCAAAATGGGTGTGGGCGTACGCTCCCGGTAAACCCACAGAAGGATAGGGACACGAGACCCACCGAGTCAGAAAGGCTTCCCTAACTTGCTGATGATGGGCCGGTTACGAGATTATGGGATCCCCGTCGGCAGCCCGCTCACGCCGCCGCAGTGCAGGACAGTTGCACGCCCTCGCCGGGTTGCAGCGCGAACTCCAAGCCACTGATCCCAACGGCCGCCGCAAGTATCTCCGCGACTTCAGCGAAGCCTTCCGCGATTACGAGTCCCTCCTCAGCCTGGCGCAGGTAGAAGAGGAATTGTGCCAGTCCGACGTGGTGCTTGTCGGCGACTACCACGCCCTGCCGGCCTCGCAACACTTCGCTTCCCAGATCCTGGAACGTATATCGAGGTGCGGGCGGTCGGTGGTGTTGGGCGTGGAGACAGTCTTCGCTCGCGACCAGCACATTCTCGACGAATGGATGCGGGGCGAGATCGAAGATGGCGAACTTCGTGAGCGCATTCGCTTTGACCTGGACTGGGGGTACGACTGGGAACCCTTCCGCGCGTTGCTGGTCACGGCCCGTCAGTACGCTGTCGGCGTTTATGGTCTCGACTGCATGCCTCGCGACGACCTGCGCAAGATCGCCCGGCGCGACCGCCACGCCGCCCAGAAGATCGCCGAGATCGCGCGCCGACATGCCAACGCCATCGTGGTGGCGCTGTTCGGCGAATCGCATCTCGCGCCCAGTCACATTCCCGAGGTGTTGCGCGTCGCGCTGCCCGATGCCGGTGTGCTCACGCTGCTGCAGAATATCGACCATCTCTATTGGCGCGCCGCCGGTGAGCGCCACGAGCACGTGCAAGCGGTGCGGGTGGAGAGCGATGTAATTTGCGTCTTTAACGCCACCCCCCTGGAAAAATACGAAAGCTACCGCCAGTGCATCGAGCGCTGGCGAGAAGAGCACACCACGCCCGATCTTGCGCCCACCTTCTACAACCTGGTGGACGCGCTGGCCCGCTTCTTGCACATCGACAAGTACGCCACGCACAACGGCACCCAGCCGGTGTATCTGGTGGACCGCATGCCGGAGGTTTACAGCCGGCCGTCCGACGAGGCCATGCGCAAGCTGCTGGCGCGCAAAGGCGTCCGGGACGAGGAACTCAGGGAAATCCTCGGCCGCATCGAAGCCAGCGGGTGCTGCTATGTCCCGCGCATGAAAGCCATCTTCGTGCGACAGTTCCAGATGGTGGGCGGAGCCGAGGAAGCCGCGCGCTTCGTGCACCATGCCTGCCATTCGGCAGCAACCGCCGGCGAGCCTGGGGATCGGGAAGAGCTGTTCTATACGCGCGTGCTTGAGCACGCGCTCGGCTACTTCGGCTCGCGCCTGCTGTATCCGGCGCGTCCGGCCGTGCGCGGGTTCGATCTCGGCATTTTAACCGCATCACTCCCGGAGGACCACGAAGTGCCGAATCTTTTCATCGGCGCCAAGTTCAGCTCTGCCGTCGAGTGGCTGGGCTACATGCTGGGAAGTGAACTCTATGACGCCTACCTAGCCGGCAACGTCTCCAAGCGCTACATCCGCTCGCTGTTCTTCCGCAAGCTCAGCGGCCCTGCGGCCCACGACACCTGCATGCAGATCGCCCGCAAGGCTCGCCAGCCGCACCGCACTTAGCAATCGGCACTCAGCCACCGCAAGCGGTTGCCGCGCTCCGTGCGGGAATGTAAGCTGAGTGCTCCTTGAATTCCAACGCGATCCGCGAGCTCTTCGAGCAGGTTCGCCAGGGCGAGCTGGCGCCTGATGACGCCGTCGCCCGCCTGCGGCACTTGCCGTTTGAAGACCTGGATTTCGCCAAGGTGGACCACCACCGCGCACTACGTGCCGGCTTCCCCGAGGTCGTGCTGGCCGAGGGCAAGACCGCGAAGCAGGTAGCGATGATTTTCTCGCGACTGGCGCGGCACGAGGCAAGCGTTCTGGCAACTCGCGCGACAAAAGAACAGTTCATTTCCGTGCGGCGCGTGGTGCGCAAGGTGGAGTATCGCGAACTGGCGCGCGCCATCGTGCTGCAGCGTGACCGCAAGAAGTATGGCAAAGGCAAGATCGTCGTGGTCTCGGCCGGGACCGGCGATATTCCGGTGGCTGAGGAAGCAGTGGTCACCGCCGAAGTCATGGGAAACGACGTGGAGCACCTGTACGACGTCGGTGTGGCGGGCATCCATCGCCTGCTGGCACATCGCAAAGAGTTGTTCGACGCGCGCGTCGTGATCGTCTGCGCCGGCATGGAAGGCGCACTGCCGAGCGTCGTGGGCGGCCTGTTGCGCGTGCCAGTCATCGCCGTGCCCACCAGCGTCGGGTATGGCGCGGCGTTCAAAGGGCTCGCGGCGCTGCTGGGCATGATGAACTCCTGCGCTTCAAACGTCAGCGTGGTGAACATCGATAATGGATTCGGCGCGGGCTACGTCGCCTCGCTGATCAACCGCCTGTGAAGCCAGCTGTGCCCATCACGATGCTTGAGACCGAGCGCCTGCGCCTGCGTCCCTTCACGCTCGACGACGAGGCGGCGGTGTTCGCCCTGGTTTCCGATCCCGAGATCGCCCATTTTGTCCGCTTCGAAGCACACCGAACACCCGCCGACACGCGCGCCTTCCTCGAACTGGTTCAGCAGCACTATCGCCGCGGCGACCCATTCGCCTGGGCAATCGTCTTGCGCGAAGACGAATGTTTGATGGGCAGTTGCGGCTTCGTCAGCCAGGCTCCCGAGCGCAAGTCGGCCGAGATCGGCTACTGGCTGGGCACGCCCTATTGGGGCAAAGGCTACGCCGCCGAAGCCGCGCGGGCGCTGGTGCGCTTCGGCTTCGAGCAGATAGGCCTGGAGCGCGTGGAAGCCAAGTGCTTTGTCGAGAACCGCGCAGGCCAGCGGGTGATCGAAAAGCTAGGCATGAAGTTTGAGGGGACGGATCGCGGCGAGATGATCAAGGGCGAGTATCCGGAACTGAGCAGGTATGGAATTAGCAGGAAGGATTGGCGGGGCAAACACCTCCCAGATTTGCCGCCGCGGATGGACGCGGATAAACGCGGAACAAAATAAGGCTACTTCCTTACCTTTATGCGTCGTTTGCGTCTTTCAACATTCCCGAACACTCTCGCGAAGATTTTGTCCACATTTCGCAACTGGCGCTTGAGGTCGAAGGCGCGCTCCAGCTTGGCGGGCGGGATGCGCGCCGTGATCTCCTTGTCTTTCAACACCGACTCGCGGAAGTTCAGCCCGTCCTTCCAGGCGCGCATGGCGTGGCCCTGGACCAGCCGGTAGGCGTCTTCGCGCGTCATGCCGGCTTCGGCGAGGTCGAGCAGGAGCTGTCCGCTGAACACCAGACCTCCCGTACTCTCCAGGTTCGCCTTCATGCGCTCGGGATAGACCAACTCGTTTTCGAGCAAGCCGGCCGCCTTGTGCAGCATGTAATCCACCAGGATGGTGGAATCCGGCAGAATCACGCGCTCCACCGACGAATGCGAGATGTCGCGCTCATGCCATAGCGCCACGTTCTCGAACGCCGCCTGCGCATTCGCACGCACTACGCGCGCCAGTCCGCTGATTTGCTCCCAGTTCACCGGATTGCGCTTGTGCGGCATGGCTGAAGAGCCCTTTTGCTTCTCGCTGAAGAACTCCTCGGCCTCGCGCACCTCGGTGCGTTGCAGATGGCGCATCTCGGTGGCGATGCTATCGAGAGTGCACGCGATCACCGCGAGCGTGGCCATGTAGTGGGCGTGCCGGTCGCGCTGGATCACCTGCGAGCTTACCGGCGCCGCCTTCAACCCCAGGCGCTCACAAATTTTTTCTTCAAGCTCGGGATCGAGATGCGCGGCGTTGCCCACGGCCCCCGAGAGCTTGCCGACCCGCATCTCTTCGGCGGCGCGCTCGAAGCGCTCCAGGTCGCGTTCGACTTCCGAGTACCAGTTCGCGAGCTTCAGCCCGAAGGTGATGGGCTCGGCGTGGATGCCGTGCGTGCGCCCGATCATGGGGGTGTGCTGGAACTCGTGCGCGCGGCGGCCAAGCATCGCCCGCAGGCGCTCCAGGCCGTCGCGGATCAGCGCGGAAGCGGCTTGCACTTGCAGCGCCTGGGCAGTGTCCACCACGTCATTCGAGGTAAGGCCGAAGTGGAGCCAGCGCGATTCCGGCCCCACCTTCTCCGCAACTGCTGTGGTGAAAGCCAGCACATCGTGCTTCACCTCGGCCTCGATTTGGGCAATGCGTTCGAGATCGAAGTCCGCCCTTTGACGGATCGCCTCCGCCGCCTTCTTCGGCACCAGCCCGGCTTCGGCGAGAGTTTCCGTGGCGGCGATTTCCACGCGCAGCCAGGTACGGAATTTATTTTCGTCGCTCCAGTTGCGGCCCATTTCTGGACGCGTATAGCGCTTGATCAAAGCTCTGCCTCCGGACGCCCTAGCGCCACAGTAAGCTTCATGGGAACCTATGATTCTAAATGCAGGGAAACTGCGGGCAAAAAACAATCCGCGCGATTGCATTCCGGCGGTGCGATGGGTAAGAATCTACGCCGTGCCCAAGCCAGCCCAGAGCGTGGATTATCAAGCCCTGGCCGAATTCCGTTACCAGATCCGGAAGTTTCTAAGCTTCAGCCAGGAAGCGGCCCGCGCTGCTGGTATCGATCCGCAGCAGCACCAGTTGCTGTTGGCCATTCGCGGTCTTCCCGAGGGAATCAAGCCCAGTATTCGTGCGCTGGCGGAGCGGCTGCAGATCCGGCACCACAGCGCGGTGGAACTGATTGATCGCTCGGTCGCCCACGGCCTAGCGCTGCGCGAGCGCGACGGCGTCGACCGCCGGCAGGTGACCATCCATCTGACCGCCAAGGGAGAAAAGCTGCTGGCCGAGCTCTCGCTGCACCATCGCGACGAGCTGCGCACCGCCGGACGGGAACTCGCACGCGTGCTCCGCTCCATCATCGCCGGCAGTGACGGTTTTCCGCGGCGACGGGGCGCACCCAGTACCAAGTAGGGAGTATCAAGCAGAGCGTGCCAGTCTGTCCTGGTTTTACTCGGTACTCAGTACTTGGTGCTCTTCCAGGTGGCCGCAAGCTCCCAACTTCGCGAACGACTCAGCCGGTTGCGCTCGGCGCTGATCTACTGGCCGCTGACCATTGTCATTACTCTGCTGGTAGAGCCGTTCACACTGGTCGCAGCGCTTTTCGACAAGAGTGGTCGCGTGCAGCACCGCGCAGTGGCGTTCTGGTCGGGGCTGCTGCTTCGGCTCTATGGCATGCCGGTAACGGTCACCGGCCTGGAACGGCTGGACCACGGCCGCCCGCGCATCTACGCCGCCAACCATCTCTCCGCGCTCGATATCCCCGTGCTCTACCGCTACCTGCCATTCCAGTTTCGCATCATCGCGCACCGGCTGGTTTTCCGGGTGCCTCTGGTGGGATGGCACCTAAGCGCCGCGGGACAACTGATGATCGATCCGGAGAGCGTCGCCCTCTCGCGCCGCGCGTTGCGGGAGGCGGTACAGACCTTGCGGCGGGGTTTGCCGCTGGTGGTCTTTCCCGAAGGCGAGCGCTCTCGCACCGGAGAGATGCAGCCGTTCCGCCGCGGCACCTTCTATGTGGCCGTCGAAGCACAGGCGGACGTGGTGCCGGTGGCGATCGTGGGCACGTACCAAGCGTTTCCCAGAGGCTCATCGCACCTGCGTCCTGGGCCGCTGCAGTTGATTATCGGCGACGCAATTCCGGTGGCGGGATACACGAAGCGCGATCTGGATGCTCTGGCGGAGCGCACGCAAGCGGCGGTGAAGGAGTTGCTTCGACTGGCGGACAAGGACAGCAACCAGCCATTGGCAGCAAAATCCCTACACGGAACAGCTGAATGAAGCGCGGTCGGAGGCTCGCGCCAGTTTGCAAAACAACAAAAGCCGCCAGCTTTCGCTGACGGCTGAATGCTGACTGCTGAAGATCCCTCGCGCGGCCCGCCGTGCCAACACCAGGCAGCCGGGCAATGGCGCTCGGGCCGATTCTCGCACTGCGAGAATCGGCTAGGAGTACAGCAGCACGCCCTCGTGCTGTTCGGCGCCTTCGCCGACCTGGCGGTAGAACAGCCGCCCGTTCTCGAGATAGACCTCGAGGAACGCCGGGCGAGTGGTGATCGAGCCCTGGATGAGAGCTTCGGAGAACGGATCCTCGATGTACTTCTGCAGGGCGCGGCGCAGCGGACGCGCACCATAGCTGCGGTCGGTGACCGTCTTGTCGAGAATCCACTTGCGCGCTTCCTCCGTCACCGTGACCGTGATATGGCGCTGCGCCAGGTTCTGGTTGAGTTGAGTGACCATCAGCTCCACGATCTGGATCAGGTCCTGCTCGGTCAGCGCGTTGAACAGGATGACTTCGTCGAGGCGGTTGAGGAACTCGGGGTTGAAGGTGCGCTTCACCTCGTTCTTCACCATGTCCTCGACCTTGTCGGAGATGGCCTCTTCCTTGTCGCTCTGGAAGCCCAAGCCGGTGCGCTTCATCAGGTGGCGCGCGCCGATGTTCGAGGTCATCACCAGGATGGTGTTCTTGAAGTCCACGGTGTTGCCCAGCCCATCAGTGAGCTGGCCGTCTTCAAACACCTGCAACAGGATGTTGAAGACGTCCGGGTGCGCCTTCTCGATTTCGTCCAGCAGCACCACCGAGTAGGGCGCGCGCTTGACGCGCTCGGTGAGCTGGCCGCCTTCCTCGTATCCCACGTAGCCCGGAGGCGAGCCGATCAGTTTGGACACCGAGTGCTTCTCCATGAATTCGGACATATCGAAGCGGATCAGCGATTTCTCGCTGCCGAACAGGAAGTGCGCCAGGGTGCGCGCGACTTCCGTTTTGCCCACGCCCGTGGGGCCGAGGAAGAGGAACGAGCCCACCGGCCGGTTCGGGTTCTTGAGGCCGGCGCGCGAGCGGCGGATGGCGCGGGCCAGGGCGGTGATCGCCCGGTCCTGCGAAATCACGCGCTTGTGCAGTTCTTCCTCGATGCGCAGCAGCTTCTGCGACTCTTCTTCCTTGATCGAGGTGATGGGCACGCCGGTCCAGCGCGAGACCACTTCCTCGATGTCCTCGCGCCCCACCACGCCGGTAGTGGAATCGTCGAGGTGATATTTTTCGCGCAGGGCGCGCAGGTTCTCGCGCTCCTTGCGCTCCTCGTCCGAGTAGAAGCGCGCCTTCTCGAACTCGTGGTTCGCGATGGCGTTCTCCATGCGGTGGACGATGAACTTGATCCGCTTCTGCACCTCGGTGATCTCTTCCGGCAGCGAGGTCTGGCGCAGCTTCACGCGCGCCCCCGCTTCGTCGATCAGGTCGATGGCCTTGTCCGGCAGAAAGCGGTCCGGGATGTAGCGGTTGGAGTGCGATACCGAGAACGTGATGGCCTCATCCGTGTAGGAAACCGCGTGGAATTTCTCATAGCGGTCCTTGATCCCGTTCAGGATCTTGACCGCGTCGTCCTCGCCCGGGGGCGGAACCTTCACCGACTGGAAGCGGCGCTCGAGCGACCGGTCTTTCTCGATGGACTTGCGGTATTCGCCCGGGGTGGTGGCGCCGATGCACTGGATCTCGCCGCGCGAAAGCGCCGGCTTGAGGATGTTGGCTGCGTCCAGAGAGCCTTCCGCCGACCCGGCGCCTACCAGGGTGTGCAGTTCGTCGATGAAGATGATGGCGTTCTGCGACTCCATCAGCTCCTTCATGATGGTCTTGAGCCGTTCTTCGAACTGGCCACGGTACTTGGTGCCAGCAACGATCAACGAAAGATCGAGCGCCAGGATGCGTTTGTCGGCGAGGAACGAGGGCACGTCGCCGTCAGCGATGCGCTGAGCCAGGCCTTCCACGATGGCGGTTTTGCCTACGCCCGGCTCTCCGATCAGAACCGGATTGTTCTTGGTGCGGCGGCAGAGAATCTGCACAACCCGCTCCAGTTCCTGATCGCGGCCGACCAGCGGATCGAGCTGGGTGTCCAAAGCGGCCTGGGTCAGGTCACGGGAGAACTCGCTGAGCAGGGAAGACTCACGCGCGCGTTGCGGCTGCGCCTTTTCCTGCGAGCTGCGCGCCAGTTCCTCGCGGATGGTCGAAAGCCTGAGCCCGCGCTCGTGCAGGATTTCGGCGGCGAAGCACTTCTCCTCGCGCAGCAGGCCGAGCAGCAGATGCTCGGTGCCGATGTGCTTGTGTGAGAGCCGTTCCGCCTCTTCGGCGGCATAGGCCAGCACTCGCTTGCACTCGTTGGACAGGGGAAGATCAACCGAGGTGGACACCTTCTCGCGGATCGTGGTGTGCCCCTCGATCTGCTTGCGGATGGATTCCACCGAGGCATGCGAACGGAGGAAGCGGTTGGTCAGCGCCTTATCCTCGCGCAGCAGGCCCAGCAACAGATGTTCGGTCTCGATGTAAGGAGACCCGAACTGGCTGGCCTCGTAGCGTGCGAAGAAGATCACGCGCCGAGCTTTTTCTGTGTAGCGTTCAAACATGTTCCCTCGCCGGAAAGCCCTTCCCGGGACTGCCCAACGTCCCTCCCTGGACTCTCTCCCCTTGCCCTACCTGCCGGGGGGACGGCAGCCAAGCAATCTTGCCGTGCCGCGGCTGCCGAGTGGCGCTCGCGCAACCGCCAACCTGAACCTCCGTCCACCTTTGGGTGGACCGGCTTTCCGTCTCCCGCCTGTTTGCCATCAGGCTGGGAGCGATTGTGGCTCGACCTCCTCGACGCGGCCTTGATGCATCCGTAACACCC
>Ga0335079_10008971_pt1 | contig 11401 bp, 9 predicted proteins | sample Lox_Sample_33_FD_206719 | JGI IMG/M metagenome (GOLD analysis project Ga0335079, IMG submission 206719) | Soil microbial communities from Loxahatchee National Wildlife Refuge, Florida, United States - Lox_Sample_3.3 | ecosystem: Environmental > Terrestrial > Soil > Wetlands | place: USA: Florida... | reverse complement strand
CAACACCTCGCCGTGGTTTTTCAGCCAACTTTCGAGCGAGTTGAGGAATGCTTTGTCTCCCGTAGATCTGAGGCTCATCACACACCCCTTGGATGCAAGCTTAGCGCAGACTCCCGATAAGTCGCGTTACCGGAGAAGTGGCTTCTAGTACCTAAGTCGGACCGTTTGGCACCACTCACTCTTCACTTGTTCACTAGAGGATGTGTCACCCAACTTTACCGGGGCTTTGCTAACGTACCAAGGTCCTTCTGAACCCAGTAATTCACCTCATCCTGCAAATAATAGGTCTGCCGATCTGGCAACTTCTTGCAGACATCAAACACGCCGCGCGCCTCGGGTTTTCTGATATCCAAGGCAATTACGGTCTTGCGTTTCAGGTCAAAAATAGTCTGCGATGTTAGGCAGATGGCCGAGTCATCGGTGGCAATGATTTGGGAATCGCTCCACTCAACCACCTTTAGAAATTGTGTTGCCACGTAGAGTTTTCCTTCCGGAGCTGATGCTGATGCCTGCAAACAAAACGCATCTGTTCCCACGAGGTTCTTTCCACCGTGGCGGTAGCAGGACAGTTCCGTGTCCGCTTCTATAGGTTCATTTTCCTTTGTCAGGTTGTCGGGTCGCCAAACTCCACGGACAGTTACCAGGCCGGAATCCCCGCTAAGCTTCGCCAGTTGTGGCTTTTCTTGCACCGATGGCGTGAGTTTTTGGGCTTCGACGCCCTTGACCCCTACCGTCCCCCCCAGCGTTCCGAGAAGGAAAACAGTCCCCAAGCCGGTCAACATTCGAATGCAGTGTCGTTCCATCATCGTTTCATCTCGAAGGGCGGCGTATCGTGAGCGCATTTTGTCCCTCCCCGCAGGTATATGCTAGGAATCCATGTGGTGGTTTGGGTGGCAATTTAACACTGGCCAGGCACAGAGCAACAGGAAAGAATGTAGCGCGTGCGTCGAAGCAGTCCAAAGGAAGAGGCACATAGTGCGGTCATGTTAGGTCGCACGATGTTGCCATCACTGGAAAACATTCAAGGGCCTGATTTGCCGCGTTGTCGGACAAGTGACGTACCATTACTCGTCCAGTATCCTGTCCGCCGTTTGCCGAATAATCGAGAGGGTTTGAGGACGAACTGGTATACCCTTTATCGCATTGGAAACCGGCGTTTGGCTCAACTTTGTTTCTCTAATTAGGCGTCTGAGGCCGATGGCAGACCACCTCCTCCGTTCTGAAGGATCGGCGATTACCAACCTCGTTCGCTTTTCATAAACGTAGCTATCGGAATCAATCATGCTCGGATCTTCGCCCTGCTCCCAACGCCGGTCCGTCTCTTTGCCGACAGGAACAAGCTTGCCAGCCGTAATTCTGGCCCTCTGCAATAGGCCGCGAGTTGTGGCGGTGCATGGTGTTCCATCGGGAGCCAACGATTTCACCTCTGGCTTGCCCAGGTACTTACGAAGTAGGATTCGGAAGGATTCGGGAACTACCTTGTCCTGATACATCGTGGGCTGCATCGAGATTTGATAGGGCTGACCGTCCATGAGATTGACACCTCTGAGCGAACTCCATTTCTTGCGGTCGGATTCGTAAGGCGTAATAAACACAAAGTTGGATTTGTCGAAACCTGCCGGGTATCCGCCAAACGTCTCCGAAAGCATCGGGAACAAAAAGAAATTAAACGGGCCCAGCCATTCCGGCCTCCGCTGCTTGAACACGTTTGGCGTAGTGACAACCATGCGCATCATTGCCGGTAGATCTAGCCAAGCCGGGTCTTTCGAAGGCAGCCTTAGTTCTCTCCGCAAAAGAAATTCCCACGCTTCCATCACCCATTGCGGTGTATCTTCGTCTTCCTCTCCTTTTTTCCGTTCTTTTGGCGCAAGCAGATAACCGAGTCCATGTCCGCTCGCCTTTTCAATTTGAATGTGTTCACCCGATTTCGAGTAGAGCGCATACCGTTTTGCTGAAATCGCGTAGCCAAACAGTTGGCGAAATGGCATTCTAGGATCGAAATCAACAAAATTGACATCTTCGATTTTTAGGATTTCGGGAACCCAACACGCCTCGTAGGGGTTCAGTTTGCAGAATTGCCGAGCTATGGATCTCACGTCATCAAGAGAGAGAGCCCGAATTCCTCGCTTCCGTTTCCAGTTGACTGATCCGCCCGGACACTCGATGAAACCTCCTTCTTCGGAGCCCACTATGCAAAGCGAATCAGTATCGCAAAACAGATAGCTGCCCTTTTTCCTTTGAACGCTTTTTTCGAGCATGGCTAGCAACAACCTGCCACCCGACGTAATAAGCGAAGCGAGTGGTGGAAAATACCAAGCTCCCGGTTTTTCTACGTAATTCGACGCAACTCTTCCTTTTTCCTCCCCGGAGAAATAGCTTATGTTCGTTTCCTTATTTTTTCGTTCGGTATTTACTTCTACAAACATGCCGTAACTTCCTGAATTCGCGAGCACTTTAAGGAAATCGGCAAGCGTTTTGTTTGTTTTCTTGTGCGCGATTCTTTGTTGGATAACCGTGCGGTAGAAATCCTCTTCTGCGGGCCTTATCGCCACCATTCCGCCGAGATTTGTCGTTGTTAGATTCCTTTGCGGATTGCCTGGAATTATCTGAATCGCTTTGAGTATTCGAGGGGTTTTTCCAGTAAGAATTTTGCTCGCAATCAGATCCGGACCCGCGTACCAGATTGGAGTGTCGGAACTCAGATAATTGAGACCAATGTTCTGGGTCCTATTGTTATGTCCCGCGTTATATACCGTTCTTACGGGAAGAATGTCTCCCCTTGGTTTCACAAGAGCAAAGAAACAAAGCTTTTTCCATAGGCTCTTTTCGAATGTATTGTACAGGGCTGTTTTCGCAATCAGCTTTCTGGCGTTGGCCGTGCAGTCCTCAAAACGAACTGTGCTGGATGTAAGCACACTCCAATTTCCCAAGAGCGCGTTGACCGTTGGGTATTGACTCGTGAAATCAGTATGAATTACCGGTACCGGCAGTCTTCTGATGCGACATTCCGCGCGGCCGCCGTAATAACTTTGCATCGTAATGCCGAGGGTCCTGTGGGGAACTTTGAAATGCTGTTTGGGCTGTTTGATTCTCATCTCTTTCAGATAGGCTTTTGCTATTGAGGCGGGTGAATAAGCCCTATCTGGCCGCAAATCGATGGGGTTGCGATTGAATTCCGCCATCATCGCGTTGAGCACGCGATGCGTCGCGGCCACATCCTCTCGGCAATACTCAACTTCTTCCGAACTGATCTTCCCTGACGGTTTGTGATCTTTCTTTCCTTTGACCTTGAATGCTCTACAAGCTCCATTTAGGTTGAAGGAACGGTTGCGCAACGCCCACCCCAGCGTGCGCATGTCGAGGAAGCGACCTTCTTTCGGCCATTCCTTTTTGTGGAGAACGCTACCGAGCTTTATAAAGGCCATCTTGCTGTTTTGGGAGTCAACGACGATTCGAGGCCTCTTTGGATTGGGCGCAATTCGTCCTGTTTTGGGGTTTTTCCAAAGAGAGGAGAAGGCGAGAGACCAATCAGTGCCTTTTTTCCCTTGATGGGACCATACCGCTAGTCGTGACAAATCGAATGGTGAATTGAAGCAGACAATCAATTCGCCGTTTTTGACCGAATTCCAGAAGACACTCTTAACAAATGACGCTCGGCTCGTGAGGATGAGTTCGGTTTTCGCGGGGAAGTACTCCACGGACGCAAACGTTGGTGGGTTGTTCCTGTACACCTGCAAGAGTTTCAGTTCAGGCTCGGCGATATCATCCCTATAAAAAATCCCCTCCGCTACGCAGACATATTTGGAGCCAACTAACTTGCATCGCCGGAACGCACCGAAATTTAGCTTTTGAGCGGGGTCAAGAGTGGTTTCCGCATCGAAGATGAGGCAATAGGTTGGCCAATTCCGGGACCATCTTCTATCCCACGTATTCTTCGCGCGGACACTGGTATGTGCCCGCACGAAGAGATCGTGGGTCTGTTGCTCAGAACTGCATCCTTTGGCTTTTAGCTGTTCTCGTCGGGAAGCTGAGATACAGCTTCCCAAAGTGCCTGAAGGACCATCCATAAGGCTATAGTCAACGCGAGAGCCGCCAATACCAAGCGTTTCAGCTTGTTGGGTGTGTAGCGAAGGTTAATTCCCACACTTTCCAGCAATCGATGGAATTGGCGATGATGGCGCTCGCAGAAAGGAAGTTTGAACCAAGCGATGTGGTTCTTCCCACCGGCATGGTTGAGTTCAATGTATTGGTCATTGCCACAAATCACGCAAACGGCCTTTGGCTGAACGCGTGGTTTCATGACTTACCCCCAAATGGGGTGTACAGGCTTTCGAAATCGAGCTCGGATGCTTCCTCCAACTCGATAAGCACTCTGACATCGACGATGAGCTTGTGACCGCCGACGGTCTTCCCCTTGAACTTCTTGAGTTCTTGTTTCGCTCCATCCTCACCTGCCCGAAACATCCTCAAGGCAGATTCATATTCGTGAAGCAGCCTCCGCTCGCGCGAGCTTCGAATGATTACTTCGACTCGCCCCTGTCTTGTTAGAACGGTCATGGATACAGCAAGTTGATCCTCGCCGCGTGCTTTCCACGGCTTTCCAGGACCCGATCTGTACAAATACCTCCCGGCACCTTGGCGGAAAGTCTTAAGCTTCATTCCCTCCCGATGAGCCGCCTCAGAAGCAGAAGCATCTGTTCGGCGCATGAAACCAAGGCCTCGGACCACGCGCGGGTCTGTAATCGGCTGGCGTCTTCTCACTCCTGCTAGTTTCTTTCGCCGCACCGGAGTGTGTTTGCGAGAACTTCGCTTTACTCGGGTGATCCGAGAACGCTTCCTCTGTTGGATCTTCCGTTTTTTCGGCGACTTGCGATTTTTGCGATTCATCGGCCCACCTGCCTTCGGGGGACCGGCACAAGTTGCCCTTCATTCGATTGATTTCGCCGAGCGAAGCAACCTAGCTCGCCGACAGCTAATTTTGTGGCAGTTTGGAGGGAGTGACTTTCGAGAACTGCAATTTCTTTAGGACTTAGAAATACCCTTTGGCTGAACAATGGATTTCTCCAGCATTTGAACACTCCAATAACGGAGTGCCATTTGCCGGTCTTGTTTGCTCAGCCGGAGCACCTTCCCATTTAACCTTTGACTCCCTACCCCTTTCTGGTCCCCGCTCAATGGTTGAAGCGGAGATTGCTCTGTCGGGGTTGCTGGTCCGCGCAATCGAACTACGCACCCAACTCGGAAGTCCAACCACTCTGGGTCGGTAACTCACAGAACATGTTCTTTACTTAGTTGCATGTTCCTGGCGTCTCACCTAGAGACACGGTGCAAAGATTCTCAATCGAGATCCGTGAAGTTGTCAAGTGTGTGAACCCTTCGCATGCTAAAATGAATTAAACAAGCGGGACTGCCGCCTGTTAGCGCAGACGGCAGACCCTAACCACCAATGGAGGTATCAGCTCCTATGGCAGCTACGCTGACCGTACTGCAACATCCCCTGGACTGCAATTTCATCCCAATTACGCCGCACCGAGGGGTCGTAACTCTCTTCGGTTACGGATCACGCCTGAGAGTGGAACGCGGCCACCTGATTTTGGAGGACAGAATTGGGCCGAGACGCCGTTACGGCCGGTTTGCCCGAGTTAGGCACGGCATTAAGCGCGTCGTTGCGATTGGATCAGATGGGTCTGTGTCACTGGCAGCCCTTCGCTGGCTAGCAGACCAAGACGCGGCGTTCGTCATGCTTGAGCGCGACGGAAAAGTTCTAGCGACAACCGGTCCAGTGAAACCCTCCGATGCGCGTCTGCGACGATCTCAAAGTCTTGCGCACGAATCCGGCATTGCTCTAAAGATTGCCCGAGAATTGATTTCAGAGAAACTCTTAGCACAAGAAGGGGTTGTTAAGACTTACTTCACGGAGTCACCTTGTTCCTCGGACATCGCAACCGCCCGGAAGCTTGTCGACAACGCGAAGTCAAATGAGGAAATCCGGCGATGGGAAGCCAAAGGCGCTAAAGCCTATTGGAGTGCAATGCGAGAGGTTCCGGTAAATTTTAACAAGTCCGATTCATCGAAAATCCCAGAACATTGGCGGCGATTCGGGAGCCGCATATCCCCGCTCACCAACTCGCCGCGACTGGCTGTAAATCCGGCCAACGCCATCTTGAATTATCTTTATGCCGTCCTCGAATCCGAATCTAGGCTGGCACTCGCGACACTGGGGTTAGATCCGGGTCTTGGAGTGCTGCACAATGATCTGCGAAGTCGCGACAGCCTAGCTTGCGATCTTATGGAACCTGTTCGCCCTAAAGTTGACAGTCTGGTTCTTGATTTATTGCTCTCGGAGCAATTGCGGCGCGAGTGGTTTTTCGAGCAGCGCGACGGCAATTGTCGGCTGATGGGCTCATTTGCCGAAACCCTTTCGGAAACGGCGACGATGTGGCGTGCCGCCGTTAGCACCTTTGCCGAGTGGATTGCCCGATGTTTATGGGAATCAAAACTCACACACCTACAAAGCAAAGCTCCTGCCACTCGCTTAACGCAGACTCACAAGAGCGAGGGCAGAGCAAGACTCAACGGGGCTGGCGGCGAAACGAGCCGTGCGAGACCCATTCTTTGTCGAGTGTGTGGGCAAATTCGATTTTCTGCTAGCTCGGTCTGCGGTAACTGCATTCATGCACAAGGTTTGGTAGCCGTCGAATAAACGAGATTGACTTTGGGAAGGAAAAAAAATACCGCGAAAAGATTCAGTGTCTTCTCACTGCAATCACTGCGCCGACCATAGTATCCATGCTTGATGTTTCGGAGCCAAATGCTTAACGAAGGCACTCTTTTGGATGCAGGCGCAGAGCATGGTGGGGAGATGTGCCACGGAAGCAAGCCGACGTTCGGGAACCTTTCTGCTAGACCTGCCGCGCACTCTTAAGTAACCACATTATGAATTGCCTCAACTATTTTCTCAATGAAGCTGATTGTCGTCTTTGCGAGAGTCTCGTCAATAGGCCACCTTACGCCGGGATAGGATGGATCCATGTCCGCCTCGTGCGCAATCTTGTTCCTCCTGTCAATAGTTAGTCGAAGCTGATTCTTTAGAATGTTAGGATCTAGACCGACAATTTTGGCAACACGCTTCCAAAGCTGGACGTTAGAAAAAAGACGAACTGCATCTGCGATTTTTTCAGCGCTTTGGAAGCTCTGCCAGCCATGTTCACGTCTTATTTCGTTTTCGAACCAGTTTACCGAACTGGGGTTCTGTAACCCGATCATTACACCTTCAATGGTCACGCGGGCACGGTTAAAGGCCGGAGTACGAGAACGCTTGCCAGTGAAAACTTCGATAGCGCCCAATCGCGAAACTTCGTGAATATAATGGTCGAGAGCACTAACAACTAGGACAACTTGCGCCCTGAAGACATCGGTTGTGTCGAGGCCGGGAGAATGCTCTGAAGCAGCCCGATGTACTAGGCTCAGGTTTCGGACATGCGAGAGGCTCAGCCGGAATTGGTCAATTGCTACCTGCATGTCCCGTAAGCCGGATCACTTTATCTGCCAAGTTGGAAAATACCTCCCAAAACGCATCTCGGGATTGCTTCGTTCCTTTGAGGACAATGCCCTGCTGGCCGATTTGTGCGGCCGTTAGTGCGAAAATTGGCGTCTTCCACTTCTGTGACTTCGCGATTAACGTATTAAAATCCGAGATCACAGCAAGACACAAATCGTCCTCCATGTTCGCGGCCTCATATCGCCTACGCGGCAACATTAATCCCGCATCTCTGAGAGTCGGAATGAGTTTTGTCTTGACACTGTCTTCAAGCTGGTCGATCCAGTGTTGGAAACCCCTAGCCGGGACACCGGCACGTGGTCGGAACTTTTGGATGATCGTGCCAAGAAATTTCGTGCTTACATCTGGCATTGGATAAGTTGCGTCCCTGAGAATGGGTAGAGAGGCTGCCTTCTTGGCCCAGGAGCTCCACTTCGGAAGGATAGTCGCGAGCGAATCGATCGCCATTACAGAAAAAAAGTCGGGATTGGTTGGCACCAGAAAAAAATCACTTGTCGTAAGTAAATTTTGGTTTATGGAGCTGAGACTAGGACTCATATCTACTAAGACGTACTCCGCATCTGCATGCAGAGCAGTCTGCTGGAGAAGATACGATAACGAGCCAGGCAGATTCTGCAGCGTCTGAATGGACGCTGTAAGCTCCTGGGCGATGCCTAGCGTGACTTCATATTCTGCGAATCCGATATGGCCTGGCAATAGAAGCAGATCACGGCGGTGTCGAACGGGAACGCATTCAACGGCCGACAGCATTTTCGGCCTGGACTCGAATGCGGGCGCCAAGGCAGCCTTTATGTTGCGCTCTGGGTGTTTCGTATAGAAAGTTTCAAGCTCACTTGGCCCCATGTATCCCAAGAGCATTCCGGTCAGATTACACTGAGGATCGGCATCAACGAGAATAGTCTTGTGGCCCTTTTCAGCAAGCATCCACCCTAAATTAAAAGTTGTAGTCGTCTTGCTGACGCCACCTTTGTGGTTGAACAGAGCGATCTTTTTTGGCGCCGGCATTTGGTCGGTCCGTCGCGGACACGTCAGACTACCAGATTATGTACTATACGGAAAGTATAGCTGTAGACATGGCTCCAAGACCATGCCCCAATTTTCTTTGATGGGCCGTGCAACCAACTATGTGTGTGCAATTCTCGTGCACTTTGAAGTTTAAATCGTGCTACTAGAATCAGATGGTGCCGAGCAATGGTTGTGGTGACCATTTTTCGGCCGAGAGTGCCGAGCAACGGAGCGTGAGCTATTTCCGAGCGGGTGTCGTCGCAAGTTAGGCAACGGTTGGCAACATGTTTTAGACTGCGCATATGAGGGCCGCCGTTTACATAACCTACTTTGAACTATTTGACCGTCATCCAAGCCAAGACGAATTGAACGGACTCATCGGTGGCATGAATGCGACAAGAACCGTTGTGATCGCTTCTCGCTTGAATACTATGTTTCGGCGCTCCATTTCTCTCAAAGACCCCCGCCAAGTTCTGAACTTTCAATCATGGTTCGTCCAGACATTTTTTGACGACGAAACGAAAAAACGGTTTGTCACCCGCTTTGGAAACGAAAACCCAAATCAACGGCCAGTGCTCCATCCAATTCAACTACTAAACATCGTGAGAGTCGCTCTTGCTGTCGGAACAGGGGAAGAAGATACAACCGCGGAGCTCGCCGTCGGAGACAGGCATAAGTTTGGAACCGCCTGCTTAATGATGAATGACCTATTCTGCACGGTCGAGGAGCGGCAAAAAATCCAAACGGGATCGCAAGACGACGTAATGAAGCATCTAATTTTGCAACTGCTAGCAGTTGGAGAAGTCTCTAACCCAACTCCGTTCCGCAACTTACTAATCAGATCGTATTACTTATATCGAATCGCCTTACAAGCGCCTGAAATCGTCGCCACAATCAGAAAGGAATGTGAGGGTTTAGATTTTGAAGCGCATTTTGAAAAGGTATCGGGCATCCCCCTTCAGGGGTGGTTGAGCCTTGTAATTGGCCTTTATACTTTCTTGATTAGCCATAGCCTAGAAGAATTTGTTCGCAGTCCCGATGTCTATGTCGTGAATCGCAAAACAATTCTTAAAGACCCAGCACTCAGCGCGGCTCAATTAGATAGTTTTTTTGGGCCTCTCTCGTCGAGTTTCGAGGAACTGAGAACTGAGCTGGCCGAAAAAACGAAGCACCCCGTGGACGAGAGGTTCAATCTTGTGCCCTTCATGGCAAAGCCCTTTTTGACCTTTGCACCAGAGCGCAGCATCTGTGTCGACGTGGCACTGCTCTCGGAGAAACTCAACCATGGGCCATATTTTTTGTTTCGCAGTCTGCTTTCTGAAAACAAGCGTGGACCCGTGTTCAAGGCATGGGGAATACTCTTTGAATCCTACGTACATTGGCTCCTACAAGGCCTCAAGGACCGGCATGGCGCGCTGTTCTACCAAGATACGCGCTGGGACCACAACGACAACAAATCATTCGACGGAGTGTTCATCAAGAAACGATTGGTAGTCGTGATGGAATTCAAAAGTGGCTTTTTAACGGAAGAAGCGCGATATTCAAACAACGCGAACACCTTTATGGAAGATGTGGACAACAGAATCGGCGTAGCTTGCAAACAACTAGCTCGCGACACGGCGCTTCTTCTTCCAGAAAGTGGAGCCGGGAAAAAACTGCGTGACGTGCCCGTTCCGCCAAATGCTGAGTGGATATTACCGGTGCTAATTGTTCAAGATTTGGTCCTTCGTACTCCATTTATCAATCATTTTCTGAATAAGCGATTCCAAGCTGAGCGAAAGCAGTATCCTACGAGCAGCAAAGTCGAGGTCCTACCGCTGAACGTTATACAGATATCGACGCTAGAGTCTCTCGTGGAGATGGGGGAGACGTTTAACTTAGACGTCATGTCGGTCCTTCACCGGCGCTGTCGAACTGATCCGTTAATGATGCAGGAACTACAAAGTTTCATCAGCGACTTGCCGGAGGCCAAGCAACCACGTTGCTCGGAGAGATTTCAGAGGGTCTTCGAGAAAAGCAGGGATGAAATGTCCGCGATGCTTTTCAAAGGGCAGGCGACGCGAGCCGAAGAGTCTGACAAACATTGATCGCGTTTCAATTCTATTCCCGTGCGAATCTTCGTCCGCGCAGTGCAAACGACGCACACTTCCATTTCAACGGCGCAGCACGGTGCGAGTACGCGCATCAGGGTGTATCACTTTTCCCCGCTCTGTAACCTAACCCGTCAACGCGTGTTCGGGATAGTGGATACGGACGGGAAAATAGGAACCCCATTGCGGGCGCGGCGATCTCTCCCACGCGGGATGGTCGTGTGGATCGGGACCGCGTGAGAACCATCCTGGACTGCTTTGCGCAATTTTGGTGAAATGCTGTAATGAACCCCTCAGATTTGGACATTGGGGGCGTCGGAATTTAGCATAGCTCTGAGTAATGTCGGCACGCCTCAAGCTGTTGTATTGCTCTCCTGTCCCTGCTTTCTTTGGACCTTGAACGCGGGCAGCATATTGTTTACGGCTCTGTCCTGTCCCCGGATTTCGAGCGCTGGACTTTGACGCTGGACTTTGAGGCCAATCTGGAGCGCCAATACGCGGCGCCGGGGTCAGGCGGGGAGGCGATGAGGAGATTCAAAAAGGCGGGCGGTGGCGGCGCCAAAGATAAAGCCTCCAACGTGAGCGAGGTAGGCCACGCCGCCCGTCTGGACCGCCGCCACCGACCCGGCATGAACGAGCTGGATGAGAAACCAGACTCCAATGAGAAGCGCGGCCGGGATCAGCGTGATGCGTACAAACACGAAGATGAAGAGAACCGCGCGAATCTGATCGCGAGGGTAAGTGA
>Ga0335079_10008970_pt1 | contig 11402 bp, 9 predicted proteins | sample Lox_Sample_33_FD_206719 | JGI IMG/M metagenome (GOLD analysis project Ga0335079, IMG submission 206719) | Soil microbial communities from Loxahatchee National Wildlife Refuge, Florida, United States - Lox_Sample_3.3 | ecosystem: Environmental > Terrestrial > Soil > Wetlands | place: USA: Florida... | reverse complement strand
CATGAGGAACGGGGTGAGCATCGTGAACAGAGCGCGGCATCTTGTGCGAACCGTCGGGGCCCTCCTGCTCGGCGTTGCGATAGCGGGTGCGCCGGCTTTGACGTATGCCCAGCACGGTGGCGGCGGTGGCGGCGGTGGCGGCGGCGGTGGTGGCGGCGGCCATTCCTCAGGTGGCGGCGGACACGTCGGCGGCATGGGCGGCGGCGGCTTCTCCGGGGGCCACGCCGTGGGCGGCGCGCATTTCGGCGGCGCGCCACACTTCGTCGCGGGGCCACATTACTTCGGCGGCGCCCACTACGTCGGCGGTCCGCGCTACGGCCCGGCGCACTACGTTACGGCGCCCCACTACGTAGCGCATGCCGGATTCGTCGGCGGCCGCCCCGGCGCCCTTCCTCACGTCGGAGCGCCGAACGCGCCGGCGACGGCCTACTGGCACGGCGGGCACGCGTGGGCCGGCGGCTACTATCACGGCGTCTACTGGCCGCACTGCTGGTACTACCCGGGCTGGGCCTGGTATCTGCCGGTTCTGCCGATCGGCTACGCAACCTTCTGGTGGGGTGGCGTGCCGTACTACTACTGGAACAGCCTCTACTACACCTGGAACCCCGCGGATAACGGCTACGTGGTGACCAACCCGCCGCCCGCTGGGGGCGACTCGACGCAGCCGGCGCCGGATGAGAGCGGCGGCAGCTATGATCAGGCTGCACCCTCGAGCGGTGGCGGTGACGCCGAGCTCTTCCTGTATCCGCGCAACGGGCAGACCGACCAGCAGATGCAGAACGATCGCTACGAGTGTCACGGCTGGGCCGTAAATCAGTCGGGCTTCGATCCGACGCGTCCCGACCAGCAGGGCTATCAGCAGGGCTCCGCCGGTGATCCGCAGGCCTACCGGCGCGCCATGATCGCCTGCCTCGACGCACGCGGCTACAGCGCTCGCTGAGCCTTCACTGCCCCTCGCAGAGGCCGCCGCGCTCAAGGTACGGCGGCCTCTTCGCTTTCCTGGGCTGCACGGCGCGAGCTGCGGCAGACTGTGCGGCGCGCGGCTACACTCACGAACCCGCCCACCCCGAGGCAGCGCATGACGGACCTGCCGCCCACCGTCTTTCTCTTCGACGTCGACAATACGCTGCTCGACAACGATGCGGTGCAGGCCGACCTCAGTGCGCACCTCGAACGCGAGGTGGGGCTCGCCAGCCGCGACCGCTACTGGGAGATTTTCGAGGAGCTGCGTGCGCAGCTCGGCTACGCGGACTACCTCGGCGCGCTGCAGCGCTGCCGCACCGAGCGTCCGCACGACATGCAGCTGCTGCGCATCTCCTTCTTCCTGCTCGGCTACCCGTTCGCCACTCGACTGTATCCGGGTGCGCTGCGCGCGCTCGAGCACTGCCGCGCGCTCGGACCGAGCGTGATTCTCTCCGACGGCGACGTGGTGTTTCAGCCGCGCAAGGTGCAGCGCGCGGGAATTTGGGACGCGGTCGAGGGGCGCGTGCTGATCTACCTGCACAAGGAGCAGATGCTCGAGGACGTTGCGCATCGCTATCCCGGCGGGCACTACGTCATGATCGACGACAAGCTGCGCATCCTCGCCGCCATGAAGAGCGTCTGGCGCGAGCGCCTCACCACCGTCTTTGTGCGCCAGGGACACTACGCTCTCGACCCGCGCGAGCTCGCCCGCTGGCCGGCCGCCGACCTGACGCTTGGCGCGATCGACGAGCTGGACGGGCAGCCGCTGCTGCATCTGTCTGGCGCCGGTCACGGGCAGCGGTTACGCTAGGTGAGCGCCCGGCGCGGAGCGGGCCGAGGAACTGGACGGAGGCGCGGCAGGACATGTCTTCAGACCGTCCGTGGCTGGACCAACTTCGCGAGAGCAGTGTGGCACTCCAGGGTGTGCTCGCCGCGCTGCTCGAAGCCGAGCGGCATTTCGCGCCGCCCGCCTCGCCGCTGCAGCGCCTGCAGCAGATCACCACCAGCCCCGAATGGGCCTGGTTGCAGCCACTTTACCGGCTGATCGCCGATCTCGACCATGCGCTCGCCCATGCGCAGGACCTGCCGGAGAGCGAGAGCGCGGCGATCGGCGCCCACGCGCGCGAGCTTCTGACGGGCGGTGGTGGGCCGGCGGAGCAGGCGTTTCTCGATCATTATCGCGCGCTGCTGCAGAGCGACCCGGCGGTGGCGATGGCGCATGCGGCGGCGCTGCGCGCGCTGCAGGCGCTGCCGCCGGAAGCCGCCAATCAATCCGAGCGGCTGCACGCCCGGCACCAGTGGAACGAGCGCCGCCGGTTTCTGCGCATGGGACAGGGGGGGCGAGGCACCTCCTGATCGCTGCGCACACCGCTCCTGCTGACAGGCCGCGGCTAGTAGCGCACCGAGTAGGGCAGCTCGGGCGCCGAGCGCGAGCGGATCTGCATCTCGTGCCGGGCGTAGTCGATCACCAGCACGTCGAAGGAGCCGAGCAGGTCCATGCCGAGCGTCATCGTCGGCTCGTCTGTCATCTTCCAGTGCTGGAACAGGTACATATCGCCGAAGGTGATATGCGCACCCTTGACCTGCAGGCTGCCGAAGTCGATGTCTGGCGCGGGGATGCTGTCGCCGCCCTGCACATCGAGCGTGACGCCGATGATATTTTCGCGTGAGGCGTTGCTCGGGAGGTTGCGCACCAGCGCATTGAGCAGCGCCTGGTTGCCGACGCTGCCCTGGGCGCCGGTATCGACGATCGCCTTGGTGCGCACCCTGCCCACGTGCACATCGGCAATCAGCAGGCCCTTCACCTGATGCAGCGGCACCACGGTGAAGTCGCGCTGCGCCCGCTCGCCGCGCGACATGGTGATCTCCAGCCGGTCATGCGTGAAGTCGGCAACGATCCTTCGGTTCTTGAGTGCCTCGATCCCGAGCACGCCCTGCGCGCCGCCAAACACGTCCATGAGCACCGGCAGCTCGGTCGGGCCGATGAGCATGTCCCCCACCTCCATGGTGCTGACGCGCAGCATCGGCACCGTGGCCGAGCCGGTGAATCCGGTCACGACGATGTTCGCTGCCGGCGTGCCGCCAAGACTCTGTGCGGCGCGCGCGGTGATGGCCGAATGGTTGGCACCGGTGTCGAGCACGAGGCGGTACGGCCCTTTGCCGTCGATCAGCACCGGCGCCCAGATCCGTCCGATGCGATCGCGCCGCGTCGGCGCAACGAAGCGCGGTTCAGTGGTCTGGACCACGACCTCTTCGAGCTGCTCGGACGGGGTGGGAAGTACCTGGGGCGGAACGGGCTCGCTTGCCGGGGGGACGTCGGCCGCCAGGGGCAGCGACAGCAGTAGCCCCAGCAATCCAGCGGACATCAGCGCTTGGGCGTGACGAGCCACGATAAGCAGTAAAGCACGGCGCGGCCGCGCTCTCCAGTGACTTCGTCGCATTTCGATCGCAGAAGTTCCCGCAGCCCGTTGCGCGGCGGCGGCCGTTTCGCTGCGGGACGAACCGTGCCTGCAGCGCCCCGCCGGCGTGCTTGCGCGCGCCCACGCCCCCAAGAATCCGCGGGCTCGCGCACCCCCCCAGGGGCCCGACGCTCGCTCGCGAACGCTGACAGGTCAAACCGTGCGGCGCGCGGCGGGGCGCGACGGCCCCCTGCGGTAACATATGATTTCTGACAACCGATTGCGGAGCTAGGTGGATGAACAGGGGACCCGTGAGCGACCCGTTGGGCCTGCTGGCCCGGACTGCACTGCTCACACACCTGCAGCGCCTCGAAGCGGAGAGCATTCACATAATGCGCGAGGTGATCGCCGAGTGCGAGCGGCCGGTGATGCTCTACTCGATCGGTAAGGACAGCGCGGTGATGCTGCACCTGGCGGTGAAGGCCTTCTACCCGGCGGTGCCGCCGTTCCCGCTGCTGCACGTGGACACCACCTGGAAGTTCCGTGCCATGTACGAGTTCCGCGACCAGATGGCGCAGAAGCTGGGCATGCAGTTGATCGTGTACGTCAACCGGGAAGGGCTTGCGCAGGGCATCGGTCCGTTCACGCACGGCTCGCAGGTGCACACCGACGTCATGAAGACTCAGGCGCTGCGGCAGGCGCTCGACCAGTACGGTTTCGACGCCGCCTTCGGCGGCGCGCGGCGGGACGAGGAGAAGAGTCGCGCCAAGGAGCGCGTGTTCTCCTTCCGCAGCGCCCAGCATCGCTGGGATCCGAAGCAACAGCGCCCGGAGCTGTGGGCGCTCTACAACGCGCGCAAGCGCCCCGGGGAGAGCCTGCGTGTGTTCCCGCTCTCGAATTGGACAGAGCTCGACGTATGGCAGTACATCTATCTCGAGACGGTGCCGATCGTGCCGCTGTACTTTGCGGCGCAGCGGCCAGTGGTGGAGCGCGACGGCGCGCTCATCATGGTGGACGATGAGCGCATGCCGCTCAATCCCGGAGAGCAGCCGGTCATGAAGAAGGTGCGCTTCCGCACGCTCGGCTGCTATCCCCTGACCGGCGCCATCGAGAGCGAGGCCGACACCCTGCCGGCGATCATCCAGGAGATGCTGCTGACGCGCACCTCCGAGCGGCAAGGGCGCGTCATCGATCACGACGCCATCGCCTCGATGGAGAAGAAGAAGCAGGAAGGGTACTTCTGATGGCGCACCGCTCCGCGCTCATTGCCGCCGACATCGGCGCCTACCTCGAGGCGCACGAGCGCAAGAGCCTGCTGCGCTTCATCACCTGCGGCTCGGTGGACGACGGCAAGTCGACGCTCATCGGCCGGTTGCTCTACGAGGCGAAGATGATCTTCGACGACCAGCTCACGCAGCTGGCGGTCGACTCGAAGCGCGTGGGTACGCGCGGCGGCGAGCTGGACTTCGCGCTGCTGGTCGACGGCCTGGCCGCCGAGCGCGAGCAGGGTATCACCATCGACGTCGCTTACCGTTTCTTCTCCACCGAGCGGCGCAAGTACATCGTCGCCGACACACCCGGGCACGAGCAGTACACGCGCAACATGGTGACCGGCGCCTCGACGGCGGACCTGGCGATCATCCTGGTCGACGCCCGCAAGGGGGTGCTCACGCAGACCCGCCGCCACAGTTATCTGGTGCACCTGCTCGGCATCGCACGCGTCGTGCTGGCGGTCAACAAGATGGATCTGGTGGGCTACGCGCGCGACGCCTTCGCCGCGATCGTCGCCGATTACCGGGCGTTCGCCGCGCGCATCGGGCTCACCGACATCACGGCGATTCCGCTGTCCGCGGTACATGGCGACAACGTGACGGCGCGCAGCACCCATATGCCCTGGTACCAGGGAGCGGCGCTCATGGAGCACCTCGAGACGGTGGAGGTGGATGCCGCGCTCGCCGCACGGCCTTTTCGCCTGCCGGTGCAGTGGGTCAACCGACCGAGCGCGGACTTCCGCGGTTTCGCCGGGCTCATCGCCAGCGGCAGTGTGCGCAAGGGTGATCGCGTTCGCGTGCTGCCTGGCGGCCGCGAGAGCCACATCGCCCGCATCCTCGCCGCCGGCGCGGACCGCGAGGCCGCGGTGGCCGGCGAGTCGGTTACGGTGACGCTCGATTCCGAAGTCGACGTGAGTCGTGGCGACGTGCTCGCCGCCTGCAACGCCCCGCCGCAGGTGGCGAGCCAGTTCGAGGCGACGCTGGTGTGGATGCACGACGAGCCGATGCTGCAGGGCCGCGCCTATCTCATGAAGGCGGGCACACGCACCGTCTCCGCGACCATCGCGCCGCTCAAGTACCAGATCAACGTCAACACGCTCGAGCACGTGCCGGCTGAGAAGCTCGAGCTGAACGACATAGGGGTGTGCGAGCTCGAGCTCGACCGCGCGATTCCTTTCGAGCCGTACACGCAGAACCGCACCCTCGGCGGCTTCATTCTCATCGACCGTCTCAGCAACAACACCGTGGGCGCCGGGCTCATCAACTTTGCGCTGCGCCGCTCGCAGAACGTGCACTGGCAGGCGCTCGACGTCGACAAGCGCCTGCGCGCGCGGCAGAAGGGCCAGAAAGCCTGCGTACTGTGGCTCACCGGCCTTTCCGGTGCCGGCAAGTCCACCATCGCCAATTTGATCGAGCGCAAGCTCACCGCCGCCGGGCGGCACACCTACCTCCTCGACGGCGACAACGTGCGCCACGGGCTGAACAAGGACCTGGGGTTCACCGCGCAGGACCGCGTGGAGAACATCCGGCGCGTGGCGGAGGTCTCGCGCCTCATGGTCGATGCCGGTCTCATCGTGCTGGTGTCGTTCATCTCGCCGTTCCGCTCGGAGCGGCGCATGGCGCGCGAGCTGTTTGCGCCCGGCGAGTTTTTCGAGGTTTTCGTGGACACCCCGCTGGCGGAGGCCGAGCGCCGCGACGTCAAGGGACTGTACCGCAAGGCGCGCCGCGGCGAGCTGAAGAACTTCACCGGCATCGACTCCCCCTACGAGGTACCCGAGGCGCCCGAGATCCACATCGATACCACCGCCGTGAGTGCCGAGGGGGCCGCCGAGCGCGTCATCGCGCACCTCGACTCGCTCAAGGTGACGGACGGGGCATGACGGACACGGAGCGCGAGCTCCTCGACCGCACCGCAGACATTGCCCGGCGCGCCGGCCGGGAGATCCTCGAGGTCTACGACTCGGGCGCGGTGGCGGTCTCGGCGAAGCCCGATCAGTCGCCGCTCACGGCGGCCGACCTGCGTGCGCATGCGCTGATCGTCCGCGGGCTCGCCGAGCTCACCCCCGACGTGCCGGTGCTCTCCGAGGAGGCCGCCGATGCCCCTTACGCCGTTCGCCGGCAGTGGACGCGCTACTGGCTGGTCGATCCGCTCGACGGCACCAAGGAATTCCTCTCGCGCAACGGCCAGTTCACGGTGAACATCGCGCTCATCGAGGGGCACACTCCGAAGCTCGGGGTGGTGCACGTGCCGGTGACCGACACCAGCTATCGGGGGCTCGCCGGCCGGGGGGCCTGGCGGCAGACCGCCGCGGCCGCCGCCGAGCCGATCCGGGTGACGGATACTGCGGTCGCGCCGCTGCGCGTGGTCGGCAGCCGCTCGCACCGCGGCGATTCGCTCGATACCTTTCTCGAGCGGGTGGGTCCGCACCGGCTGCTCGCGCTCGGGAGCTCGCTCAAGTTCTGTATCGTCGCCGAAGGCGGTGCGGACGTGTACCCGAGGCTCGGTCCGACCAGCGAGTGGGACACGGCCGCGGCGCACGCGGTGCTCACCGCTGCCGGCGGCACCGTGAGTCAGCTCGATGGCGCGCCGTTGCAGTACAACACCCGTGCCGAGCTGCTGAATCCTCACTTCATCGCCTACGGGCCGCGCGACCGCGACTGGCTCGCGCTGCTGCGCTAGCCCGCGCAGACTACCGGGAAGGGGAAAGAGGATCCTGATGAGCCACGAGGCCTATATCGTCGGCGCCGTTCGCACGCCCACCGGCAGGAAGAAGGGAACGCTGGCGGGGGTACATCCCGCCGATCTCGGCGCGCACGTGCTGCGCGCGCTGCTCGAGCGCACTGCAGTCGATCCCGCTCAGGTCGAGGACGTGATCTTCGGCTGCATCGATCAGCTCGGGCCCCAGGCGGGCGACATCGCCCGCACCTGCTGGCTGGCCGCAGGACTCCCGGATCACGTGCCCGGCACCACCGTCGACCGCCAGTGCGGCTCCTCGCAACAGGCGGTGCACTTCGCCGCTCAGGCGGTCATGAGCGGCACCCAGGACCTCGTCATCGCGGGCGGTGTGCAGAGCATGAACCAGATCCCGCTCAACGCCGCGATGTTTGCCGGGAAACCCTACGGCTGGCCGGACCCCTTCAGCGGCTCGGCGGGCTGGCGCGCACGCTACGGCAGTGCCGAGGTGTCGCAGTTTCGTGCCGCCGAGATGATCGCCGCCAGGTGGGACATCAGCCGCCGGCGCATGGAGGAATTCGCCCTCGAGAGCAACCGGCGTGCCCTCGAGGCGATTGAGCGCGGCTACTTCGGCCGCGAGATCGCTGCGCTCAACGGCCTCGATCACGACGAGACGCCGCGTCGCGGAACGACGCTCGAGAAAATGGCGGCGCTCGAGCCGCTCGCCCCGGGTGGACGCATCACGGCCGCAGTCGCGAGCCAGATCGCCGACGCCGCCGCAGCGCTTCTCATCGCCTCGGCGGGCGCGGTGGAGCGCTTGCGCCTCGAGCCGCGCGCCCGCATCCATCATCTCTCGGTGCGCGGCGCGGATCCGCTGTGGATGCTGACGGCGCCGATCCCGGCGACGCAGCAGGCGCTCGCCCGCACCGGGCTCACGCTCGCCGACATCGATCTGATCGAGATCAACGAAGCGTTCGCCAGCGTGGTGCTCGCCTGGCAGCAGGAGCTCGGCGCCGATTCTGCGCGCGTCAACGTCAACGGCGGCGCCATCGCCCTCGGCCATCCGCTCGGCGCGACCGGCGCGCGGCTCCTGACGAGCCTCCTTCACGAGCTCGAGCGTCGCAACGCACGCTTCGGGCTGCAGACCATGTGCGAAGGCGGTGGCCAGGCGAACGTCACCATCATCGAGCGGCTGTAGCGGGGCGCGACCTCGCGTGGCCGAAGGAGCGAATCGTGCGTGAAGCCGTGATTGTCTCGACCGCCCGGACGCCGATCGGTAAGGCCTTCCGTGGCGCATTCAACGATACCGAGGCACCGTTGCTGTCCGGTCACGCGGTGCGCGAGGCGGTGCGTCGCGCCGCAGTCGACGGGGCGGAGGTCGAGGATCTCATCCTCGGGTGCGCCACGCAGCAGGGCACGCAGGGTTACAACATCGCGCGCCTCTCGGTCGTGACCGGGGGGCTCCCCGAGAGCGTCGCGGGCATGAGCATCGACCGCAAGTGTGCCTCCGGCCTCATGGCGATTGCGATGGCCGCCAAGCAGGTGACCGGGGACGGCATGGCGATCGTGGTGGCAGGCGGCGTCGAGTCGATCAGTCTCACCCAGAACAAGCACCTCAACACCTTCCGTGCGCAATCCGAGGCGGTGCTCGCGCGCTCGCCGCACCTGTACATGCCGATGATCGAGACCGCCGAGGTCGTGGCGCGCCGCTATCACATACCACGCGAGGCGCAGGACGCCTACGCCCTGCAGAGCCAGCAGCGCGTGGCTGCCGCCTATCAGGCCGGGCGCTTCGATGCCGAGATCGTGCCGCTCGCGACTCGCAAGCTCGTCACCGACAAGGTGACGGGTGAGACGCGCGCCGAGGACGTGCTCCTCAGGCAGGACGAAGGCTACCGCCCGGACACGACGCTCGGCGCACTCGCGAAGCTCGAGCCTGTCTGGTCGGATGGCCAGGTGGTGGCCAAGGGCGAGTTCATCACCGCGGGAAACGCATCGCAGCTCTCGGACGGCGCCTCCTGCGCAGTAGTGATGGAGGCGAAGGTGGCGGAGCAACGGGGCCTGAGACCTCTCGGGGCGTACCGCGGCATGGCGGTGGCCGGCTGCGCCCCGGACGAGATGGGCATCGGGCCGGTGTTCGCCGTGCCGAAGCTCCTCGCGCGCCATGGCCTCAAGGTCGACGACGTCGGCTTGTGGGAGCTCAACGAAGCCTTCGCCGTGCAGGCGCTGTACTGTCGCGACCGCCTCGGCATCGACAACGAGCGATTCAACGTCGACGGCGGCGCGATCGCCGTCGGTCATCCCTACGGCATGAGCGGCGCACGCCTGGTCGGGCACGCACTCATCGAAGGGCGCCGCCGCGGCGTGCGCTGGGTGGTGGTGACCATGTGCGTCGCGGGCGGCATGGGCGCGGCGGGGCTCTTCGAGGTGTACTGACGCCCGCCCCGGCGCCACGGACCGACGTCGCCGTCCGGCGACACGCCATTCCGATGACTGAGGGCTCAGTCTAGGTTCCTGCGGTCCGGTTTGATCGCCCCGCAGGCAGACGGCATGCTGCGGGCCGTTTTGGGTGACACACAATCAGGGTCTCAGGGGGGGCAGTGCGCGGCGTTGCGTGGACCATGTTGCTGATGGCGGCGGCCGTCGCCGCAGCGGCCGTCGTGATCGACGTCGAGCGCAATCCCGTGCGCCGTCATCCGGCGGCGCAGATTCCGGGCATCGGCAGCCAGCAGCTCATCGTGAAACTGCGCGCGGCGGGCGCTGCGCCGGGAGTTGCCGTGGTGAACGCCGCTGCGCCGCTCGTGGGCGAGAGCGGCACCGCTGCGCGCCTCGACGCCCTCGCCGCGCGCACCGGACTCAGCCTCGAGAGATACCGCTCGATCACCGACGACATCCATGTCATGCACGTCGGTGGCGCCGGCGGCGAATCGGCGCAGGAGATGCTCGCGCGGCTGCGCGCCGACCCTCAGGTGCAGTACGCCGAGCTCGACCAGTACCGCTTCGTGCACAGCGTGCCGAACGACTCGCTCTACAGCGAGCAGTGGTACCTCATGCCGCCCTCGGCTGCCATGCCGAGCGCGATTGATGCGCAGACCGCCTGGAGCACGAGCACCGGCTCCACCGGCCTCGTGATTGCCGACATCGACACCGGCGTGCGATTCGATCATCCCGATCTGCTCAGTGCCAGCTCCGGTGGCCGTCTGCTGCCGGGATACTGCTTCATCTCCGATAAGGTCATCGCCAACAACTCGAGCTGCCCGGGGCCTGATGCCTCGGATCCGGGCGACTGGGTCACGCAGGCGGATCTGAGCACTCCGGAGTGCGTCAATGCCGGCATCACCCTCACATCGGTCAGCTCCTGGCACGGCACGCGCGTCGCTGGAATCCTCGCTGCGCTCAGCAACAACAACCTGGGGATCGCCGGCACGACCTGGGGCCCGAAGCTGCTGCCGGTGCGCGCGGTCGGCGTCTGTGGCGGTCTGGACTCGGACATCATCTCCGGAATGCTCTGGGCCGCGGGCATAGCGGTGAGCGGCGCTCCGGCAAACACCAGCCCCGCCAACGTCATCAACCTGAGTCTCGGTGGCAGCGGCGCCTGCCCGCAGAGCTACCAGGACGCCGTCGATGAAATCACGGCGAGAGGCGTGCTCATCGTCGCCTCGGCCGGAAACGAGAGCGGCCCGATCGACACCCCGGCGAACTGCGCCGGCGTTGCCGCGGTGGTCGGGCTGCGCCAGGCCGGCACCAAGGTCGGCTACAGCAGCCTCGGTCCCCAGGCGGCGCTCGGTGCCCCGGCCGGCAACTGCATCAACACGCCGAGCAATACCGCGCCGTGCATCGACAGTCTCATCACCACGACCAATCTCGGCGCGCAGGGCCCGGGGGTCAACGACTACACCGGCCAGTACTATTGCGATCAGTCGACCGGCAGCTACGCCAACTGCCCGATCGGCACGAACCAGTACCGTACCTACAACCTCGGTACCAGTTTCGCCGCGCCACAGGTGGCGGGGATCGGCGCGCTGCTGCGGACCGTGAACCCCAAGCTCAATTCCTGTCAGCTGATCGCGCGCCTCAAGGAGGGCGCGCTGCCTT
>Ga0335079_10008968_pt1 | contig 11402 bp, 10 predicted proteins | sample Lox_Sample_33_FD_206719 | JGI IMG/M metagenome (GOLD analysis project Ga0335079, IMG submission 206719) | Soil microbial communities from Loxahatchee National Wildlife Refuge, Florida, United States - Lox_Sample_3.3 | ecosystem: Environmental > Terrestrial > Soil > Wetlands | place: USA... | reverse complement strand
GATCAACGAATAGGGCGAGACAATCCTTACATTACAGATTCAAATTGCTGTGTGAGGTTCTCTTGGGAACTGGCATGAGGCGCGAGGAAGCGCTCAGCCTGGTTCCAGAACAGGTCGATTTTCAGAGAAATGTCATCGTAGTAGAGAGAGCAAAGAGCAAGAAGGTCCGTGAAATTCCAATGACGCGGAGAGTCCGGGAAATACTCCTGGAATTGAAACCGGAGATGTTTCGTGGATTAAGTGGAGTTACAGCAAGCCATAAATTCCGTTGTGCAGCCGATGCTGTTGGATTGAAGCACATGAAGCTCCACAGCCTCCGACACACATTCGCCACGATGTTAATTGCAATGGGGTATGATATTAAAGTGGTGAAGGAATTGCTCGGCCATGAGGATATTCGGATCACCGAAATGTATGCTAAGGCAGCAGGAAATGTACTTCAACAAGCGATGGAGAGCTTCGGAAATTTTCAGGAAAGTGGTTACATATTGGTTACACGGAGGGACGTTCAGGCGGTCGAGACAAAAAAACTGCCCAAAATGAGTGCCCGGAACAGGACTTGAACCTGCACGACCTTGCGGCCACTAGACCCTGAATCTAGCGTGTCTGCCAGTTTCACCATCCGGGCATATTCGAGAACATTTTGGGTGCTTCCAGATGTACTTCGGGAAGCTGGGAAAGGGAATGCACTCACAAAGTAAGAATTTTTAGCTTGATTTTCAATTCTGTGCGTGGCGAATTGGGGGTTTCGTGCTGAGTCCAGTGAGGTGGGAAGTTTGCAATGCGGCACGAAATATTGTATATTGTGATGCACACGAACGCCGGGCGGTTCCTCTTATAAGAAAATCGCAATTCGTTTCAAACGTTTTTTGGCATAATTGGATGCGCAGTATGTACAGGCGTGTGCAAAGTGTATTTCTACGATCGCGGCGTGGAGCCCCCATGCAGATCGATCGGGACTCACTCCCAAGTTCGTGTGGATTTACTTACATCGCGGGGTGGAGCAATTGGTAGCTCGTTGGGCTCATAACCCAAAGGCTGTAGGTTCAAGTCCTACCCCCGCTACTCAGGGTACTTGCAAAGTTTGCTGGTACCCTTTTGTTTTTCAGCAGATTTTCAAGCTCCGGGGTGACCACAGGTAGCCTCCGGACGTAGAACTTCACACACTCAGCGTCCCTGTCGACGATGATTTCCGAGATCATCCTCCTCATCAGCATCTTCCGTTCCTCTATCGCCGCCTGATGAATGTTTGTCTCAAAGTTCCGTACGTACTCCTCGACCCTGCCCCTCATCTCGGCCTTGTCGATTGTGATCGGAGCTCTCGAATTCAGCTGCGAAAGTGCGGTTTGTAGCCTCGTCTTCTGTTCTTCCAGTTCTCCAAATCTTCGGTAAACAGTCTCAGATGCGATTCCTTTCTCCACGGCCTCGGTGAGATTATTTAGCTTTCCTTCGACCTCTTCCAGCTCACGCTCCATTCGGCTGCGGTTATCTTCGATTGTCGATGGCTGCTGTTCCATGAGAAGCTCCAATTGCTCCTCGATCGAGCGCATGAAGACCGGGTCAGATATGGTCTCCTTCACCGACTGAATGGCAAATGATTCAAGATATTCCTTTCGGAGGCCGAGATGCGAGCAAACTCTCTTACCAAACCATCCACCATCGACGTACTTTGGATATTCCTTCCCGTCCGCTTTGGCTGAACATCCATAGAACGCAAACCCACATCGGGAACATCTGATGAGCCCGGATAGTAAGTACTTGCTTGAATGAGTGTAGCCGTTAGAGGCGCGAGTTGGGTATGTCTTATGACATTCGTTTGCCTTGTCCCAGACTTCTTTTGTCACGATAGGAGGGTGGGCGTTTTCAGTGATCAAAACTTCGTTGGGATCGTTCTTCCAATGAGGATAGGAAGTCTTTGATCGTAAGGGACGGCCTTTCTGGGAGGCCTGAATCTTACTCATCGAGTTCTGATTGTATCGCCGTGCGCCGTAGTATGCGGGATTTTTAACTATCGCATCGATTGTGACACCGCTCCATTTCTGATCCTTATTTCTCCACCTGCCTCGCTTCGAGCATGAGACGCCACGATCATTCAAGGCCTTGGCGATCAGGACAGCAGCCATGCCATCTGCTCGTTTTTCAAAAATGAATTGTATGACCTTGATCTCTTCACTTTGGCCCAGAGCCCATGTGACTTTTTCCTGGCCTGGAATGCACCACTCACCCACTTTCAGCTCACGCTCTGTGCCGGTTTTGGTATTGACTGCTTTTCTGATATAACCGTAAGGCGCAGTCCCCCCGTTGGAGTAGATTCCGTTATTCTTCGATCCCCGAAGGGTGAGCTCGGAGAGTTTCTTGCTGTACTGCGATGCCTGTACTCCTTCGAATGCCGCCAGCATCGGTGCAAAATCGTTGTTCCGGTCTACTGATGTTTTCACCAAGACGACATCGATGCCGCACTTCCGGAACAGGACTCTTCGGTAGGTGTTCTCTTCAGCATCAATGGCCCGGCCCCAGCGGGATTCATCGTAGCAGATGACGGCGCCAAACGTTGGATTTGATTCGACTGCCGTCTGCAATTTCATGAACTCAGGGCGCTGCTCGAATGTCGTCCCGGACTTTCCAAAGTCCACAAACCAATCAACGATCCGATAGCCGGTCCGTTCTGCAAAGGCCAGAATCTCCTTCTTCTGCTGGTCGGGGCTATCTTCCTGCATTTCCGTCGAGCAGCGGACGTACCCAACTGCTGATTTCAGGGCTATATGTCTTGCGGCTTCAGCCATTGCTCTATATATAAGGGGAGCATGAATTCTGCTTAAGATGCAAGGTAATTTTGCTCACTTTTTCCCCTGTTGAACCCTTCTTTTTGCACAAACTGCTTGACTCTCATGAGTTGTTTTCCTACCATCACAGTGGACCATTTGCGTCCCTGCGTTCTTTCTGAAACACTAACCCGCTCGCAGTGAATCCTCCTGGATGGTATTCCCATCCAGACGATACTCGTCTGTGAGCGGGTCTGTTTTATTTGCTTGTTGCAATCGATTTCACTATGCTTCTGGCGTAACGTTTTCATATGTAAATCTCTTGTGACCCGCTTAAGACTGGCGCCTCTAGTCTGCCCCCTTTCTTGAGGAGCCCTTAGTGTCGTAAGCGGGTCATCTGTTTTTTTCTCCCCATATTAACTTTCTGTAAACCCCTTGACTTTATCACGTCGTTTCTCTACCATCACAATGGATCTCATTAAGGTCCATTTGTTCTCCCATCCACTCAACCCGCTTATGAATGAACTCCGCGGGGTTCACCGTCCTCCTCGAGGGGGTTCTGGGGATCGTAAGCGGGTGGTTTATTTTCTTTCCGTCTACACCTTGATAATCCATCTGCTTTGTCTCCTGATGTGTGGAGTTCCACGCCGATTCGTTACCTGATTTGATCCGACTTCTTCTGGGTGCTGCTCCATGTTCATTTGCTCCTGTGCGTGCTGGTCGATCTTCTTTTTCATGTTCTCTGACACCTTCGCAAGATCAGGATTCAGGATTGTAACGGCTGCCAGCGAATACACTTCACAGTCCAATGCCTCATTCCTCGGCCTCACCTTTACCCAGACCTTTGTGGGGAAGCCCTTGTTGAATTTCGTGACCTGCTTCTCGGCGGTGAGTTGTTTGAAATACTCTTCGTCGCATTTCCGGTTAAAGTGCATGTAACCGGGGCCTTGCTCTTCTATGTTCAATCGGGCAAATACTAATTCCTTTGCTGTGTCCACTCCGACGGGGAAAAGATTCACACGGGATTTGTTGTTGAGCGTCGGCCTTCCCACAAGCGGCCTTCCTACACCTGACATACCCTTTATGGCAAATATGCGTCTGAACTGTTTCCTTTTTACAAACTCATAGACATTCTGTGTGAAGTGGCCTCCGCTATCGATGCACGCACAGACTGTTCTTAAGGTTATTCCTGATTCATGCTTCCACGATTTGAGCAAATATTGGTCTAATTCATTCCACATCTCACCCCGGGCTGGTGATCCGTAGATTGCCCTGTGGTCGATGAACCAGCTCTCGTCATTCAGGCCCCATCCCTTGACGACGCACTCGATTCTATCATCCTGGATATCGATTCCGGCTGTTAGAAGTACCGCCTCCATAGGCACATCGACGTAATCTTCGATTCTGGCGGCCAGTACTTCATCCGAGATGGAGTAGCTCTCCTCATCTTCCCATGTCTCACCGAGTGTGGTGTTTATCCAGACCTTTAACGTCTCAGGACGTTTCTTGGCTTCAAGGAAGCTCTCTACAATACCACGCCAGGTTGACCATGGACTATAGAGTTCATTAATGTGAAAGCCGGCGTGTTTCTTCCTCTCGGGGTGATCGGCTCTCCACTCGCCATGCTCGATCATCTGTGTCTTGTAGAATTCATTCAACTCTGCCTTGCAGTGCTCGCATTCATAACGGACAGTATCCAGATCGTGCTTTTCCCATTTCACCTGCGCCCAGATGAGCTTCTGGAACGTCCCGCAGTGTGGGCAGGGGACATAGTAATGTCTCTGGTCGGATTCTTCCCATAGTGATTCTATCCGGGAAGCTCCTTTTGTGGTAGGTGTGCTATTGTGGAATATCTTTCTGTTCCAGAATGTCTGAGTTCTCTTTGTCCCGAGCTTAACTGGGTCGCCTTCGGTCCCGGCTGAAGGTGGAAAGCGGTCCACCTCATCAAATAGGACTATTCTGACCGGCCTACTTGCAAGTGAGGCGGGGGAGTTGGCCCCGGCGATCGTGATATGCCCACCGGGGAAAACTTTGTGGAGGATCGTATTTCCGCTGTCTTTCGCCTTCGCATCTGTTACCTTCCCACGAAGGGATGGGGTATCACGTAACATGGGAGCGAACCTATCTTTGCTCCACGCATTTCCCATCTCGAGTGTGGGCATAATGACAAGCATCGGTGAAGGATCATGCTCGATGAAGAAACCGATGATATTATTTACGATCTCGGTCTTACCCACCTGGCTTGAGGTCATGAGCGTTACGAACTCCACCTCCGGATCACAAAATGCATCCATGATAGCCCGCTGATATTCAGCTCTCTTCGTCTGCCACTGGCCCGGCTCGGCGCTCGACTCCGGGGACAGTTTCCTCTTCAGGTCCGCCCAGTCGCTCACCTTCAGTCTCGGGGGCGGCTGAAAAGAGGCCAATACCCGCTGGATGATATTCCGCTCTTCCAAGCTTGAGGAGATTTGGGTTTGTGCATTCATTCAATACCTCATAAATGGATTCTTCCAGTTTTTCTTTCACCTGCGGTATGCTCTTGGCAGATGCAAGGACCGGTGCAAGCCGGGTGGGGAGTCCGAGTAATCTCTGGCGTACCGCCTGCACGACCTCTCCCCAGAGTGTCATCGCCCGCTTTGAAGGTATCAGCTCTCCCTTGGCTTTCGCCAGTTCAATCTCAGCAAGATCGGCCTGACACTTGATGAGCCTGGTGCGTTCATCTGTCAGGGAGATCTCACCTGAGCCGGCGATTTGTTTCTTCAGGTAATCTATGTAAGCGTGAATGCACGCCACCGGCTCATACAAGCCCTTTGAAGGGCGGGGGAGAATACCCTCTTTCACAAGCTGCTGGATGCGACGATCGGTGAGTTTCAGTAGCTGTGCAACAGCTGCTACCGGTACCGGTCTTGCCACAATGGCTTCGATTTAATGATGACGCTCATATAGTTCTCGTCCTTCATGACCATTCAATCTCGGCTCCATTTCGTTTGATCGAGCAGGGTAGTTCGTTCATCTTGCAAAAGAGTACAAACCTGCTCACAATCTGGTCGCAATAGGAGGGATCTACTTCCATCAGCAGACACTTCCGTTTCAGTTTCTCACATGCAATCAGTGTACTCCCACTACCTCCGAAACAATCCGCTACAGTATCTTCCTCTTCAGTACAGATTTCAATTGCCTTGAGCGGAAGTTCCACCGGGAAGGCAGCTTTCAGGTTCTTCGATTGCGACTTAAACGTGTCCACTCGCCAGTAGTTGGAGATGCCTTTCTTCCGGCTCTTGATGAATGGGATCCGTTTCGTTCCAAAGACCCCGACGTGGTCGATGAAATGAATATCTTCGAGACTTTCATTCAATACCAGGAGATGCTCATACTGGCGTGTGAGCTGGTCCGACAGGGGCATACCGTGTCCTTTGTCCCAGGCAATATCTTCCAAGAAGACAAGGCCGCTTGATGTGACAAACTGATGAAAGATCTCCAGGAAACTGGCACCTGAGTTTTTATTGTAGCTCATGTTCCAAAACACGAATCCGTTTTTGACCAGGTGTCGCTTCCAATTAATGAGCACATTGAAATTAAAAAGGACATAATCCTTCAGGTGCCGATTGTCCTTATAGTTGGCATAGAGCGATGCCTTCATGTTGTAGGGAGGAGAGGTGAAAAGCATCTTGATAGTACGGCCATCCGCCAACTGGTCGAGGTCGCTCTTGATTGTACTGTCTCCGCAGAGAAGCAGATGTTCGTTCAGTTCGTATAGATCTCCCTTGGAAGTTTTAACCTTTTCACTTAACTCCGGAACATCATCGTCACCGACTGTCTCTGTCGGCTTATCGAAGAATGACAGGTCCTCGGAACTGAATCCCCAGTTGATGAGGTCGTTCTTGTCAAAGTTCTCCTCCAACAGATCCAGATCCCATTCCCCCGTATTAACGTTCGATCTCAGGCAATATTCACCAACCTCCGCTTCTGTCAACTGCTGACTTGGAACCCTGACGTCTATGATTTCAGTTCCTCTTCCAAGCTCACTGAGGAGCTTCAGTCGCTGGTGCCCTGCGATGATCGTGCCGTCCCGATTCACTGCTGGAATCTCCACCAGGTCGAACTTTCTGATCGAGGCCAGCAAGTCCTTTTTTTGTGAGTCTGTGAGCCGTCTCGGATTCTTCTCGTACGGAACGAGGTTTTTCACGTTTCGTTTTTCCGTTTTCCAGGTGAGTCGCTCTTCTCCCAACCCCTTATTTGACCTGTTTCTCATATATTTTCCACCTCGCTTTCAGAAAAAACTGATTCATTCAGGGCACTTCGCTTTGAATTTGTCAATCGGATTCAGATTGCAAATTTCAAACGAAACGAAACACCAACTTGGATTTGCAAATCTGCCTCTATTTCGAGCTCGCCCCGCACCCGCTGTGTAACCCGTGGGAAGGACCCATTCGATTGAGTGGCTTGTTGTTGTCACACGCTTGCCATTTCTTCATCATGCTCCATTGCTATCATCATCTCGTCCCGTAACTCAGAAGTCTTCCAGGACCGACTGCAGATCGACTTTGAGTATCCTGAGCACCAAATGAATCCCTTGTCCGACTCGAATTGCGTCAAGAGCACCGTAAACTCTGACGCGCAAGAATTGCAGTGGAATCTGAATGATGGTCCGACCGATTGGAGAGAACGAGCATCGCGGCGCCCATTCCGTTCTCTCAGTATTTGCCTCAGCCGTGGTACTTTTGGAAAACTCGTGTCGTCCTGCAAGACCCTTGTGATACAGTATTCAAGATCCGCGGTACTCCAATATTGAAGAGCGAGCCAGTATGCCTTGATCAATTCCATATCGATGTTCTTCTTGAAAGCATGAAGTCGATGGATTTGTGCCTCGAACTCTAGTCGGTCCATAAGTTCATTTACTCCTCGTTTTGTAATCCTACGGTTCTTGCCAATTCTTAACCTGTTCATCCAGCTTCCTAAGTTCTTCCTCCCTCTTCCGAAATGTATCCCATTCTGGCTTGAGGCAGATGATCATCCTTCCTGACGCTTCTTCCCGAGCCAAGTTATAAATTGACACACTCGACGTGACCTTCCTCAGATATCTCTTAATCGTTTCTAGGCTGACATGAGCCACCTCGCTCCCTGCATCTATTGCTTCCTGCATCGGGACAATGCCGGTTCTTGCGATGTTGGCAAACAACCAATGTCTAAAAGCCGGTTCAGCCTTTTGGTTGATTGCCAATTCCATTGACTGGATTCTCAATTGGCTGCCGTCTATTATCTCTTGAGACGAATTGGCGCTCACACACGCAGACGACAGTAACTTGTGGCGATGATCACGGCCGCGCGGGTTTTTTACCGAATTCATACTACGACAGAGGAGATGAAGATTTTCAAACGCTATATTATTGTTGTCATTGTCCCAATGATCAATGATCAGAGAAGTCGTGTTCCCTCTTTCTCCTCCTATGAAACAATATTCCCCATCTCTTCGGACAAGAATTTCATACACGCGCTTGCGTTTTGGACCGCTCATTCGGCTCATAATTTTTCTCCTCGAGTCTCGCCGAACACTTCGGCTTGATGCCATTCATCACCAATTGCGCAAGCGATTTTGCGAGCAGGTCTATCTCGATCTGCTCTAGGATTTCGCAGCCGCATTGTACGAGCTTTGGGTGCCCTTTGACTCTATGTGTTGGATTTTTCGTCACCAGTTTCAACCCACTAAGGGTTAGTTGGTGACGTTAATATGCAGGAAGAGGTGTTAGGAAATCAATTGGAGGATTTGAAGAAAGGGGTAGGGAATGAGAATGGATGAAAATAGGAAGAGTTGGAAAAAAAATTTGCAGTCATCTGGATTTTGAATTTCTCAACTCCAAAATTCGGCGAGTCTTGGCCGCAATTTTGGCTCTCACGGAATCAATTCTACTCTTTTTAGCTTTTTGCCGCAAGCCTGGGAGATACCTCTCTACGGCCTCTCTGGCAATCGGCCAGGATTTGCGGACGTCCTGGGGTGTCCTAGGCTTCATATTTTCAAGATATGTTTGAGCCCCCCATTCGATGGCCAGTTGTTCTTGTAATTCGCTTGGATACTGATCTTGCTGGCCAGAATGGGCGTGAGCCCGAGCCTTCGAGAGCTTATCCAAATACTGTACTAACTCGTTTCTTTCCACTCTTAGTGATCTGCTTTTAATCGGATCCTTTATAACCATATGACGTTTGAACTGGAGTTTTCCTGTTACCCAGCTTGTCTGCGCCTGATATCGATGGTCAGTTAAGATATCGAGCTCTTTGTCGATCTCTCCAATTCGAGCTGAAATCTTCGCAATTCTGGATTCAATCTCTTCCAATGTGTAAATCTGTTCACCAAAATCGGCCATCTTAGGAATCTCCCCTAAAAATGTGCAGCGTGGTCATCCGACCAAGGCCATCTCCTTTTTTTGATTCGCGCAACGTTACCGCCTTCGTCTGATTTGGTCTCTATGGGCTCTATCCCAACTAAATGAACCTTGCTGTCGGGACAATAAGCCGTAGCTCTCTGGTTGTTTTCCCGAGCATTCTCTCAAATTCTGCGCGATAACTGTTATACTTCTGCAGATAAGACATGAATAGGTCGAATCTGGTATTCAACTCTCCTCTTTCGGAAATTGAAAGTAATTGCATACAACCGCTGAGTGCAACTGAAGATACGAGCTCCGTGACGTAAATTCTCGTGTACGCATCAAGATATTCGAATAGATTTTCATTGGCCGTCTCAAATTCACGGAAGTTCGGATGACTTGAGGCTAAGCTAGATTCCAACCTATTTATCAATTTGACAAAGAGGTTCTCGACGCTTTCTGATGGCTTGAATCGCTTCAACTCAGGATGGGCTAGATTGCACCTAATGTAAAATGGGATCGAATATGTATTTGTTGACCTCATGAAGTCTGCCGCTTCTGAAACCAATTGGAGGAATCTATCTGCGAACTCGCAAATTGATTTCTTCTGGGCCCGCTTATTCTTAATTACAGTCCAATGCCCTGCGATCCAGCTTCGAAGCAAAAACATAACGGTAAGAAAAAGAAGCAGATAGCCGAAAATGGAACTTATGTCCTTAATCAAGTTCAATATGCCCGCAAGAGTCGCGGCGATTGTGAGGACTCTATCTGGGATCTTGCTTGAACTTGGGTCGTCTGTTGTCGTTTTAAATTTGGTCATATACTTCGCTGAAATCTAAATTGTTACATTCGCGAGAAATCGGCTCCTGGGATAAATGAACCGCGTTCGTGGATATTCAAATACCCAGATGACCTTTGTTATATCTTGTTGGGCCATGCATTGTCGAAATTGATCGTCTCGCTAGTTGGTTGCTGCTCCCGGGGGAGCAAGCGGATATCGACTTTGATCGGAATATCAGTTGCTAGGCCAGCGACAAAGCAGCTTCCCACAGATAGAATCGGAATAGACTCAAAGGAGAGCTTGTCAAGGTAGGCGATGGCCTTTTCAACGGCCCTGATGTCATTGTCATTGATTAGCCGATGAATGAAGTAATTGTGAAGCTGAGATATTATTGTTGGGGAAATATCATGTGGTCGTTGACTCGAGATCGTTAGGAACGTGCTGAACTTTCGGCCTTCTTTAATCAATTCTTCGAATGTTTCTAGGCGATAATCCTTCCAGGATTCGCTCTCTCTCTGGGATTCAAGCGAGAGAATATTGTGCGCCTCGTCCACTATAATGTGCAATGATTCATTTTCGTAATTTCCCCGCTGCTTGTGGTCGTCATATAGTTGCTTAGAAATTATCAAAGGAAGGGTCTTCTTCATCTCCAAATTTACGTTCTTGAGGTTTATCACGTCTAATGTTCGATTGCGATCCTGAGTATCGTCAACAACGATTAGTCGCTCCAGCATTTCAAATTTCTTGAACATTCTGCCGATTAAAGGACGAATGTGTTCCTGATTCGAAAAACCGTGGATGATCTCGTGAAAATATTGTGACAATATCTTGAATTTTATTCTCCCCCACGTCGACGAATCAAGCAGCATATCATTGAGATTTCCAAAGATTGCTTGCATCACCTGATCGAGACGAGAATCCGCAAAGAATCTACCTGTCCCCTCACCAATATAATATGTCTTACGCTCAGAATGATATTTTAGCTCGCCTGCGTTTAAGCGTTCGAGTATTTCGAGCGCGGTTCTTGACTGGCTAAGGTCAATTTTACTCAAGTGGTTGAAGAGTTCACTAAGAAAATTGACTCCCAGATTCTGATCTCCCTTCTGTAAGATCTCTCGAACGAGTTTTTGAACGGCTTCTCCCGATTTCCGCGTAAATTCGGTTTTGAGGTAATCGTACCTCATGGCACGATTGAGAAAAGGCTTCTGTGTTTTTTCGGTTGCCTCAAGTAATACCGACATCACCTCAAGGCTTTCAACATACGATTGTTTGATTCTGTATCGATCGCCATCCGCATTCTGGGTCGTGAGGTTGAATATGAGCTTATCCTTTGTGATCATTTTATCTTTAGTATATTCACCGTTAAAATCGAACAATACAAAGCGTGCGTTTCTTCGAAAAGAAGGATTGTTCTGATTCACCCTAAATACCTCAGTGAATATCCTGGCTAGAGTGTTTGATTTCCCGCTGCCAGTATTTCCAAATATTCCGATGTGACTT
>Ga0335079_10008967_pt1 | contig 11402 bp, 11 predicted proteins | sample Lox_Sample_33_FD_206719 | JGI IMG/M metagenome (GOLD analysis project Ga0335079, IMG submission 206719) | Soil microbial communities from Loxahatchee National Wildlife Refuge, Florida, United States - Lox_Sample_3.3 | ecosystem: Environmental > Terrestrial > Soil > Wetlands | place: USA... | reverse complement strand
CCACGCTCCCGCTGGCGGTGATCGTGCTGTTCGCGCGCTTCAGCATCAGCCAGATGGACGTGCCGACGAGGCAGTCCTACGTGATGGCGGTCGTGGCGCCCGAGGAGCGGTCCGCGGCCGCCGGCATCACCGGCGTGGCGCGCACCACCGGCGCGGCCGTCGCGCCGCTGTTCGCCGGATGGATGTTCGCGCGCCCGGCGCTGTGGAACGTGCCGTTCTTCATCGCGGGCGGGCTGAAGATCGTGTACGACCTGCTGCTGTATCGGGGGTTGGTTGCGAGCGACAAGCACGGGGAGGTGATGAAGTGATGGGGTGATGAAGTGATGAGGTGAGGTCGCGACCGTCCTCACCTCATCACGTCCTCCCCTTCATCACTCCATCACCTCCCCGTCACGCCATATCCCCCACCGCCGGAAACCGAATCATCACTTTCGTCCCCCTCCCAACCTCGCTCGTGATCTCGATCCTGGCCCCGTGGGCATCGGCGATCCACCGCGCGATGGCGAGCCCGAGTCCCGCACCCTCGGGAGCGCCGTTGCCGCGCGCCCGCGCGGGGTCGCCGCGATAGAAGCGCTCGAAGATGTGGGGCAGCTGCTCCGGTCCGATGCCGATGCCGGTGTCCTCGACCACCACCTCCGCCTGGCCGCCGGGCGCAGCGGCGCTGAGCCGCACCCGCCCGCCGGCCGCCGTGAACTTCACCGCGTTGTCGAGGACGATCATCAGCAGCTGCCGCATCAGCGCCGGATCGCCGGTGACGACCGCCTCCTCGAACGTGCCCACCTCGAGCGAGACGCCGCGCTTGGCGGCGAGCGCCCGCGCGCCCGCGGCGGCGTCCAGGGCGAGGTCGTCGAGGAACACCTTCCGGCGCTCGAGCGGGCGCTCCCCGGCGTCGGCCCGGGCGAGCGTCAGCAGGTCCTCGACCGTGGCCCCGAGCCGTTCGGCTTCGCTCTCCACCCGGCGCAGCGCCGCCGCGTAGCCCTCGGCGTCCCGGTCGCGTTGCAGCGCGACCTCGGCCTGGCTCCGCAGCACCGTGATCGGCGTCCGCAGCTCGTGCGCGGCGTCGGCCATGAAGCGCCGCATCGTCTCCATGGACTGCTCGACCGGCGCGGTCGCCTTGCGCACCAGCAGCCAGCCGCCGGCGGCCACCAGCACGAGGCCCGCCAGCGCCGCGGCGCCGAACGCGCCGATCAGCGACGCGTACTGATCCTCCAGCTCCACCACGTCGGCCACGGCGGCGCCCACGTACGTCCGGCCCGGGACGGTGAACCGCTCGGCGTAGAGCCGCAGCCGCCGGCCGCCCTGCTCGACCTCCAGGTCCACCGGCCCCTCGCGCGCGGCGCGGCGCGCGGCGTCCTCGATCCACGCCTCGGCCGCCGGCGGCTTCACCGGCGTGCCGTCCGTGCCCAGCAGGTAGAGCGCCCGGTCGGGGATGTGCAGCTCGTCCACGGCGTCCACCACGGCGCCGGTGGTGGTGTGCGCCTCCTCCTCGCGGATGCGCGCGGCGCGCATCAGCGCGCCCGCCGCCTGGCGGAGCGAACGGTCGAGGTTGCGCGACATCTGGGAGCGGACGGTGAGAAACAGGCCGCCCCCCATCAGCAGCAGGATGAGCCCGAACGTGGCCGCGTACCAGGCCGTCAGCCGCAGCCGGAGCAGCGCGAGGGGGCGGATCACGGCCGCCTCACGCGCCGAACCGGTACCCGGCGCCCCGCAGCGTGTGAATCAGCTTCGGGTCGTACGGGTCGTCGATCTTGCGCCGCAGCCGGCGGACGAGCACCTCGAGCACGTTGGTGAAGGGATCGTGGTTCTCGTCCCAGACGTGCGCCGTGATCGCCGCGCGATCCACCACCTGCCCCGCGTGACGCACGAAGAACTCCAGCAGGGCGAATTCCTTCGCGGTGAGTTGGATGGGCCGGCCGCCGCGGCTCACCTGGCGCGAGCCGAGATCCACCGCGAGGTCGGCGACCTTCACCGTCTCGGGGACCAGCGCGGGCCCGCGGCGCGCGAGCGCGCGGATCCGGGCCAGCAGCTCGCGGAAGGCGAAGGGCTTGGTGAGGTAGTCGTCGGCCCCGGCGTCGAGGCCCGAGACCCGGTCATCCACCGTGTCGCGGGCGGTCAGCATCAGGATGGGCGTGCGGAGCCCCCGGCGGCGGAGCTGCGTGCACAGGTCGAAGCCGCTTCCGCCGGGCAGCATGACGTCGAGCACGATCACGTCCCACGTCCCGAGCACCGCGCGCTCCTGGCCCTCGACGAACGTGGAGGCGACCGTAGCCTCCAGGTGGTGCTCGGCGAGGCCCTCGCGCAGGATGCCCGCGAGGCCCGCGTCGTCCTCGACGATCAGCACGCGCACGGGCCGCTCCGGTGCGCCGCCCCCGCGGGGGTGCGGGCCGCCCTCGCCGGCGGCCGCCTCAGTACTTCAGCCCCGCGGCGTCGGCGAAGCTCTTCACCATCGCCTCCTGCTCCGGCGACAGCTTGGCGGGCACCTCGACCTGCACCTCCACGATCTGGTCGCCGCGCTCGCCGCCCTTCTCGACCCCCTGCCCCTTGATGCGGAACTTCCGGCCCGCCTGCGTGCCGGCCGGAACGCGCAGCACGACGTGCTTGCCGTCGAGCGTGCGCACCTTGAGCTTCGTGCCGAGCATCGCCTGCGCGATGTTGATCGGCACCGTGCAGTGCACGTCGAGCCCCTCGCGCTGGAAGAAGCGGTCCGGCTCCACCTGGAACGCCACCATCAGGTCGCCCGCCGCGGCGCCGCCGGTGCCGCGCGGCCCGTGCCCCTTGAGGCGGATCTTGGTGCCGGTGTCGGTGCCGGGCGGGACGTTGATCATCAGGCGCCGCTCGACCCGCACCTCGCCCGAGCCCTGGCACGTCGGGCACGCCTGCGCCGCCACCTTGCCGCGACCGCGGCACTGCGGGCAGGGGCGCTTCACCGCGAAGCCGCCGTACCCGAAGGAGATGGTGCCGCTGCCCTTGCACTCGGGGCAGGTCGTGAGCGTCGCGCCCGGCGCGGCCCCGGAGCCGCCGCACGTGCCGCACGCCTCGGTCACCGGCACCGCGATGGGCACCTTGCCGCCCAGGGCCGCCACGCGGAACGGGATGGACACCACGGTCTCGACGCTCTCGCCGCGCTCGGTGCCGCCCTTCTTCTTGTCCGCTCCGCCGCCGAAGATGGACGAGAACAGATCGCCCAGGCCGCCGAGCCCGCCGGAGAGATCGCCGAAGTCCATCTCCTCGAAGCGCTGCCCGCCCGCCGTCCCCGTCCCGCCCGGCCGCCGCCCGGGGCCCGGGGACCGGGGCCCGGAACGCGAGAACGCACCGTACTTGCGCAGGTCGTCGTACTGCTTGCGCTTCTTGGCGTCCGACAGCACGGCGTACGCTTCCGTGATGCCCTTGAAGCGCTCGCCCGCGGTCTTGTCGTTGGGATTCGCGTCGGGGTGCCACTTCTTCGCCAGCTTGCGGTAGGCGCGCTTGATCTGGTCCGGCGTGGCGCTCGACGTCACGCCGAGGACGCCGTAGAAATCCTGCTCGGGCGCCATCGGCTACGCCTCCGCCTCCCCCGCCGCCGGGGTCCAGGTCAGCACCGCGACCCGCGCGGGCCTGAGGAGCGCGCCGTTCAACCGGTAGCCGGGCTGGAACACCGAGCCCACCGTGCGGTCGGCCTCCGGCGCCGCCGCCGGCATCGTCATCACCGCCTCGTGCAGGTTGGGATCGAACGGCTGGCCCGCGGGGTCCACCCGCTCGAGGCCGACGCCCTCCAGCGCCTTCTGCAGCTTCCGCTCGACCAGGCCCGCGCCCTCGTGCAGGGCTTGCGACGTGGTTTGCGCCGGGTCCAGGGCCGCGATGCGGCCGAGGTCGTCCAGCGCGTCCAGCGCCCGGGCGATCAGATCGGCCTGCGCACGGCCCCAAGTCTCGGTCCGCTCGCGCACCGCGCGCTTCTTGTAGTTCTCGAACTCCGCCGCGGCCCGCAGGCACCGGTCCTTCCACTCGCCGGCTTCCTGCGCGAGCCGGCGCAGCTCGCCGGCATCGTCCGCCGCCGCGCCGGCTGCGCCCTGGACCATCGGCGGGGCTTCCGCCGCCCCGGCGGCCTCGAAGCCGTCCGAGTCGGCGGACTCCTCACCGGGCCGAGGCTCCTGCTCCGGCGATCCGTGATGCGTCGGGGCCTCGTGCTGGCGGTGTTTCCGGGTCATCTCGCCTCGCGAGTCGAACATGCGTAGGTTGGCTCCTAACAATACTATACGGGCTAACGAGTTGCGAGTTGCGAGACGCAGAGTTGCGAGCGGTTGCGAGAAGAACAGTTGCAAGGAAGAGGCCAGGACCCGACCGCCAAGTTGGCAGCACGCGGGTACCTGCCTGACGCCGGGCGGGACGGGTCCAACCGCCGGGCTCGATCCGGACAACCCTTCCACCGTGGGGCGCCACTAAGACAAGGCCATGAGACGCCGTCCGTCCGCCGCCAGGAAGTCCCGGTGAACCCGGGCACCGCCGCCGAGTTGCGCGAAGAGCCGGACCGCCGGCTCGCCGAGCGCGTGCTGGCGGGCGACGAAGCGGCCTTCCGCGGGCTCTACCGGCGGCACACGCCGCGGCTCTACCAGCTCGCACTCCGGATCCTGGCGGGCGACGAGGCGGAAGCGGAGGACGTCGTGCAGGACACGTGGATCAAGGCGGTGGAGAAGCTGGAGCGCTTCCGCTGGGAGGCGGAGCTGGGCACCTGGCTGCACGCCATCGCCCTGAACGTCTCGCGCGAAACGCTCCGCCGCCGCGGCAACCGCCGCGAAGTGGAGTGGCCGGAGTACGACGAGCCCGCGGTGGCGCCGCCGCCCGAACACCTGGAGCCGCTGGACCTCGAGGCGGCCGTCGCGGCGCTTCCGGCCGGCTACCGCACGGTGCTGGTGCTTCACGACGTCGAGGGCCACACGCACGAGGCCATCGCGGCCGAGCTCGGGGTCACGACCGGCACCACGAAGTCGCAGCTGTTCCGGGCCCGGCGCGCGGTGCGCGCCCGCCTGGCGACCGATCAGGAAGGACGTGCCCCATGAACGACGACGAACTCACCCCGGTCGAGCGCCGCGCGCTCGAGGCCCTCGCGCGGGAACGCTCGCCCCGTCCCGAGCTGGAGGAACGCGTGGTGGGCGCGCTGCGGCAGCGGGGCCTGCTCCCGATCCCGCTGGCGCTGCGCCGTGGCCGCCGTCATCTCGTGCCCTGGCTCGCGGGCGCGGTCGCGGCCTCGCTCGCCCTGTTCGCGGGCGGGTTCGCCGCCGGGCAGTACTTCGGCGCGCGCAGCGGTGCGGCCGCCGCGATCTCGGGCGCGCAGGCGGCCGGCTCGGCGACGCAGGTGGCGGCGCACGTGGAGCGGGCCGGCGCCCTGTACGTGGCGGCGCTCGTGGCGCTGAACCAGCTGAACGACTCCTCCGACGCGCCGACCCGCGCCAAGGCGCGGCAGGCCGCGCTCACCGCCCTCGGGGCGGCGGCGACGGAGGTGGCACACCTGGCACCCAACGATCCGCTCGCGGCGGCGGTGCTCAGGGGCATGACCGAGCGGGAACAAGAGCAGCGGCCGGCGCCGTCCACCCGGTCCGTGGTGTGGTTCTGACCCAGGGAGGATGGAGCATGTTCCGCTACATCATCGCATTCGGCGCGCTGGCGGCCGTCACGGCTCCGGCCGCGGCCCAGGTGGACTCGACCCGGAACGGCGCGGGCCGCGGCACCGGGCGCGGCGCCGCCACCTACAGCTACAGCATCACGTCGAAGGAGGGCTGGCTGGGCATCGGCGTGTCGTGCAGCCGCTGCAGCCTCACGGCGTCCGACGACGGGGCGGCGCGCCAGTGGACGTTCTCGGAGCCGCCGACGGTCTTCACCGTGGACCAGGACGGCCCGGCCGACCGCGCGGGCCTGAGAACCGGCGACACGCTGGTGGCGATCGACGGCGTGCCGCTCACGTCGTCCCGGGGCGGCGCCGCGTTCGCCAACATCCGGCCCGGCCAGGCGGTGCGCCTGACCTACCGGCGCTACGCCGAGGAGCGGGAGGTGGGCCTCGTGGCGCAGGCGCATCCCGTCACCTACCAGGTCGGGAAGGCGATGCAGGTCCTGCGGCGCGCGCAGGAGATGCAGGAGCACACGCTCGAGTCGTCGCGTGAGCAGCTGGAGCGTTCGCGCGCCACGCTCGCGCAGGTCCGGGAGCAGGTGCAGCAGCAGCTCGAGGAGGCGCAGAGCCAGCGCGATTCGGCGAGCGTGGAGCTGATCCAGCGCCTGCGGAGCATCCTCGACGCGCAGCAGCGCGTGCTCGCCCGGACGCTGGACGAGCGCGCGACGCTGGAGGCGCGCGAGTGGCCCGAGCCCGCGCCGGTCGCGGCGGTGCCGGCGACGCCGGCGCCGGCGGCCGAGCCGGCGGTGCCCGCTGAGCCGGCGGAGCCGGCCCCGGCGGCGCTTCCGGCCGAGCCAGCGATGCCCGCCGCGCCGGCCATCGCGCCGACGCCGCCCATGACCTATCGCGAGCACCGCCGCTTCGGCCCCCTGCGCTACACGGGCCGCCTGGGCGACGTCGTGATCGAAGCGCGCGGTCCCGGCGGCGTGACCGCGACGGAAGTGTCGGACAGCGAGGTGGTGGTGACCTCGGGCGACCTCAGCGTGCGCCTGGCGCTGCGGCCGCGCGCGACCCCGAAGCCCGCCCGGGCGCCCGTCGCCAGACCGCCGCAGGATTGACGTCCCGCACCCGGGCCGCGCGGCGTCGGGACCCGTCAGCCCCCGAGCGGCTCCAGCCGAGCCGTGAAGTGCGGCAGCACGGGGGACCGGGACACGATCTTGAGCCCCCGGATCGCGTCGCGGCGGGCCAGCAGCCGGGTGCACGCGTCGACGACGTGGTCGAGGTGGGCGTCGGTGTAGACCCGTCGCGGCACCGCCAGCCGCACCAGCTCCAGCTCCGGCCAGGTCCACCGGCCGGTGAATTCGTCGAGCGCGCCCATCATCAGCCCGCCGATCTCGACGCCGCGGATGCCGCCCTCGAGGTACAGCGCGCAGGTCAGGGCCTGCGCGGGAAACTCCGGTTGCGGGATGTGCGGCAGGAACCGCCGCGCATCGAGATACACGCCGTGGCCGCCCACCGGGAGCACGATCGGCACGCCCGCCGCGCGGAGCTTCTCGCCGAAGCGGCCGACCTGGCCCACCCGGTGCTCGAGGTACCGCTCGTCCAGCACCTCCTCGAGGCCGATGGCGATCGCCTCGAGGTCGCGGCCGGCGAGCCCACCGTAGGTCGTGAAGCCCTCGATCAGGATCAGCATGTTCGAGAGCCGGGTCGAGAGCGCGGCGTCGTTGGTGGCGATGAAGCCGCCGATGTTGACCAGGCCGTCCTTCTTGGCCGACATGGTGCAACCGTCGCCCAGCTCGAAGAACGCGTGCGCGATCTCCTCGATGGACTTGCCGGCGCACTCGGGGTCGCGGCGCTTGCAGAAGAAGGCGTTCTCGGCGAAGCGGCACGCGTCGAAGAACAGCGGGATCCCGTGCTGCCGGCACCACGCGCTGGTCTGGCGGGCGTTGCCGAGCGAGACGGGCTGGCCGCCGCCCGAGTTGTTGGTCACCGTGAGCATCACCAGCGGGATGCGGTCCCGCCCCACGTCGGCGAACAGGCGGTCGAGCTTCGCCACGTCCATGTTGCCCTTGAACGGGTGCTCGGCCGTGACGTCGTAGGCGGCGTCGATCACGCAGTCCACCGGGACGCCGAGGTTGTGCTCGACGTTGGCGCGCGTGGTGTCGAAGTGGATGTTGTTCGGCACCCGGTCGCCCGGCTTGACGGCCGTGGTGAACAGCAGGTTCTCGGCCACCCGCCCCTGGTGGGTGGGGATGACGTGCCGGTAGCCGGTGATGCGCCGCACCACCCGCTCGAGGTTGAAGTAGTTGCGGCTCCCCGCGTAGGACTCGTCGCCCATCATGATGCCGGCCCACTGCCGGTCGCTCATCGCGGACGTGCCCGAGTCGGTCAGCAGGTCGATGGTGATCAACGCGGCGGGGACGTTGAACAGGTTGTAGCCGGCGGCGGCCAGCGCCTCGGCCCGCTGCTCGCGGGTGGTGAAGGCGATCGGCTCGACGACCTTGATCTTGAAGGGTTCCATGGCTCAGGTGGCGGCCGGGCCGGCTCGCGCCGGCGCCGCGGCGCCCAAAACGCGGTCGAGCCACGGCTCGACGTCACGGAACACCCGTGCGCGATGCGGCTCGTTGAAGATCTCGTGGTAGAAACCGTCGTACACCTCGAGGGTGACGTCCCCCGGCAGCGAGCGCCCGAACGCCTCGCCCGCGGGCCGCGACACGATGCGGTCGTCGCCGGCCAGGAGGAGCAGCAGCGGCACGCGGATGTGCCGGCCCTCGGCCACCGTCGCCGCCTGCGCGGCCAGGATCTCGCGATAGGCCCGCGGGCTCATCACCCGGTGGTAGAGCGGGTCGCTCCGCGCCGCCTGGCCCACGGCCGGGTCGGTCGAGAGGTGAGCGAGGTCCATGCCGGTCGCCACCGGCACCGACGGCAGCACCTCGACCAGCAGGCGCGCCATCGCGCGCTTCCACCGCGGCACCGGCATCGCGACCGCCAGGAACGGACTCGACACGATGGCGCCGGCCAGGCCCTCCGGGTCCGTCTCCAGGTAGCGCAGCGCCACCAGGCCGCCGAAGGAGTGGCCCGCCAGCAGCTGCGGCCCCTCCTGCTCGCCAGCGACGAGCTTGCGCAGCGCGGCGACGTCGGAGAGGAACTGCGCGAACCGCGACACGTGGCCGCGCTTGCCGGGGGAGCGTCCGTGGCCCCGTTGATCCAGCGCGTACACCGCCAGGCCTCGCGCGGCGAGCCAGGCCGCCAGCTCGCCGTACCGCCCGCTGTGGTCGCCGAAGCCGTGCAGCAGGATCAGCGCGCCGCGCGCCCGTCCCTCGGCCTTCGCGCGCCGGAGCGCGAGCCGCGCGCCGTCGGCCGCGGTCCAGACCTCCGCGTCGCCGAAGCCGGCCAGCGTCAGCTCCCTTCCGCGAGCACGCGGCGCAGCGCGTCGAGCGCCGCCTGCGCGGCGCGGCGGCGCACCGCTTCCCGATCGCCGAGGAAGGCGTAGTGGAACGCGCGGACCTGCCCGCCCGCCAGCGCCCCGATCCACACCGTGCCCACCGGCTTCTCCACCGTCCCGCCGCCGGGTCCCGCGACGCCGCTCACGGCCAGGGCGAGCTCGGCCCCGAAGGTGCGCGCGACGCCGCTGGCCATCTGGCGCACGACCTCCTCGCTCACCGCGCCGTGCGCGGTCAGCGCGTCGGCCGAAACGCCGAGCCAGCCGAGCTTCACCTCGTCGGCGTAGGCCACGACGCCGCCCAGGAACACCCGCGAGGCGCCGGGGACCGCAGTGATGCGTGCGCCCAGGAGGCCGCCGGTGCACGACTCGGCCACCGCGAGGTGCGCGTGACGCCGCTCGGCCTCCGCGAGGACCAGCGCCGCCAGGTCCGCGTCGCCCTCGCCGTAGTACGAGGCGCCGACCAGCGGCCGCAGCGCGGCGGCCGCCTTCGCCAGCGCCGCCTCGGCGGCCTCGGCGGGGAGCCCCCACGCGGTCAGCCGCAGGTCGGTGCCCTCCGGGCCCGGCAGCCAGGCCAGCGTGAGGTGCTCGCCCAGGAACCGGGCGGGATCGCCCACCCGGTCGGCGAGCGCGGACTCCGAGACGCCCGTGGTGCGCAGCGTGCGGCTGAGGATGACTTCGCCGCCGCGCGTCGGTGCGTCCGTGCGTCCGTGCGTCTCCCGGCCAAGCAGCCGCGGAATCACCTCGTGCTCCAGCAGGCCCCGCATCTCTCCGGGCACGCCCGGCAGCAGGATCGCCACGCGCCCGCGCTCGTCCTCCAGCCACAGCCCCGGCGCCGAGCCCCAGCGGTTCGGCAGCACCGTGGCCCCGTGCGGCACGTCGGCCTGGCGGCGGTTCGCGTCCGGCATCGCGCCGCGCCCCAGGCGCGCGAACCGCTCCTCCAGCGCCGCCAGGATGGCCGGATCGCGCACCAGCGCGCGGCCGAACACGCCGGCCACGGCGTCGCGGGTGATGTCGTCGAGCGTGGGACCGAGGCCGCCGGTGACCAGCACCACGCCGCTGCGCTCCAGCGCTCCGGCCACGGCGTCGCGCACGGCGTCAGCCGTGTCGCCCACGGTGGAGCGCCGCGCGACGCGGATCCCCGCGGCGGCGAGGGCGCGGCCCGCCTCCGCCGCGTTGGTGTCGACCGTGAACCCGAGCAGCAGCTCGGTGCCGACGGTCAACAGCTCGCAGTCCATGGCCTAGCGCGACGGGGCGCGGAACAGCGCGCGGTACTTGTACAGGTAGACGACGAACGAATAGACGGTGAGGACGACCGCCAGGCCGAGCGTGACGGCCACGAACGTGCCGTGGAACTCGTCCCACGCGTCGCGCATCCGCCCGGTGAGGCCGGTCTTCACCAGGTAGTCCTTCCAGGCGAACCAGGCGATCGTGGCCCCGATGAAGACGTACTGGAGGATGGCCTTGAGCTTCCCCTCCCGGCCGGCGGGAATGACGACCCCGCGCTTCTGCGCCTCCCAGCGGAACGCGGTCATCAGCAGCTCGCGGCCCACCAGCATCACCGCCACCCACAGCGGCAGGCTCCCCCACCAGGGGATGCCGTAGAGCACGGTGGGATGGCGGGTAATCCAGTAGATGGGCACCAGCGTGGCGATCAGCAGCGCCTTGTCGGCGGCCGGGTCGAGCAGCTTGCCGAGGTCGGTGACCTGCTTGCTGCGCCGCGCGAGATAGCCGTCGATCACGTCGCTCACCGCGGCCGCGACGAAGATCACGAACGCGATGACCTTAGGCCAGTACCCCTCGATGAACGGCAGCAGCGCGATGACCGGGGCGAGCCCGATGCGCGCGAGGGTGAGGACGTTGGGCAGGGTCCACATGCCCGGTCAGCCCAGCGACTTGAGAACCAGCTTGCTGACGGCCTTGAGCGTTTCGAACACTCCGTCGCCGGTGATCGCCACCGCTTCGTAGGTCGGCGCCCGCTCCACCCACTCGCCGGTGGGCAGCTGCCACACGAGGAACTCGCCCGACCAGTTGGGGTCGGCCGTCACGCGCTGGCGGTCTGGATTCGACAGCGGCCAGCCCGGATTGAGCGACGCCTGCAGGTCCTTGACCGGCGAGGCGTTGGGCAGGTCGCGTTTGTTGTACTGGATGACGAACGGCAGCTTGGTGAGGTCGTAGCCGTACTCGGCCATGTTGTCGTACAGGTTCTGCATGGACTCGATGTTCGCTTCCATCCGCTCGACCTGGCTGTCGGCGACGAACACGATCCCGTCCACGCCCTTCAGGATCAGCTTGCGGCTGGCGTTGTAGTACACCTGGCCCGGCACCGTGTAGAGGTGGAACCGGGTCTTGAAGCCGCGGATGGTGCCGAGGTCCACGGGC